>ERZ772956.321-NODE-321-length-38629-cov-6.610878_pt1 | contig 38629 bp, 37 predicted proteins | sample MGYA00580683_ERZ772956 | MGnify/ENA primary metagenome ERZ772956 (study PRJEB29015, sample SAMEA2738077) | human oral metagenome | biome: human oral; feature: human-associated habitat; material: saliva | place: China | collected 2212 ... | reverse complement strand
CCCCCCTTTTTCTAAGCTGCCAGGCCACCTTGCCCAGAGCAGGCGTCATCATAGCACGAGAGCGCAAAGCAGACTATCAACCGTTAAGACGGTATTAGCCAAAGGCGTATTTGGGGAGAAATCACGATGACCACAATCTCTAACGCAACACTAGCCTTTTATGTAAGCGATGTTTTATTCAGGAGGCAATAGTATGTGGCAAGATATCGCAGTAATAATTATGGGCCCTCTCATCATTTATTCATGGTGGGTGCAGACCTACACTGATTCGTGGGTGGTAGACTTATGGAGAGGCATTTTACGCGAGCGTCTGACCAAAAACATGGCGGCAGTAACCTATCCCTGCATGGGCATTGCGTCTACCTTAGCTGGAATCAACATGCTCTCCGACAGGTTTGGAGCCCCCGAATTCATTATGGTTTCCATCTCGTTCATTGCACTGTTCTTTATTTTTATTGGCGCCTTATATATTCTGCCGTTTCCGTTACCTCGTCTCATTGATTCACGTTACCAGTTCATGAAACGTAACGGCCTGCTTGACGACAATGGTGATCCGCTGCCTGATGAAGAGGCGGAACGTATCCTCGCCCAACGCGAAGAAAACGAATAACTTTTGTTGCCAGGGCTCTAAGGTTGAAATCTGTTACCTAGTCACAACATTGTGATTTCTTAACCTAAGCCACAGGTCGGGGTAATATCTGCCTTAGTATCTGACCCCGACGACAGCTGTAAGCCAATGATTGACCACCAGCGCCCCAGCTCCCACCACAACGCCGCCCAGGCCAGCTCTCTGCGCGAAAGCAAGCTAAACACGCTTGGTAACACCCAAGCTAGCTTGTATACGCCCTGGGGCTCAGCCTGGCGCGTGTCGCTGGTTACCTTCGCGGTGCTGGGTATCTTTGCCATGGTTGGGGGCATCCTTTTCTACGCCCACCAAGCCTCCCAGCAAAGCCAGCCGGGCGCCGTCGTCGTTACCACCACCCAAGCCACCCAGAGCCCTGAAAGCACCCCCAGCCCTACTCCCAGCAGCACGCCACTACCTAGCACCGCGCCGCTACCCACCAGCAAACCGCTAGGCAGCGCCACGCCTACACCACTGTCCTCAAGCCCAGAGCCCTCCACGGGCTTGAACCTGCCCAACTTGACCACCATCTCCCCCACTGAGGCACCCCCCACCCCCGCCGCAGACAACTCAAACGCAGATAGCTCCAGTTCAGATGTGGTTTTAACGGCCTGGCAATGCTCCAGCTCGCGTAAGCTGGTATTTCGCGCCAGCAACGGCTGGGACCGCAACAGCGCCATCGAAGTTGCCCGCAGCGAGCGCTGCGCCCGCTGGGAATAGCCGCCGCCCCGGCCGCGAGTGCAGGCCCAAGCACAGACCATGAACGCAGGCGCAGGACATGAGCGCAGGCCCAAGCGCTGCCCCAGCCACTAAAAACACGAGTGCCTGGCTGCATAAAATTGCAACCAGGCACTCGCTACGCCGTCGGACTAAACCGCAGGCGGGAAAAAGCTAGCAGGAAGCTATCAAGCCACCTCAACCTCAACGCCACTGACGTCAGCGGTAGCCAGCTCAACCTTAGGCTCCTTGGTAACCAGCTTGTGGATAGCCCAAATCGCCAAGAACACCGGCAAACCAATGTAGCTAGAAGCAATCTGGAACAGCTGGCCCCTAAACAGAGCCTCATAGTTCTGACCCACCAGCACAATCAGGCACATAGCAAAAGCCAGCATCGGGCCAAACGGGAACAACGGAGCCTTGTAGGGCAGTTTCGCCAAGTCATTACCCTGCAACACATAGGCCCGCCGGAAACGCAGGTGGCACCAGGAAATACCCAGCCACACAATGAAGCCTGAAAGACCAGAGACGTTAAGCAGCCAAGTGTAGGCAGCGCCCTCACCCACAATAGCGGTCACGAAACCAACCGCGCCCACAGCAGCCGTAACCGCCATAGCGTAGATCGGCACGCCGCGCCGGTTAACCCGGGAGAACAGCTTGGGGGCGTGACCATCAAGGGCCATCGAGTGCAGCATACGGGTAGAGGCGTACAGGCCAGAGTTACCGGCAGACAAAATCGCGGTCAAAATAACCGCATTCATCACCGCAGCCGCACCGGCCACACCAGCCCGCTCAAACACCAAGGTGAAAGGCGAGTAAGCCACATCAGTCTCACCGTTACGCAGCAAGTTGGGGTCGGTGTAAGGAATCAGGAAACCAATAACCGAAATAGCACCCACATAGAACAGCATGATCCGCCAGAACACGCTCTTAATAGCCCGGGGCACATCCCTGCGGGGGTTACGCGACTCGCCCGCAGCCACACCAACCAACTCAGTACCCTGGAAAGAGAAACCAGCGATCATAAACACTGACACAATCGAGAGCCAGCCACCGTGGAAGGGAGCCTCACCCTTAGTCCAGTTACTAAAGCCAGGCGAGTTACCACCCATAATCCCTAGGATCATGGCCACGCCGGCCACCAAAAACACCAGCACGGTAATCACCTTGATGGTGGCAAACCAGAATTCACCTTCACCATAGGCACGCGCAGAGAGCGCGTTAAGACCGGTTAGCAGCGCCAAGAACACAGCGGCCCACACCCAGTGAGGCACATCGGGCAGCCAATAGCTCATCACAATACCGGCCGCTACCAGCTCGGCGGCCACCGTAATGGCCCAGTTAAACCAGTAGTTCCAGCCCATGGCAAAACCAAAGGAAGGGCTAACAAAACGCGTGGCGTAAGTCTGGAAAGAACCAGAAACGGGCATGTGCGCAGTCATTTCACCCAACGACTGCATCAACAACAGCACCATTAAACCAATTACCGAATAGGCCACCAGGGCACCGCCTGGGCCTGCGGTAGAAACGGTTGCGCCGGAGGCCACAAACAGGCCGGTTCCAATCGCGCCACCGATAGCAATCATCTGCATGTGACGGGCGGACAGGCCACGCTTAAGGTCAGTTCCTGGATTGTCGTGTTCAGACACCTTAGCGTCACCACCTAGTGATGCGCTCGCGGCAGTTTCAGGCTCCTCCCCTGGCGTAGATAGCTCGGGAGTAGTTAAAGCGGACATGTTCACCTCCGTTAAAGTTACTTAAATTGCCAAAGCGGCAATGGAGGTAAACATAGCAGACCGAATGCAACTTTATAAACGCTGTCTCATATTTTAATGGTGTGATTACGACGACGGGGCACCTCCGTTTGTTCGGAAGCGCCCCGTTTTGGCTTTATTGCTGGGACTTAATAAGACTTAAGCCCCAACACACTTAGCCGATGTGGAAATAAGTTTCCACCAAATCTTCCACTAGCACCCGCGCTGTGGCGATATCTTCACGCAAGTTCTCATCCCCTAGGCCTTCAAGGTAAGCCACCCAGGCGTCAATTAGCTTAGGCGGAAAGACCCCTTCAGCCTCGTAAAGGGCGCGCTGAGCCTGCAGGCGCTGGGCTGATTCGTAGCAGGAGGCGGGCAGTTGCTCTAGGTTTTCGAGCTTAGAAGCGTCCCCTGAGACATATCGCTCATTGGCATATTCAAGCATTCCCGGCTCAGTCAGACCCACTCGCGCGGCCACCACAATTGCCGCTAGCAGCAGGTGGATGGCGGCAGAGCCGTCAGGTGAGCGCATTTCCACGGTTTGCAGGTCATTGGGGACCTGGCCAACTGCGGGCTCATTGGGGTTAGCGTCGCGGAACATGCGATCATCGAGGTTATTCCACCCTAACGGCACACGCACCAGCACTGAGCGGTTGCGGTCACCCCAGCAGATGGCGGTGGGGGCTTCCTGGTGGGGCACTAGGCGCAGGAAGGAAGTGGGCACGGTGTTACCGAAGGCGGTGATGGAGGCGGCCAGGGTGAGGTAGCCACCGATCACCTTGCGGGCTAGCTCGGTTAGGCCGGCGCCTTGGCTAAATAGGTTGTTGCCTTGCGGGTCTACTAGGCGGGTGTGGAAGTGCATGCCTGAGCCGGCTTGGCCGACGGCGATCTTGGGCGAGTAGGACACTTCAATGCCGTGGCGGTGGGCTACTTCGCGCACTACCCACTTGGCTAGGGTCATTTGGTCGGCGGCGTCGCAGGCATCTACCGGCAGGAATTCGATTTCCTGCTGGATCATTTGGCGCCCGTCGGCAACAAAGTTACCCACCTCAGCGTGGGCGTATTTAACTGCGCAACCCATTTGGGTCAGGTATTTGAGGGCTTCGGTGCGCACGTCGGCGAACTTAGAGAAGGGGGCGGCTTCGTGATAACCGCGCTGTTCTTCTACCGGGAATAGGGTCTCGACGTCGGAGAACAGGTAGTACTCCAGCTCACCTAGGGCCTGTAGGCGGTTGCCGGTGGCTGCTTCGAGGGCGGTTTGGGCGCGGCGCAGCACATGCTGAGGTGAGCTGACCAGGGGGTTGCCGGCGACGTCGTAGAAGTAGCACAAAAAGTCGATAGTGGGCTCAGCAGCGAAGGGGTTCATAAAGGCGCTACGCAGCTGAGGCACCACATATAGGTCTGATGAGGTGGCGTCAACAAAGTTAAATAGGGAGGAGCCATCCACGCGCTCACCCATGGTTAGGATCCGATCTAGGTGAGCCACGGACTGGATGGCGAAGTTTAGGACCTTTAGGCGCCCGTCTCCGCCAATGTAGCGCAGTTCTAGGGCGTGAATATCGTTGTCAACGATGTAGCTGATGATGTCCGCTTTGGTGAAGTTGGCGGGCAGCTTCCCCAAGGCGCGTACCAGCGGGTTGGGGTTGAGAGTGATTTGGTCGTTTGAAAGCATTACAACTCCTCTTCGAGCGCTTAGGCGTTTAGTCCTATTTTTGCAGAAAGTTGGCTATACCGGTAGCTGTTTTTTTGAGGGAGACTTATCCCCATAGCTACCGTTAAGTCACAGGCCATAGCCTAGCTCAAAGGCTTAGTTTTCAGACATCTCTAACGATTAGCGTTTAGACTGGTTGAAAACTCATACCTGGAGGCGATTATGTGGCGCAAGGCTATACACATTCTGGCGGTAACAGCTTTAGTGGTTACCGGCCTAGGTCTGCCCACAGCCGCTTGGCCCACCGCAAGCGCAGCAGACGAACCCTACATAGCCGAAATGTTTGTGGTCCTAAACAACAACAAGATGCAGGACTACATCATGGTGGTTGACCCCAGCAACAACCTGACTAAAGCTCAATGCGAGAGCTTCAAGGGCACCACCAAAGACAAGACGCTTATCACCCAGTTTGAACAAAAAGATAAGGGTGCCACCTGCTCTATTTTGCAGACTTTCACCAGCTATAAGGCGTCTTCGCAGTTTTCACGGCAAAACGGTAAGACTACTGTCACCGTTGACCCGCAGGCCACTATCAATGTTTCTGCTAAGCCCCTGGGGATCTCCTCAGCTACTTTTAGGGCTCTGATTGTGGGCGTTGAGGGCAAGGTGGTTAGCGCCCCGGGTAACGTCAAGCTTAAATACGAGGTTTTTAACAAACGTAATTTGCATATGGCTTACTGGAGTAACCCCTCTACTCCGGTGACCATGGAATTTACTTTGACCTCAGATGATGGCACCCAGAAGCAGGATCCTTTCTCTCTGCTGCCTGACAATAAAACTGCTAACCCGTCGCAGAGCCCTTCAAGCAGTCCTTCTGCTAGCGATTCGCCCACTTCTAACGCGAATCCTTTAGAGACTACCGCCCCTACGCAAAGCGCGGCGGCCAGCTCTGAGGGCGAGGAAGGCTCTAACACCACTGCCCTGTATGCCGCTTTGGGGGTAGGCATTGTGGTGCTGTTGGCTCTGTTGGCGCTGATCGTAATGGTTTTGCGTAAACCTCGTAAGGGCGCTAATGCTTCTAGGTCTTACCCCAATAACACCAGTGGGTATGTGCCCACGATGACCAGCGGACAGATTAATACTTCCGGCCCGCTTCAGGGTGTTCAGGGTGCTAGTGCCGCTTCGGCGGCTTATGCCCCCTCGACGGCGTCGGCGACTTATGCCCCCTCGACGGCGTCGGCGACTTATCCGCAGTCTGCGGCTTCTGCGGCATCGACTCCCACACAGTCCGCGCCCAGCTCTGGCTATCCCCACAGTGCGGCCTCTTCTAACTATCCGCAGTCTGCAGCGTCGGGCTATGCTCCCTCGGCGGCGTCGGCCCCTTACTCCCCCAGCGCACCCCAAGGCTACGGACAACCAGCCGCTCCCCAGGGCTATGGGCAGCCTCAGGGCTACAGCCAGAGCGCCCCGCAGTACTCTGCACCAAGCGCCGCTCAGGCCTCGAACCCGGGTTACGCGCAGTCGGCAGCCTCAGGGTATGCACAGTCAGCAGCGTCGGGCTATGCCCCTTCGGCGTCGTCGGCTCCTTACGCCCCCAGCGCACCCCAAGGCTACGGACAGAGCGCCGCACCCCAGGGTTACGGCCAGCAGAGCTACGGGCAACCGGCCGCTCCCCAGGGGCAGGGGCAACCGGCCGCTCAAGGCTACAGCCAACCCCAGGGTTACGGCCAAAGCGCCCCACAAACCTACGGACAGAACTCCGGGCAGTCGGTGTTCCCAAGTTATGCCCAGGAAACAACCCTGGCCCCAACTCACCGCTACCCACAAGACACCATTGCGGCCCCAACCCCGAGCCCCGCACAAGACACGGTTCAGGCGCCCACCGCGCAAGAAACCGTGCAGGCGCCCACCTCACAGCCCTCACAGGAGACAGTTCAGGCTCCAACGCAGGACTATGACCCTGCCGCTACCCAGATTTATGACGCGGATAGCGAGCAAAATCAGCAGCCCCGCACTGGCTGGAATAACCAGCCTTATGGCGGCTAATTAGGAGATAGGTATGAATACTGCCGTATGTAAACGTTTTTTTACTCGTTTTGTAGCTGCTGCGCTACTGGCCACGGGGACTGGCACCCTGGCGCCGTCGGCACTAGCTGCACCTAACGAAGCGAAAGCGCAAGAGTCGGTGGTATTTGCCAAAGCTGGGCAGATTATGTACACGGTTAGCATCGCTGACTACACCCAGACGCTAACCAGCCAAAGCTGCGCTGACACGCTAAAAAGCGCTATGCCGAAAACTGAGGCAGAAATTAATCCGGTTTTTAAACAAAACGAGGGCTACAACTACTGCTCAGGCACGGCCACATACAGCGCGCAGGCGGGGCATGAGTTTTATTCACTCAACGGCAATAAGCTAACCGGTCACAACCGCGTTGAGGCCCTACTTGTTGCCCTCAAACCGCTTAAGGTTAGCTCCATTAACAGCAATGTCAGTGTGCATGATGCCACGGTTACTTCGGCTAGCGACGGCGTCAAAGTGAACCAGTCTGGTGGCGAGGGCAAGGGCTACTTCATGCAGTGGCGTAATTCCACCCATCAAAACAGCTTTACCGCGACCGTAAATGACCCAAGTTCTACTACTAGCAGTTCAGGCGGTTCAAGCTGGCTGGCTGGTGGTTCTCAGAGTGGCTCTGACGGCTCTGGTTCGCAAAGTGGGGCTCCCGACGGCGCCCAGCCCAGCGGCGGCGCCACTAGCGCAGCCCCCACGCCAGGGGCCAGTGGCTCAGCCAGCGGTTCTGCTAGTGCTAGCAGCTCTGCCAAGGCTACTGACTACCGCGCGACTATAGCTGGCGCAGATAAATCGCAGGCGGCCGCCGCCAAACAGGGTAATAGTGGGATAGTTACCGCCCTGTGGGTGGTTGGCGCCCTGGTGATAGCCAGCGCCGCTGGCCTGGGCTTTTTACTGCTAAAACGCCGCAAGCAGGAAGCTGCAGGCGGTGACGCTAGCGAGGCCTAAAACTGACGCAGTGCCGGCCAGCCCAAGCAGCTAGGGCGGCGTCGTACCCTAATAAGCCGCATTAGAATGGCACTGCCCGGCACTGCCCACTAAGTTTCAAGGAGGAAAAATGCAGCGCATCGCTGCACGCTTTAAGCATGCTGGCGTGTTTGTGACATTAACCGCGCCATTCTTGACTCTTAGTGTGGCCTCGCCCGCCATGGCGGCTGTCCCTTTAGCTACCAGTCCTCTGACGGCTACCTCTGGGACTGCTCTACTGCCCTCTACCTCTGAGACCATTCCCCTGAGCGCTACCTCTGGGGCCACTTCCCTGAGCGCTGTCCCTTTAGCAGCCGATTCTGCCAGTGACGACAATATTTGGCTCACTATCGCCATTGTTGCGGTTGGTGTGGCCCTGATGTCTTGTATTGCGTTGGCGTTGACTATGGCAAAGGCGCGTCGCAATCGTGCCAAGCCAGCCCAGCCTGTGGGGGCGCCTGTTTTCCAGCAGATGCCCTCTGCGCCGTCGGCCCCCGCACTTGGTGCGCCAGGTTTCCCGCAGCAGATGGTTTCTGCGCCGTCGGCCCCCGTGCTTGGTTACCGCCCGTATATTGCCCCGACGCCGTCGCTGGCGCCTACCGCCCCGGGGGGACTCCCGCTTACTACGCAGCCGGTTAACGAGGTTTATCCGCAGCGATATGGGATGCCCAGTCAGCCTGATTCGGGAGATTTGGCTACGCTTTCGCACCCGAATCAGAATGTCCAGTTGGCCCATGAACTAGCCACCCCGGAGGGTAACCAGACTCGCCTAGTTTCTACCGACGGCGTCGCCCACGCTTATCCCGCAGAAGAACCGACCTGGCAAATACCATCTTCAGGCTCCAGCAATTAAGGAGGGAAAGTAATGAAACGTGCATTGGCAATTTTATTGTCCTTTATTACCTTGGCAGCTGGAGTCCTATTTACCCCTGCCGCCACGGCTGACGGAAATTTTAAGACTGAACTCTGGTTCACACTTAACTCCGACGGCAGCATTAAAGAATTAGTTAATGTCTCCAGCAACGATAACACCATTAACACCGATAACTGCAAAGGCACTGAAACAGATATCGTAAGGTTTGCTCGTATAGGCAAAGAAAATAGATGCATCTTCATTAAATATTACAAAAAAGGTGAACCTGCCCCTAACTGGTCAGTATCCTCAGAAGGTAACAGTATCAATTTTAGGTTTTTTAACGAATTCCATTATTCGCTAGACAAAATCACAAATACCTTAAACATTGATCGCTCTGATTTAAATGTCAGTTTTACCATAGTGCAGCTTCCTGCAGATACAACCATTACCTCTCAAACCTTGTCACCAAGAATAGATAAGGGAGATAGCAGGTACAGCTACTACACCTGGTTTAACGCTGAGGCTACTAGCGAGGATATAGAACTGACAGGCAGTTTTTCATACTCACCTTACGACCCTACTGGCAGGCCCACTACCTCCACTCCTAGCCCCGCCCGCAAACCTAGTCACACATCTGCGCCTTTCAGCACGGCTAGCCCTAAACCCAGCCATGACAATACCAGCAGACCAGCCACCGTCAGCCCAACTACTGACAACTCCATCACTAAGCCTGCGACAGGCATCAACAAGTCTGTAGCTACATCGATATCCAACTCTCGCAATTTTAATGGCTTACTTAATGAGTTTTTAATAATTGCTACCATAGCCTCTATTGCTATAATCGCAGGGACCTTCTTATTAGCTCAGATAAGTAAGAACTCCACTTCTGCGTATACGCCACTTTATGCTGCTACACTCTATGATGATCAAAGTAGTTCTAGCGCGCAGCCACAGACCTATAAGAGCCATTCAAACCAACCACGAAGCTTTACAGATAATCAGGCTTCTACTCAACCGAGCCATTCAGGGGGCGCAAACTCAAGTCAGCAGCCACCCTGGCCAGGACTGCCAGACTGACTTGGATTCCACCCACAAGCTTTAGCAATTACTTGTTCAAGGAGAGGGCAATGAAACGTCTACTTGCCATAGCACTAGCTTTTCTCACGCTAGTGGCCGGGGCACTGTTAGCCCCGGCAGCCACCGCCGCCGAAAAAGTTGATGTTAAACTACTATTTGCGCTCAATGCTGACGGCAGCTTTGATGAGTTAGCCGCAGTTTACGGAAGTGAGAATACTGTCAATTCTTCAAATTGCAAAGACACTAAAGATTATATCTCAAAATTTACCCAAAAGGACGGTAAAAATCAGTGTCTTTTCGCTAAACATCACGAAAAAGATAGCTACGGCAGCAATTGGCTAGTTTACCAAAGTGGAGACACCCTTAAGTTTAGCTTCTTAAATCTTACCGCTTTTATTCGCAGCGATATTTCAGAAGCTTTCGATATCTACTATAGCGACCTAAACGTTATTTCTAGCGGGGCGGCAGTACCCCTGAACGCAACCGTTACCGATCAGAGCCTGTCGCCAACTGTAGATAAGAGTGACAAATTTGTTTACTACACTTGGGAAGGCTCTGATGCCACTAACTCAAGCGCAAGCTTAAAAGGTACTTTGCCGCTTTCTGGTGCCACCAGCAGCCCGACTAGCGATCCTACTAGCAGCCCGACTAGCAGCTCCACCAATACACCCGCCCCAGTTTCCACTGTTACTCCTTCAGATACCCCCAGCGCTACCGCGTTAGCTACGAGCAACAAGTCTAAAGATTCTAGTGCCACCTTATATGTGGTACTAGGGATTGTGGGCGTAGCTGCCGTAATCGGAATTGTGGTCACTGTTGTGCTGGTGAAGAAGCGTAAGAACCCGAGCCCGGCACCTGGGTTCTATCCACCGCTTTCCCCGACTATGCCTTATAACGGTCCTCGCCCTGGCCCACAGGCTCAGCAAGGCTATCGGGGCCCGCAGCAGTCACAGGGTTACCCAGCCACACAACCCCAAAATTACCCTGGTCAAGCCCCTACCCAGCAAGGTAACTTCAACCCTCAGCCTTATCCTGGCCCGCAACCTCAACCTACTCAGGGACAACCGGGGGCACAGTCTCAAGCTGGACCGGCCCAGCCAGGCACGCAGCCACAGCCCAGGCAAAACCAGCCCGAGGCAGGGCAGCCACCTTATGGTGCTAACCCAAACTACCCGCAAAACCGTAACTGACCCTTGCCAGGGCTAAAGTGTTGGCCAGCCATTTTAATGGCTGGCCAACACCCCTAGTATTTGCAACACATTCAAGGAGGAAGCCGTGAAACACGCACTAGCAACAGCGCTAGCTTTTATCACATTGGCTGGCGCAGCTCTTGTCACTCCCACCGCCACGGCTTCCGGGAACATTGAAACCACATTATTGTTCATACTCAACCACGATGGCAGTAGTGAAGAAATAACTGCCGTCTACAGTAAAGATAACACCATAAACTCTTCCAACTGCAAAAACACCAAAACATACACTGCGGAATTTAATCAGTCAGGTGGCAAAAACGAATGCATTTTCCGCAAACACTATGACAGGGATGAATACAGCTACGCCTGGTCTACACACCGTGTAGACGACAAGCTTGAGTTCACATTTATGAGCCTGTCAGCTTCTATGCGAATCAAAGTCGCATATGCTCTGGGATTAAAGAAAACTAATGACCTGAATGTGGTTTATACGGTAGCTGCGCTACCCTTAAATGCCACTGTCACCAGAGAAACACTATCCCCAAAGGTAGCCAAGGGTAGCAAAAACATCTACTACACCTGGAACGGTAACACAGCTGTTGATTCAACTGCAGAACTGAAAGGAACCATACCGTTTTCTAGCACTACCATCACTCCATCTATCGCCCCAGCCCCGGGAGACACCGGGGTCAGCAACGATAAGCCATCCGGCAATAACACTACTGTGCTAGCTGTCAGCCACAAGTCCAGCGACTCCAATACTGCGCTTTACGTGGTACTAGGTGTGGTTTCAGTAGTGGCCCTGACGAGTGTAGTAACCACCGTTTTACTAGTGCAGAAACGTAAAGAACCAACTCCTACCGTCTACTTTGCAGCCTCCACCAGGGTTTATAACGGACAACCCCATTCCGGCCCGCAGCCACAGCAAGCTAGCCACCCAATCCCGCAAACATCAGAGTCCCAGCCTCACCCAAGTCCACCATCTGCTATGCAGCAGAACCAGGGTGGCCAATAACCAGGCCAATTGAAATCATTAAGGAGGAAACCGTGAAACGCGTACTAGTAACCTCACTAGCCATTCTCACGCTAACGGTTGCCGCACTATTTGCCCCCATCTCTGTAGCTGCCGCAACCATTGAGACCTCGCTGATGTTTGTACTTCAAAGCAATGGCGACACCTATGAAGGCCTGATTGTTTCTAGCAGCGACAACACCATAAATCAGTCAAACTGCAAAGACACTAATAATTACGAAACCAACTTTCGCCAAAAAGATGGTAACAACCAATGTCTTTTTACCAAAAAATATAGCAAAGATCAAAGCGGCAAATCCTGGATAAAGAAGACTTCTGGCAGTAACCTTGAGTTTGACTTTACTCCTGTAACTTATTCGATGAGAGACGCTATCGCAAAATCACTAAGCATCGTTAACACAACAGATTTAAACGTAGTCAGAATTGTAGTTGCACTTCCATTAACCGCAACCGTTACCAATACGCAAACCACATCTCCTACCATATCTAAAGGCGATCAATATGTTTACTACACTTGGAACACAGACAAGGATCGCATTGATATCCGCCTAATAGGAACTATGCCCCTGTCTAACTCCACTAGTAACCCCAGCAACAGTAGCAACTCCAGTCCTACCACTTCCCAGAGCCCTGGAGTAACTATCACCCCCACCCCACTAGCCGTAAAACACAAGGACTCCAATACCACGCTTTATATTGCATTAGGTATCACTACTGCAATGGCTGTGACAGGTATTGTAATTACGATTTTATTGACACAAAAACGCAGGCGCCCCACAGCTAAGTACACCTCTTCGGCACCTTTAAGTCCTTATAACAGTCAGGGCTACACAGGCAACCAGCTCCAACAGAGCTACCCAACTCTCCAGAACCGGCACCCCTAGGGAACCTGACTACCAGCCTGATACGGTTAAGACAGCTCCCCCTAAGCGACACACTAAAGGAGAAGCAGTGAAACGTGCACTAACAACCACGCTAGCTTTTATCACATTAATGGCTGGAGCCATATGCGCGCCTAGTGCTGTCGCTGCAGGTAGCATCACTGCCAAGCTTATCTATATTCTTGAAAAAGACGGCACTGCCTACGAAGCAATATCTCTTAGTAGTACTGACGGCACTATTAATGACTCCAATTGCGACGATATTGATGATTACACTGCTGATTTCAGTCAATCAGGTAGTAAAAGCGAATGCATGTTCTATCAGTACTATGACGAGAATGAATACCTGGCAGCCCTGTTAAGAACCCCCAACGGTTCAAAAAATAATATCAATTTTACGTTTATACCAAACTCAGTTGCCATGCGCATTAAAATCGCGGCTGGTCTTGAGATAAATGTCAACGATCTTAACGTCACTAAGACCGTGCTAGCCATCCCGCTAAGAGCAAAAGTCGCCACTAAAACACTTTCTCCGGTGGAAAGCAAAGATAATAAATATGCTTACTACACTTGGAATGGGAGCACCACTGACACCGGTGCAGCTACCGTAACAGGGACTATGGAACTGGCCGCCTCAGCAGATGGCGCCCCTACGATCAACTCTGGCGTAAGCCCACAAAGCACCCCGTCTGCTACCGACGAGACCACCACTGGCCTAACTAAACGCACTGGTAAGGCTTCGTCGGCTCCCCCAGTTTCAGCTGTTCCTACTGCACTGAGTGTCAAGAAAACCTCTAGGCAAGCCGACAACAGTCTCTTGCTTGCCATGATTGTGGGCGGCCTAGTTGCCACGATTGGGATCATGGCGACTGTTCTGCTTTCCAAGAGACACAAAAAGCCAGCTAAACCTCAATTTTCTTCCCCTGGTAGACCTAATACTCCACACCCCTATCCCAGCTCACCCCATAACGGACAAGCTCCTACAAGTCGAGAGCGGCCGCCATACAGCAGTGGCCCGAATTATCCACGTAGCTAAGTATCGGTATCTAGGCAACAAAATAGTCACTACCAGGGAAGGAAATAACATGCGTCGTAAATTGACAGCTTTAATGGCGCTTTTAATGCTGGCAGGCGCCGGTATGATCGCACCTACCGCTACCGCACAGGAATACGAGGGATCATATGTAACCCAGCTTTCTAGCGACGGCACAATCACGGAATTCATTGCCGTTATGGGAGTAACTGAAGAAAGCTGCAAATCCACGAAATACAAGCCTGTTTATGACGCTAAACGTAACGCTTGTTTGCTTGGACTGTCTTTTAAAGGCGAGCGGATCACCAAAGCTTTTACACTTAAGCTGACCTCAAATGGCGGCACCAGCTATTCCTTTGAGTTCAGCACTCTTTCTGTCAGCGACTACGAGGCACTTGCCAGCGATATGTATCGAGGCGATACCATCAAGATCACCAAGATCACTTTATCTCTACCTGTAGGTAGTGTTATCACCAACGGTAAAGGTAATGCCACAAAATTAGACAACACCGATACTGATGCCTATCGCTGGACCGAATACAGTCCGTTAATGTCAGTAACGGGCACCACCACCCTCGATGCTTCTGTGGCAGGCTACTTAGCGGCTGGCACTCCCTCACCCACGCCTACTCCCAGCACAACGACAGAATCTTCAACCCCCACCACTGCCACTTCAGCTATGCCCACTCAGAGCACTAGCGCCACAGCCCCGGCTAATGATTCAGGTTCCAACACTGGCTTGTATGTAGGTATCACCATTGCGGCAGTAGTAATTGCAGCGATCGCAATTGCCGCCGTCGTAGTTATTAACAAGAAAAAGCAGGCTAGCGCCCCCAACTACGGCTCCTACCCTAACTCAGGCGCTGCGGGCATGGGCGCCCCAATGGTTCCCAGCATGCCAGGCACCGCTGCTCCTGGAGCATTTAACCCTCCCGCATACCCGGGCGCCAACCAAGCTACTGGTAGCCAGTACCAGAATGGAACTGGGACACCTCAGCCACCGTATCAGCCTAGCCAAGGCCAGCTGCCTTACGGATCAGGCCCAAACTATCCACAGGTCTAAAAGCTAGGCGCCTTATGCGCTATGCTCTAAATAATCAATCATCCGAGGAGGGGACATTATGCGTCGCAAACTGACAGCATTAATGGCACTCTTAACGCTGACTGTCGCGGGCGCAATTGCACCCACCGCAGCTGCCCAAGAGCTAGAAGCAGAATATATAGCCGGTCTGCAATCAGACGGCACATTCCTAGAGGTGGTTTCTGTTTCAGGCACCAGCGCCGAGGAGTGCAAGTCCTCAACATATCAGCCAGTTTATGATGAAAAAGATGGTACTTGCACGCTTGGCTACGAATATAAGCCAGAAAGACTTTATAGGGCGCTATCAATTAGCTTAACTCCCCTAGGAGACAACAAGTACTCCTTTAAATTTAGCGCACTTTCTTTTTACTCGCTTAAGTCAGAAGCTAAGAATCTGTTTTCTGACTACACACTAAACTTTACAGGCATGACCTTTGCCATGCCTAAAGGCACTACCTTCTCATCGGGGGTGGAAAAGGCAACAAACGATAGCAACGATAAATACGATATCTACAGGTGGGATGACACTAGCACCTATATTTATATCAAGGGGACCACTACCTTAGATGCTTCTGCAGCACAATACATCACGGGGAATAGTGATCCTTCTGAAAGCGAATCGCCCACGCCTACACCCACACCCACCACTGAGTCAGCCACCCCTAGTCCGACCAGCGAATCGTCTACTCCTAGTGCCACCGCCACCGCGTTGGCTAGCAACAAATCGTCAGATTCCAACACTGCTTTGTACATTGGAATCGGCGTTGCTGTAGTGATACTCGCAGCCGGCGCAATCACTGCAATTGTGCTTGTAAACAAGAAGAAGCAGCCTACTGGCCCCACTTATCGCGGCCCTTACCCAGGGGCTTACCCCGGCGGCCCGGGTGGTCCTGGCGCAGGCTTTGGTTCAACCGGCCCGGGCGCTCCCGGCGCAAGCTTTGGCCCAACTGGCCCTGGAGCTGGCCCAACTGGACCCGGCGCAGGCCCCGCCATGGGCGCAGGCGCTATGGGTGGACCACGCCCCGCAGGCCCCGCCTATCAGCAGCCCTACCAGGGTCAGCCACCCTCAGGCCAACCGCAGCCCTACCAGCCGCCGTCGGCCCCGTCAGCGCCAAGCAACCAGGCCCCTTACAACCCTGGCAACCAGCCGCCGTCGGCCCCTTACGGACCTGGTAACGCTACCGGCGCAAACCACTAAGGAAACCCCTAAGGGGAGTTATCCCCAGAAAAACTCAAGATATTCTTAGCCCTACGACACTAGGATAGAGCTGGGCCCGATCTATATAGAGATCTATAAGACCGGGTCCAGCTTTACTAGCCGCACCTGCGGCATACAGAAGAGGACACACAGATGCGCGCAAGATTGTCAGCATTAACAGGAGTATTGGCACTCATACTTGCCTGCTTACTTGCCCCTGCAGCAACTGCGGCAGACCGTTATGATGGCATTGCCGTCACTATAATGGACAAGCTAGGAAGCATTCATCAGGGAATTATGATCTCCGATGAAACTGGCACACTAACCAAATCTGATTGCCAGGCTAGCGGCGACTACCAAGCGAACTTTTCGTCCAAATCCTCAGGCTCTACCTGCTTAATTTACAAGAGCTACAGTACTAGCGCACCTCCTATCGGGGTCTATATCACCAATAAGACTTCTAGCTCTTATGACTTTACGTTTAAGGGCTATTCAAACATTCTTAACTCCACCGTAAAAGGCAAAAGCGGCTTGGATATCAAGCTAGCAGGAACCATGCTCGGGGTCCCCAAGGGCTCGAACGTTACGGCTGATGGAGCTGAAACAGGAAACACCCCTAGCGCTGATGTCTACGCTTGGGAAACAGGCGGTTCTATTCCTGAAGCTTCAGGTACCGTCAACTTCAACGGTTCTAGTGGCGGTGGCTCCAACGGTGGCGGTGGCTCCAGTAGCAACGGCGACCTTGGTATCGGCGATCTGAATGGCAACTCCGGCGGCTCTGGCGGTTCTAAGAACTCCACCACTTCCCCCGCCCCCAGCGACTCGCCTACCAGCGATCAGAAGGGTGCCACCCCTGCGCCTAGCGCCACCTCAACTGCGCAGACCTCCAGCAGTTCTAGCTCCAGCTCTGACGACGACAACACCACGCTTTACATCGTTGCTGCTGTTGTGGCCGTGATTGCGGTTATCGGCGTCATTGCCACTGTGTTGGTGGTCAAGAAGAACGGCAAGAAGAACGATCAGGCTAACTTCGGCCCCTACCCGGGCGCTCCCGGCACCGGCTTTGGTCCTAACGGCCCTGGTGGATTTGGCGGCCCTGCTGGCCCCAGTGGCCCCGGCTATGGTCCCAATAACTTTGGTGGCCCCTCTGGCCCCGGCGCCCCTGCCGGCGGTATGGCTCCTGGAGCCCCTAACTACGGCGGCCCCGCTGGTGGCATGGGTACTGGTGGCCCCAACTACGGCGGACCCAACGGCCCTGTAGGCGGGCCCAATGGTCCGGTAAGTGGCCCCAACTATGGCGCCCCTAACGGTCCTGCTGGCGGCCCTAACTATGGTGGCCCTAACGCTCCGGCCGGCAGCTCTGCTCCGGTAGCTCCTAGCGCTCCCGCAGCCCCTAGCTACCCGCAAGGCGGTTACCAGGGCGGCCCCGGTGCTGCTCAGGGTGGGCCTGCCCAAAACGGCGCTACCCAGGGCGGCTATCAGTCCCCGAGCCCGTCAGCTCCGTCAGCGGGATACGCGGCAGCTCCCTCAGCTCAGTCCGCTGCGGCCGGCAGCCCCTTTGCTGGCCAGCCCGCAAGCCCGGCTCAGCCCGCAACCCCCGCCCAGTCGGCTCCTTCCAGCTCAGCTGGTGACGACGTCGTCCTGCCCCCGCAGGTAACCCCTGCCCAGCCGCAGGATTACGACGCCGCGCCGGCAGCAGGTGGCGACGCTGAGGACTACTACCCCACCATCCGTCTGGGACAAGATGAGGGCCTGGCTCCTACTCGCCAGTACCCGCGCTTCAACCAGAACAACTAAAACCAGGATTCACAGTGAATATGAATGCGCGCGCAGCTGCAGCTAAAAGCCGCAAGCCGCTACGTAAACGCACGCTGCTAGCACTGTCTGTAGCTGCGGCCGCATGTCTGTGCGTTCCAAGCGCAGATGCAGCTGCCGCGCACAGTTTCACTGACGCTCCGAGTGCCGCAGTTAGCTCAACCCAGTTAGTTTCTAGCCAGCTAGTTGCTAACGGGTTGAGCGAGGCTGGGGTCTCTACTGGGGAGACTGAGCTCTCTACTGGGGTAGGCGAACGCGTCGATAATTCAACCGGGCGCTCCAACATTCAGGCCCGTCGTGGCGGCGGCAGGGGCCGAGGCAGCAGAAGCCGCTCTTCTCGCAGGCGTTCAAGTTACCGCTCAGGTAATCGCACGCGTTACCGCTACTACCATCACCACCACGGCTCCCGAAGCTCAAACTCGACCATGACTGATCGCACAGCCATGATCATGTTTGCATTATTGGCAGTGGTGCTCATTTTTGTCTTTGTGTTTATCTGGCGTGCTCGCCAAAACGCCTATGCGCAGGACCAATACGCTCCTTACGGCAACGGACCGAGCGGCTATAACCCTAATGGCTATTCGCCTGATGGCAGCTATAACGCGGGTGGATATTCTGCAGGAGGTTACTCTCCCGGAGGCTACTCGACGGGAGATTACTCGGCCGGAAATTACTCTGCCGGCAACTACGGCCAAACCGGTTACGACCAAACTGGTTATGGACAAACCAGTTACGGCCAAACTGGTTACGATCAGGGCGGTTATGGCACCGGTAACTACTACGCCGGCAGTTATGATGGTCAAAACGGTTACGCCTCTAGCAGCTATGGCCAGGGTGGTTACACCCCCAACTCATACGGCCAAGATAGCTACAACCAGGGTAACTATAGCCAAGATGGCTATTCCGGTTACGGACAAAACAATAACTACAACCAGAATAATGGTTGGCAAAACTATGATCCCAAGGATTATGGTTGGAACACTAAGTAAAGTGTTCTAGCAGGGCTGGCGGAGTATTTGAGACTTAATACCCGCTAGCCCTGCGCCGTTAATAGAATATACTGCACTCACAGTTGTTTGTAGTAACTCAATGAGGATGAGCAATGATGCGTCGTATACTCAATGTGCTAATGGCACTTAGCTTATTAGGCATATGTGCAGTTTTTATGCCAGCCGTATCTGCAGCAGATACGGAGCTAACTGTCGCCTACGTTTACAAGCTGTTTCCTGACGGTTATACCTTAGAAGGCGTGCAGGTGATCGGCTCTGGTGTAACCAAAGAAAACTGCACTAAAACTAACACTGCGAGCCTTTTCCAAGTTGAGTATGGCCAGGAGCAAGACCAGACTTTCTGCACTATTACCCGGGAAATTTTACCCAGCGACTCGCAAGCAATTAAATTAACTCCACTGGGTGATAATAAGTACTCTTTGTCTTTTAAGAGCCTAGATGTGCAGTATCTGGAAATGGCTAAAAAGTATTTCCCAGACTACACGCTTACCACTAAATATGTGACGCTAAGCCTGCCGCAAGGATCTAGTCTAGACACCAAAACCTATGACTATACGCGTCCAATCCTTAACAACACCTTCATCGAATACGACTGGGCTATCTCTACCCCGAATGTAGAAGCTTCGGGGAGCGTAAAGCTAGATGCTACCGCTGCTACCTACTTCCGCGTATATGGGGGTGACTCCCCAACACCTACCCCTAGTGCGAGCAGCTATGCTACAACTGAGTCTGCTACACCAACACTCACTACTAGCGCAGCGCAGTCTACTTCTTCCACTAAAGACAACACTGCCATGTATGTGTTGATAGCCGTTGTTGTAATTGGGGTAATTACTGCAGTGTTGTGCGCGGTTCTTATTGCGCGTAAAAACAAGGCAACCAAAGCGGTTACGCCGCCACCTGGTTACCCGAATTACCCTCCGCGCGTGTAGCCACTGACAGTTAGGTCGCGCCTGGCTATCTGGTCAGGCGCGACCTCTAACTAAATCACTACTACCTCAGGAATAGCCGTGAGCACATTTTTGCCCATATCTGCAGCTAAATTAAATAAGCCGCTTCGCAAACACGCTTTGCTAGCTTTGGCCACTGCTGCAGCCGTGTGCCTGTGTGTGCCTAGCGCCGGTGCCAGCGTTGTACGCACTGCTGTCAGCTCAATTTCAAGCGGCTCAGTAAGCAGTAGCCAGTCAAGTTCTAGCTTAACCACAGCAATTGGCCGTAGCGTGGCTCCGGCACGCCGTGGGGGCAGCAGTGGAGGTTCAAGCGGGCGCAGTTCCTCTAGTTCTTCTTCGCGTCGTAGTTCGAGTTCTGGGCGTTCGAGCTCTCGCTCTAGCGGCTCGCGCTCTGGAAGTTCAAGTTCTGGACGCTCTAGCTCCAGAAGTTCTTCAGGTCGCAGCTCAAAAAGTTCCAGTTCAGGGTCTTCGCGTCGCAGTTCGAAGGGTTCCAGTTCAGGATCTTCGCGTCGTAGTTCAAGTTCTGGACGCTCTAGCTCTCGTTCAGGTAGCTCCAACTCCAGGGGCTCTAACTCCCGTAGTTACTCTGGAAATTCCAACTCGCGTGGATATTCAGGGTCCAACTCTGGCGGCTCCAGTTCACAGGGGTACTCCGGTAACTCCAGTTCACAAGGCTACTCCGGCAACTCAAATTCTCAGGGCTACTCAGGGTCTAGTTCTGGTAGCTCCAGCTCACGCGGCTATTCCGATCCTTACTCAAGCAACTCAGGATCTCAGGGTTACTCTGATTCTTATTCAGGTAATTCCAACTCGCAGGGTTATTCAAACTCGCGCTCAGGCAGTTCTAATTACTACAACCGCTACGGCAACAATTACTATAACAACTATTACTATGACGACTACGACGACTACTACAATTACCACCGCTATGACGACAGCGAGGGACTAGGAATCGAATTTTCAAAGCGCACGGCTTTAATCATATTAGCTGTATTAGTAGGTTTAGTAGTATTGGGTGCCGTAGCTAAAGGCGTGAGCGAAGCCTAGCCATAATTTTTCGAGCGAAAATATCTACAGATAATTTAAATATGCAATTTCGCAAACATGCTTTGCTGGCTTTGGCCAGTGCCGCAGCTGTGTGCCTGTGCGTTCCCAGCGCCGGCGCCAGCGTTGCACGCACAGCCGTTGGCTCACTCACCTTAGTGGGTGGCAGCCAGTCAACTTCTGTTACGACCACAGCTATTGGTCGTAACAGGGTCCCCACGCGTGGCCATGGCGGCGGTCACGGCGGTGGGCACAGTGGCGGTCACAGCTCAGGGCACTCCAGATCGGGTTCTTCGCACCACAACTCTGGGCGACGACACTATAGCTCAGGCCACGTAGGCTCTAGTTACAGCAGCTACTCTGATGACGATGACTACAAAAAAGACAAGAACCTGAAAATCGCACTTTTTGTCTTAGCTGGGTTATCTTTGTATTCCCTCGTTAGGCAACTGAAACTGTTGCGGCGGGGATAATTCCCCAATGCCCACCTCTAGAGCAACGGTTATTCTGATTAGGAACTAGTTTTAACTACATCAGCACTACCTCAGGAATAACCGTGAGTGCGCTTTCACCCATTTTTGTAGCCAAATTAAATACACAACATAGCAGGCACATGTTGCTGGCTTTGGTTACTGCTGCAGCCGTGTGCCTGTGTGTGCCTAGCGCTGGCGCCAGCGTTGTACGCACTGCTGTCAGCTCAATTTCAAGCGGCTCAGTAAGCAGTAGCCAGCCATCTTCTATTACGACCACAGCTATTGGTCATAACAGGGTCCCTACACGAGGTGGTCACGGTGGCGGTCACGGCGGTGGTCACGGCGGTGGCCACAGTGGTGGGCACAGTGGTGGGCACAGCTCAGGGCACTCCAAATCAGGTTCTTCTGAGCAAGGACACTCCAACTCAGGTTACGTAGGCTCTAGTTACAGCAGCTACTCTGATGACGATGACTCTAAAGCAACAGATAAGCTTGAGGCTCTTGGGTTTTTTACCGTAGGTGGATTAGGGCTGTATTGCTTAGTTAAGGAAGATGAAACCGAAACCATCTAAAAATCTGAGGCAATATCATTGCGGTAAGGGGGATAATTCCCCGATGCCCACCTCTAGAGCAACGGTTATTCTGATTAGGAGCTAGTTTTAACTACATCAGCACTACTTCAGGAATAGCCATGAGCGTGTTTCCGCCCCTTTCTGCCACTAAATTAAATACGCACCTTCGCAAACATGCTTTACTGGCTTTGGCCATTATCGCAGCCGTATGCCTGTGCGCGCCTAGTGCTAGCGCCAGCGTTGCTCGCAGCTCTATTACCCCAATCTCAAGTATTTCAGTGAGCGGCAGCCAGTCAACTTCTGGCGCAGCCACAACGGGGCGCAATGCGGCCCCGGCACGCCGTCGAGATAGCAGCGGAGGTTCAAGCGGACGCAGTTCCTCTGGCTCTTCCTCGCGTCGTTCAAGTTCCAGCGGTTCTGGCTCTTCCTCGCGTCGTTCAAGTTCTGGGGGCTCTAATTCCAGCGGTTCTGGTTCTTCTTCACGACGTAACTCTTGGTGGGGGCGTTCTAGCTCTCGTTCAGGCAGTTCTAATTACTACAACCGCTATTACAACAATTACGATAGCGATCACTCCTACGACGACTCTAACAATGACACCTATGGAGATCCGTCTTACGACGATTCGACCAGCGATAATAGTTACAGTAGCCAGTCTTACGATAATTCCGGCTATAGCCAGGAACAGCAAGACATGGATTCTAGGTTTATACCTCTTGCCGTAATTATAGTCTTCGTTGCAACAGGCATGTTTTTAATTATGATAGCTGGAAATTCGAAAGACTCAGCTCGTAAACCTCAGCCTAGGTTTAATACATCACCCATGAACTGGCTATCCGGCACGGACAACGTTAGCAACTACTACGACATTAGCGACGACAATACCAGCTACGACAGCAACGACGATAATAGTTACGACTGCGACAGCGGGGACTACAACTATAGCGATGACAATAGTTACGATAGTGGCAGCGACAGCAGTTGCGACAATGATAATAACTTCTTTGACTGGTGACATCACCGCAGGTAACTAACACTCGGCTATAGCAGCTATACTGCTGCTATAGCCGACTTTTCTATATTTACCGAGGATACTCATGCGCCGCTTATTTAGTGCACTCATGACCATAGCGCTACTAGGGGTAACAGCCGCCATAATGCCTCCCACAACCGCCTCTGAACACACACGAACCCCAAATTTTAGCTATGTGTTACTAGACAACGGCAGCACTATCGAGACCATAGGGGTCAGTGGAGAGCATGTCACTGAAGATAATTGCGTTCAGAAACATCGCAACTATAAAGCCTTATATTCATCGACTAAAGGATACGGTAGCGACACTGGAGGCATTTGCATAATCCAAGGGCATTTTAAGGCAAACCAATCTGCGGTATTCAAGCTAACCCCTAAGGGTAATAACCTATACTCGGTCCGTCTGGAAAACCCAACTTCGCACTCTCTAGAATTCCTGAAAAAATATTATCCGGATTTTAACCCCTCCGCAGAATGGATGAGGGTAGAGCTACCAGTCAAATCCACCGTTACTTTTGGCTTAACTACCGATAACGGGGCTCCAGGAACTGGATACAACAGAGAAAAAGAAGTCGACAAAGACAGAGTCACCTACCTCATGAAAGCCACTATGCCAGACGGTGTGGTGCAAGGGACTGTAGAGCTAAATAGCGAGGCTGCCAGCTACTTCCCTGGCGCAACCACCTCAAGTCCTGTATCAAGTCCCGCTAAGGCTGACACCATCCAGGATCTAGTAACCGCAGGCATTATTGTCATCATCGCAATTATTTTGGCTGCAGCAACGCTAGTGTTCATCTTGCTCAAACGCAAGACTACCTCAGCCACTGCTGGCACCACCTCCACAGACTCGCCAGCTAGCCGCTAGAGTGATCCTTCGTACTTTGTAAGCTTACATCCTTGACGTACTCGCGTTATGCTTAAGACAATTAACGCGGTATTGGACGTAATTGGAGATAACTGTGACGCAGGTAGCTAGCTCAACCCAGGCGCTGATGTGCCCTGGCTTTGCGCTACCTACTCTTCGTTTCGCCGTCCTACCTCTGCTACCCCTCATGGGACGAATGCCGAACGCTCGCTGAGCCACATCTGCGTGCCTTGGCGAGCGTTATCGCATCTGTAATTTTGCGCCTCTGCGCGCCCAGATTTAGAAGGCATTCCCATGAACCGCAACCGTCAGCTTCCGCCTGCCCCCGTATCCGGCGCTTGGAAAATCACCGACCCACGTGCTTGTCGTAGCTTCGCTAATGTGGGCGATTTGCGCCTCGAAAATGACTCTATTTTGCCGGCAATTACGCTCGCTTATGAGACTTGGGGTGAGCTTAACGAAGACCGCTCCAATGCCATTTTGATTGAGCATGCCCTCACCGGTGACGCTCATGTTATTGGTGAGGATGAGCCTGGTCAGCCTACTGCCGGTTGGTGGTCGCAGGTGGTCGGCCCGGATTTAGCTATCGACACTAACCGCTACTTTGTAGTTGCCATTAACGTGCTAGGTGGCTGTCAAGGCTCTACCGGCCCGGCTTCTATTGCTCAGGACGGCGCCCCTTACGGCTCACGTTTCCCGGTGATCTCCACCCGCGACCAGGTGCGCGCAGAGGCTCGCCTGGCGGATCTGTTGGGGATTGAACGCTGGAACACGGTTGTGGGGGCCTCGCTCGGAGGTCACCGCGCTATCGAGTGGGCCACCATGTATCCGGGGCGCGTGGAGCGCCTGGTTATGGTTGCTTCAGGCGCGCAAACTACCGCTGAGCAGGCGGCTTGGGCCCACACTCAGATTCGTGCGGTGCAGCTTGATCCGCACTGGAATGGCGGGGATTATTACGACGACGCCGTCGGCCCAGTAGCGGGGCTGGCACTGGCCCGCCAGATCGCCCACACCACCTACCGTTGTCCCAATGAGCTCGATGAGCGTTTTGGGCGCCTGCCGCAAAACGCTGAGGACCCGCTAACCGGCGGACGCCTAGCGGTGGAGTCTTACCTGGATTATCACGGCGAAAAACTGGTACGTCGTTTTGATGCAGGCTCCTATGTGGCCCTGTGTCGCACCATGATCAGCCACAATGTGGGGCGTGAACGCGGCGGGCTGCGTTCAGCGCTACGCAAGATCACCGCTAAAACGCTGTGTATTGCGGTAGACAGTGACCGTCTTTTCTTCCCCGCCCAGGTTAAGCGCATGGCTAGTTTGGTGCCCAACGCCAGCTACGCCCTAATTCACTCTGCTCACGGCCACGACGGCTTCTTGATCGAGTTTGATCAGGTCAACGAGCTGCTTGCAGATTTTTTAGATTCCGGGGCACGTCAGGATCTAAGCTACTGGGCTAGCTAACTCCCGCTGGCCACAGGGGCCAACGGGAGCTTGCGCCGTCGAGCGCCGGTAGGGGGCGCCGTCGACCCCACAACAGAAGGGGCGGCGTAGAGCCTAGCCGAGAGCCGGCGTCGCACTGCGCCGTCGGCACTTAATTACGCGGGCGGGTGAGCTTATCCTGGCCGTAATCGAGCAGCTCACGGGCCACAGAGGGCACATAAACACTCAGGCCCCCGTCACTGACCGGGAAAGTAGCCCAACCTTCCTCATCCACCTGGACAGTGTCTTGCTCGCCAATCATGCACGTCCAGTAGGAGCCGGCGTGTGCCCGGCCTACATACATGCGCTTGGTGCCGGCCCGGCGATCTGAGAACAGCACGGCCACACCAGAAGCGGGGCGATAGTCATCTCCCTCACGGGTAAAGCCCACCACGTCGGCGTCGTCGAAGTAGTCGTGCTGGGGGCCGTACGCCAAGAAGTGGCGGATATTCATCAAAATCGGCAGCTCAGTGACTGCAGCCAGGTCCCCAGTTTCGGGAGTGCCAAACAGATCGCCCCAGAACACGCAAGGCATCCCCTGTTCACGCAGCAAAATCAGCGCGTAAGCGGAGGGTTTAAACCAAGCCTGCACCGGCGACTCTAGCGACTGCCCCGGCTGAGTGTCGTGGTTTTCCACGAAGGTAACCGCGCGCTCAGGATCCGCCGCCACCAGGGTGTCATTAAACAATGCACCCAAATCAACTTCACCATTAGAGCATGATGCATAAAATAGTTTAAAGTGCAAAGGCACATCAAACAGACTCACGTAGGGCACAGTAGCCAGGTATGAGCGCAGCACATTCACATCCCGCGACCAGTACTCCCCTACCGCTGGCAGCGCCTTGCCGGTCCGCTGACGCAGCTTGGGCAGCCACAGCGCGAAGAAATCGGCACCCACGTGCTTAAGCGCATCTAGGCGCAGGCCGTCAATGCCGGTAGTTTGCACATACCAGCGCCCCCAGGTGTCGAGCTCTTCATGCACCTTGGGATCAGATACATGCACGTCGCAGCCCATTAGGTAGTCATAGTTACCCAGCTCGTCATCCACGTTCTGGCTCCAGGTTTTGCCTTCAAAGAGCCACAGGCCGGTTTGCTTACGCGCATCATCCCAGTCCACGGCCTTAAAGCAGGTGTGGTCCCAGATGAAGTCAGAGTATTTGCCGCCGCGCCCAGGGAAGGTGAAACGGGTCCACACCTGGATGTCTTCAGGTCCGCCAATGATCCGACGCCGGTCATAAGGGTCCACCTGCATGGCTTTTACGTTCTCTAGTTCATCTGCGCCCATGCGGTGGTTGAGTACGATGTCTGCCACCACTGAGATGCCGGCGCTGTGCAGGGCGTCGACGGCGGCCAGGTACTCATCCTTGGTGCCGTACTTGGTGGGGATGGAGCCTTTTTGGCCAAATTCTCCCAGGTCGTAGAGGTCATAGACCCCATAGCCAACATCTTCTATGCCGGTGTGTCCTTTATAGGCGGGCGGCAGCCAGGCTGAAGTAACCCCGGAGTCTGCCAGTAGCTGGGCGTTGTCAGCTAGCAGGCGCCAGTGACTGGCGTCAGCATTTAAGTCCCAGGCAAAAGCCTGCAACAAGACTGGATTAGCTGCGTCAGGATTTAGTTGATGCATAGGGTGATTTTACCTTTCGCTCTAGCCCAACAGGCTACGCTTACGGTGTTCTTTAGCTAAGCGCGTCGGTTACGCGCAATTTCACTGGTTACTGCCCAGCGAGTGTATCGCTGTTCAGCAATAATGCGTTCTTGGTTGTTAAGCATGCGTAGCTGGTTGTTAAGCATGGCTCGGTTCTGGCTTTCAATGCGTTGACGGTGCATATCGCCTTCATAAACATTGATGACTTCTTGCAAGGTAGAGGCACGATAGTTATCAACTAACTGCCACATGTAGGCCACAGCATTTGCCAGCAAATATGCTGCTGGGAATTTACCTTGGTAGTTATCCCGATATTCACCTACTAGGGAGTTAATCTCATCTACTACCGCTTTTTCACGCTCATGAATCTGCTCATTATGGGCTTCGCGAGAGTTAGTGGCCGCATCTTCGCTGGCATTGTGGCGCTTAACTTTTGCATTATGCACCACGAGCATAATGGCACTGATCAGCACACCTAAAACCAGGTTGCCAAGTAGAAACAGTAGCGTAATCAACACGTGCTTAGATGAGAGGTAAATTAGCAAACCCAGCAGCGTCCAGGCCAGCAAGAATGGCACCAGGTGCGAGACAATTGCCAGCGAAACAAAGTGTTCCTTTTCGCAAGCTTTCAAACGCGAGTAGTCTTTGACACCCTTAGTGGAGCCATCATGTTTAGCTACCAAGATTCTCCTGAATGCATGATGGAAAAGCTTTTGCAGGCCAATGTAGAAACCAATAGTCCATGGCCCGATTGTGAAAAGCATATACATAGCAGCCAGAAGACTTCCATTGGCAACCGCAATAAAAAGTACCACAAGGAGTACCAAAAACACCCACGAAACACAGCGAGCCGTATTGGCAATAAATTGGGGTCGCTTCCAGATCTGCGAATAGTCGGCGTAACGATATTGCCCGCGAATGCTATTGAGGTTCTCGTGTAGCTCGTCGCTACGATGCAGGATATAGGACAAGCGCCCCAACCAGTTTTTGAGCTCCTCGCGCTGAGTTAGCTGCTCAGACTCCCCCATGCCCAAATTCCTTTCCTATTAGTCAACACTTCCACAGTGACCAACGCCATAATCTACCACTGGCAGGGCGGCACAAACCAGCCCCGCCCAGCGGTTAAACCTGGCATTCAAGCTCCAGGTGTGGGCCTGAAACAAGACTTAACTAGCGGCGTCGGAACCTAAACGCCGCACACAGTGAACCTTAGCTTTTCTAGGCTATTTAGTGGTTCACGATCATGTTTGTTACTAGCACAGTGTTTGCGTACTGTTGCTGCGCAAGGATCTGGTTTTGGCGATCGAGGATCGCGCGCTGCTGATCTGCCAGCTGCTGTTGCCGTGCGTCAGCTTCATAAACGTTGATTGCTTCTTGAAGCGTGGAGGCACGGTGGTTGGTGACTAGCTGCCACATGTAGTCAACCACTCCGGGCCTTAAGTAAGCGGCAGGGAAATTACCCAGGTAGGTGTCTGTAAACTCTCCAACTAGAGTGTTAATCTCATCCACCAGCTCTTTTTCGCTGTCATAAACGCGCTGGTTATGGATGTTTCTAGCTTCAGCGCCAGCAGTTTGAGCCATGTTATGAGCCTCAACCTTGCGATTGTGCACCAGCAACGTTACCACACTAGCTACTGCCCCAGCCAGCAGGTTTAACAAAAGCACGATAGCCAGCATCAGCGTTTCGTTAGCCACGGTGGGCCCATTAGTCGAGGCTCCCGCCATCATCAGCCAGAGCAGCAAGAACGGCACCAGGTGCCCCAGCGCCACCGGCAGAACCAAGCGTTCTTTACCGCGAATACGCATCCGCTCTTGCCGCTCAAGAGCTTCAGAGCCTAATTTTTTAACCAATACTCGTTCTGTCACAAAATACGTGAGCTTATACACCCCGTAATAAAGCAAGATTAAAATTATTAGAACAGCAACATTGACAAGTGATTTAGCGGCGCCAGACTGTTTGCCATCAGCTATAAATAGTGGGATTAAAACCACAGCAAAAAGCAGCAATAATGCAAACCCAGAGTATTTAATGGTGTTAGCAAAAAATTGGGCTAGTTTCCAAGGCTGCCAATAGTCAGGCTGCTTATACTGTTTCCTGACATACACCAATTTTTGGTGCAGATGGTCGCTACTGCGCAGAATATAGGATAACCGCCCCAGCCAGTCCCTTAATTCTTCGCGTTGAGTTGTTTCTACTTGCCCCACGGGCACGCTCCTTAGTCATAGCCAACACTTTCGCGGCGCTCGACACTCTTTCACAGTGCTCAACGCCTACAGCGTTTTGGCTGTCTAATATGCTTCGCTAACTGGCTTTACCAGAGGCCAGCTTGCGGTAAACCAACTCCAGTCTACTAACACAATCGTTAATGTCGTAGTGCGCGCCAATGTTTAAATATTTTTGTGCCTCAGCTTGCCGGCGCTCATTATCGCTAAGCCAGTAGTCGATGGCGCGCGCCAGGGCTTTAGGATCGCGGGCCTTGAAGCGACTGTGGGCATCTAGGGCGAATTGGCTTGTGGCCGTAAGTGGCGAGTGTGCGATTACCGGCACCACCCCGTGGCGTAGAACTTCCAGGCAGGACAGACCTTCCACCTCGATGAATGCGGCGTGAATGTAGAGGTCGGCTTGCTCAGCTTGAGTGTCCAATCCGGCGGCGTCGAAAAAGTTAAAGCTGGGGGCGTGTTTTAGTACTCCGTCGCGCACTAGGCGACTAGCTGCACGTCGCAAGGATTTTTCTGTGGGCCCACGACCTGCGAAAACCAGTTGGATTTGGGAGGCGTAGCGGCTGTGGCGCATGGCTTTGAGGATGGTGGCTTGGTCTTTTTCGCGCGAGAAACGCCCCACCACCAGCAGCCGGTAAATCTGCTCACCCTCTGGCTGCGCTTCCCCGGAAGTTTGCTTAGCTTCAGTTTGCCGCCCGCCTGGTGCGCAGCACTCAGTTTTTGCGCCCGGCACTGGTTCTGCACCTCCAGCTGGTTTCGACGGCGCCAGGCCCACCCCGTTAGAAATGGTCACTAGCTTGTCCCCCAACCCCCAACGCTGTAGGCGCTGACGTACTGAGTCCGAGGGGCACTGCACCACCTGCGCCAAAGCGTAGATGCGCCGTCGCCAAGATGCCAGCAAAAGTGCATTGAGCGGCCAGAGGCCGTCTAAGTGAATGGTGGCAGTGATGTTTTCAGGGTGTATATGGTAGGTGGCCAGCACTGGCGTGCCTGCGCGTTTAGCGACGTGGGCAGTGCGGGCCTGCAAGCCGAAGGGCTCCTCCAGGTGGACGACGTCGGCCCAGGCCACAGCTTGTTTAATCACCTTAGGCTTGGCTTTAGCGAAGGCGTAACCCTGGGCTGAGATGATAGCGTCGGCCAACGGAAAACGCCTGGCGGGCAAGGCGAATTCCGGGGCGGTGAAGTTGCAGGCCTGGGCTTGCTCAGCGGTGCCGGAGCTAAGTACCCGCACGTCATGACCGCGTTCGCGTAGCAGGGTGATGGTGCGCCGCGCCGAGGCGGACAGGCCATTACCACGGGTGTAGAGATTATTGATAACAAACAGAAGCTTCAGCGGTTCGGCTCGTCCCATGGGCTAAGTGTGACACGCAACCCTTAAAACTAGCCGAGACTTGTAAAACCGTGCTGAACTAGTCCAACACAACTACATTTTTGCCCGGTTTGGCGCGACTAGCCGGTTTGGCGCGGCTCACCCTGCCTGGCATGGTTTGTCCCACCCAGCATCGGCCCGCCTTACCCACTTCCCTACCTACGACCAAGAATTGACTTCAAGCGCAGCTCAAAGCGGTGATAGTGTGCGATTAACGTATTTTTACCGAAAGGAGCAGAGAAAATGAAGCTGTCTGCACGCAACCAGTTCCCCGGCAAGGTTGTTGAGGTCACCGAGGGTGCCGTTAACGGTATCGTCAAGATTGAAATCGCCCCTGGCCTGGTAATTTCCTCTTCCATCACCAACGCCGCCATTGAGGAGCTAGGCCTGAAGGTTGGCTCCGAGGCCGTAGCAGTCATCAAGGCTTCCAACGTGATTGTTGGCGTCGAGGACTGACCCGCGCCGGCTGCTTTGCCGCTTTGTGCCTAGTTCCAGGCCTGCACTCGTTAACGACGACGCCGCAGCACCTGGCCTAGGCGCTTAGTTTTTGTGCTGCTTTGCCACCAGCTTTTTTGGGCACCAAGTTTTCGGCGCCAAGTTTGTGGCACCTTGCCATCAACGACGACGGACCGTCCACCTGCCAAACGAAGCGCCGACTACAGCAACCGCACTAAGCACAGCCGCAGCGGTTAGACACTGCGAGGTAGAAGTTTTTCCAGCTGTGGGTTGTTTTTCCAGTGAGGTAACCAGTTCCTGGCTGTTAGTAGGTGACATGGCTTCTGAGGTTGTTTCAGCAGGCAAGTCTTTATCGCCCGAAGCTGCTGGCAAATCAGAACTACTTGCACTCTTTAGGGGCGAATCAACATAACTAAAGTATTTTTGCGCCCAGGAAGCACCCCTTGAAATTAAAAAACTAGCAAAGAATGTTAATGCTAAAGCTGACGCAAAAGAAATACTCAAGTCTCGGAAAAGAATTTCAGAATCGATAATAGTCTCTCTCGTCCGATAACATTTATCACTACCCTTACAGGCCCACAAAAGACCGTAGGATTCGATAAAACCTGGCAATAATATTCCAATTAACACCAACAGGCCCCCAACAATTTTCCGCCCCCACTCCCCGGTATGCTCATCACCCATAAGAGCCATATTAACCATCAGCCCAAACCAGGCCAGGACAACCAAAAAGTATGTTTCGGTGTTAGAAAATAAGCCGGTCACGTCTCCACCAACATAAAAAGCTGAAGCTCCAGCAGGAATAACATCGTGCACGAAAATGCAAGCTAGAAGAAAAATAGACGCTATCAGCAAATCAGCGAGCATCATAATGCGAACCGGCAACCGTTGTGCAACCATTCCAAAACCAAAGCCACAAGCAATAGTAGCAAACAAAATTGCTATAGCTTCTTTACCGAAAGAGCGATTACGGAACCAAACTCCGCGCGCTTCAAAATAAGCATAAATGGCTATTGAGATAAAAAGGATGCATAGCGCCGAAAAAACGAGCAAATAAATCGTCAAATGGTGAAATTTCCGGAATTTAAGATAATTCCATAAGTTACCATTCTTAATATTTGAAGCCATAGCACCATATTATCAGCACCTGCGATTCGCATCATCCTATAGTCTGCTTAGGCCACATAACCGGTTAGCTACACAAATCACTAAATCCTTAACTAGCAAAACCCTTAGTTTTCTTACCGCCAACCTCTGGGAGCGCTTACAGCCACCAAAACTGGGTTGAGCCCAACCCAGCGAACCGCCAGCTGGGTGAGCACGTCACTGGCCTGCATCGCTTCAGCATAGTTAGTGGTAACCGCGCGGGTTTTCAGGCAGCCAAGGGCCTGACCCAGCCGGGCGACGTCGTCGTCAGCTAAAGCCACCTGAGAGGTGACAATCCGCCCAAACCGCTTGGCCATGACCGAAAAACTGCGATCCCAATTGATGCCACCATTGTCGTAAATCTCGTGGGAAATGCGGCCCACAATGCGGATGGCCTCGCCTTGCAAAGACTGCGCACACCCAGAGTCGGGCACAAGCAAATCCCACAGCTGCCGGAACTGGTCTTCAACATTAAGTGAGCAGTCAATTTCGACTCGCTGCCCCGCCTGCAGGGCTTGGTGTGGCACGGCCTGCTCAACCCCGAAAATTTCGCACAGCTGGGCCAACGCCTCCACGTTTGCCTCAAAAACTGCCGGGTCTGCGTTGTGCCCATGGGTGATTAGCCGGCAACGCTGGTTATCCATGCCTCGCAGCGAGTCATGTTCCTTCCCGCCAGGGCGCGTCCCGTGTGCCAGCAGCACTCGGATCACTTCTAGCAGCTTACGTGCGTCAAATAGACGCCGTCCAGCTAACGCATATTCGGTGATGGTGTAGTTGCCGTACAGCCCAGAGTTCGCCTGGGCGTGCACATCTGCCCCCAATTTGATCAGCTGCTCTATGTCGGCGCTGGCCAGGCGCTCCACAGCTCCAAACAGCGCTGTGCGATCTGCATAGTCGCGAGCGTTAATGTCGCCGCCGCGCGAAATCAGGAACGGTACCTGCTCGCTATGCCCGCCGCGCACGCGCCAGTGGATGGGGGTGCACTGGTAGCGGTCTAGGCTGTTGATATCCTCGCCGCGCTGCAGGAAAAACTCTGTTATTTCCTGGCTGGCAGGAAAATGCATTAGCTGAGGCTTGTATGCGTCCGTGCGCAAATATGCCCCCACCTGGCAGTTTTTGACGGCCCGCGCCACCGCCTCAACATCGCCCGAGGCGATGATCTGCTCAATGTCTTCCGGCAGGGTTTTCCGCATCCGCGCGCCCACATTCGCTCCTTCTTTGGCTGCTTGGCTCAGTTTAGCGCGGCCCGCTTTTTCGACCTGCGAGCTGCCAGATCAATTACCTGCCCGTCCTCATAAACAGCAGAGTTATCAGGGAGGCCAATCCAGGCAGAAATAAGCGCCCTGGGCACACCCGTGGCTTCTGCGATTCGCCTGGGCGAAAAACCAGGCCAAGCGCGCGCCGCCGCCTGTGCAAAGAGCGTAGGACGTTCCACAGAAACCTCAACGGGTTCCTGATATCGCCAGCCGCGCGCATTGATCTGCCCGTATAGGCTTTTTGCTCGCATCTCAGAGATTAAATGAAGTCGCTGAGCACGCGTAACAATTGCCATTAACGAGGTACCAAAGCGGGCTTTGACTCGTAATAAATCTGGCAGCGTAGAGCGCTCATTTACGCTTTCACGCATAGGCGCCTCCGGTAAAAGGAGAGCCCCAGCAAACTCGAAGGCCCTGCGTTCCTGCGGGGAGCGAGAAGTTGGAGGGTTCTTTAGATCATTGTCATAGAGCAGATGCGCTAATTCGTGCGCAATGGTCATGCGCTGCACGTCGCCACGCTTGGGTGCCAAAGTGGCAATTACAGGCCGATCCTCACTAGCAGAAGGGCGAGAAATTCCAGCCATATCTGTTCCATATGAGCGTTGTGGATCCAAATTAGCCACAACAGCTATCCCCATACGTTCAACCATACGGGTCACTGAAGGTACAGGGGCATCAGCGCGCAAACCTGCCACTTCACGCAGCATTACAGCACCATCTTCAACATCCAGTTCATGCACATCAGGAGGCGTGAATGGGTAGTAGCCAGATTTTTGTGAGGCTTCACGCCACAGATCATTAGCTAATTGGCTGAGCACACCAACCCTACGTTCCTCAACAGAGCGCGTTGTTGACTTCTTACGGAAGGTCACCGCAGCGCGGTCTGAGTCACGTGTAGGGCGGGCGAAAAATGAGCGAGGCACGCCAAACTCTAGAGCTAAGCGATTAACTAACTCTGCAGACAGCGGGTTCACTCCGTTAATTAGCTTTGAAACGGCCCCTTGTGACATTCCTAGGCGCGCTGCCGCCTCGGTCTGTGTGATCCCCTCTAGATGCAACAGGGCCTCTAAACGAGCACCATAAAGTTCAGCTGGCCGTGTCACTGTCCTCATTTGCCTCAACATCGATTTCAGCGAAGAAGTTTTGTTTCATCTTCGCTCCTTTTTTGGCTGCTTGGCTCAGTTTAGCGCGGCCTTGATTTTCTTCCCGACGGCGCCGCGAACGCTGCTAGGGTTGAAGGTCTACAGCGGCCTAAGCGCCGAGACACTCTATCTAGCAAAGGAATGAATCATGCTGGTAGTCACCACCCCAACCATCGAAGGTATGCCGGTTAAGCAGTACATCGGGATGGTTTCTGGCGAGACCATTGCGGGCGTGAACATGTTTAAGGATTTTGCAGCTGGCCTGTCCAACGTGTTTGGTGGCCGGGCAAGCAGCTACGAAAACGAAATCGCCAACGCCTCACGCACCGCAGTTAACGAGATGTGCGTGCGGGCGCAGTCGATTGGCGCGAACGCCGTCGTCGGCGTGCACGTAGATTACTTCACGGCAGGGGCAGACAACGGCATGCTGGCCGCAATCGCAACCGGCACCGCCGTCGTCCTATAAAAACTGTACATAACTGCCCCCCACCACGGCGGGCACAACTTTGCAGGCAAAGCAGACGTGAGTAAGCAGTTCTATGCGCAAAAGCAGATCTGTGGACAAAAGTAGGCTACTTGGCTGGCCGGACTGATAGCATACAAATATGTGGGCTGCATTACCTATCATCCTGGCGCTAGCTGGGCTAGCCGCTCTCCTCTATTTTGGGATGGGAAGCTACAAGGCCATCATGTGGTGGCTGCTGCTTTCGCCTGACTACTTGCTGTTCTTGGGCCTCACCTGGGTTTACACCCTTGATTACCTGTCTTGGCAGGGCATGGCCAAGCTTGGGCAGTACGCCTGGACAATTGACGCGATGCTGCTGGTGGGGATCATCTACTTCATCCTCAACTCGGTTTTGTATGGCAAATCCACCCGCCTGTACAAGATCGTCAGCGCCCTGGTGATCTTGGCGTGCAGCCTGTACATCATGCTGGTGCCGGTTACGGACTTCATTGAGGGAATCGGCCCCAGGCCAGCCAATAACCTTTCAATCAGCCAGATGGTTTACATCGGTATCGCCGTAGTTATCGCCGCAGTCACTTGGTTCATGCGCCAGTCCACCATGGCTAAGCTTGACCTAACCTTGCAGGACAAAGCGGCTTCCTAGGTTCTAGAGGCTGCTTCCTTGTCAAAATATAAGAACTTTTATTAAAGCTTATTGTCAGTCCAACTGTGCTGATAGGATAAAAACGTGTTTGAGGTATTTTTTATTTGTTTCGAGGTAACTATATTCTTCGCGCTTCTGCGCTTTATCGTTTGGTATTACACGTCAGTTGCGCTCTGGATCCTGTTCTCTCCTGACTACCTAGTTATCCTTATTGGATCTGGTGCCTTCGTTGGTGACCACATCGACTGGCTAACCTCTTCACTAGCCGGCAAGATCGCTTGGGCAATTATGGCCATGGTGGTTGCTTGGGCTGTCTACTTCACCTTCAACTCATTTTTGTATGGTTTCTCCAAGCGCATATATAGGATTGTTAGCTTCTTGCTTATTGTCGGCTGCAGCTTGTACATCATGCTTAGCTTGGTTTTGCGCCTTATGGAAAAGGTCGGCCCACAGCTGGCCAACGATTCTACAACCAACCACATGGTCTATGTATGTATCGCTGTTGTTATCGCCTTGGTTGCCTGGATCAGGCGCCAAGCCCTCATGTCTAAGTTAGACGAGGATGACAAACTGGTAATTGTCCGCGATAAGCGCTAGAGGGTTCTAGAGAGTTTAGGGCTCTAAAGCAGACTAGGACGCCGTCTCCACGAGCTGGGGGCGGCGCCGTCGTGTCTAGAGACGTAGCCGACGTCGTCGCCCCAGCTTGTTTAAAAGGCACCTAACGCGAGCTCTCACCCCAAAGCCAACACAGGCCTTGCCGCAGCCTCCTAGCCGCAGTAGCACTGGCACAGTGCTTGCGCAGTGCGTTACCGCAGGCAGGTGTGCTGGTCGATTGAGCGAGTCGCCCACAGCGCCATGACCAGCGCAAACAGCGGGATTAGCACGTAGGCGCCCAGACCAAAGACCGTGGGGGCAGCGCCAGTGTCGAGTGTGGCTTGGTAGGAGGACCACATAATTTCGCTGCTCAGGCGCCCAGAGAAGGTCATAGACAGCGGCAGGAAGAACGTACCCACCCCGCTGAGCACCTGATTGACCAGGTAAACCCCCACAAAGCCGATGAGCGGCGCCGCGAAACCCATGTGGTTAAAGCGTCCCTGGGCCCCAATGCTCATAGCCGCGCAGCATTGCACCACCCAGCAGAAGCAGGAAAACAGCTGAGCCGTCACCAAAGCCAGCAGCACCGACGTAGAGAAAGGCGCTAGCGCGCTGCGAATCGGGGCGGTGTACTGCGACAGGCTAAGCCCCTGCGTCCAGGCAGATGTGGCGGCCATGGCCACCAACCCACACACCATGAAAGGCAAAGCGGCCAGGCAGGCCAGGGCCATGCGGGTAATTTTTGCCCAGAAAATCTGTGCGCCACTGGCAGGCAGGCTCATGGTGAAGTAGCCGCGCTGGCCGTAGAGGGTTTTCCAGTAGTCAACCAGCCCCACAATCGCCACCACCACGGGCATCGCGACACAAAGCGCATAGGCCAGTATCTCAGTGCTGGCGCTCAGGCCAGGAATATCCAGGGCCCGCACGCCGATCGATGCGGCCACCACCGCTACCAGGGCAGCCAGGATGCGCACGTCTCTGCGGACTTGGGCGCGGATTTCGTATGTCAGCAGTTGCTTGTACATCAGCGGTACTCCTTTCGGAAAATGGCGTCGAGGCTGTCTGCGCGGGCGGCGCGCAGGTCATCAGCGTCGCCCTGGAGCAGAATGCGGCCTTCCTTCACGAACAGGGCGTAGTCAACGAAATGTTCAATGTCTGAGATCAGGTGGGTGGAGACGATCAGCAGCGACTGGGGGTCAAACTCGCGCAGGATACCTTCCAGGATCACGTCGCGCGTGGCCGGATCAACGCCGCTGATGGGTTCATCTAGCAAAAACACGCGGGCGCGGCGCGACATAACCAGGCTGATCTGCAGCTTCTCCCCCATACCCTTGCTCATTTCGCTAAGCGGGCGGTTAGTGGGCAGGTCGAAGAAATCCACCATGGAGGCGGCTTTTTCGGCATCAAAGTCTGCAAAGAAACGGTTGTAGACGCTGATGGCCTGCTTGGCGTCCCAGGTGGGGTTGAGGAAGTCCGCGTCGGGCAGGTAGGAGACGATCTTTTTGGTTGCTACCCCGGGGGCGTGGCCGTCAATGGCGACGACGCCGCTATAGTCGGCTAGGACGCCGGCCAGGATTTTTAGCAGCGTGGTTTTGCCGCAGCCGTTTGGGCCCATTAAACCCACAATGTGTCCGGCGGGCAGATCCAGGCTGAAATCACGCAGGGCGGTGGTGGTGCGGTAGCGCTTGGTCAGGTTTTCCACATGGACTAAAGCGTTTGCGGGTGTGTGGCCGGGGCTTGCTGCTGCGGTGCTGGGGCTTGCGGGTGCAGCGCTACCGCTTGTGGGTTTGCGGCCCGCACTTGCGGCTTGGGCACCCACCGTCGACGCCGGGTTGGGCCCCGCTTGAGGTGAGCTGGCCCTCGGCGCGGTGGAGGGAGGTTTTGCGGTCATTTTTGTCTCTCCTGGACTTAAGTGTCCGCGTCCCAACGCTCATCTATGAGGCTGTGGGCCTGTTCCCGTTCCACGCCAAGTGCACGGCAGGCGCTGATGTAGGCGTCTACTGCGGCTTGAGCATTGGCTTTACGTAGGGCGTGCAGGGCGACGTCGTTAGTGGCGACGAAGCGGCCGGCGGTCCGTTTGGGGACGGTGAGGCCTTCCTCGTCGAGGGCGGCGAGGGCACGCTGAACGGTGTTGGGGTTGGTGGAGGCCTCGATGGCGAGGTCGCGGACTGAAGGAATCTTTTGGCCGGGTTTCCAGGTGCCGTCAGTGATGCGGGCGCGGAAGATCTCAGCCAATTGGATCCAGATGGGGCGGGTGTCATCGATGCGCATCGATGCGTCCCTCCTGTCTTACTGTATTAATACACTAATACAGTAAGACTGA
>ERZ772956.317-NODE-317-length-38843-cov-8.730948_pt1 | contig 38843 bp, 38 predicted proteins | sample MGYA00580683_ERZ772956 | MGnify/ENA primary metagenome ERZ772956 (study PRJEB29015, sample SAMEA2738077) | human oral metagenome | biome: human oral; feature: human-associated habitat; material: saliva | place: China | collected 2212 ... | reverse complement strand
TTATTGATTTTGGCGGACAGTACAACCAGCTCATCGCCCGCAGGGTTCGTGAGCTAGGCGTGTACTCGGAAGTTCATAATTTTGAAAATGTAACAGTAGATAAGGTCAAGGAATTTGACCCTTGCGGCATCATCTTTACAGGTGGCCCACAGTCCGCATACGGAGAGGGTGCACCAGCAATCGATAGAGGAGTGTTCGAGCTAGGACTCCCAATCCTAGGCATCTGCTACGGCGCACAGCTGATGGCACACGTGCTGGGAGGCAAGATCGGAACAGCCCCAACGAGCGAGTACGGCCGTACCGAGACGGCAGTAGATTGCAAAGAAGGTCTATTTGCAGGACTCAGCGACCATACAGTAACATGGATGAGCCACACTGACTATATCAGTGAGGTTCCAGAAGGCTTCAAGATTACCGCGCATACAGAAAACTGCCCAGTTGCAGGTATGGAGGATAGGGCGAGGGGCTACTACGCAGTACAGTTCCACCCAGAGGTTAACCATACAGCAGAAGGAACAGAGCTGCTCAGCAACTTCATACTAGGCGTGTGTAAGTGCGAGCAGGACTGGAAGATGGATTCCTTCGCTGAGAAGGAAATTGCAGAGGTTCGTGAGAAGGTTGGAGATGGCAAGGTGCTACTTGCGCTCTCTGGCGGCGTTGATTCTAGCGTAGTTGCGGCACTTCTGGCAAAGGCAATTGGCAAACAGCTGACCTGCGTGTTCGTTGACCACGGACTACTCCGTAAAGACGAGGGCGACCAGGTTGAAGAGATATTTGGCAGCAAGGGTGAATACGACCTCAACTTCGTGCGTGTAAATGCTCAGGAGAGATACTACGCAAAGCTCGCTGGCGTGACAGACCCAGAGACGAAGCGTAAGATCATCGGGGAGGAGTTTATCCGCGTATTTGAAGAGGAAGCAAAGAAGATAGGCGCAGTTGATTTCCTAGCTCAGGGAACTATCTACGCAGATATAATAGAGAGCGGCCTCGGCAAATCGGCAGTAATCAAGTCCCACCACAACGTGGGCGGACTTCCGGACCACGTTGATTTCAAGGAAATCATCGAGCCACTCCGCATGCTGTTCAAGGACGAAGTGCGTGACCTCGGAAGAGAGCTAGGTCTCCCAGACTATCTGGTTGACCGTCAGCCATTCCCAGGGCCAGGTCTCGGCATCAGAATCATCGGCGAAGTTACAGCTGAGAAGGTTAAGATAGTGCAGGAAGCGGATGCAATCTACCGTGAGGAGATAGCAAAGGCGGGTCTCGAAGGCTCGATCAGCCAGTACTTCGCAGCTCTAACAAATATGAGATCAGTCGGCGTAATGGGTGACTTCCGCACCTACGATTATGCGGTTGCGATCCGTGCGGTCGAGACAGTTGACTTCATGACAGCAGAGGCGGTGGAAATCCCATGGTCAGTGCTGCAGAAGGTGATGAATAGAATAATAAATGAGGTGGATCACGTGAATAGAGTGTTCTACGATCTGACCTCGAAGCCACCGGGGACGGTGGAGTTTGAATGATGGAACTACACGAAAAAGGGTGGGTCGCAGTAATGCGACCCACCCTTTTTCGATGTAGTTCCTCCGCCAGGACCGCCAGCGAGGCAAGCACGAAGTGCGATGGTGAGGTGCTACGGTCTACGGCGTGTCAGTATTGGGATATAGTTCCTCCGCCAGGACCGCCAGCAAGACGAGCCTGAAAGGCGAAGGCGAGGTGCTGCGGTCTACAGCATATCTATCTTGAAACTTTTATCTGGAGAGGGAGCGACTTTTTGATTGTAGATCCTCTGCTAGGGCTATCCAGCAAGCGAGTGATGACGAAGTTGATTGAGAACAGTCTACGGTATATCAGTTTTTGAACCTATTCTCTTGGGAGGGATAGATTTTTTAGTATAGGTCACTCATTCTACCAAAAGCTCCTATGGATCTTTTTATTTAATTGTTCAAGTTCATACTACAATTAACCAATACATGTATAAGATATTTTATAGAAATGCAAGCTATATTTTAACCGAAATGTATTATTACTTAAAGAGAAAGTAAAAATATATTAAATTCTTGTGTTGAAAATCGAGTTAATATTATAAGAATATACGGACTGTAGTGTATGAGAAAATTCAATATCTGATACTAGATGATAAAAAAATACACGCGAATAAAATTCTATTTAATGTATGAAATTTAGTGCAATTCTTGCATCTCAATGATATACTCAAAATTAATATTATAAAAAAGAGATAGTTTTTTACATTTGATGTTAATCTTTCAAATGAGAGTGCCAACGAAAAATATAATGAAAGTAAGAAAGGAATTAATCATGGATAAAATAACTGAGAGCAGCAGAGACATGCCGAGCGCCTCTAGGTGCTTGGAATGATAAAGATAAAAATCTAAAGACTATTATTAAAGCGGGTGAAAAAGACTTCAAAAATACTAATTTGTTCTCAAGTGTAAATTTCAAACCATGCGGATCAGATGAAATACAAAATTTATATCGGAAAACAAAATCAAAGCTAAAAACAACTTTTGATTTTGAAAAGAGAATAACAATGTATTCTATTAATGATGATGAGGTCGGTTATAGTGGAGTTTTGCCATTTAAAGAATACAAGAAACTTATTGTAGATGAAAATGGAGCTGTAAAGCCAGTATTTGAAGATAATATTCGAGACTATCTGGGGCCTAATCCAAATGTAAATAAAAGAATTAAGCATACAATAATCGAGGGTGATATAAACGCATTTAGTAGATTGAATAATGGAATAATCATAGTTGCTTCTTCAATAAAGATTTCAGGTGATAGAGCAACTATAGAAGATTATCAGATTGTAAATGGATGCCAAACAAGCAACGTACTCATAGAGTGTATGTATGATGCCGAAAAAATTGATTATTTGATTATTCCAATACGCATAATAGCTACAAAGGATGAAAACATAAAAAATAGTATTACTAGAGCAACGAATAGTCAAACAGGAATAAAGCCTGAGCAACTCGAAGCATTATCAACATTCCATAAACAATTAGAAGAATACTATAAAACATTTACTGGTGAAGGCGCTTTAGTTTATGAAAGAAGGACAGGACAATATAGAGATAGTGACATTCCTAAAAATAGAATTGTAACAATATCATTACAAATTAAAGCAGTTGCTGCAATGTTCTTAGATCAACCAAGCGAAGTCTCTGGTCAGTATGGTACAGTTGCTAAACGTGTAGGTCAAAAAATTTTCAAGCCTAAAGATAAATTAATTATATATTATGTTAGTGTTTTGGCATTAAACAAAATAGACGCTATGTTTCGAACTGGAAAAATAGATCGAAAATATAGAAGGTCTCGTTACCACGCACTTATGCTATTTAGGATGCTTGTATCAAAAAAAGAAATGCCAAAGCAATTCAATTCAAAAGGCATGGAAAAGTATTGTCAAATTATACTTGACACACTAAATGAAGATGTAAAATGTGAAGGATTATTTAAAGGTATTGTTGAATTTATTGTATCGAAGGATCAAGATATTGATATTTATAATAGAAAATGCTTTGAGAAAAAAGAAACAACTGAATATCTGAAGTCTCACATAGATGAACTCCGCAAAACTATGAGAATAAGCTAAAATGTTGATACAAATACGTGTAATTTATGAAAGTAGCACAGTATAGTAAATCGATGGAGATATGAAATGGAACCTATTATTAGAAGAAATGTAAGTACTTTTTTAAAAGAGATTTTAAAACACAAAAATATATTACATAATGATGAATATTTGTTCTTTAGAGGTGAAAGCGATGAATATGATAAAAGAACACCATCACTATATTTAAATGAAAAGCTAACAAAACAGGGTAGCGAGTATTATTATAGAACATTATTAAATGAATTGGGAAGAGATGATTATGAAGGGAATACTTCTTTGGTTAGATTAATGTCGGAACTTCAGCATTATGGAGCTAAAACAAGAATGCTAGATGTCACAAAAAGTCCACTAATAGCTCTTTATTTTGCTGTAGAAAAAAATGATAAAAAACCTGGCTATGTGTACATATACAAAACAGCTCAACATGAAGAAAAATTTGATACTGGGCATACAGTTGCTATCAAGAGTGCATTAAACTTAATGGATTACGAAGTAATTAACGATTTTTTAAAAGCCTGCACTACAATGCAGGATAAACAGGGAGACGAATTTTCAAATTTAAAGGATAAAACTCAAGAAGAAGTTTTAAGAGAATGTGATGACAGTATGAAAAAAGCAATAAATAGGTTCATGGAATTACTTAACCAAAGAGCAAGAGTAAGAGAAAAATTAAAATATCCGATTAAAATATTTTACGATTTAGATAAATCTCACCTTATTAATCCATCTAAATCAACAGATAGAATAAGACAACAACAAGGTGCTTTTATATTCCCTAAATATGTTAATACAAAAGATAAAGACATTGAAAAAATTAGAACAGAAATTGATCAATCAATACAAGAACTAAATGCTAATTTACTAATATGTAAAAATGTGAAAGGAAGCAAAAATCCAATAGAGATGCAATTTTCATGTATAAAAATAAATGGTGGTGATAAAAAAAGTATAAGAGCTGAACTTGAACAGTTGGGCGTTACAGCGGGTTATATATATCCTGATATTGAACATCAATCAATGGCGTTGTTGGAATAACATATTAAATATTATTTACTAAATAAAAGTTTAATTAAATATGCAATCAGGGAAAACCAAATATGAATAAAAAGATACCTCACATTCAAATAATCAAATAAGGCAGAAACGCTATTATTGATAAAAAACAATCAATGGCACAAGTGCAAATTGCAAATTTTACTGTCATTTTGCACCTCAAAAATACAAATAAAATTATTTATATTTTAATGCAAGAAAGAATAGCAGGTGCTATACTTTCCTTGCGGACTAATGTTGCTATTTTAGTAAATGTAACGCCAAGTCGCACATATTTACTGAAATAGCACATTGTTTTTTGAACGTAAATTGCAATTTCAAATTGAACACCTAAATTAAAATCATGCAGCATAGACTTCGTCTAAATATTCATCGAAAAGTTCATCAGGTGTTTGGTAGTCTAACACCTTTCTAGGTGGGTTATTCATCTCATCTGCGAACTCGAGGATTTGTTCCGCTGAGTAAGTCTCAATTGACTTACCTTTAGGTACGTACTTTCTGAATATGCGGTTATGGCGCTCAATTTGAGGTCGTTCATAAGAAGAATAAGTATGTGCGAAGTAAACTTCAGTTCCGTACTGCTCTTGTTTTGAAAGCTCTGCAAACTCTGAACCGTTGTCGGAAGTAATCGTTTTAAACACAGTACTGAACTTGGCGCCAAAACACTCTCGGAGCTGAGACATAGCTTTCTCTACCGATTCACTTGTCCTGTTGGCAATCTTAGATAGTAATGAATTTGTGAGTTAGCTTCTCAATAAATGTAAGCACTACAGCTTCTTTACCTTTTCGTTTACCATAGCTCTGGTACATCGAACAATGTTAAAGGCAAATGTCCTGAACTTAGAGCATTGTAAAGAGTTTTCGTGCATACCATCTCAGATTCAGGAAACATCTTGTGTCTCTTGGCATAACCGACACACGCATCTAAAGACCATTTAGTTGTTTTTGCTTGTTTTACAACCCAAAGGATAAATTCGTTGTTAACGTCAATACGTGTTTGACGTCCAGATTTCTTGCGGTTAGCAGCATATACAGATTTACCTCTAGCTGGAAGATATTCTGTTGGCCTGCCTATACACGAAATCTTAGTAGCCGTACCGCGTTTTAACTCATACCAAGCGGTACTTGGAGAGCAATTTACAACTTTTGCGATATACCGATTTGAAAAGCCTTAATTTCGCATCTATCTTCATATCTAAGGTGTTGCCCTCTTTCGCGAGATAGGGGAAAGATGGTATTATTTAGATAATCCATAGTGATTGCCTCCGATAGTTTTGTGTCGTGATTTAATTTTACCATTTGGGCAATCTATGAATCTTTATTTGGTTGTTAATGTTCAATTTCATTTTACAATTTACCGAAATATACTATTGAAAAATATGGAGAAAAGTTGGAATCTTTCGATTTAAAGCGTTTTAACAAAAATATTATTGATCCGATAAAACTCATTTTCGATAAGCCGGTGTATCAGTCATCGTGGGAAGAAATTGTAAGAAATGAAATATTTCGTCAAAGAAATAAATCGAATAAAAATGATATCGGATATTTCCATCAGAGAATTTTTCAGTATATAGCAAATTGTCATGTTCCCCCTAATGGCGAAGAGGGTGGTTGGGATGTTATATATGAAAATGCTAATGGAATTGAAATCCCTGATGCAGGTAGTGTTCATACAATGTATGTTGAAATGAAAAACAAACATAATACGGTGAACTCAGCTTCAGCAGGTAAGACGTTTATCAAAATGCAAAATCAACTTTTGAATGACGATGACTGTGCTTGCTTTTTGGTTGAAGCAATTGCACAACGTTCTCAGAATATTAAATGGGAGGCTACCGTTGATAAAAAAAGTAGGACATAAATTGATTCGTAGAGTAAGTCTTGATAAATTTTATGCTCTTGTAACAGGAGAAGAGAATGCTTTTTATCAGATGTGCATGGTGTTGCCATCTGTTATTGAGAAGGCTGTAACGGACTTTGAAGGAACGATCGTACCGCATGATACAGTTATTGATGAATTGAGAGAAATGGCATCTAAACAGGATATCGACTCTGAAGATATGGCAATCGCAATGGCAGCATATATTCTTGGGTTTGGCAGTTATATAGGATTTTTAAATTAGTTATGGAGGATTTGAGTTGAAATTTACGGAAAAACAAATAAATAGTATGGCATCTCCTATTAGTCAATCAGAAGATGAAAAGTGTAGAAATGCAATTCGCATGGTACGAGATGCAATGAAAAAACTTGATTATACAGATGATGGGAAAGAAATTCGTTCCTATATGGCGGACACCTATTCATATGCTCTCGATTTGCGTCAGCGATATACAAGTAAGAAAATAACGTTGCTTGTTCAAGGTTCATATGCCAATAGGACAAACATTCCAACAGAAAGTGATGTTGATGTAGCAGTAATTTTAGAATCAACCTTTATACCTAAGTATAGAAACGGAGTTACTGGTAGTGATTATGGTTTCAGTGATGGTACATTTTCTGTTTATGAATTAAAGAATGAGGTTCAAGATGCATTAAACCAGCACTTTAGAGGCCAAGGGGTTGAAAGACATGATAAGTGCATAAAAGTTGTTGGGAATACATATCGAGTAGATACAGATGTTGTGCCTGCATATAGGTATAGAGATTATTCTGATGATTATCGATATGATGATGGTAATTATGTTGGTGGCATTGAAATCAGACCAGACAGCGGAGGGAAAATAATTAATTATCCAGAACAACATATTCGTTTAGGTATAGCTAAGAATAAGGCAACAAAATACAATTTCAAAAAATGTGTTCGTATAATTAAGAGCATGAGGGAAAGAATGGAAGAAAATGGATACAAAGTTAATTCGAAAGTATCATCTTTTGGGTTAGAGTCATTGCTTTGGAATGTGGATGTGTCTGCTTACACCAAATATTCAAGTATATTAAGATATACATTTGGTGAGATTATTTCTTTTCTTAAGAATGATTTCGCTAATTTTGGGGCTTACGTAGAGATAAATGCTATTAAGAGCCTTTTCCCTGATTTAACAACACAAAACGCTTATCAGAATTTTATCAATGATTTATATAATTTTTACGAGTATGATATTCAGGAGTAATAACATTGGATAGTAGAATAATAAAATTATTGTCAAAAAGTTTGTGGGTTGCGTTGGCTTTGTTTGCAATTCGCTATTTAATATGGAATTTTAATTCTTTATATGATTTTATAGGAGCTGCAGGAGAGGTAATTTCTATTACAATAGTCATTATGGGGCTATATAGTGGATTTTTGTGGCGGTATAATCCTTTTGAAAAAATACCTAAATTGATGGGGTTGTATGAGGGAATTATAGAATATAGTTACAATGGAACTGTGGCAAAAAAAGATACGTTTGTAAAAATAAGACAGACATTACTTTCTACTAAGGTACAGGTCACAACAAATGAAATAACAAGTAATACTATTGTTGCTAATCTTGTAGAGGAAAATGAGGAATATGTTTTGTATTATACATACATAACAAATCCTAAAAGTAAATATAGTAAAGAAAATCCGATACAGCACGGTACATGCAGGCTTATATTAAGCACAAAGGACTGTTTGACAGGTAATTACTGGACTTCACGGCAGACAATAGGGGATATTGAATTGAAGAGAATAAATAATAGTAAATAGTGAAATAAAGGGATTGTGTAGTATCACTATTGATACTGTCTTGATACTAAAAAACTCTAAAACCACAAAAAATAGGTGTAAAAACAGTCAAAAATAGAAACTAAAAAGATACTAATATAGAATTTAAGAAAGAAACATGCTATGATAATTATTGAGCTGGAGTAGCCTAAGCACTAACTGAAACCATTGATATTACTGATTATTCTAAGGTTTCAAGTGGTTAGCTGAAGTATTTTGAAGTACTTTTTCATAAGAAAAAAGTGGTAAGCCACTTTCAAGAGAAAATAATTAAGCCAACAGAGTGTAAATTCTGCCGGCTTTTTTCTATCTGCGTAAATGGTTTAAGGGAGTACAATTTACCACGTTAAGAAATTCATTACGATATTAATCATGATTTCTTTTTCCAGGGGTCTTGATTCCGCTATAAGAAGCGTTAGGGCAACTAAGGTGCTGTCTGATAGTATTTTCTTGTTGTTTTTATAGAGAATTTGGTTACTATCCAAGAAATATAAAAATGTTGTAGCTACAATTCTTTTGCATCCATCTACAAAAGGATGATCTTTGATGATAAAGTTAAGAGGGTTTGCTGCTTTTTCTTCTATTGACGGATAAGCCTCTTCTCCAAAAGCACTTTGATAGATGGAGTCGATGATTCCCTTTAGTAGACCTTTTCCTTTTTCTTTTCCAAATATATCAGATGTTTCCGAATAGGACATTTTGGAGATTAGATTCCTACACTCTTCATAAGTGAGTTTATACACCTCATCGGAACTTATCTGCGGTTGATATGTTTTTAAGAGATATAGGATTTTAAGGAAGTGATTAAGTGTCAAATGGAAGATATACTGATGATTCGCGAGAAGATTCCTTATTTAAGGATGATGAAATGCGATTGATGGAGGATTTGGGAAAAGAATCGATCAGAGAGAATAGCAAAGTTCCTGCAGGAGCCGTAATACTATTTGTTGTGATAGCAGGCTTATTTTTGTGGTGGTTCTTTTGGGGATAAAAAGGTGGTTATATAAATGCAACTTGGCTGGGTGGATTATTCTAGAGAAGAAAGAGAAACAATTAAAGAATTGCTAAAGGTTCTTGGAGAATCAGGTTCTTTGGATGAACTTGGCGTTGGTATTGTAAGAGATAGCATCTCGGATCTCTTGTATCCGGGAACCTCGGTTTTACATACTCGTGCGAAGTATTACATTTTGATTCCGGAGCTTTTTAAGAAAGCTATGAAGAGTGGTTTGACAACAGGAGCTGAGGTTCGAAACCTTATCAATACAGATCAGGATAGAGTTGCAAGGGCGCTTAGACGTGCTGTAGATAAAGAAACCGGAACAAAGGCAGCAGGTATTATAGGCGGGCGTTCTGATCTTGGCGTAAAGATGAAGCCAACAAGAATCTATTGGAATGCATTGCGTACAACAGAGATTTTATGTAACGGAGATATGTCCTTTGATGACGCTTGTAGTGCTGTGGCTGGTTATAACAGTAAGACACAAAACATAGTAATCAAGTATGATGGCGAAGATAATGGCGGAGATGCCTATGACGCAGGAACTGGAAACTTCGCTTTGTTTAATACGCCATGTAAAGAAAGCATAGAGGACTATTTAGATAATCCGACTTTACATCTTAGAAGAGATGAGGCGGATTATTTGCGTTCTCAGATTTTACACGTGCCGGTTATGAAAAACACTCTAATGGAGTACTGCCTTAAGACTAAGACTTCTTTTGAAGGGGAGGCACTTGACGATATCCCTACAGATGATATGCCGGAAGTGTTACGACATAATCTTGCACTTGCCATAGAGTTTGCAAACTTTATATACGGAGCTTATATCGTGTATAATATGATATTTTTTGAAAATGGTGGCGAAAATGCGACTGCTGATGTGAAAGATAGGTTAGAGGAAAATTATAAAAACTGGAAAAAGAATACACCTGGACTACCGCATAGAGATGAGATATTGAAACTTGTAAAAAATCATGAGCATTATAAAACTGCTATTCGTGATTTTCTGACAAAGTTTGAAAGTGCAGTTAAGGCAAATCCTTCTGATATTTGTTCAGATGAGGAGAAGAGGATTATCAGACAGCGTGAGCAGGCATGTAAGTCTGTTAAGGCTAAGATTGGAAAAGATTATCCATTTCAGGAGATTCAGACAGTTCCTATGAATTATAGACATGGTACCGGTCAGACTATCATTTCTGATATCTTGAAAGGAATGGTGAGAGACGATGCCTAGAAGAAGATTTGATCAAAATAAAGACCGTGTTGATTACGGTGAACTATTAAGTGCAGATGCATATTATGAGCTGGATCAGGCAGTAGGACTTACATATTCGCTTGATATGGAAGCATTGATGGGGATTCCTCTTTGTCTTGGTATGCATGGAGAAATGACAACGGGACAGAAGAATAATCCACTTTATGTACTTGAAGCTATAAGGAGAATCGGGAAAAAGCTTTCCATCTTTTGTAATGTGGGTTGTATTAAGATTCCAAAGACAGAGAGCAGACTATATGCACTTTTGGAGAATAGTATCCATGAAGTAAGGATGCCGAATTATACAAATAACTTTCACCCTAAATTATGGATTCTTCAGTATCACAATATTAATGATGGAAGAATCATGATAAAGATTGTGACGTTAAGTCGTAATCTTACCTTTAATCAGAGCATGGATATTGCTGTAGATATGGATGGTTTTGTAGGCAGTACGATAAATCCTAAGAATCAGCCTATTGCTGATTTACTGACATTTGTATCACAGTTTGATAGTGACAAGAATCTATATAAACAACTGATTGAGAATATAAGAAAGGTTGAAAGCTTCAACCTTTTGGATTGCTTTGATGATTATGAGTTCCATCCGTTTGGCATATATGGAAAGAATGATAATGGAATAAAGAAAGTTTCGACCAAAGAGCATCACAAGACTCCAAGGGAAATGTTCCGAGATTGTCATGCTTTATTTGTAATATCACCATTTCTTACGGAAACAGTAATTGGCGATTTGTTAGATGATTATAGTAGTAATTCGGAATCAGGTCCAGTAAAACGATGTTTAATTACAAGAGATACATCCGTTACAAAGAGGATATTTGACGCTTTTAATCGTAGAGAGGGCGATGGAGTATGGGTTGTTAATCCTGCGCTGAGTTCAAATGATGCTTTAGAGGATGGCGATACGTTCGGATATGCTAGTAGAGATATCCATGCAAAGGTGTACTTTACTGAAAAGAATGATGAATCCCAAAGACTATATCTTGGTTCTTTGAATGCTTCCAATAATGCATTTGATCATAACGTTGAGTTCTTGCTTGAATTGGTATATAAGCCTTATCATGCAAGCTATCAGAGCGTTATGAAAGATTTTATTCCTGTAAATGATGAGAAAAATGGATGTCCTTTTGTTCAGATGACCAGCTTTGAAGAAATTGAAAAGGTGGAAGAAGAAAAAGATGTTGACTTCAGAGAAGTTTTATATGGCGTTAAATCCGCTGAGATTATTGCTGAGGAAGGTGAGTTTTCGGTAAAGGTTTTTTGTAATCAGTCCTATGACGGCGTGACAATTAGACCGTTTTATGTGAAAACCAATATACAGCCACTTAAAGAGGAAGTGCTGTTTAAAGGTTTATCATTGAATAACCTGAGTAACATGTTTATTCTCACGAAGCAAGGTGCAGATTGTCTTATTCGTTTAGAAGTGGAAGGTATGCCTTCTGAAGAAAGGGAAGATGCGATCTTTAATGATATTATCAGCAATCGTCCGATGTTCATGACATACATGCGATATCTTCTGGATGAGGATTTCTACGATAGCGTAAGCTTTGAAGAACTATTATGTCAGAGCGGAGAAGAGAGCGACAATCCGGAAGGATATGGCTTTGCTATAGAACCAGATATATATGAACGGATGCTCAAGGCTGCGGCGGAGTATCCGGAGAGATTTGATTCCATGTATGAAGTTGTAGAAAAGATAGATGATGACAAGATAGACGAAGATTTTAAGCAATTGCTGGAATTGTTCATTAAGGCAGCAGGCAGAAGGGGGAAAGGTCGAAAATGATAGCTAAAGATTTTCAAGAATCCACAGCGACACGAATTGTAGACCTTTTTCGCCAAGGGCATAATCGGGTGCTTCTTGCTGATGAAGTAGGCCTTGGTAAGACAATTGTTGCCAAAACCGTTGTAGAAAAGACTGGAGTCTGGCGTAAGGAGATAAATGATCCGGATTATGTGGTTGTTTATATTTGTTCTAATGCCGGTATTGCAAATCAAAACTGTAGTAAGCTTGGAATAGCAAAGGAAAACCGGGTTAGTATTTCAAAAGGCCGTCTTTCTATGCAGCATCTTATGCTTGCTGAGACGGAGAGCAGAACAAATGTAAGACTGATTCCTATGACACCAGCAACATCATTTCAGATAAAAAGCGGTGCAGGTACGGCGCATGAAAGAGCACTGGCATATCTGATTATTAATTATAGTGGAATGTGCGGTAGTTATTCAGAAGAATTATCTTTCTTCATGCGTACATATTTTATTGAAAAACCAGGTTCGTGGCAGGAGTATCTCGATTATGAGAAGAGGAGAATTGATCAGCTTCCTGACAAGCACAGTTATCTAAAAATAATGAAGCAAGAACTTCATAACTATATGAATGAAAATCTTGTAGCTGAGATAAAGTCTGCATGTAGAAAAATCAGAAAGTATTGGGATGAGTTACCTAACAATGCACGCTTAAATGATATTATGTTATGGCAGGAGCAGAAGGACCTGATAAATAAGATTCGGTATTGTTTTGCTGAAATTAGCCTTGGTATGTTGAACCCTGATCTAGTTATTATGGATGAGTTCCAAAGATTCAAAGATCTTATAGAGATAGATGAGAATGACCACAGTGATGGAGCGTTGCTTTCGAAGAAGCTTCTGAAGGATAATACGGATAGTTGTGTACTCCTTTTGTCAGCAACGCCATATAAACCGTATTCGACTTTAACGGAGCTTACTAATGATGAAGAAACACATTTGCAGGGTTTCATGCGTGTAATGGACTTCTTGGTTAATGAAAAGCAGGAAAATGACAGATTCCATACAGTATGGGAGGCATATTCAGATTATCTATCTGAAATACATGGAGATAATTTAAGCGTACTAATTGCTTCTAAAAATGAGGCTGAGCATGAATTATATGGTCATATCTGCCGTACAGAACGTAGAGATTCGGGCATTATTAATACCGACAAGGCACGAGCAATGTCAATAGATAATCTGTCCGCTGCAAATGTTTCTTCCTATATTGAATTGCAAACATTCATGCATAAAATGAGAATTGGTAATTTCCCGATTGAGTATGTAAAGTCGGCACCGTTTTTGATGTCTTTTATGAACTATAAGGTAAAAGATAAGATTGATGGAGCAATGGCTGGCAAGAAATATCCTGTAGATGCTTCTTATAGAAACAAGGCAATTCGTAATATGCCGATGTCTTTTCTTAAGAAATCAGACATTAATGAGTACAAGCCGTTACCTGATACAAATGCAAGGTTAAACACGCTATTTGATGAAATCTTTTCTAAGGGAGAGAACAGAAAGGGATATCCGGAACTGTTGTTATGGATACCTCCTGCAAATAAGTACTATAAAGCCGGAAGTAGAAGCATCTTTGAACAGTGTGAAGGCTATTCGAAGACTCTCGTATTTTCCAGCTGGGAGATGGTGCCGAGGGTTATTGCTACGCTGACTTCGTATGAAGCAGAGCGTTCGGTGAATAGACGTATCGGTAATAAGAGCGTGGAACAGCAGTCTTATTATGCTTTGCCAGAAGAAGCTGATTTTGATGATGAAGTAGATCCTAAGAAGAATAAACGTGGTAAGACAAGATTTCTTATTAGAGAGCAAAGAAAACTTGTAGATTATCCGTCCGTATGGCTGGCAGAAAAATATGATTATAAGGCATATTATGGACAGGAACTTTTTAAAATACGTAAGGAAATAGGGCAATTAATAAAGAAAGATATTGATAAAGTTGCAAAGGCGACAGGCATACCGACAGGAAGCCTCGGTGCAAAACAGTTGCTATTTCTTCTTATATATATGGATGCTGTTTGGTTTGAGGAAGAGTGCGAGTTACCGGAACGTCTGCCTTCTGATGAGGATATCGATACATTGGTGAACATGGCAATTGCCTCACCAGCGGTTTGTCTTTATCGTGCACTCGATGATGTAGATGATATTGATTTGAGGATTGAGTTGGCGAGATCATGCTGTAATCAAAGTTTTGTCAGTATGTTTAATAGACCGGAATCTCGCAGTATTATGGACGCTGTGTTTGAAGGCCGAAGAGGATCCAGTGAAGAAAAGCATTATGAGCAGGTCTTTATTTACTGTGCCGATGGGAACTTTCAGTCTATGATTGATGAATACAAGTTTGCGCTGGGTGTTACCGGTGAAGATTTTGTTGAAGCAATTAATGATTCCTTTTTGCAGACTTCTAATTTGCCATATGTATCACAGGAGTATTATAAAGCAAGTTTTACGGATAAGCCTATGAAGCGTGCTCCAAGATTAAGGGTACATTTTGCTGCCGGATATTTCGACGCGAAGACCAGTGATAAGACGATACAGAGAGTAAATAATGTAAGGAATGCATTTAACTCACCATTCAGACCATTTGTGCTTGCAACGACATCGGTTGGGCAGGAAGGATTAGACTTTCATTTATATAGTAGAAAGGTTGTGCATTGGAATCTTCCAAATAATCCGATAGACTTAGAGCAACGTGAGGGTAGAATCAACAGATATTTGTGTCATGCTATCCGCCAGAACGTGGCTGCTAATGAAGATGATCCGGACTGGAATGATAAGTTTGAGGCAACAAGGGAGAAGTATGGAGCAAATTCTTCAGAGATGATACCGTATTGGTGTCTTCCAGAAGACTATCCGTACAAATACCAGATAGAACGTATTGTTCCTATGTATCCGTTTAGTCAGGACAAGACGAAGTACGACAGGCTGATAAACGTGCTGGCGTTGTATCGGCTAACGCTTGGACAGCCACGACAGGAAGAAATGATATCTATCATGCAGCGTGAGGATCTGTCGTCAGACCAGATGGAAGAGTTGTTTTTTGATCTGTCGCCATATAGTAGAAAACAGAAAAGTAAGGAGTGATTTTTCTGAATCAGAAGATATTATTAACCAAACAGCATATAGTAATGGCAGTTGTTCAGTATTGTGCGGATCATAATGATGATATGCCAGGTTTGGCAAAGATGCTTGATAATGGCGCAATGTCCATCGTGGAGTTTTCCGATGAAATTGTTATGGAGCTAATAAGGTATGCATACGATTTAAAAATGGAAAAGAATTCGCTACGCAGTCATCTTATGAAGAATAACATGCCCGAGGACAGCGAGAAGGCCGCTTATAGCAGAATACAAAAGTATGCTCAGAAGTATCGTGACAGAGAGGCTGATAGGCGACTTGAAAATGATGAGCCTATGGATGAAGAAACATTAAATCTGTTACGAGGCATGTCAATGGATACCATAGAAGAAAAGACATCTGGATATCAGATAAATGATATGCAGTTTTTTGAACTTACGCAGCTTAGGGACATAAGGATATTAAAATCCTTTGTAGAGCATAGACTCGAAAACAGCAAAAAGGTTAGCAATACCGTTTTCCGAGAAATGTATGCGGAATATGAGAAGTTCATTGAAAATAATCTAATTCCGAAGGATAATGCATCAGCTGAAGATATTGTTTTTAATACGATTGCATTCTGGGTTTTGGAATGGAAATACCCGATGAGTACGTTCTATGATATAGCATTGTTGGATGAAAAGGATTCTTTGGGCGAGATTGATCCGCACCAGGTGTGTGCGGTTTGTGGCGACAGTATTATACCGCATACGAATGGTAACATATATACGTATAGCAGATTCATAAAGCAACGGGCTGTATTAGTTCCGAAGGTTATATATAACAAAGAAGAAATGACGATGGAGCAAGACTTAAATATATTTACGCTTGAACAGTATCTTATTATTAAGTCTTCAATGCTAAAATACTACTTTGCTGATGTAAGTTCGGGGTTGTTGCTGAAAGATTGGTTTGTACAGGAAACAACCATTGATGACTGGGTGGAGTTTTTAAAGGAGTATGATCTGTTTTCTGTATATAAAAAGAAGGAGTGGACAGACCGGAGGATTAAAAAAGTAAGGGACCTTATCAAGCAAATGACAATAAAATAAGTGACATCCCGATTTTCGTTCTTAGGAAAAATTTGGAAAGGTATTAGAATGCGTATTGTAAGTAAGCGGTACCGTTTTAATGCCTTTTTTATTTTTGAATGGAGGTGATAACAATGAAAGAACAAGTGATGAATGTTGCTAAGGCGGTGGACTTATTTGTAGCATATGCAAATCAGGAACTTGATGTGAAGGTTTATGTATTTGATATGATAATCCATGTTAGTTTTTGCACAGAAAATGTACATATTTCTTTTGATAGAAGGATATACGGAAAAAAGAATGTAGCAAAATGTTAACAATATTTCAAAAAACTTGCTATTTTCATAAAGTGGGTGTATAGTAATCATAAAAAAGATTGTAGCGAAATGTTAACAATATTTCAGAAAGAGAGTTAGAAATGCAGAAAATAACACAAAAATTTATCGAAAACACCAGCATTGATACTAATGAAGATGTTATAAGAGTTTTTGAATTTATAGCCAGCCCGGATTCTGTACAGAAGATGATTACATCTACAGAAAATGGCAAGCCTGCATTAGCGGGAATTGTTCATGAGCTTGAGGAACGGTATGCAGATTGTGAAGGATTTCCGTTAAATCATGAAGGGCCCGGCAAAAATGCAAAAAACAGGCGTAATGTGGGCTGGATGATCAGGTTCGTAATGCGTGAGTATGGATACACACCTATTGATAATAGTGAAAGAACTCGTATCGGGGCGGATGCTGGATCAGAGTATTTTGGTAATGCGGCAGTCTATCATTTTACGAATAGTATTCCAAATTATGAAATTGCTTCTCAGGCTTTTGTGCTTTGCAGGGAGATGACTGTAAAAGATCTTTATATTAAGAAGGACGTTCTAGAGTATGATTGTATTCGGGACGGCATAGCATATATTAACAAGAGAAGAAAAGAAATGTATTTAGGCGATGAATTTGTAAGTACATTTCTTAATCGTACAGGCTTTACTGGAATGATAAGCATTGCAGATGTAGAGTTGATTTTCAGAGGACTTAAGGTGCCTTGCAGAGAATTGTATGATGCGCTCAATAATATGATAGCTTTATTTGACAAGTTTAGTGTTGGAAAGACGATGGGATATCATGAAATATATGGATCATCAACTGACAAAGCTCTCCGAGCCTTCTACAGTTTAGACATCAAGCCTGAGAAAGTTCAGCAGGTATTTGTGTTCTTTGATAAATGGGACGCAATCCTGAGAGGCTTTTTTAATCTTGAAGAGGATGAGACTGAGGGCAAGCTGGTTTCTCTTGATGCACCACGTATGATTATTATCACCGATGATAATCAATACTGGTTTCACGGACTTACTACGGGTTACGCTGGGCAGGGATGTGGTGGAACAGAAGAAGTTCTGCTAAAACTTGGTGTTATTGAGAAAGATAAATATCCAGTTAAACTTGAGATACAGACATATCGAGTATTGCACTATTATCGGGAAAATGGCAAATGGACATTTTCTGGGGAGGACTCAAAACGTGATTTGCATCGTCAGGATATTGATGGCCATGTTAATTTGTGTAGACGCGATGGGAAACTGGTGTTGTTGCAGGCATTAAGACTGAAGAAAGACACAATGTCTAAATCTATCGAGCCAGAGTTGGATTGGTTATGTAAATCAGAATATTTTATGGAAAAGCCTACAAAGATAAAGATTATGTCAAATGACGAGGCCGTTAAAGGTGGCTATACGAGAAATTGGATTACAGGTGATGAAGTATATCAGATAGTAATCAGTGATGATTACAACAGGGAAATATGGCTGACTTATCCATTTGAAGAATTGGGTGAGGACAGAAGAGTTAACTTTTTAGCATTTATGAACAAGCTTGGTGTGAGATTCGATAAAGGAAAGAAAACTTTTCTTGATAAGATCTTATCTCAAAAGCAGTCTGTATACGGAACCTATGAAATAGGGAGGTGATTTAAGTGACAGATTATATGGTGGATTTAAACGCACTTGATAAGGATGACGAAGTTGAGTGCCCATATTGCATGAAGATAGTTTCGTTTTCGTATGGGGATTCAGGTAAGCAGAGTTGTCATTGTGGAAATTGTCATAGATATGTACTTATAGATTATGACAAAATGAAAGCCCTTCGGATCAGACCGAGAAAAAAGGTAAACTAAAACTTATGCTACACGAGTGCAAGGGCTACAGATTGTAAGCTACCACTAAGCCGGGGCATAACAGTGTAAAGCATTATCATTGATTTGTACTGCTATGTTCCGGCTCTTTTTATTATCGGAGCAATAACGGAGGGACGTACGGATGTTCGATAAAATTGTTGCGGACTTGCTGACGAAAGAGTATAACACACATACAGAACAGATGTTCTATATGTGTGATCAGCAAAGACGTGGGCAGCGGTTGATACGGACGTCGGTATTACGGAAACGATCACTACATTAGCCGATATGGATCTGACGGCTATGGTAAAAGTGTTGTAATTAGCTCATCATCTGATCCAATCCTTCTTGCCGGAAGAAGTGAGTTTTGAAGAAGCACATCAAGTGCGAATCGAACTTTGTGAAAAGATTTTAGAGGGGAAATATGAATGTGTCTTAGCAACACATATCGACAAAGACCATATCCAAAATCACATCATTTTTAATTCAATCGATGTGGATGAAGGTAAGGTATATCATTCCTATTACGGTTCCTATATGAATATTCGAAATCAGAGTGACAGGCTTTGCGAAGAACATAACCTATCTGTAATTGACCAAGAAACACAGAGGGAAATCAACGAAATTAAGCGAAGAAAATTTGCAAGTTGGCATGATTGGAATGAGGATAAAAAAGGCAGTAGCTATAAATCAAGGCTTTAGTTTGGTATTGATAGAATAATTCGGCAGTCCGTCAATTGGCAGAACTTTTTAGACAGGATGGAAAGCTCCGGATATAAGATAAAATTTGGTAAGCATATCGCCTTTAGAAAGAAAGGTCAGCAGAGATTTACTCGATCAAAGACCATTGGAGACAACTATACCGAAGAGCGGATTAAAAATAGGATTCTGAATAAAGAAAAAGAATTTGGCAATATCATTGATATTAAGAAAAACGAAAAAGCGAAGTCAAGCAAAGGATATGAGCGATGGGCTACGAAACATAATATGACGACCGCAGCAGGTACGATGATAGCAATTCGAGATAAGGCTTTCATTCGATGACGGAGTTGGAGTCTGAGATTAAGAGATTGTCATCCCGAGAAAATCAGCTCAGAAAAGAGTTTAGAGATAAGGAATTTGAACTGAATCGAATAAAGGAAATTACGAAGCGTCTGCAAACCTGTATCAATAAAAAAGCTCATTACGATGGATATGGATCAAATCCAAATGACAAAATCTACATGATGATGAACAGAAAAGATGTAGAAGCTTATAGGGAAGCTTATTCGGAAGTGGAGATTTTTATAAAACAGTTCCCGTATCTAAAAAAAGAAATACTGGAAGGAATAAAACGAGATGATGGAAGTCAATCTTTAAAAAACTAAATCAACATTCTAAGAGCTTACACGAAATCCAGAAAGAACTTGCAAAAGAACATGATTAGTTACAGGAGAAGCGTAGCGAACTCGAGCAACTTAAAACAAACATCGATCAGTATCTTGGACGAAAGGATGTGCCTAAGAAAAGTATTCGTCAGCAGATTAAAAGAGAATCTGACAAAACTGGCTCTATAAACTTTGGGGGGCGCCTCAAATTGCCTCGTTTTTCAAATACCAAAATCTGACCCTAAAATTCGCCCCTAAAATATCTAGATGGAGATGTCAAGAAAAGTGTAGTCTCTAAACCCCAAAACTGATTTAAGCCGCCAGAGCTTCGTCGAGCACTATCCTTCTGTATTCTGCCAGAGGAAGCCCGTTCGGATTAGATGTATATATTCGTACCGTATTGTAGTAGGTGAATACATATTTGAAGATCCAGGACTTTACTTCTGACATCTTCATTCTGTATGTCGGGATACGATACAGGAGTTCCTTCTTCAAAGTAGCGAAGAAGCTCTCCATTCGGGCATTGTCATAACAGTGATCAACGTCGCTCAGACTTTGTTGTATGTTGTTCGCTGCCAGTATAGCTCTGAAACCGTCACTTGTATATTGGCTACCTCTGTCTGAATGCAGGGTCGCCCCACTGATTGGGTATCTAATACGTGCAGCTTTAACAGTATCGATACATAATTCTTTCTTCATGTTATCACGCATGATGAGTGATAGGATCTCCCCATTAAAGCAGCCTCTAATCGGTGAAATGTACAGTTTCCCATCGATGCATTGGATCTGAGATATATCTGTAAGTAGCTTGGTATATGGCTTATCTGCGGAGAAGTCTTGCCTAATCAGGTTTTCCTTCTCCTGAATCTCGGTTGTAGCTTTGGTCAGACCTTTAGGCCTGCGCTTTCGTTCATGGATTAGTCCCATTTTTAGCATGATCCGTCTGAGCTTGCGCATACCGACCTTTTGCCCTCTTAGCGCAAGAGCCATCTGCATGCGTGAACTCCATAGTTGTCATTGAATACAGACTCATCAATGATGGTCTGTATAGCAGCCGAAAGAACCGAGGGCATCCTTAAGCATCCCATTGGCTTGTTTGGTTTCACGCAATTCGGCTTCAAGCTCCTGCATCCGACGATCTTTCTCGTCGACAGGTTTACGTTTGTAACCACTGCCTACAAAATATGAAGCACCTTGATGCTTTCGGATATATCGCCAATCAGCAAGTGTATAATATGGAATGCAAGCTGCTCTGCAGCCTTTCTGACACCGATCTCGTCTGAAAGTTCGAGGGCTTCCTGCTTGAATGAATTGTCGTATTGCATAGTTTCACCAATCCTTTCATTGATATACTACCATGAGAATTTGGTGGATTTACAGACTCTGCTTAAATGTTACATCTCCAACCCTAAAAAACTTTGATTAACCCGAAAAAATTGAACATAGACTATTTTAAATTACTTGTAATCAATAACAAATCTCGTCTGCAAATTTCTTTTAAATCTTTTTGAATAGCAGGTTCACCGGCAAGAGCCATAGCTTTTTGCTGGATTTTAGAGTGGAAAATGTGAGGATATAATCCATTGATATAGATGAGAAATACATCAAAGAATTCTTCCTTTAGATTTGCATTTATATTTGGAAAGAAGAGTTCAATTGTTTCTTTTAATACATCAAAAAAATTATACACAGTTTTTTTAAATTCTACGAGTTGCTCTAATCTACTATTATTTTCTATGATATTTAAATGTACGGCAAGTAATTCCAATAATATTGTTCTATCACATAAGGAATCTGATAAAACAATGCAAAACTCCTCTCTGGTATGCTCAGATATTTCAGAGTAACGATAAATCAGATCTTTTTTCCATAAAGAAAACTCTTCTTTTAAGATATCTAAAAAAATTTCCTCTTTCGTTTTATAATAACTATAAATAGCTGGTCGTGTAAAGGAGGTCATTTCTGAAATCTTTTTTAGGTTTACGCCTTCGTATCCTTCGTTTATGTATATTTTTTTGCAGGCATAAATAATTTCATTTTTCCTTTCTGCTATTTGCTTTTGTGTTCTTGCACGGTGGAAACCCATTAAAATACTCCTCTTTTCTATCTGAAAACTTATTTGTCATTTGTTGGAATCTTTTGTACGGATTACTTAATGCTCCTTGGCAAAATAATAATGACTGCTGTAATAACGACAGCCCACATCATTGCTGATGGAAAAATTGTTAAAGTCAGAATCAAACCAATTAGTTTTATAGTAATATCCCAAATCATGCAACGATTGTGTTCTTTAGCTATTTTAATAGTTACTTGGTCATTGCTGATATGGGCTAACTCTTCATATATCCATACATTTGTAAAAGAAACCAGAAGAACAACTATTCCATAAAAAGTTTGTGCTACTGGGTTATTAAACTCCATTGAAACAAGATTGGTTACATATGGGAAAAGAGAAGAAAAAAATAGTAGTATAAGAGAAAGCCAAACCAGCTTGTTATTGATTTTTTCAATTTTATCCCATGAACGATGAAGATTTACCCACATTGTTCCTAACCAAAAAAATGAAATAAAATAAGCAAAAAAATTAGTTCTCAAATTCCAAAGTCCTATCCAGGAAATTTCATCAGGTCGTTTCAATTCTAATACCAGGATTGTCATAATAATAGCCAAGACGGCATCTGTAAATGCCATTAAGCGTTCTTTTTTCATAAAATACTCCTTTTGTATAATTTAAGTATATTGAATAATGTAGTAAATATAATAGAAATTGAACAACAAGTCAATAATTTACACGTAGTAAAATAATAATTGACACCAAGTAAAATAATGTATATAAAAGAAATAACATAAACAGAGTAAACAATGAACAGCTTGTGTCTCTAGGCATAACCGACACACGCACCTAAAGACCATTTAGTTGTTTTTGCTTGTATTACAACCCAACGGATAAATTCGTTGTTAACGTCAATACGTGTTTGACGTCCAGAGTTCTTGCGGTTAACAGCATATATAGATTGACCTCTAGCTGGGAGATATTCTGTTGGCCTGCCTATACATGAAGTCTTAGTAGCCGTACCGCGTTTTAACTCATACCAAGCGGTACTTGGAGAGCAATTCACAACTTTTGCGATATATCGATTTGAAAAGCCTTGCTTATGTAAAGCCTTAATTTCGCATCTATCTTCATATCTATGGTGTTGCCCCCTTTCGCGAGATAGGGGAAAGATGGTATTATTTAGGTGCTCCATAGTGATTGCCTCCGGTAGTTTTGTGTCGTGACTTAATTTTGCCATTTAGGCGATCCTATGGATCTTTATTTAGTTGTGAATGTTCAATTTCATTTTACAATTTACCCTCAAAAAATAATACAAATTAAGATTGCCTGACCGCAGGGGTTTCGGTCGAGGTCAGGGGTTCGGGGTTTATGTGAGTATGGGAGGTGAGAATCATATATAATCATCAATTGGAAACATTCATTTCGGTAGTGGATGCCGGAAGTTTCAATAAGGCCGCAGAAGGTTCATACATAACACCCACGGCAGTAATAAAACAGATTAATCTGCTTGAGGCGGATCTCGGGGTAAAGCTGTTTGAGAGATCCCACCGTGGGCTTACGCTCACGAAAGCCGGGCAGTCCCTTTACAATGACTCAAAGTATGTCATCCAGTACTGCAAGGACTCGGTTCTCCGTGCAAAAAACGCCATGCTGGCGGACGGCAAACTGATCCGTGTCGGCACATCACCCATGACTCCGGCACAGGCTTTGGTTGACCTATGGTCGGGGTTGCAGCAGGAATATCCGGAGTTCAAACTGAAATTCGTGCCTTTTGAGAACACGCCGGAAAACGCTCGTGAGATTCTTGCTCATCTCGGACAGAACATTGATATCGTGCCGGGCATATTTGATGACACGTTGCTTAGTCTGCGGGGCTGCAGTGGATACGAGCTTTCACGGGAGCCGATTTACTGTGCGATATCCGTAAATCACCCACTTGCGCAGAAGTCAGAACTGGAAGTGTCAGATTTGTATGGAGAAAGCCTGATGCTAATGCATCGTGGCTGGAGCAGCTATGTGGATGTGCTCCGGGACGATTTGGAGGCAAATCATAAGCAGATAAACATTGTTGATTTTGATTTTTACAATCTTGAAATCTTCAACCGATGCGAGTATGAAGGCGGTATCTTGATGGCAGTTAGGAACTGGGCAGGTGTTCATCCGCTGCTGAAAGTTCTGCGGGTGAAATGGGAACACTTCATACCATACGGTCTGCTGTATGCAAAAGAACCATCGGATAATGTGTGGGATTTCCTTGAAGCGGTAAAGCAGGTGAAAAAAGAATAGAGTTAGTACCCTTGGGTATAAACTGATGAACCAATCGAGACTTCTTATGAAGCCTCGATTTATTTATAACTAGAGTAAGAGCAAAGAAAGGAGCATGATGCTATGAATTATAAAACACTCGGCAAAGATCTTGTTATTTCAGCAGTCGGTCTTGGGTGTATGGGCTTTTCCCACGCCTACGGTGCTGCGACTGAGGAGAAAGAAGCAGAAGAGAAAATTTGTGCTGCTTACGATATGGGATATTCTTTCTTTGACACGGCGGAGTGCTACATCGGGAAAGCTCCGGATGGCAGCATTTCTTATAATGAAGAACTGGTGGGCAGAGCCCTACATGATGTCAGGAATCACGTTGTGATTGCCACAAAATTCGGTGTGGAGCATAAGGGAAGTACGCTGCTTACCGACAGCAGGCCTGATACCATCCGAAAATCTGTAGAGGGCAGTCTAAGAAAGCTGGACACAGACCATATAGACCTTTATTTCCAGCACAGGATAGATCCTGATGTGGAGCCGGAGGAGGTCGCCGGTGTGATGGCAGACCTGATTCGCGAAGGAAAGATTACCCATTGGGGAATCTCTGAAGCAAATGAAGAATACCTGCGCAAGGCACATGCCATATGCCCGGTGACGGCGGTGCAGAACCGCTATTCCATGATGGCAAGATGGCATGAGCGCATCTTTCCGGTGCTGGAGGAGCTGAATGTCGGACTTGTCGCATTTTCCCCTATGGCAAACGGCTTCCTTACTGGAAAATATAATCCTTCTTCTAAATTTGAGGAAGGTGACTTCAGAGGCAGCATGCCGCAGTATACGGATGAGGGAATGAAGGCAGGACAGAAGCTGATGGAACTGATTGCTGCACTCGCCGAAGAAAAGAAAGCAACGGATGCGCAAATTTCCTTGGCATGGATGCTTGGCAAGAAGCCATATATTGTGCCGATTCCGGGAAGCCGTAAACCGGAACGCATGAGGGAAAATATCGGAGCTGCAGAGGTAAGCCTGACAGAGAATGAAATCGCAGAAATTGATAGTGCCCTGGACGAAATGGAACTTCCTGTGTTCGGCGGACACAATGTAGTGAGATGATGTATATCTTTTCAGCACCAATGGAGGCTCCGGGCTGGCAGACACTGTTAATACTATTACAGAAAAGCTGAACGATACAAATGTAAATGAAAACGCATTCCAGCTGCACAGGAATGATATGGAAACGGCTACAGACGAGGTGTCAAGATGGCTTGGAGTCTTGGACTTGGACTTGTGACGCTTTTGGAAGGTGGTGATGACATATTTGAAGAATTTACAAAAGATACGACAGTAGGCGAAATCAAGAACGATCCCGCCTTTGGCGCCTTCGGAAGGCTGCTGTTTCCGGTAGACCGGACAGTAACGGACGATATGACGCTTGAGGATATCAGCAGCTCATCCGTCTATATCTGGTACAACTATATTGATGTAGATGAGACAGTTACCATTGTAAATCGTTTGAAATCAGATGCAGAAGTCGGAAAACAGATTTTTTACAACATCTACTCGGAAGAAGAAATATTAGCAGATCCATCTAAAAGCGATACCGGACTGTTTTTCTTCAGGGGGAATCCTGGAGAGAAGTTTGCCGTGATGAACGCAGGTGGCGGGTTTATGTATGTAGGAGCGATGCATGACAGTTTCCCGCACGCACTTGAAGTAAGCAATATGGGTTATAACTGCTTTGCCCTTATTTACAGGCCGAATGATCCATACACGGATCTGGCAAAGGCACTGGTATTTATCCATGACCATGCCGCAGAGCTTGAGGTAGATCCGGACGGATATTCCCTCTGGGGCGGCAGTGCCGGAGCGAGAATGGTTGCAACCCTTGGAAATGGGGATGTACTGGCACAGTTTGGCATAAGCGATATCGGACAAGCAGCGGCGGTCATCATGCAGTACACAGGATATACCAGCGTCAGCAGGAATGATGCACCGACCTATGTATGCGTGGGCACATCAGACGGTATCGCAAGCTGGAGAACGATGCAGCAGCGTCTTGAGATACTGGACAGCTATGGCATTCCTACAGAGTTTCATTCCTATGAGGGACTGCCTCATGGTTTTGGACTGGGCACAGGAACTGTTGCAGAGGGATGGATTAACGATGCGGTCGCTTTTTGGGAATCGCAGCAATAAGAAAGGAAAAGAATATGAGCATTTTATTTATCAACAGCAGTTCGAATAAGGACGGAAATACAGCAGGGCTTGCGAAAAACCTGTTGAAAGGACATGACTATAAAACGCTTGACCTGTGTGATTACAGAATCAACTTTTACGGGCAGCACCTTCTGGGAGATCAGTTTTGGGATATTGTGGATGAGATGAAAAAGCACGACACTGTTGTCATCGGCTCCCCTATCTACTGGCATAATCTTTCCGGTGCTTTACGAACCTTGCTCGATCACTTTTACGGCGAGGTATCTGAGGGTGAGTTCTCCGGGAAGAACTTGTTCTTCCTATATCAGGGAGCGGCACCTGAAAAATGGATGCTGGAGGCAGGTGAGTACACCATGAAGCGGTTCTGCAGTCTATATGGTTTTACTTATCAGGGCATGGCAACGAACAGTCAGGAAGCCGCAGGGCTTTCCAGGAAAATAAGAAAATAACAACGGAGGTATTTAAAATGAGCAAGGAAGCAATGAACGCATTCGGTCTGGTATATGACGGAGCGATTGAGAAGAACGAAGATGGCAAAATCAATATCCGACCGGTGAAATATGATTTGAGAGGGCTGAAGATTGCGGCGAATGTCTATGTTCCTGCCGGATTTGATGAGAACGGCTCCTATCCAGCGGTCGTGGTCGCCCATCCCAACGGCGGAGTGAAAGAGCAGGTGGCAGGGCTCTATGCCCAGAGGCTGGCAGAGCTTGGTTACATCACGATGGCTTTTGATGCCTCCTATCAGGGACAGTCCGAGGGAATGCCGCGTAATACAGATAAGCCTCAGAACCGCGTAGAAGATATCCACGGGGCTGTTGATTTCATAGTGAAATACAAAGGAGTAGACCGCAGCCGTGTTGGTATTCTCGGCATCTGCGGAGGCGGCGGCTACACACTGCGGGCAGTACAGACAGACAAGAGGATAAAGGCGGTTGCCACGCTATCCGCATTCAATACAGGTATCGTCCGTAAGAACGGCTTCCTGGATTCCCAGATCAATAACATTACCGAAAGATTGGAAGAAGCGTATAAAGCCAGAGAAGAAGAGCTTTCCGGCGGAGAAGTCAGATATACTCCGAATATGCTCGATACACTTACACCGGAGCAGGCAAAGGAGCTTCCATTCGACCTCTACCGTGACGGCTATGCGTATTACGGCGATATGTGCAAACACACCGGATCCAGCTTTGCCTATACAGTATCCTCCAATATCGACCTTTTTGCCTTTGATGCCAGAGTCGGTATGGAGATGATTGACCAGCCACTCCTTATGATGGCAGGAAAAGCCGCAGACACCCTTTATATGACGGAGGGGTGCTACGAGAGCGCTACCGGAACGAAGAATAAAGAGCTCTTCCTGATTGACGGAGCGACACACATTAGAACCTACTGGTATCCGGAGTATGTCGACAAGGCGATAAATAAGCTGGAAGAGTTCTACGGAAAGAATCTTTAATCGGAGGGAACATCATGGAATATGTAACGCTGAATAATGGGATAAAAATGCCAAAGCTGGGCTTCGGAGTTTATCAGATTACTGATCCGGAGCAGTGTGAGCAGGCTGTGATAGACGCAGTCGATGTTGGGTATCGTATGTTTGATACGGCGGCCTCGTACGGGAATGAAGAATCCGTAGGCAGGGCAATCAAGAACTGCGGGGTGAAGAGAGACGACCTGTTCATTACCACGAAACTCTGGCTTACCGATGCCAGCTACGACGGAGCAAAGCGCGGTTTTGAAAAGTCTATGAAGAAGCTGGATCTGGAATATCTGGATCTTTACCTCATCCACCAGCCGCTTTCGGATTACTATGGTGCATGGAGGGCAATGGAGGAACTGTACAAGGAAGGTGTCATCCGTGCCATCGGTGTGTGCAGTTTTTATCCTGACAGACTGGCAGATCTGATTGCTTTCAACGAGATACCTCCGATGGTCAACCAGGTGGAAGCCAATGTGTTCTTCCAGCAGACAAAAGCGCAGGAATACATGATTTCAAAGGAAGTTCAAATGGAAGGCTGGGCACCTTTTGCCGAGGGCAGGAACGATCTGTTTGGAAACGAAGTCCTGAAGGAAATAGGCGCGAAATACAACAAGAGCGTATCACAGGTTGTGCTCCGCTGGTTGCTACAGAGAAATATTGTGTGCATACCGAAGAGCACTAAGAAAGAACGCATGCAGCAGAACTTCGATGTATTTGACTTCACACTCACAATTGAGGACATGAAAGCTATCGCTGCACTTGATACAGGCACCAGTGCGTTCTTTGACCACCATGATCCGGCAACTGTTGAGCGGCTTGCGAGTCTGGTAAGGAATGTGTGATTAGGACTAATCGATACAGGAATTGCAAAGCTCCCCATCACCGGAGAAACTAGTGGTGGAGAGCTTTTTCTATGCCCTGATTGTCTGACCGTTGCGGAAGGTCACATCGATGTCGCCTTCGCTGTTCACCGTGAGGTAATCTGCCAGGGCATTGAAGTTATCAAGGGAGAACGAAGTCAGGGTTTCCGGCATTGTCTTAAAGGCTCTAAGGAAATCGTCAATGCTGGCCTTTTGTGCCTGTGTCTCTTGAATCCGGTCATTCAGTTCCTCGATTCGTTCTTTGAGGCTATTGTACCAGGCGGTACTTGTCGGTGGAGTGCCAGACCTTTGAGCCGTACCAGCTGCCGCATTCTCCGCAGCGGACTTTGCTGGAGAAGGGATGCACGCCGCTGTGGTATTTCTTGCCCTTGCCACGCTTGGCCATTTCCCACTGAACCATGTCGAACTTCTCTGGAGGGATGATTGCCTCGTGGTTCCCCTCCACATAGTATTGCGGGATTTCGCCTTCGTTTTTCTTTTGCTTTTTCGTCGGGTAATCGACCGTGAAGCGCTTCTGCAGTAGGGCATCGCCTTTGTACTTCTCGTTTGAGAGGATGCTCCTTACCGTGGCAATGCTCCACTTATCCTTGCCGCCCGGTGTCTTGATGCCGTCGTCTGTGAGCTTCTGCGCGATGCCGTGGTAAGTCAGGCCTTGCAGGAACATATCGTAAATGTTCCGGACGGTTTCTGCCTGCTCCGGATTGACTACCAGCTCACCGTTCGCACCTCTGTCATAGCCGAGGAACCGGTTAAATGGAATCGTGACCTTGCCGTCTGCAAAGCGCTTTCTCTGTCCCCATGTGCAGTTCTCTGAAATGCTGCGGCTTTCCTCCTGCGCCAGCGAGCTCATGATCGTGATGAGCAGCTCGCCCTTACCATCGAAAGTCCAGATGTTTTCTTTCTCGAACTTAAGCTACTAAAAAAAGCGATAAACGCCTATGGCAAAACAAATATGATTAAAGCTATTGAATTTGATGAGAGGCTAAAAGCCGTAGTAGAAAGATATAATAGCAGAGACAGACTTGTCTTCACCAGCGAAGTAGCAAGTGATTTTATCAACGGACTGTCTGATGAAATCATAAAAATCTTTAATGACTTAAACAATGACAAGACTTCTTTTGAAAATCTGGGCATAACTTTTGAAGAAAAGGCATTCTATGACATCCTTATAAAAGTACGGGACGAGCATGGATTCGTATATTCGGGTGACAAATGTATAATTCTAGCCAAAGAGATAAAAAAACTTGTTGACGATAAGGCAAGTATGCTGATTGGGCAGCAAGAAATGATGTCAAAAGCGAGCTAAATATGGAACTAACCATATTGCTATACAAAAACGGATATCCACCAGAATGGAATGATGAAGTCTTTGAAAAAGTAATGAAACAAGCAGAGAATTTTAAGAAGTATAGTTAGTATAGGACATGAAGTTATAGCATATAATTATCGAAACCTTGAATCGATAGTATCACTGTTGATACTGTTTTGATACTAAAAGTCCCAAAAAATACAGAAAATAGGTATAAAAACAGACAAAAACAGAAACAAAGTAGGTTCTGTTTATAGAATATAGAAATAAATATGCTATGGTAATTATTGAGTGGGAATGATGGAACTACACGAAAAAGGGACAAGGCACAAAATGTGCATTGTCCCTTTTCCGATGTAGTTCCTCCGCCAGGACCGCCAGCGAGACAAGCCTGAAAGGCGAAGGCGAGGTGCTGCGGTCTACGGCGTGTCAGTATTGGGGTGTAGTTCCTCCGCCAGGACCGCCAACAAAACAAGTACAATGTGCGAAGTTGAGTTGTTGCAGTCGACGGTGTGAAAGTAGAGCGATGTAGTTTCTCTGCCAGAATCACCAGCGGGGCAAGCCTTAAAGGCGAAGGCGAGGTGCTGCTGTCTAGGATGTATCGGAGGTTGATTGATGTCATCCGTTAGGACAATCAAAGAGATGAGTAACAGCGAAAGTTAATTGGAAAACAGTCGATGGATGTTTGGCTTATGAGATATGTTATTTATTAGGGGAGCTTTTGTTTGAGTATTGCTGGCAGGATAAACAGCAAGAGTATATGAAGTAAAGTGGATAATCTGAATGATGACATTTGGATATTGCTTGAGGAAGCGTTTTAACTTGTAAGGTAGTGAATTTTATTTTGATGAAATAATTGACAGATAACAAATAATTTTAAGCTATACCATTCTTTAAATATTGGTCAATTATCAGTATTTGTAGGAGCGGGATATTTTGACTGGGAAGAGTTTTCAAAAGGAGTGTGATATCATTAAATTGTTTTTTTAAACGAAGCTATAACGTATTGAAAAATTATACTTCTAGTTGTGAACCACTCTCGCTGTGCGATATCCAGTCGATTAAAGCCACGGGATTACGGTTTGAACGATATATATTTCTGTACATATACTCTTACAAAGCATTGAAGAAGTATATGTTTAGAAAGGTGAAGCAACACTCTTGGCCGGTTTTTTGATTGCATTCAAAATTTCTGTTGTGCTATGGAGTTCTTGGATGAATCAATTTTTGATGTATTCATACCTGTTACTTGCTTACAAAATATATCTAAAGGATGAGTGGTTTGTATTCCTTAGGGCAAGGAAATTCAAAGCCACATATACTTTGTAATGGAAACCGTAGTGCAGTGAATAATCCTTTTGAAAACTAAGCATTGCATACATCTGACAAGTGGAGATATGAGGATTTCTGTGGTGCATACTATGGACTCACTTGAGTTCCGTCACCGTATGATCATCAGTGTGAGGGGTGATGCTTCGATAAGACTTGTCTCTAATAAAGTTTCTGGCTCCGCTAGAGCGTTTGTTCAAACGCATGAGCGATGTCTCTGAAATGTGATGCTTTCTGCAAATAAAAATGATAGAGCAACAAATACGATAGAATTTAACAGAGTAATATCTGATGTAATAGTGCGAGGAAAATATCGATGAGAATGTGATATACTGTTAATGGTGATTGAATTTCCTTTCATTAGATTTTTGTGGTAAAACTTTTCTACGGATTCAATCGCTTTTTCTATACCGGAGGTCTCACAGCTATTGTAAAATTACAATACAAACTATAGGTATGCCTGCAATTATTATATCGATAAATTGTAGATGAAAGTAGGAGCTTACTATGAAAGATATTATTGGAGAATTAAATAAATACCCAGAGGGATATTGGGATTTTAAAGGGAAAATTAAAACAGGGATACATAATATAGGAAAGTATCCTGCTACAATGGTTCCGGATATGCAATATGAGTTATTGAATATAATTGTAAAACAAATTAAAGATAATAACATTAAATTATTAGACCCATTTTGTGGTTCAGGAACTACTTTAGTAATTGCACAAGATTTAGGGATTGATTCAACAGGCATAGATATCAATCCTTATGCAACTTTATTATCATATGTAAAAACGAATGTATATGATCGTGAAAAGATATTATCTGCAATTGATAAAATAGAAAATAATTTAAATCAAGAGCAAAATTTTAAAGCGCATTACTTTTATAACATAGAAAAGTGGTTTAGAAAAGACATAATTCAGTCATTGAGTAAAATTAGACAATGTATCATTGCTGAGGAAGATGTAAGTATTAGAAAGTTTTTTTGGATTTGTTTATCGGAAACAATATTTAAATTTAGTAATGACAGAACAAGTACTTTTAAATTGCATATTTTACCTGAAGAAAAAATAAATCTTATACAGAATGATTGTATTGAGTTTTTTATTGGTAAAGTTAAAGAAAATGCTAGTTTATTAAATTATAAAGAAAAAAACAGAGTGAAAATTATTTATGGTGATTGTTGTGAAGTTATGCAACATAAACTTAATGAGAAGTTTAAAATCATCTGCACATCTCCTCCATATGGTGATAATTCTACGACGGTTACATATGGTCAAGCCTCAATTTTATCCCTTAAATGGATTGATAATAAAGATTTGTCATGTGAACCATCTGTTTTAGAAACATATTCTACAATAGATAAAATTAGCATTGGTGGAGAAAAAAGGAAAGTTTGTAATACAAAGGACATACAGTTACTTAATGAATATTTAAATGAAATATCTGTGGATAAGAGGGGTAAAGTAATTAATTTTTTTGAAGATTATTATGTTGTATTGAAATCCATGGAAAGTTGCTTAGCAAAAGATGGATATTTAATAATGACAGTAGGGAATCGAAGCGTAGATGCAATTATGCAACCGTTAGATAATATAACGATAGAAATAGCGGATAAATTGGGATTACAAATGGTTTCTAAATTTAATAGGAATATATTATACAAAAAAACACCACTTATACTTTCTCCGGCAAAAAATGAAAAAGTCGTAAAATCCATATCCGAAGAAACAATTTTAATATTCACAAAGTAGGAGGTAATAATGAGATTATCAGTATCTGGGAAAATAATTAAGGAAATTTCAGAAAAGATTCCGAGTACGACTTATGCAATAGTTGAATTGATAAAAAATTCATATGAAGCAATGGCTAACAATGTGGAAATTAATGTCTACGATAATATGCTTGAAATTCTCGATGATGGAGAAGGAATGGATTTAGATGATATTCATGCATTGCTTATTGTTAGTCATAGTAATAAAGAATACGGGGTAGTTAAAAATGGTAGAATAATTTCAGGTGAAAAGGGACTGGGATTTTTTTCTGTCTTTAAATTTGGAAGTAAGATTACTGTACAAACTTCAAAACAGAAGTATGATTATAATTTTTCTATAGACATGAATGAAATTGAATGTTTAAAAGATATTCATGATTCTAATGTTGATATTACTAAAAGTCCAAGTATTGATTTAAAAAAACATGGTACAAAAGTAACTATAGAAAATTTAAATTCAGAAACTATAGAACTTTTTAGAAAAATATTAAATAATTCATCAGATTTTTTGAAATTGCAAAATTCTATAATTGATAAAAACTTTAAAATTACAATTAATAAATTATACAAAAACGCAGAAGAAATACAATCAGATATTAGTAACTCACTAGTTAAGGATAAAATCATTGCAAAAGCATGTTTTGAAAGCAAAACACACAGAGTAAATGACACGTTTTATTATAGAATTTGTATAAATGATTTATGGTATGATATTGATATTGATGAGAAATATAATCATTTATTAGCTAATAATGATTTTGAAATGAAATTTGAGATAGATTATTTTAAATTTAATAGGGGCGAATTAAAGAAAGTTTCTGATTATTATAAAGATCAAAAATTGAAAAAAATTACGCCCTTAGTCTATTTTAATAATGTATATTTTAGTAATGACTTATATGATGTTGAAATCAATGCATCTAGTAGCTCAAAAAAAGTAATACGGCAACAAGTTGGCATTATTAATATTTTCTTAATGAAAAAAGGCATTTTAGATTTTAATTCAGACAGAACTATGTTAATAGAATCTAAAAATCAACTTTTATTACAAGAGTTGCTGAATTTTATATCTTCTTCTTCTCAAATTAAGATAAAAGAGATTGAAGATTTGGAAAAACAGCAGAAACCTAAGAATAGAACAGTTAAAATGATTAAAGATGACTCATTAAAAGATAATGGAATTGATGATTCTAATATTGAAAAAATATATTATCAAGATAAACTTGAAGAAACATTTGATTCAATGAAACTTGGCAACTGGAAAATTGTCCATAATAACGGGGATGTAACGAATATAAGTGTTATAGATTACCCAGATGCAAAAATGCGTTTTCTATTAAGTGAATTAGAGATTGCCAAGGAGTACAAATTAGACGAGATTTTAGAAGCTACAGATTGTAAAGGAACTCAACAAATAAAACCACAACATATAGATATTCAGCCAGCAAAGAATATTTCTTTTGATTCAAAAAATGAGAAACTTATTGTAATGAGTCCATCAGATATTGTCTTTAAAATTAAATTTATTGATAAAATATCGAGTAAAGAATTTGATTTTAATCAAACAATTCCTTGTGTTAAAAAAACAGTTGATATAAAGACTAATAAAACAGGATTTATACATCCCTTTATTTCGTTAAATAAAACTGCTGTATTGGATAATGATTTAGTAAATTTTATAATTGAATTTAATAAAGTTTATGATAATGATAGCTGTAAGCTGTTGAGAGTAGCATCTGTAAGAACATTGTTAGAAGTAATTTGTTGTGAAATTTTGGATTTACTTAAAGAAAACAAGAGTGAATATTTGAAAGAAAATTTTAAAAAGATATTCTCTGAAGATAGCATTAAGAATAATTTGTTTTCTAAAGTAACGGATTATAGAGATAAGAGAGCGGTAACTAGCATATATGATACAAATAAGCAGAGTTTAATAACAGGTGCCTTTGTAGATAAATATAACTATTCAACTCATGGATTGACCCGTATTGTAAATGAGGAATTTTATAAAGGGGATCAACCGATATTTAATTTACTTTACTCTTACTTATTGTTTGTAGCTCAAGATAAGATGTAATTATTTTATCTATCTGTGCTTGCAATATGCTTGCAACAAATCAGATAAACAGAAATAAATTGGATAATAAGGCGAAAACCGATATAAAAAACCTTGATTTTATGCCGTTTTTACAAAAAGTATCAATGGACATATTGAGTTTGAATGATGGACACACAGAAAGCACGCTCCTTTCGGAGCGTGCTTTCTGTGTGTCCTCCGCCAAGACTGCCAGCGAAACAAGCACAGGGTGCGAAGTTGGGCGGTTGCAGACGATGGCGCACAACCTTCGTAATCCAAAGAGATAAGTTATATTTACAGTTTTTGCATTATATTAGGCAGTGGAAATACCGCCTACATTGCTTCTTTATAAGATCCACATGTATTGGAATAAGTGCATATTTATGATAGATTACTTATGTAGTGGGCTTAGGATTATTTGGTTTGATAATCATTCTATATTTTATAATTAAGTTAATTAAACATAATTGATTAAATATGCGCTCAACAAATGAAAAGCATTCCATCATTTTGGCTTTTGTGGGAAATAGATAATGGTATATTTGAAGTTGTGGAGGAGTTGTAAAATATGAGATTCTGGATATTTATGTTCATCATCACATTATTAATACCTGCTGCGTTATTATTAACTTGGCATTTATGCCCGAGGCTCAAGACGATTAATAATGCAAGTGGGTATAGAACGAAGCAGTCTATGAAAAATCAAGGTACATGGGATTTTGCACAAAAACATTGTGCAAAAATATCGCTATATATGTTTTTCTCTTCATTGATGGTGGCAATTGCAATTATGCCTAGAGTTATTAATATGTCAATGGATAGAATAGGCTGGATAGGGCTTAGTATTACAATAATTCAAATGATAAGTTTTGTTGTAATTATTATATCTACTGAAAAATCTTTAAAGAATACATTTGATAAAAGTGGAAACAGAGTGTAAAGAACTGCTACTTAAAGGTAGAGATAAATTCCAGTTTTGTTTAAATTATCGAACAGTATAAAAGACAAAGCACATGACTTTAAGATAATAAAATAGGACATCAAAGTTTTTAAGGTCTGGTTTTATTGTCTTACGAAAAATGTTCGCAGAAGCCTTCCAGCATTTTGGGTTGTCTTTTGTAGAAAAGTAGAGATATAAAAAAAGCTTTTAGGAGGCACAGCATGCTAACGATAAATGATATTCTGAATGACAACTTTGAATGGGATGAAGTTATAATTGATGAAGATGAGTTTGAGGAATTAAGTACAGAGCTTATTATTGATTATCTTAAGAAAAATACCCCGAAAGAAAGACAGCTAGTAGCAATAAGTTGGAACTTTGATAATTCTAAAAAAGTAATCCAGTGGATTGTTGAACAACCGGATACTGACAAAGGTACAATCCTTTATTTGTACTGGTACATGACACCTAGTTTTTTAAAAGAGAACTGTGCAGATAGAAAAGAGTGCGAAGAAAACTATTCATGGGCTTTAGAAGATTATGACATCATAAGTACAATTGAGAAAAACTATCTTTCGGATTTCTATAATGAACAAATTTACGCATTTAATCCTGCTAACGATTTATATTCTGATGGATATGATTGGACAAAAGAATATGACGAAAGTAAAGCAAAAGTAAAGATACCTGATGCAATGTTTAAGGCATTAGAAGGTGAAATTCTTGAAAATCCAGGTTGGGATGAAGGAATTCCAACTGATCTTTCTGAAATTATGGACAAACTTTACAGCGCTTTGGATGAATAGAATAATTCCAATTTATCTAGCTCATTCGAAATATGCTTACAGAAGCCTTCCATCATTTTGGTGGGAGGCTTTTAGGTAATAGTGGATGATATATAAGTAGCTGTAGAGGAATAAAATGAAACCTTGGAGTAAACTTCAAATACAAATATTATATTAAAGCTCAAGCGAGGGATTATGGAAACATATAAAATTGCACATTTTGGAACTTTTGATGAATCGCAGTTGGATTTGGGAATAATAGCAATTTATAACAACGATTTAGAAACATTGAAAAAACTGCTCGGGAAAAGAATTAATAAGCTTATTAAAATAAATGGAGCATATCCCGAGTCTTTTACTCCGCTTGAAGTAGCACTGTACTTAAACAAAAAAGATATTATCAAATATTTATTTGATAACAATGCATCACACAAAGGAAAATTCCACCCGAAGCCGATTGAAATTGCGGTAAGGTGTTGTGATGCCGAAACAGTGCGGATGTTTCAAAATGATTTGGAAAGTTTGAACGAAGAGAAAAAAGCTGAGCTTTTAAAAACAGCTTTTTGGGGAGATCATACGGCTGAAAATATAGACGCTTTAGAGAGTCTCGGTATCACCATCGCCAAATACGGCGGCCTTATGTTAAGATATTCAGCTTTTAATAATGATATTGAGACGGTGAGACTTTTCTTAGAAAAGGGCGCCGATGTAAATTATCACAAAGCGGACTCGGTATTTAACGATACAAGTACACCTTTATTCGAAGCTGTGAGATGCAGTAATCTTGAAATTGTTCGTTTGCTTATCGAGCATGGAGCGGACACTAGTATCAAAAATAAGTGCGGAGAAAGGCCATATTCTGTTGCCGTTAAGAATGGCAACAGAGAAATAATAGAGTTTTTAGCAAGATACGAACCAGAAGATTTGCATAATATGGAAAGTAAGAATACCGCACTACAAAAGTACAACTTACCTAATAGTCTGGTCGATTTTCTTAAAGGCGACAAACTCACGATAAAATTTACCAATGACAAGTATTGCAAGTTTATACGCTTTTATTCATATCTCGATACTGAAGAAACGAAATGGAAAAGAAAAAAGGTGCTGTCATTGGTTGCGGAAGTAGACAATTACAGCGCTGTGGATATCGTTTGGCAACCTGATAGACAAATGATTTGTACTATTGACGAGGAACATTGTACCTTTACTCCACTTGCCTCTTGGGAGGAATTTTATATGAATATGGAAAGATATGTTTTGGCATACTTGAACGGAGAATATGAATAAAAACTCAATTAATTTAAATACACATAAAGAAATGATAAATACATTATCCTAATATTTTAGAATCTAAAACACACGGAGACCAACAATGACCACCACAACCCAAGAAAAATACGAACTAACTATCACAGCCGACAACTTAATTTCAACGGATACAAGGTTTAATATCGATAACCTAAACCTAGGTGACAATTACGAACCTATAGATGCATATTTTATATCTGCCAATAATGAAAAGATTTACCGGCAGAGAAACAAAGGAGAGATGCGAATTTCTAACCAAACTCTTCCTCGTCTTGC
>ERZ772956.315-NODE-315-length-38870-cov-6.840783_pt1 | contig 38870 bp, 35 predicted proteins | sample MGYA00580683_ERZ772956 | MGnify/ENA primary metagenome ERZ772956 (study PRJEB29015, sample SAMEA2738077) | human oral metagenome | biome: human oral; feature: human-associated habitat; material: saliva | place: China | collected 2212 ... | reverse complement strand
CCTGCCTCTTAAGCAGGGTGTCGAGGGTTCGAGCCCCTCCTGGCCCTCCACGAAACTCCATGTAAAAAACTCATCATTGCGATGAGTTTTTATTATCGGTTAGTTGAATAATGGTACCCCGAGCAGGGTTCGAACCTGCGGCCTTGAGCTTAGAAGTCTCCTGCTCTATCCAGCTGAGCTATCGGGGCACTCTCTGAGAATGTATTTAGTCGCCCGATTCGCTTAGACAGAAAAGCTGGATAGAGCTATGCGATTTTTGTCGCTGAGGGCTCACTAGCTGAGCTATCGGGGCAAATATTTTGGTGCGGGTGCGGAGAATCGAACTCCGATCTCGAGTTTGGAAAACTCGCATACTAACCGCTGTACTACACCCGCGCGCTATACATTATATCATTACGTTAGTGTATAATAAAAGCATGGGACGTTTATTTGACCGCTTCTCAACTAATAGCACACAGAGCGATGCTATGCATTCAAGCGGATTAACCAATAACAAGCCGCAGGTTGGCGGCAGGATTGCCAAGAATAGCTTTCAACGGCGCCAAAACACCAACCGGCAATATATCGGCGCATACAAAGATTCTGGAGTTAGACACGCTTATCGCAAAGCCTGGCAAGACCAGCAAATTGCCGCAGCCAATGCTAATGGAACGCAAATAACCGACAGCCGCCAGCCGCAAAGCTCGCGGGTTTCTGACGCAAACTCACAAGGCGGAACGACGCAGACAAATAAATCGTCGCTCATCACGCCTACAACCGAGCCAGACGTTCCGTCGCGCACCTTCACCGAGCCGATCAAGCCGTCGCGCGACCCGTTCAACCGATAGTATTTATGATTTAGAGTCAAATAAAACACCCGAGACTAATGAAGAAAACCGGGTGTTTTATTTGGGGCGAAAGATGGGATTCGAACCCACGGCCTCCGGAGCCACAATCCAGCGCTCTAACCAAACTGAGCTACATCCGCCATGATCCAAGCTTTTCAAATTATAGCACATACTATATCTGTACTCAAGATGGTAAAATTGCTATACTTAATGACAATGAGAGAACTAAATGGCTCAGAATTAGCTGGATTTATCAAGGAGCGCCAGGCAAAACAGGTGCGAGCTTTAAGGCAGGCTTGGCATATTAATCCTCGTTTGGCAATTGTTACTGATGTCGAAAATCCAGTCATTGAAACGTATATGCGTTTGAAGCAGAGGTATGGCGCTGATATTTTGATTGACGTGGAGATTCATCGAGTCCCTGCGGGTGGTGCTTTGGAGGTGATTCAAGAATTGAACAATCGAGACGACGTTCAAGGAATAATTCTGCAATTGCCGATTAGTAATTCTGATCAGACTGATGAATTGCTCGAGAGTATTCGAGAAGATAAAGACGTTGACGGTTTGCGTAAAAAGGCGATTTTTCAGGCAGCCACACCAACGGCTATCAATTGGCTGCTGGCTGGATATGGCGTTGATTTGAAAAATAAAAAAGTTGCAATTGTTGGGCGAGGTCGTTTGGTTGGTGCGCCTCTTGAGAAAATGTGGCTGAAATCTGGCGTTGATGTGACGGTTTTTGAAAAAGGTGACGATTTATCTCAATTGATAAATTACGATATTATCGTGTCGGCAACTGGGGTGCCGGGGTTAATTACAAGCCAAATGATTAAACCTAAGGCTGTGGTTGTCGATGCGGGAACAGCGTCGGAAAATGGAAAAATTGTTGGCGACGTATCTGAAGAAGTGCGTCAACGTAATGATGTAATTATTACACCAAAAAAAGGCGGAGTCGGTCCATTAACGGTTTCTGCGCTGTTCGATAATGTAATTACGGCTTGTCTAAAAATTGCGAATCAATCAAAAAGCTAAGCAGCTTTTATGGCAGCTTTGACTTGCTCGACAACTTGGCGCGGCGTGAGGTTTGCTTTTACGATGTAGCTATGAATTCCTAATTTCTTCAAATCGTGCGGAGCTTCTTCTTCGCCGAGATTAGTGAGGACGATAACGGGAATAGTTTTTCCCCAATCTTTAGATCTAATTCGTTTCAAAGCTTCCGCGCCGTCCATTTCCGGCATTTGTAAATCTAGCAAAATAATATCTGGCTGAAACTTTTCGACTACTTCTATGCCAATTTGTCCGTTGGCGGCCAAGCGAACGTCAAACCCGTCCGATTCGAACTTCATTCGGTACATCTGGCTGATGGTAGGGTCGTCTTCAATGATAGCGATTTTTATCATGCTCTAAGTATATCACATAAACTATGTTATAATTTTTGGCATGGAAAACTTTAGAGGCGAACAGTGTATTGCAGAAGCAGGTGATTTTCTTAATGGAGTTGATCATGAAGCTAATGAAAAATTAAACGAGGAAATTGCGGATCTTAGAAGTGAGGGATGTAAGGTTAAGGTCGGGGAAAAGACCGATCCTGCATACAATAATCCAGATAAAATTCAGAATGTATACAATTATCTGGAGCAAGGTGGAGAGAAATTAAAGGATGTTCGTAAAGATATTATCCATATAAATTTGGCGGCGGTAGCACTTGCGAGTGTCCTGGAAAAGATTCCTTTTGTAAGAGAAAATAAATGGAGTAATGCTATAGATGCTTATCTGGAGATTTTTCGTGACAAGTTATTGTACGGTAAAGATCAGACTGATTCGCGGCCGTGGCATAATCAGCGAGGTTCCGCACTGACATTTTTGACAATTTCTGAAGCTGATGATTTAAGTGTTTCTGGTGAAAATGGCGAAATATTATCAAAAGGTAAATATCCAACTATGAGTGGTCCATTGGATGAGTCGGTGTTTGATGAGAAGATTAATGGCTTGCCACTGACAGAAGTTATGATTCAAGATAAAATCAACAACGGCGTGGATAAAGCGACAGCTATTGAAGAAGTAGAGAAGAGAATTAGTGAAGTCAGAGAGTTTATCCAGGCGCCGGTGACGGAGAAGTTTTCTAACGTCATTCGGCATTGTGCGGATTCACTTGGTATTCGTGAGCGAGTGGAAACAGTGAATGGCCTATCGATTGATCATTTGAAGAAAGTGGCAGAAAAAGAGAATCGTTCAATTGACGATATGTTGGTGATGAGTTTTGGTTGCGGAACGGGATTGGCGACTTTGAAGATGCTGAAAAAACTTAAGGATGAAACAGGTGAGGCGCCGACGGTTATCCTGCTAGATCAAGATCCAATGTCTCTAGCGGCAGCACAAAGCTTGGCGAAGAAATGGAATTTGGAAGATAAGATTGAAGTTCATTGCGAACGATTATTCAGCAAGCTTGGCAAACCTTTGAGCTTGGAGGGAGTTTTGAGCAATCGTAAACTGGATATTGCGGAAGATTCTGGCTTGCGAGAATATCTACCGGATGGCGTTTATAAACAATTGACACGAGAATCATTGAAGTTTTTACGAACTGGCGGGTTGATGATCACTGGCAATATGAACGTAAATCGCCCACAAAAAGAATTTTTGCATGGACTAATGGGGTGGGTTCCAAAAGTTAGGATGCGTTCAATTAAAGAAGGCTTCAAATTGCTCCAAAAATCTGGCATACCAAAAGAATCTATTAAAGCTACAGTTACAGCGAGCGGTGTTTACACAGTTTTTGCGATTGAAACGTAGAATAAAATGCTATAATAAGCATTAGTATGATGATACGAGCGTTAGTGCTAGGATTGGTTGCGTTGATGGCGCTAATTTTGGGCGTGCTCGTACTTAAAAAGTCGAAGCATCGTCATGATGCAAAGTATTGGTTTTTTCTGGTTTGTCTATGTTTGGCTGTGTGGTCGGCTGGACTTGAAGTGTTCTCTCTGGCGGACAAGGAAGTAACATTGGACACTGCATCCAGGTGGTTTTATGTAGCTTCGGCTGTTTTTTGTCCTGCGTTGGCTATTTTCACTACAAAGTCGTTTCTTCCATCGACAAAATCAACGAAGAGTTTTATCTGCGCGTCTAGTATACTGATAACGATTTTTTCGCTATATATTATTTTGGTTCCTGAGTTTATTATCAATACATCAGAAATCGTCACGCCAGTAGATTTTTCTCGAATTCCGATTCATGCAGTCAACTATGTTATTTTTGCAACTTTTTTCTCGGTATTCTTCTTAATTTCTATGTGTTTTGGTTATATAGCGTGGCGCAAATCGGATCCTGTTCGACGCAAGCAAGTCGCGATTTACATGATTGGTCTGTTGATATGTAGCATTCCTGGCTTTGTAGTGGATCTGTTTCTTCCGGCGCTTGGCGATTATCGATATATATGGATTGGTCCAATTGCTACGATTATTTTCTTATTTGCAATTATGTATAGCATCGTCAGATACCGATTGATGGATGTAAAAATGGCGGTGGCTCGAAGCGTTTCGTATATGTTGCTATTAATCGCACTAGCTGTCGTTTACGTGATTTCTGCATATGTCATTTCAATTTTGGTTTTCCAACGCAGCCTGACGGTTGATAGTCACGTAAATCTTATGAATATGATTTTGGCTATGGTTTTGGCGGTCGTATATCAACCGGTGAAGAAAATCTTTGATAAATTTACTGATAGAGTTTTTTACTACGGAGAATATGACGCTGATACGTTTACGCGTGAGATTAGTAAAATATTAACCTATACGGCGGATTTGCAACTCCTAACTCGACGTGTTGGCAATTATATAGCGACTTCTCTTAAGGCGGAAAAAGTGGCGTTTTGTATTCCGGAAAAAGGAATATACGGTCGAGCGGGTCGGCGACGAATATCTGTTGTTGAGGAAGATGTTCACAGGATTATGGATTACTATTATAAGAATTGTAGTTTTCCGGAAGTTATTTTGGCAAATCAAGTAAAAGATCCGGGACTGAAGAAGCTTTTGGATATTCATCGCACGAAAATTGTTATGCCACTGCTGCATCAAAATCAAGAAACGGGAATTCTATTTCTGGGCGAACATAAAAGTTTGGGATATAGTTCTCGCGATATTGAAATGCTGGAATCGATTGCTGGGGAACTGGCTGTGTCGATTCGAAATTCTTTGTCATTGGAAGAAATTAATGAGTTGAATAAAAGTTTGCAGCGTAAAATTGACGAGGCGACGAAAGAATTGAGGTTTAGCAATCGACAGCTTCAGCGACTGGACGAGGCGAAGAACGAATTTATTTCTATGGCTTCACATCAATTAAGAACGCCGTTGACTAGTATTAAAGGTTATCTGGATATGATGCTGGAGGGTGATTTGGGGAAGATTACACCGACGCAGCGTGCAGTTCTTAGAGAGGCGTTTTCTTCGAGTGAGCGTATGGTTAGGTTGATTAATGATTTTCTCAATGTTTCTAGGCTTCAGACTGGTAAATTTAACATTGATAAACAGGAGACAGACGTTGCTCAAATTCTTCGAGATGAAGTTGCTTTGCTTAAAGTTGTGGCTGATCAGAGGTCTGTCGAAATGGACCTAAAGATTGATAGAAAAGTTCCATTGATTACAGCCGACTCTGAGAAGATTCGTCAAGTTATGCTGAATATGATCGACAACGCTATTTACTATTCAAATCCGCATAAAAAGGTAATAATTTCCCTAAAGGGTAGCGCTAATGAGATTGAGTTTACTGTGAAGGATTCTGGGATCGGCGTACCAAAATCAGAGCAAGCAAATCTGTTTGGCAAATTCTTCCGCGGCACAAATGCCAGAAAAAAGCGACCAGACGGCACTGGCGTTGGCCTGTTTTTGGCGAGGAAAGTTATTTTATCGCACGACGGCGAAATGATCTTTGAATCAGAAGAAGGAAAAGGCAGTACCTTTGGATTTAAGTTGCCAGTTCGTTAACGAAATAAACTCAGTATTCCAGAAATAACGATAATTAAAGCAACTACAACGAGTCCCGCCATGCCAATGGTGCGAATGAGTTTTTTTCGATCAAAAAACCATTGAGATAATTTGGAGCGATTCGTTGCTGTAATCCTTGTTACCTTTGGTTGCTGAGATGTCGCGTCCATTCCAGAATATTTTTTATTGCGCTTTTTCTTCTGCTTTGTCATGGAAATATTATACATTAATAGATAACGGCGGAGAAGTGGCTGATTTGCTATAGACAATTTGACAATAATTTGTTATGATATCTGAAGTCGTGGCCTTATCGTCTAACGGTTAGGACACCAGGTTTTCATCCTGGCAATCCGGGTTCGATTCCCGGTAAGGTCACCATCAAAGGAATTATTATCCATCTGGACACGAAACAGCTCGTTTACATCTGGTAGCGGGCTGTTTTTGTGAGTTCCAAACTTTATTTCATCGTAAGTTGGAATTTTATTGAAGATGGCATCGAAAAAGGCGGCTTTTCGCAGTGTATTACAGAGGTCAAGTAGTAGTTCGAGCAGGTGTTCCAAGATATGTTTGGCGTAGTGTTGACAATTAAAACACTGCCACACCTGGCTAGACGACTCACATCTAGTCTGAGTGCTTAGATCTAATCTTGAGACCTAACATGTGGTAAAATAAGTGTATTATGTATGCTAGAGATATTGATATACCGTTTTACGATATAACTAAAAAACTTCGTCTCATAAAACCCGATCCAAAATATGCTCCTGTAACTATACAATGGATTAGCAAAGATGAAGTTACGAAGTATCTTGGAGCTGATTTTTCAAAAATGACAGTAGAAGACGAAGTTAAGCACCTCGAAAATATGGTTGATGACGATGACCGTTATAGCTGGATGATTGAGTTAGACGGTGAAATAGTTGGGAATATAGAGATTAATGAAATCAAAGATCTTAGTCAAAAATACGGTGTAAAGACTGGTGTATTCTGTACACTGATTGGGGATCCTAGTAATTGGGGGCAGGGTCTTGGTAGCTCCGCAAAGAAAGCTGCATCAAATTGGGCATTTTCCGAAGGAGGATTCGAGATGATTGAGGCAAAGGCATATGTACAGAACATCCGAAGTTGGAGTGCTCTTGAAAAGCTAGGATATCATTACGAAGGGATTGAAAGAGGTGATGTAAATGGCGCTCCGGTAGAGTGGAAGGTGTATACTCTCAAAAAGAAGGACTGGGAAGAATTTAACTGGTCGTTGAAATAGGCCTATGTTTAAGCGCGCAGATCGGCCTTATCTTGTTGACTTGCCGCACCGTTCCAAAACCGTTTACACTCGGTCAAATAACTGTTTTGAGATAATGCCTTTGTGCTTGCTCTCGTGTATTTCGCTTAAGTAGCGAAAGTGTCCATAGTAAAACGGATTTGCCAGCATGTGCGCCACGCGTGCGCGGCACGGCTAAAATCATTTGGCTTTTGTCTCAAAACAGGTTCGAGCTTGGGAGTAAAATCGCACCATAAAGAATATTTGGAATAGCTCGCTTATTGTGGCGAGCTTTTTTCATTGTCGCTTCGTAGTTTCTTTGGCGGCAGATTCATCGTCAGTCTGAGACGTCATTTCAGAATAGGCTTCAAGTATATCGCTCTCCTTATATTTCGGTTTATGTGAGCGCTCGATTGCATACCAGATTGTTATAGGTATCAGCAGGGCGGTGTTTATGCAATATATCGTAATTGCAGCTTCTATGGACCCAACGATATTTATAAATACTCCCGTATAGAATAAAAAGAAAATAATTACAGTAGTTGATCCGAAAATAAAGAACAAAATTTTTGAGATAATGTATTTATCTATTCCTGGCATAATATTTTATATTCTAGCATTAAGAAAATGGGTGAGCTAGTTTATGTGGTTATGTTGACCGTACGGATAGCTATCGGCTATAATAATGCTAATGGTAATTTTATATGGAATGTAATAATACGGGTGCTCTAGTTGCGCAGGCTGATAAGATTGAGAACCTTGATTCCAGACCGATCGCTATCAGGGCTACAAATGTAATCAAGAAGTATAAAGTTGGCAAGCAAATAATTAGGGCTATCGATGATGTTTCAGTAGACATTCACGAAGGTGAATTTGTGGCTCTTGTTGGTCCAAGCGGCAGTGGTAAAAGCACTTTACTGCATTTACTTGGTGGATTAGATAAGCCTACGTCTGGTGAGATTGTTGTAGGAGGGAAAAACGTTTCCAGTATGAATGATCGTCAACTATCTAAGTTTCGCAACCAGACAATTGGATTTGTTTTTCAGTCGTTTTATCTGCAGCCTTTTTTGACGTTGCGCCGTAATATTGAAGTCGCTTCAATGCCTCAGCGCATGGGGCGGGCGGAGCGCAAGCTACGTATTGAATCATTAGCTCGACAAGTTGGCCTGTATGATCGACTAAGTCACCACCCTCACGAACTTTCCGGCGGGCAGATTCAGCGCGCTGCTATCGCCAGAGCTTTGCTTAATAGGCCGGCTATTATTCTGGCAGATGAACCAACTGGCAATCTGGATTCTGCCAATAGTCGCGATATTATTAGTTTATTCCAGCAAATTCGAGAGCAATATCATACAACGATTGTTATTGCTACGCACGATAATGAAATTGCCGCCCAGGCTGATCGTGTCATTGCCCTAAAAGATGGGAGATTGTGTGATTAGGCTAGCCGATATAGTACTGTTGACTTATACAAAATTACGTGCTCGTAAAATACGTACATTTATTACGGTATTGTTGGCGAGTATGTTGTTCGGCGTCCTTATTTCAGCTTCCCTGATTGCTAACGGTCTCTTTCGTGGTATTGATTCGTTTCGTAAAGAGGGGTTGACTAGTCGTTACATCGTAAGTGTCACTAACGCACCATCAAATGTCGATGGGTTTTATAAGACTATTCGTGACCCTAATCTTATTGCCGAGGCGAAAAAACGCTATGAATTACTCGTTTCACAAAAAGCCGCCGAATCAAAGCGACTTAATCTGGAATATTCCTATATCAATGATCGGCCGCCGTATTCACAGTCTGCTGACGGTACTGTACAGCTATCTATTAATGACCAAAACGGTATTACCGCTCAATTACTAAAAGAGAAATATAGCGCCATGCCGGCTTTTGACGATGCAAAACTCTCTCGTTTAGCTAAGGGATATGGTGCTATTAAATTTTTTACTGAAGAATTTTATAGTGTCAAAAAAGGCTCGGCACTAGTACCTCTTATTGATGGTAAAGAGTTGTTCTTTGACACTTCGGATGAAGCGGAGGTGAATGCTAATTATGAAAATCCTCCTGTAAATAGCTCAAGTATTGTTATCGCACCACCTGAAATTACAGATAATATTATGCTTCCCAACAATGCTGGCTGGAAGCCTGACGGGTCGAGTTTACCTATAATCTTGCCGCAAAATGTTATTGAGCGTTTACTGAAGCTGGAAAAGTTGCCGGCAAGTGCGAGTGCTGAGGCTAAATTTGAGCGCCTTAAAAATATTCGTGACAATATAACTAACTTGAGTTTTAAAATGTGTTACCGAAATAGCGCCTCGCTGGAGCTGATACAGCAGACCTTGCAGCAAAATAAAGAGATCGCAGCAAATCAAAATAACAAGGATTATAAAAAGCCAAGCCTTTTGTATGGACTACCCAATCCTACAACATGTGAAAATACTCCTGTAATAAGCGACAAACGTACGATAGAGGAGAAGAAACAGGCGACAAACCAAGGGCTGTTTGATGCAAGATTTGGTAAAGAAACAACTGCCGTAAGCAAATTTATTACTTTTAAAGTGGTTGGTATGTCTCCTGGCGACAGTGAAGTACTAAATCCAGAACAGAAACAGCAGCGCGAGAAGGCTCGCACTGCTAACGATATGATTTCTGAAGTATTACACACGGAAGGTGTTGGGCAGGTTATACCGCGCTCACTATACGATAAGCTACCTAATAAAGCCGATTATGCTGATTTATTTACATATGAGCCACTTTTTATTATGGGCAATGAGGATAATAAACATCGTTTTGTCGAGTTTGCAAATGCCAGTGATGCGCAAAAGTTTATAGATGAGCAGAGCTGCACTGTCCAGTATGATAATTCTTGTAAGCCGATTGGTCGTTTATATCAATCTAATTTGGCATTTAGTAATAGCGTTGCTTTGGATGATATGCAGAATACATTTAAGCAGTGGTCGATCTATGCTATGCTGATAGTTATAGTATTGGCTGCGCTTATTATGTGGATTACTATCAGTCGTACAATTGTGGATGATAGACATGAGACGGCGGTATTTCGTGCTATTGGCTTTAATCGTATTGATATCGTGTCGATATATATACTATATACTATAATTATATCTATATTAGTAGCTATGTTCGCTCTTGCTATCGGCTTTATCGGTGCGTATCTCCTGGATAAGCAATTTGCACCACAGCTTACGGCACAGGCGCAATATAGCTTCGGTTCTATTAATTCAAATAGGGTGATACGACTTATAGCCGTGGATATGCGACAGATAATCTTTATTGTAAGTACGTGTATTCTCACTGGATTGTTTAGTGTTATGTTGCCATTAATACGCAACATGCGTCGCAGTCCAATTCGAGACATACGAGAGTTTTAGTAGCTCTTTTTTCCTGTCGAGACACTATGTTGTCGAGCTGTATTTTGCAATGGTGTATGTTAGAGGTTAGCTGTTTTTTTGTTTCTTCTGAATTTGCTATAGTTGATTTTATTAAACGTATTCTCGATATTGAACAAGTATTATAAGGTTCTCTGGCGCCATTTTTCATCACTGTTATTTCGTGATATAATTTTAAAAATGAGTGATAATATATTTAAACGAACAAAAATATTAGCAACAATTGGGCCAGCAACGTTCAGCCAAGAAAAGGTTTACCAATTGTTGGAGGCCGGCGTTAACGGCATCCGTATGAACTTTAGCCACGGCGCTAATGAGGAGAGAATTGAGCAGATCAATTGGGTGCGCACAGCTAGTAAACAGTTGGGCAAGCCTGTCGCAATCCTACAAGATTTGCAAGGTCCGAAGATTCGCCTGGGAGTTTTGAAAGATAACATGCTGAATGTTAAGGTTGGCGATATGTTGGTCTTGGACTCAGAAATTACTGATCATGACGGCAGCTTTAATTTGCCAGTGCAGTACAATTTGGCAGAGAAGATGAAAGTCGGCGAGCCACTTTACATGTTTGATGGCAAGATCAGGACGGTTGTGCGAGAAATTGTTAGCCCGACTGCAATTCGCGTAGAAGTTCAGAACGACGGCTTTTTGATGAGCCGCAAGGGTTTGAATTTGCCAGACACAGATTTTGGTGGTGATATTCTTACTCAGAAAGATATTAACGATTTGGAATGGGGTGCAAGCCAAGATTTTGATTATGTTGCATTGAGTTTTATTCAAAAAGCTGATGACATTATTGATTTGCGTCGTCGATTGACGGACCTGGGTTCGACAGCCAATATTATTGCCAAGATTGAGACTAAGTCTGCCGTTGATCCAGAGAATTTGGAGGAAATCGTTAAGGCTAGTGACGGTATTATGGTCGCTCGTGGTGACTTGGCGGTGGAAGCTGGCGCGGAAATTGTCCCAGTTGTACAACGTCGAATTATTGCCTTGTGTCGTAAATATTGCAAGCTAGTAATCGTTGCAACACAAATGATGGGCAGTATGGTTGATAATCCAGAACCAAGTCGCGCTGAAGTAAGCGACGTTGCCAATGCTGTAATCCAAGGCGCTGATGTAGTTATGTTGTCTGATGAGACTGCCAATGGTAAATATCCTGTTGAAACCGTTCGCGCGATGCGCAAGACTATTATCTACACTCAAGAACACAGTGAAGTGATGTTGGTAGAAAAGACTGAAATGCGTGAAAAGACTGACGCGATTTTAAGCTACACGGCAGCTCAATTGGCAAGGAGAATTAAGGCTAGAGCTATTATTGCGGGAACACGCACTGGCGCTACTGCAATTAACGTTGCTGCATATCGTCCGAACCTACCAATTGTTTGCGTAACCGAAGACGTGAAGACTGCGCAAAAGTTGGCACTAAGGTACGCTTCTCGTCCATATGTTCGACCAAATGACCCAAATGCAGCAACTAAACTAGCTGACGAGCTGAAACAAGAGGGCTATTTCGGCGCAGACCCAGTTACTGTTGTGCTTGTTAGCGGGCACAATCCAGAGCCAGGTAAAACTGACAATATCCAAGTCAAGACATTGTCATAAGGAGAATTTGGGTGGGCAGAAAATTTCCGAAGCAAACAATTCGCGATATTGATCTACGTGGAAAAACTATTCTTCTGCGAGCAGATTATAATGCGCCACTAACAAAGCGTGGTCAGATTTCTGATGATCTAAGAATTCGCGCTTCGCTGCCCACACTCCGATATTTGCTGGAGCAGAATTGCAAGATTGTTATCATGTCTCATCTGGGGCGACCAAAAGGTAAGGATCTTAAGTTTAGCTTGAAAGTTGTCGCAGATCACTTATCTAAGTTGCTGAGCCGTCCGGTAGAATTGCTGGATGATTGTGTGGGTGAAGCTGTTCATCAAGCCGTTCGCCGCGCGCCACGAGGCAGTATTCTTATGTTGGAGAATTTACGCTTTTATGACGAGGAGGAGGCTGATGATTTAACATTTGCCAAGTCAATTCAACGCGCTGTCCGAGCGGATTATTTTGTGCAAGACGGATTTGCGGTCGCACACAGGGCGCATGCCAGCACTCATGCGATTACATTGTGTGTTCCAGGGCTAGCGGGATTACTATTAGAAAAAGAATATGTAACTATCACTGAGGCGATGAATAAGCCAAAACGTCCGTTGGTTGCGGTTATTGGCGGCGCGAAAGTTAGCGATAAAATATTACTGATTAAGCGTCTGATTAAAAAGGCGGATCGGATTTTAATTGGCGGCGCTATGTCGAACACGTTTTTACATTGCCGTGGATTTAATGTTGGCAAGAGTGTGTTTGAGTCAGGAATGGAAAAGGTTGTCGCGGAAATTTATGATTTGGCGGCGGCTAAGGTTGGTGCAGAGAATGTTGACGATTTTTTGGTATTGCCGATTGATGTGGCGGTTGCGCCAGAGATTTCTAAGGATTTTCCTCGTCAAGAAGTTAATATTGATAAAATAAAGAACTCAGATATGGCGCTGGATATTGGAAGTCAGACAATTGAGAAATTCACGAAAATACTGGCCGGCGCGAAGATGGTTATTTGGAATGGTCCACTGGGCTATGCTGAAATTGATAATTTTGCAATCGGTTCAGCGCGAGTGGCGCTAGCTGTTGCCCAGAATAAAGGAGTAGTTTCAATAGTCGGCGGCGGAGATACGGCTGATTTTATATTGAAATGGGACGGGCATGACGGCGCCAATTTTACCCATGTTTCCACTGGTGGCGGAGCTAGCATGGCCTTGATGGCTGGTAAAAAATTGCCTGGAATTGAAAGTTTACTAGACGCATACGGTTTGAGGTGATAAACTAAGCATAAGGATTATCTCATGAGAAAAAAGTTAATCATTGGTAACTGGAAAATGAACTTCAATATGCAAGAGGCTAGCTTATATTTGCATAAGCTGATGAACGCGCTGCCATCGCATAGAGATGTTGAAGTGGTGCTGGCGCCTACTATTTTGACGCTACAGAGTTTGAGTTTACAAATTAATCGTCGAATCGCTAAGTTGGCGGCCCAGAATTGCTATTGGCGAGATTCGGGGGCGTACACGGGAGAAATTCCAGCGGCGCATCTTCGTGGAATTGCTGATTATGTATTGATCGGACATTCGGAACGTCGCTATATTTTCATTGAAAGCGAAAAAGACATTCGGCTGAAAGTTCAAGCGGCAATTCGAAATCGTATTCATCCGATTCTGTGTGTTGGTGAAACGATTCAAGAGAAGACTCTTGGCGAAACGAAGGACGTTCTGGCTGATCAATTGACTAGCGGTCTGGCTAATGTGACGGCGGACGAGTTGGATGAAGTAGTCGTCGCGTATGAGCCAGTTTGGGCGATCGGTACTGGCGACAGCGCTAAAGCGTCTGATGTAAAAAAAGCTACACAGATGATTCGACGACATATTTCTCATTTGTACGGTAAAAAAGCGGCGGAATCAGTTCGAGTTGTCTATGGTGGAAGTATTACGTCAATAAACGCCGCAGATTATTTAGCAATTGATGAACTTGATGGTTTATTGGTTGGAGCAGCCAGTTTGGATGCATATCAATTTAAGGAGATAATCTCAAAAGCACATAAAGGTTAAAAAATAGGGGGCATATGACAGATATTGATTTTGATGAGTTAGATAGAGCGGTAAGCTCTCTTATGGATAAGCAGCGAGAAAAAGAAGCTCCAGTGGTGGCTAATGAAAATAATAGCGAAGTTTCTGCGTCTGCGCTCGTAGAGGAAAAGTCTGCACCGGAGAACTCTATTGATACTAGCTTTGCGCCTCCGGTAACTCCATTTGCACCTTCGCCTGTTGCTCCTACTTCTTTATCGTCAATCTCTCAGCCTGAAGTAAAAAAAGACTCTTCTAGTGATGATGCAACTCCTAAAGAGGTTGATAATCCTACGAACGAGAAAGTTACTAACGATTCAATAGCTAACAGAGCTCCTGGTGTGGTCGCTAGCGAGGTCAAAGCTGCGCCGTTAGTCGCGAGACGCTCGACTGGTCGCTTCATGGATGTTGTTAGACCTTCATCTGTCAGTACTATCCAAAAACCTGCTACTCCCGCTCCATCCCGAACTGGCACGACGATTCAGCCTTCACCTGATTTGGTGGACGTGATTAGCACAAATAATAGGCATTCTGCGGTAGGGAAAGAAATGTCTGATATAGTTGCTCAATCAGATAATCTTAGTGACGCCCCTGATCTTAAAGACGTGCACAATGAATCTACTTTTGCGGAGATTGAAGATTCGCCCGCTGAGGAGTTGTCATTGACTGATAAGATAGCTCAATCATTAGCCGTAAGTAATAGCGAAGCTCCTGCTGCACCGATGACTACGCCGCTGGAGTCTCCGTTTATTGCTAATGTTGAAGTGGAGAAGCGACCGCTTGGTTCTGTTAATCAAACTATGACTAGTCCTGAGATGAATAGTGATGAAGATGCGTCTATGTCTGCTGATTCTGAGGATATAAAATTGGAACATCAATATAATACCAATTTATCTAATTACAACATGAGCGAAAATTCTTTGGGCGATGCACCCGACTCACCAATGGATTTGAGTCCAGAAATTATAGCAATTGAGGAGGCTGGCGTTCCTGAAGATTCAGACGATAAAATGTCCACTGATATTGACAGCTCTTTGATTGAGTCTTCCGAATTGTCTGAAAAGGAAGTTATGGATTCTGAGCCGGCACCGATGTTTGCTGCTGTATCTACAGAGGTCAAACCTTCAGCCGACAAAGAAAAGAAAAAATCTGGATTATTAATAGCGTTGCTTATTGTTCTATTTTTGGCAATTGGTATGGCTGGCGGCGCTGTTTCGTACTTTTTGCTGATAAAATAGATATATGTCTAATTTTACTGACGGATTAAATAGCGAGCAGGCTCGAGCGGTAACGCACGCTGATGGGCCGTTGTTGATTTTGGCTGGAGCCGGATCTGGAAAGACTAAAACTCTGACTCATAGAATTGCTTATTTGATTGGCGAGTTGAAAATATTTCCTAGTCGAATATTGGCGGTTACATTTACTAATAAAGCCGCGAAGGAAATGCGTCAGAGGTTAGCACAAATATTGGGTGAAGATTCTGAAAATCGGCAATTTATGCCGTGGATGGGAACTTTTCACAGTATTTGCGTGCGAATGTTGCGGATGGACGGCGAAAATATTGGTCTGAATAAGCGATTCTTAATTTACGATACCGACGATCAAATAAGCTTGATGAAGCAAATTATGAAGTCTCGCGGCTTGACGGATAAAGATATTAAACCTCGAGCTGTACTTTCGGTTATTTCGAATGCTAAAAATGAAATGCGAAATGCTGAGGATTTTTCTGCTTCGACTCGCGGCCCAAGAGAGCAGAAAATAGCTGAATTGTTTTTTGCTTATGAAAAAGCCCTGAAAGATGCTTCGGCGTTGGATTTTGACGATTTATTGATAAAAACCGTGGAATTATTGAGAAGTAAGCCAGACATCCGTCACAAATGGCAGCAGCAATTCGAGCATATTCTGATTGATGAGTATCAGGACACAAATGCGGTGCAGTATGCGCTAATTAAACTGCTGGTTAATTCGCGTCGCAATTTATGTGTGGTTGGCGATGATGCTCAGTCGATTTATAGTTTTCGCGGGGCTGATTATACTAATATTCTCAATTTTGAGCGTGATTTTCCAGGCACGACGGTGGTTAAGTTGGAGCAAAATTATCGTTCGACTGGTGCGATTTTGAATATGGCAAATGCGCTGATTAGTCATAATATTCATAGAACTGATAAAAATTTATGGACAGCGAATGGCGACGGTGTTGAGCCGAAATTATGGCAATTATACAATGAGTCTGAGGAGGCTTTGGCGATTGCGAATGAGATTCAGGCGCAAATTGCGAACGGTCGTCAATATGGCGACGTGGCGGTGTTGTACCGAACGAATGCGCAAAGTTACGCAATTGAGCGAGCCTTGCGTCAGAGCTATATTCCGTATAAAATCGTCGGCGGTCTGCGATTTTTGGACCGAGCGGTCGTTAAGGATTTATTGGCATATCTTCGATTGTTATATCAGCCGAGTGATCGAGTTAGTTTTTTGCGAATTGTGAATACGCCAAAACGTGGTGTTGGAGCAGTAAGTATTTCTAAGTTTCTGGACTGGAATGACGCGTCAGGGAAAGATATAATTAGCGGGTTGCTGGCGGTTGAGGAGGCGGATACTTTGACGGCGCGCGCAAAACGTCCGTTGCTAGAGTTTGGTCAAAAATTGCACGATTTGCAGCAGGAAATTGATGGATCTCCAGCCGAATTGATTGAAAAAATCATGAAAAGTACTGGCTATGAAGATTTTATAAACGACGGAACGCCGCAAGCTGAAGAGCGAATGGAAAATATCGGCGTGCTTTTGTCGGAGGCGAAGGCTTACGTTGACGTGGCGACGTTTTTGGAAGAGATGGCTTTGATGTCTTCGACGGATACAACTGCCGATCAGCAAGTAACGCTCATGACACTTCATGCGGCTAAAGGTTTGGAATTTCCGGTGGTTTTTTTGGCGGGCTTGGAGGAGGGGATTTTACCGCACGCAAGAGTATTTGATAGCGGCAACGCTGATGACGTCGAAGAGGAGCGCCGATTGTGCTACGTTGGAGTAACTCGGGCGAGGGAAGAATTGTTCGTTAGTTGTGCCAGTTCTCGGACGCAATTTGGTCAGATTGGCTATAATATGCCATCGAGGTTTTTGGACGAGATGGGCTTGATGGCTGGCGGGGTTGATAGACCAGCTCAGCCGATCGTAGAGCCTGATTTTTATTCAGAAGATATTGGTTTGGAAGTTGGTGATCGAGTTCGCAGCCCAAGTTTTGGTTCGGGTGAAATCATTGACAGTGAAGGTTTGAGTGTTACGGTTCAGTTTGACAATGGAAATATTAAGAAATTGAACGTCGAGTTCGCGCGCTTGGAGAAAATTTGATATAATAAGAATACCTGCGTTGTGGGTGTGAACTTATGGATATAAGATTACAAGCAAAACACTATTCTAAGAAAATTACGTTCGTTTCTGGCGCGATATTGATGCTGGTTGGCGGTTTATTTTTTGTCAATCAAGCATTGGCTGACGCTACTAAGCCAGCTGCCAAGGCTGGTTAAAAGTTGGTAACAATTTACGACAGGGGCGCAGAAAAGACGATTGTTACAAAAGCGAGGACGATTCGCGAAGCTTTGAAATTGGCTAAGTTTTCTATTGATGAACGCCAAGACGTAGTCGAGCCGAGTCTTGATTCGGAGATGGTGGCAGAGAAGTACAATATTAACATTTTCCGCGCTCGTCCAATAACAATCGTTGATGGAAATAAGCGTCTAAAGGTAACTACCGCCGAGCAGACGCCGGCTTTGATTGCGAAGGCTGCTGGAATCGAAGTTTTTGAAGAAGACAAAACTACTCTATCCAATTCCGATAATATGGCGGTTGATGGCGCAAACATGGTGATGAAAATTGACAGAGCCTCGATGGTTAATTTTGTACTTTACGGTAAAGAATCTGTCATTCGCACACATGCTAAGACGGTTAGCGAGCTATTGAAAGAGAAGAATATTGACCCAAAGAAAGATGATGCGCTATCTGTGGATCGTTCGGCAAAAATTATTCCCGGACTGAAAATTGAGCTTTGGCGTAATGGCAAGCAAACCATAACCACAGAAGAAGATGTGAAATTTGAGGTTGAAAAAGTCCAAGACGCGAATCGAGATTCGGGATATCGCGAAGTAAAACAGGTGGGCGAGAATGGTAAGAAAAATGTCACGTATGAAGTTGAGATGAAGAACGGCATTGAGGTAAGTCGTAAGGAAATTGCTAGCGTTGTAACAAAAGAACCAAAGAAGCAGATTGAAATTGTGGGGACGAAAGTTAGCCTACCTTCTGGATCTCATTCGGATTGGATGTCTGCGGCTGGTATTAGCCCTGATGATTATGGTTATGTGAACTTTATTTTTACGAAAGAGTCAACTTGGCGAACAACGGCTAGGAATGGGCAATATGCTGGGCTCGGTCAGACGAATATAGATAAGCTTTCTCGGGCTTGCCCAAATTGGCAAAGTGATCCAGTTTGTCAGATTAGAGTTTTCAATAATTATGCCGTAAGTACATATGGTAGTTGGGCTGGGGCTTACAATGCATGGAACCGCCAAGAATGGTGGTAGACTAATGCTGGTGGCGTAAGTTGGTTGTAGTCTATAGATAAAAAGTGCTTAATTTGGTATAATTTATTTGACTAGGTTTACAAGTCATTATATGATTATGCGCGCAAAAGGTTTATTTTTTGGAAAAATTATTGGATTGGCTGTGTTGGTTGCGATTGCAACTCCGATGATTTCGTTTGCTGATGGAAAGACTTCCGGTGAGCATTTGGTTCGTATTTATGATCGCGGTGAAGAAAAGACGATTATCACAAATGCATTGACCGTTCGGCAGGCCTTGCGTGCGGCTAAGATTACGATTGACGAAAAGATTGACACGGTTGAACCAAATATTGATATGGAATTGACCGGCGCGAAATACCAGGTCAATATTTTCCGCGCTCGTCCAATAACAATCGTCGATGGAAATAAACGCTTGAAAATAACCACAGCTGAACAAACGCCGGCTTTGATTGCGAAGGCCGCTGGGCTGACTTTATACCGCGAAGATAAGACGCATTTTACGAATTCTGAGGATCTTTTAGTGAACGGCGTGGGTTTGGTGATGAAGATTGAGCGGTCAAAACAGCGAACGATAACTGAAGAAGTTGATATTAATTTTGATATTGAGCAGATTAAGGACGATTCTCAGCCGATTGGATTTAAGAGTGTTAAGCAGCTCGGGGAAAAAGGTGTGCGGAAGGTGACTTATCAGGTTGAGGTAGAGAACGAGCGCGAGATTAGTCGTAAGGAAGTTGCTAGCAAAATCACAAAGCAGCCAAAGAAGCAGATTGAAATAATTGGCACGAAGCCTAAAAATCCATTGACGAAAAGTAAGGGCGCGCAGATATTTACCGACTCCAAGGGCGTAGCGCATCGCGAGACGTATTATGATTTGCCGATGAATATTGTGATAAAAGCTTGTGGTAGCGGTGGTACTTATACGGTGCGGGCGGATGGCGCGAAGGTTGATAAGGATGGTTATATTTTGGTGGCGGCTAATTATGGTAATTATCCGCGATGTTCGGTGGTTGAGACTAGTATGGGTCCTGGAAGGGTTTATGACACTGGCGGATTTGCAGCCAAGCATCCGCACGGATTTGACTTAGCGACCGACTGGACGAATGGAGATGGGCGCTAAATGGCTTCTTCTCGTGGACCAAAAAAATCGCTTGGACAGCATTGGCTGAAAGATCCGGAGATTTTGGCGGATATTGCTGAAGCGGCCGAATTGACGGGTGATGATGTTGTACTGGAAATTGGACCAGGGCTGGGTACTTTGACTAGTCGTTTATTGGCTCGGGCTAATTCGGTGACCGCCGTGGAATTTGACGCAGATTTGGCACGAAAATTACCAGGGCAATTTCCTGGTAAGAAATTAGCTGTCGTAAATCAAGATATATTACAATTTGATCTGAATCAATTGCCAAAAAATTACAAAGTCGTAGCTAACGTCCCATATTACATCACCAGCAAAATTGTTGAAAAATTGATGACCGCGGAAAATAAGCCGAGCATCGCAGTGCTATTGGTGCAAAAAGAAGTTGCCGAGCGAATTGCGGCAGAGGCTGGGAATATGAGTGTTCTGTCTGTAAGCGTTCAGATTTTTGCTGAGGCGGAGTTGGATATTGAAGTTCCTAGGCAGTTTTTTACGCCACCGCCAAAAGTTGATTCGCAGGTTGTGGTTTTAAGAACTCGTAATAATCCGTTAATTACTCCAGAAGATCAGAAGGATTTTTTCCGCATTGTTAAGGCTGGATTTTCTGCAAAGCGCAAGAAGTTGCGTTCCAGCTTGAGTGGTGGGTTGGGGATTGATAAGATTGTGGCGGAAGAATTGCTGAAAAATGCAGGAATTTCACCAGATGCTCGCGCTGAAGATTTGGCGATTGAAGATTGGAAGAGTCTACTGAAAGAGTGGCGTCTACGATAATTGCTCTAGTGGTGATATAATATATATCATGACTAAGAAACACGCTTACATCACTACCGCTATTCCTTACGTAAACGGCTTGCCACACGTTGGACATGCTATGGATTATATGTTGGCAGACGTGTGGGCGCGTTATTCCAGACAGAACGGGCGCGAAGTTCGTTTTCAAGCCGGCGTAGATGAGCATGGCAATAAAATTGCCGCCAAAGCTGCCAGTCAGAATCAAACACCTCAAGAATACGTCGATCAAACGCACGTCAATTTTAAGAAGATGATTTCCGAGCTGAATATTTCAGTGACGGATTTTATTCGAACAACTGACGCGCATCACGTTGCTGCGGTGCAATATATTTGGCAAAAGCTCGTTGAGGCTGGTTACATTTACAAAGGTTCATATGAAGGCTGGTATTGTCAGGGATGCGAAGCTTTCGTTACGGATAAAGAAGCTGCCGATAATAATGGGGTTTGTCCAGATCACCAAACTCCGTATCAGCGTTTGAGTGAGGAAAATTACTATTTTAAAACCAGTGCTTTTTCGGACAATATTCGTCAGGCAATTGAGTCAAATAAAATGAGAATCGTACCCGAATTCCGTAAAAAAGAGTTTTTGGAATTGATGAAAGACGGCTTGAAAGACGTGTCAGTTTCTCGTCCACGTAAAAATCTTAGCTGGGGTGTGCCGGTTCCTGGTGATGATAATCAAGTCATGTACGTCTGGTTGGACGCTTTGAGCAATTACATTACGATTATCGGTTATCCTGATCGTCCAGAAGAGTGGCAATCTTTTTGGCCGGCTGACGTGCAGGTTATCGGCAAGGACATTCTTCGTTTCCACGCTGGTATTTGGCCAGCAATGCTCATGGCGCTGGATTTGCCGCTTCCGAAGGTTTTGCTTGTTCATGGATTTATTAATTCTGGCGGAATGAAAATGGCAAAGAGTCTCGGAAATGGTGTTGGTCCAGCTGACATTATTCCAGATTACGGCGCCGAGGCGTTTCGATATTATTTCTTGCGCCACGTACCAACGCAAGATGATGGTGACTTTACTTGGGAAAAGTTTGAAGCTGCGTATAATGGTGAGCTTGGTAATGATTTGGGCAATTTGGTTCAGCGAGTCGCTAAAATGGTGCAGAGTTATCAAGCGGGCGTTATTGGCGACGCTCCACAATCCGAGCACGACATGGGACCATATCGTCAGGCGATGGAAAGTTATATGTTCGATCAAGCAATGGACGAAATTTGGCTAATTGTTCGTTCTTTGAATCAATATATTGAGCGAGTTCAGCCTTGGCAAGTTGCTAAAAATCGCGATAAAGATCCAGAAGCAGAGTCGCATTTGAGTGAGATTTTGGCGCACGCTTGCGGCACATTATTGCAAATGTCTGATATGCTTCGTCCATTTATGCCGCAAACTGCCGAGAAAATTCATGATATGTTTGCTAGTGGTGTTGTACCGTCAGAATTGACACCTTTGTTCCCGCGCAAATATATTCACACGCCAGATCCACGCGCTTCGAAAACAGAACCTCAGGTTAAATAGTTTATGATTGAGGCTGATAAGAAAAGTGCGACTGAGGGTTTACGTCTGATAGATTCGCATTGTCATTTGCATGATACGGAATTTTTTACGGACAATCGCGAGCAATTTTACAAAGAAACAGTCGAGGCGAATATTGGCATGATTTGTGTCGGTACTGACCAGCGAAGTAGTCGCCAAGCTGTGGAATTTGCCGCGAACCATGAGTCTACTTGGGCGGCAATTGGCGTTCATCCGCACGATACGAAAGATGGCTGGGGAGATGTCAAAACTTTACTGGAGAATAAGACAGAAAATTCTCCGATTGTGGCAATTGGTGAGATTGGGCTTGATTATTATTACAATAACAGTCCGCGGGAAACACAAATTGAGGGCTTGGAGGCGCAACTTCAAATGGCAATAGATTATGATTTGCCGGTAAGTTTTCATGTTCGCGATGGCGCGAAGGATCAGCCGTCAGTTTGGGGTGATTTTTGGCCAATCTTCGATAATTTTCCTGGGCTTCGCGGCGTGTTGCATAGTTTTACCGATACGCGTGAAAATTTGGAAAAAGGTTTTTCGCGAAATTTGTACGTTGGACTTAATGGAATTAGTACGTTCACAAAAGACCAATCACAGAAAGAATTGTTCGCTTCAATTCCGCTGGAGCGATTATTGCTAGAAACTGACGCTCCGTTCTTGACACCAGCGCCGTTTCGTGGTAATATAAACAAGCCAGAATATGTGAGATTGGTGGCTGAATATTGGGCGAAGCAGCGAAATATTGATTTTGATGTTTTAAGCCAAGCTACTCTTCATAACACAAAAGAACTTTTTGGCATTTGAAAGTGGAGAAAATGAATAGTACGCCGGAATGTGTTACAAAAACACCCGAAATTGAAGCTCGCGAAAAACTTGCCGCTATTTTTTCTGACGCCGAGCAGCGCGGTGACAATTCTAAAGTAAGCCCTGAATTAGGGAAGACTGCGTTTGACGTAAATAATCTTAAAGCGAATATCCCTAATAATGAGGCGGTTGATTTTTGTAAACAGGTGCTTGGTGAAAATGAGAAGCCTACCGATCCTGTTGAGTCTGTGAAAGAAATTGGCAATATGTTAGCAGATCTTCGAAAAACTAAAGCTAACGAGGTGCAATAAGTGACTAGGTTTTTGAAAAAAGTACGAAGTTTGGTTTTTGCTGATGATAGCGACGCGGTGTCTTTATTGAAATTCCGTAAAAAAGATCGTCCATTAAAGAAATTTACCGAGCGCGAACTAATCCAATTGGAAAGTGAAATTGGCGCAACGATTTTTGGCGAGAAGCCGGCGTATGTTGCGCGACGAGAATTTTTTAATTTAGATAGAGATACCTGGATTTGGTATGAAGAAGTTGTTGATGGTAAGGGTGGCCGGCAAGAATTGACGACGCGTTACGAAGTGCAACCAAAGGGAATTTTGAAGATTCAGCCGAATTATCGTTATAGCTATTTGGAAGGCGACGAGCTTCAGAATTTTGTCTTGGCAACTAAGGAATATTACGAGCGAGTTTCTCGGCAATTATATAAGAAAGATCCGCAAACTGGTCGGTCGCTTTGATATAATAAAAAAGTGAATAAAGACTATATCTATCTTGATCATGCTGCTGCCACGCCAATGGACCCGTTGGTGGTTGAGGCGATGCTGCCATATTTTTCTGAAAAGTTTTTCAATCCGTCTAGTCCGTACGCTCCCGCCATATTTACAAAACGTGAATATCAAGACGCGAAGGCTCGGCTGGCGCGCTGCTTGGGTGTGATGGCTGATGAATTGATAATGACAGCTGGAGCAACTGAGTCTGTCAATTTGGCATTCAATGCAGCAAATGGCGTAAGTTTAATTTCGGCAATTGAGCATGACTCAGTGATTAATTCTGCAAAAGCGCGTTCGGAAGTAAAGCTAATTCCGCCAATGAAAAATGGACGAATAGACCCGAACACGGTTAAAAAAATGTTAACGCCAGACGTTGGATTTGTTAGTGTTGCGCTGGTGAATCATGAGCTGGGCTACATTCAACCAATTGAAGAAATTGCGGAAATTGTAAAAGCTGAGCGGCTCAGGCGCCAAGAAAATGATGAACCTTTACCGTTGATTTTTCATACAGATGCTTCGCAGGCGGCGGCTTTAATTGACGTGAAGATTAAAAGGCTGGGTGTTGATTTATTGACATTGTCTGCGGCGAAAGTTTACGGTCCAAAGCAAGTTGGTTTACTGTGGGTGCGACCTGGTGTTACGCTGAAAGCGAATATTTTTGGTGGCGGTCAAGAATTGGGTCTGCGCAGTGGAACCGAAAATGTGGCTGGAGTGGTTGGCTTTGCGACTGCTTTGGAATTGGCACAAAAACGACGTTCTGCTGAAGTGAAGCGACTGCGAAAGTTGCGGGAAGAGTTGGTAAAAGATTTGAGGCAGGCTTTTCCTGAGATGCTGATATCGTCAGATATGAAAAAAAGTTTGGTGAGTTTTTTGAACATATCATTTCCTAGCGTTGATGCTGAAAGATTGGTGTTTTTATTAGAATCTCGCGGAGTTCTAGTGGCTACGGGTAGCGCTTGCGCGGCTAATTCTGGAACGCGTTCTCATGTACTAGCGAGTATTGGTCTGAGCGAATCAGAGATTGACGGAAGTCTAAGGCTTACCTTAGGAAAGCTGAACAATGATGAGAATATAAAGCGAGCTGGCGAATTTATTATCGAAGCTGTGCAGGCGGAAATGAAGAGGACTCGTCGATGATTCATAAACTAGTTGGCTTGATTATTTTTGCTGCTTTGGTGATTTTTGGGCTTAGCGCATATTTGTCGCCGAATGATTTGGGAAAATGTCAAAGCGTGGGTGAAGGCGATTGTCGTAAGGCTGATGCGATAGTTGTTGTCAGCGGTGGCGATACGAATGCGCGAACTGACGAGGCTATTAAACTGTATAAAGAAGGTTGGGCGCCGTTGATTGTTGTGTCGGGCGCAGCGGCCGATAAAACTGGCCCGTCCAACGCTAAGGCTATGTATCAGCGAGCGATTAACAGCGGCGTTCCCGAGAAAGCCATTGTTATGGACGAGTCTTCCGAAACGACCAGACAAAACGCCACTGAGGTGAAGAAAATTGTCGATTCGCGAAAAATTGAAGATGTGATTTTGGTGACGAGCGGTTATCATATGCGTCGGGCGCAACTCGAATTTTCAGCGCAATTTAACGACGTGAAGATTCGAAGTCATCCTGTTGCTTTTGATAAAAACTGGAGCTCGTTGTGGTGGCTGACTCCGTGGGGCTGGTGGCTAGCAATGGGTGAATTAATGAGAATTGGGCTATTTGCTATGGGGTTGTCCAGATGAGTAAAAAAGTTTTTGTTGGAATGTCGGGCGGTGTGGATTCTTCCGTGGCCGCAGCACTTTTGGTTGAGCAGGGTTACGATGTAACGGGCGTTTATATGAAAAACTGGTCGGAGGATCTTCCTGGAATGCATTGCCCTTGGGTGGAAGATGTTGCTGACGCTAAGCGTGTGGCGGTTGGCTTAGGTATTGATTTTCGAGTTTTTGATTTCCAGAAAGAATATAAGCAAAATGTTGTCGATTATATGATTCGCGAATATCAAGCGGGTCGCACGCCAAATCCGGATATTATGTGTAATCAAGAAGTGAAGTTTAAGATATTTTTGGAGGCTTCGTTGGCGGCTGGAGCGGATTATATCGCGACAGGGCATTATGCACGCGTTGCTCATGAATCATCTTCGTCGGCTAAATTGTTACGTGCTCGTGATGATAATAAAGACCAAACCTACTTCTTATATCGAGTGACTTCGGAGGCTTTGTCAAAAACCATATTTCCGTTGGGTGATTTTACTAAGGCGGAAGTTCGCGAAATGGCGAAAGAGCGTGGTTTGTGGACGGCTAGTAAAAAGGAATCGATGGGAATTTGTTTTGTTGGGCAAGTTGGAATTCGCGAGTTTTTGTCGGAATATATTAAAACTGCGCCAGGAAGCATTATTGATCAACAGACGGGATCTGTCGTTGGTAAACATGACGGCGCAATTTTCTATACACTCGGTCAGCGTCATGGTCTGAATGTTGGTGGTGGATTACCTTATTATGTTGTGGGCAAGGATATGGAGAAAAATGAGGTTTACGTGTCGCGCTCGATTGATAATAAAAGTTTGTGGCGAAAAGAACTTAGGCTGGCGGATATTCATTGGATTAATCAAGCACCGCATAAAGATAAGGACGTACAAGTCCGGTTGCGTCATCGAGGTGCTTTATTCGACGCGAAAATTGACGGAGATATTGTGCATCTTTCTGCTTCGGAGCGTGCCGTAGCCGCGGGTCAATCTGCGGTAATATATGACGGCGATGAATGTTTGGGTGGCGGAATCGTGAAAACAGATTGACGTTATAGGAAAAATAGTGTAAACTGTTCTAAAGTAAGGAATAATAAAACGTAGAGTTAAAGGAAGAATTAATTTTATGCTAGCAATTCGTTTGCAACGTTTGGGTCGCAAAGGTTATCCAGTGTATCGCTTGGCGGTACAAGAAGCACATCGTCATCCATCAAGCGGTCGTGTAGTCGCTTATGTCGGTAGCTACAACCCACACACTAAAGAATCAAATATCCAAGTTGAATTGGCTCAGAAATATTTGGACAATGGCGCACAGCCAACACCACGCGTAGTTAAGCTATTGAAAGAAGCTGGTGTTAAGTTGCCAAAGTGGGTTAAGGAAGTCTCAGCTGACAAACACAAAGCCATCCGTAATCCAGAAAAACTTCGCAAGAATCAACCAAAAGAAGAGCCAGCTGAAGAAGTAGCTGAATAATTTGTTGAGATTGGCGATTTGATCTATAAACCCCATCTGTAAGGTGGGGTTATTTTATGGTATAATTACACTCATGAATGCCCAAAAAATACGTAGTAAATATCTTGAATTTTATAAAAAACAGGGTCACGCCGTTGTTGAGCGTGCGCCGTTGATTTTAACTAATGACCCGACGACTTTATTTACGGGCGCCGGAATGCAGCCGATGATTCCGTACTTGCTTGGTGAGGCGCATCCCAAAGGCAAAAGAATTGCCGATTCTCAAACGTGTTTGCGAGCGCAGGACATCGACGACATTGGCGACAATCGTCATACAACGTTTTTTGAGATGCTTGGGAACTGGAGTTTGGGCGACTATTTTAAGGAAGAGCAAATTGGCTGGATGTGGACGTTTTTGACTGAGGAAATTGGTCTTGATCCGCAGAGATTGTACGTAACGTGTTTTATTGGTGCGCCGGAATATAACATCGATAAAGATGTTGAAGCGGCTAAATTGTGGCAGAAAAAGTTTGCAGAAAAGGGCATTGATGCAAAGACGGCGGACATCGGCAGCGAAGAACAGGGAGCGGCGCGTGGTGTAAATCCAGGTGAAAGAATTTTCTTTTATGACGGCAGTAAAAACTGGTGGAGTCGTAATGGTGGCCCAGAAACTACTCCGGTTGGCGATCCGTGTGGTCCGGATAGTGAGATGTTTTATGAGTTTGATTTCATTGAGCATGATCCAAAATTTGGTGAAAATTGTCATCCGAACTGTGATTGCGGTCGATTTATGGAGATTGGCAATAACGTATTTATGGCATATAAAAAAGTTGCTGAGGGGCAATTTGAGCCACTTGATAAGCCGAATATTGACCATGGATCTGGACTTGAGCGAATCGCGGCTGCAGTAAATGATGATCCTGACGTCTTTAAAATTAGTTTGCTTTGGCCGATTATTGAAAAGCTACAAGATCTGAGCGGCAAGGATTACGCTTCACATACCGAAAGTATGCGAGTGATTGCCGATCATTTGAGGGCTGCGGCGTTTATGGCGGTTGATGGGTGTGTGCCAAGTAATAAAGAGCAGGGCTATGTAATGCGTCGTCTGCTCCGTCGGGCAATTCGCTATAGTTTTGATTTGGGCATCGAGCAGAATTTCCTGCAAGAAGTTGTGCCGACGATTGCTGATTTGTACGAGGCTGATTTTCCAGAGGTGAAGGATAATCGCGACAATATAATTGCCGTCCTCGTTAAGGAAGAGAAAGCTTTTCGCCAGACTCTAAGAAAAGGCTTGCGACAAATGCAGCGCTACATTGACGATGGCTTGACTGGTGAAGAATTGTTCACTTTGTACGACACTTTCGGTTTCCCAGTGGAACTCAGTACGGAAGAGGCATATAAACAAGGAATTAAACTTTCGGACAATTGGCGCGAGGAATTTACCGCGAAAATGGATGAGCAACGACAGCGCTCTAAGACGGCTCGCAAGGGGCAATTTAGCGGTGGCCTGGAAGGTCATGACTCTATTCATTTGAAATATCACACGGCGACGCATTTGTTGGGTGCGGCGTTACGCAAGGTTTTGAATGCGCCAGATTTACAGCAGCACGGAAGCAATATTACCGCTGATCGATTACGTTTTGATTTTAATCACGATAAATTGACGCCAGAAGAAAAACAGGCGGTCGAAGATCAAGTTAACTCTTGGATTGATGAGGATCTGCCAGTTAGTTTTGCTGTATATCCGACCGATGAGGCATTGAGTATGGGCGCAATTGGCGCGTTCGGCGAGCGTTACGGCGACGAAGTTAAGGTTTATTCCATTGGCAAGGATGATAATGTCGTCAGCTTTGAAGTTTGCGGCGGCCCACACGTCGAACACACTGGAGTTTTGTCTGAAGATGGCAAGCGATTCAAAATCACCAAAGAAGAATCTAGCTCGGCTGGAATTCGTCGAATCAAGGCTGTTTTAAGGTAGATAATTAACTGTTGCTCTAAAATCACAAGCGTTATATAATATTTCTTATATGGCGTTGAAAGACATGTTGAAGAAGTCTGATAAAGATAGTCGCGAACTATTGGTTAGCTTAGATATTGGTACGGAGGTGGTTAAGGCGTTAATCGCTGAAGTTAAAGACGACGAGCTGAAGATTATTGGTGTTGGTCGAAAACAGCAGGAAATGGGCGATATGCATAGCGGTGCAATTGCTGATATTGCTGGGGTTGTGGCGAATTGCGAAGAGGCTCTGTCTGAGGCTGAGGATCAAGCTGGCGTTCAGGGTAAGCGGGTTGTTATTGGCATCGCGGGCGAATTGGTTAAGGGCGTTACGAACACTATTCGCTATCGCAGGCCGCAGCCGAATAAGCCATTAGACATTGCCGAGATGGAATTTATTATTGAGAAAGTTCAGGAGCGAGCCCAGGGAAAGGCTCAGGCTCAAATTGCACTAGAAACTGGCAATGAGGATGTTGAAGTGAAGCTGGTTAACTCGGCGCTAGTGAGTATCCATATTGATGGCTATAAAGTTTCGAATCCGATTAGTTTTCAGGGGCGAGATGTGGCGGTGCAGATTTACACGGCGTTTGCTCCGATGGTTCATATTGGCGCGCTGGAAAAGGTTGCGGACGAGCTTGCGCTGGATTTAGTGGCTGTGGCTGCCGAGCCATTTGCGGTGAGTAGGAGCGTTTTGGGATCGGATACGGATAGTAATTTCACGGCGATTTTAGCGGACATTGGTGGTGGCACGACGGATATTGCGGTTGTTAATGACGGCGGAGTCGAAGGCACGAAGATGTTTGGTATTGGTGGACGAAGTTTCACTAGAACTATTGCGGCTGACCTGGATTTAAGCTTCAAAGATGCAGAAAAATTGAAGCTGAACATTGATAATGAGAATTTGAAGCCTAGTGTAAAGAAAAAAGTTGACGCGGCGATCGACAAGACTTTGGAAGTTTGGCTATCGGGTGTTGAATTGGCGCTGAGCGATTTTGATAATGTCGATTATTTGCCGAATAGGATTTTACTGTGTGGCGGCGGATCGAGCTTGCAGAAAATTACTGAAGCTCTGAAGACTCGACGCTGGCCAGAAGACCTGCCTTTTACTAAGAAACCAGTAGTTCAATATATCAATCCAAGTGATATTACGGGAATAGTTGACGAAACTGGAGACATTAGCGATCACACATTTGTGACAGCAATGGGCTTGTTGCGAGTTGGATATGATACAATTATCGGTAGTCAAGACGGTAATAGTTTAGTTGAAAAAGTAAATAGGTTGTTAAAGATTTAAAATGAATAAAGACGTTATTTATATCGATGTAGAAGACGACATTACGACGATAATTAGTAAGATTAAGGCGTCGAAAGAGCGAATTATTGCGTTAGTTCCGCCTCGAAGAATTGGCGTTTTACAGAGTGCAGTCAATATTCGATTACTAGCTCGGGCGGCAACTTCGGCGGATAAGAGAATTGTGTTAATCACGAATGATTCGGTTTTGGCTGGATTGGCGGCAACGGCGAAAATTCCTATTGCAAAAACGCTTCAGAGTAAACCGGAAATTGCGGAGATTCCGGTTCTGAAAGTTGATGACGACAATGATGTAATTGATGGCGGCAAGCTGGCGGTTGGAGATATGGCGGATTCTGCGAAAAGATCAAAGAAATCCGATGAAGACTCTGCTGTAGATAATGTTATAGCTGACGCAAACAAGAAGGAGTCTAAGGGGTTGGACTCTCTGAAAAAGATGGTTAAAAAACCGAAAGTCCCTGATTTTAATACATTTCGTAAGAAGTTCTTATTGATAGGCGGTGGTGCCTTACTTTTGATCGTATTTTTGGTTTGGGCAATTTGGTTTGCTCCACACGCCACGGTCGTTATTTCAGCAAAGACTACTAGTATGACAGTCAGTGATACCGTCAGCTTGAATGAAACAGCCACTACAAGCGCAAAATCTAATGTCATTAAGTCTGTAAAGAAAGAATTAGCAAAGGAAGTTAGTGTTGAATTTTCTGCTACGGGCAAGAAGAATGTCGGAGAAAAAGCTACTGGAGTAGTTGTCTTCAGCAATTCGTCGTCAAGTAGTGTGACTATTTCAGCTGGCACAATCTTGAAAAATAGCGGACTATCTTATACTTTGAATTCTTCTGTGACTGTTCCAGGGGCTACGTTGGGTTGGAGCTGTCCAGGATATAAATGTCCGGGATCTGCTTCTGGGTCTATTACCGCCAGTGAGGGCGGGGCTCAGTATAATGCGGCAACTGGTAGTATGAGTATTTCGGTTGATGACATTTCTGCGTCGCTGCGGTCTGCTACTAGTGGCGGCACCGATAAAACTGCAACGGTTGTGACGGCTAGTGATATAGAATCGGCAAAAAGCAAGCTGAGCGAAAAGAAGATTGATGGATTAAAAGAGCAATTGTTGTCATCATTCGGCGATTCGGCAACGGTTATAACGGAAAGCTACGTTGAAAATCGATCAGATCCTAACTCGAGCGTGGCTGTGGATGGCGAAGCGACTGGAGCTGTAACTCTGAAATCGACAATTACCGCCAGCGCATTAGCTATTGATAAGAATGAGCTAAAAAACTTTGTGGAAGCAAAACTTAAAGAAGAGATTTCTGGTAAGAAATCACAGAGAATTTACGACAATGGAGTAAACAAGGTTGCGTTCTCGCAATTTTCTAAGGCGCATAATGCACAGACTGTGCGCTTGACTACGAATGGCAAGGTTGGCCCAGATATTAAAGAAGCGAACGTAAAGGATCAAGCCAAAGGCAAGAGTTACGGAGAGGTTCAGTCTGCTATTGAATCTATCGAAGGCGTTGAAGATGTCGATGTTAAATTCTCGCCATTCTGGGTTAAATCTGTTCCAAAAGATATCAATAAGATTAATGTCGAGTTTAAGATAAAAGATGTCAAGTAAAAACTTCTTAGCGCTAGATGTTGGATCTCGGCGAATTGGCTTGGCTATGGCGGATTCGCAAGTGAAGATCGCTGTGCCGTTTGGTTGGTTGGAGAATAATGAAAATATCGTCCAGGAAATAACAGAGCTGGTATTGAGGCACGATATTGATACGATCGTAGTGGGCTATCCACGAAATCAATCTGGCGAACCAACAAAGCAGACGGAATTTGTAGAAGAATTTGTTAAGCAATTTGAAGATATTGAGCTTGATACGGAGATTGTTTTTCAAGATGAATCTTTAACGAGCGTGCAGGCCGAGCAGAGATTGGGTAATAAAATTAAAGATAAGGGCGAGATTGATGCGGAGGCTGCTAGCATAATTTTGCAGGACTTTTTGGAGGAGAATTATGAAAATTCGTAAACAACGTATTTGGCTATTAGTGTTGTCAATAGTTGTGGCTATTGCTGGAATCGGCGCCCTTGGGGCAACAGTGTGGTATAAGCAGATGCTTTCTCCTGTCGACGTAAATAGCCAGCAAGCCTTCAGAGTTAATATTAAAGAAGGTATGGGATCTAGTGATATTGCCAAAACTTTAGAGGATAATAAAATTATCAAAAACTCTTTAGCATTTTCTATTTACACAAGGCTTCATAATTCGGCAAGCAAATTCAAGGCTGGCGTTTATTCTGTAAAATCTTCGCAATCTGTCGATGAGATAGTTAATCATTTGACCAGCGGTAAAACTGATGAGATTGCTATAACATTTTATCCTGGATCGACTTTGAATAAAAAAATAAAGAATTCTGACGGCAGAGAAGTTGAATCCGTGTTGCTTAAGGCGGGATTCTCGGACGATCAGATAAAAAAGGCATTTGCCGCTAAGTATGACAGTCCAGTTTTTGTGGGTAGACCGGAAAATGCTGGGCTTGAGGGGTATATTTACGGTGAAACATTCTATATTTCCCCAGACGAAACTGCAGAACAGGTTTTGCAGCGCTCAATTGATCATCTGGAGAAAATTGTTAAGAAATATAATCTGGAGGAGAAATTTAAAGCTCGTGGGCTGACCTTATATCAAGGGATAACACTAGCGTCAATTATTCAGCGCGAATCGATTGGCTGTGAGTCTGGTGTGGAAACTTGCGAGGATCAGCGTAAGATTGCTAGCGTATTTTACAATCGCCTGAAAGCCAATATGCCGTTGGGTTCTGATGTAACATATCAATATATTGCTGACAAAACAGGGGTAGAGCGCTCGCCGAACCTTAAATCGCCATATAATACACGCATTCAAAAAGGCTTAACTCCTGGACCAATCGCTTCGCCTAGTTTGAGTGCGTTGAATGCTGCTGCTGACCCGATAAACTCTGATTATCTATATTTTCTGAGCGGCGACAATGATATTACGTATTTTGCAAAAACCAACGAAGAGCATGAGTCTAATATCAAGACTCACTGTCAAAAGAAGTGTCAGATTTCTTGACAAAAACGCATTTTATAAAATTTATTGACTTTATTGTCAATGTTGTGTAAAATAGATGTTAGATCATTTGTCTAATTTATCAACAGAGGTGAATTACGATAAATGACCTGCCAAAATTGTCGCTACGGATATAGCAAAACTAATGTAGAATAATAATAATCAATTAGGTCGACAACATATCCTGTTCTATTGCGAGAAGAAAGACAATTTGGTAGAGGTGCTAGTGGTAACATTGGCGCAAGGAGAACGATTATTCGTAACCATTTTACATCTCTTCGGAGTAAAAAACGTAAACTGCAATCATTTGCAATCTACGGTGGAATATTTTTATTGACTATATCATTTTTGGTCTACGGCAATAGCGGTAGTAATGTATCCGCTGAAAGATCAAAAACTTTGGCATCATCTGAAGCTACTGGTGTTTCATCGGTATCTAAGTCTGCTAAGTCTAAAACAGCTTCAGTAGATGAATTAGCAGCAGCTAATGCTGTAACTAACTTGGCGGAAACGGCGGAATTGCCTTCGGCTGGTGACTTGCGCGAGTCTGAAACTTCACTAACAATTAAGAAGAATCTTTCTCAGAATGATGCAGAAGTTATAACAAAACCCGACATTGTTAAGCCAGACACTTCGGCGGCGCGTGGTATTTCATCTTACGTAACCAAAGAGGGTGACACGATGGAGTCTATTGCTAAGAAGTTTAAGATTTCATCTCAGACGCTTCGTTGGGCTAATAATACAACTTCGGACGCTGTAGAGCCGAATAAGACTCTAGTTGTGCCTCTTGTTGACGGTGTTATCTATACTGTTAAAGACGGTGATACTGCCCAATCTCTGGCAGAAAAGTATAAGACGAGCGCTGAGCGTGTTGTCCTATATAATGATATCGATGACGGCGCCAAGCTGTCTATTGGCTCTAGAATTGTGTTGCCTGGTGGTGAACTTCCGGAAAATGAGCGACCTGGTTATGTTGCTTCGCGAAGTAGATCTTCTACTACGAGAGCAAGTCGAAGTTGGTTGACTGCTTCTGTCGGTAATCGTTATGCGGCAGGTAACTGTACTTGGTATGCGTATGAGCTTCGTATGCGGCTGGGTCGTCCGATTGGTAGCTTCTGGGGCAATGCTAACACTTGGGCTACAAGCGCTCGTGCCGCTGGATTCGTAGTTAATAATACTCCAGCGCCAGGTGCAATATTCCAGACTACTGCCGGATATTATGGTCACGTTGGTATTGTTGAGCGAGTTGAAAACGGTGTGGTTTACGTTAGTGACATGAACTACGCAGGTTATGGAATCATTACTCACCGTACACTCAACGGTGCAGGCGGCTATCTATATATCCACTAGAACTAGTTAATATTAGCACCTCCGCTATCTCTCGGGGGTGCTTTTTGGTATACTAAAGATATGTTTGTAGATATTGCAAAAGTTTTAGTGCGCGCCGGTAGGGGCGGTAATGGAGTAGTTAGTTTTCGCCATGAGAAATATGTCGATAAGGGCGGTCCTGATGGCGGTGATGGCGGTCGTGGTGGTGATATTGTTTTTTTGGCGACGAAGGATCTTAACACGCTTTTGAATTTTAGATATAAGCCGGAGCTTAAAGCTGAAAAAGGTGGTGATGGCGGAAAACGTAATAAACGAGGAAAAAGTGGTGCGCCGCTAATCGTTAAGGTGCCGATGGGTACTCTGGTGAAGCGCGACGGTATGATAATTGCGGATTTGACCGAAGATCAGCAGCAGGCAGTGGTGGCTCGCGGTGGAGATGGTGGATTTGGAAATGCACACTTTACGTCTAGCACGCGCCAAACGCCTAAAATTGCTGAACTTGGTGAGGCTGGCGAGGAATTCGAGGCAGAGTTGGAATTGAAATTATTGGCCGACGTTGGTTTGGTTGGCTTTCCGAACGCTGGTAAGTCGACGTTCCTGAGTGTGGTTTCTAATGCGCGTCCGGAGATTGCTAATTACGAATTTACAACTTTGACACCTAATTTGGGAGTGGCTGACGTTGACGATGGGTCGATTTTGATTGCTGATATTCCGGGGTTGATTGAAGGTGCATCAGAAGGTAAAGGTTTGGGTGATCAGTTTTTGCGTCATGTCGAGCGAACGGCTGTGCTGCTTCATATGATTGATGTATATAGTGATGACCCGGCAGAGAAATATCAGGCAATTCGTCGCGAACTGGAAAAATATTCTGAATCATTGGCGGAGCGTCCAGAGATAATAGCACTGACCAAATGCGAAGGCTTGGATGATGAGATTATTGCTATGCAGTCGACTGCCCTTCAAAAAGTAGCTAATGGTTCGCCAGTTGTGGCGATTTCTTCCCAGACGCACGACGGAGTGATTGAGCTTCTACGAATGTTGCGCGATGAAGTTGCTGGGTATCGAGAGCGTGAAGCTAAAATTGTTGATGAAAAAGAGGAAGATTTGCCGACAATTTCGTTGGACGATCAGGTTGTTTCTGATGCTTGGTCTGTAAGGCGTGTTTCTGACGCTGAATCTAATGAGATCAACGATGAAGATGGGAAGATTGAGTTTATTGTTACGGGTGCTAAGATTGAAAAATTTGCTCGTCGGACTAACTTTGATCAGTTTGAATCTGTTAATCGCTTGCGAGATATTATGCGAAAAATGGGAATTACTCACGAATTATTACGTCAGGGGGCGATTGGCGAAAGCTTGATTCAGATTGGCGAATCTATGCCGTTTACATTGGTCGAGCAATAAATTCTGCTGGTGTAAATTAGCGTGAGCTTGATGATATAATATGAATATGGCGCAAACATTTTTCTTCTACGATCTTGAAACTAGCGGTCTTAATCCCAGGCAAGATCGAATTATGCAATTTGCCGGTCAGCGAACCGATATGGATTTGCAGCCGATTGGCGAACCGTATAATATTCTCGTGACACTAAATGACGATACGTTGCCGAGTCCTGATGCGTTGATGGTGACGGGTATAACGCCGCAAAAAACTGTCGAAGAAGGCTATACTGAGGCTCAATTTGCACGTATGTTAAGCGAGGAAATATTTACGCCTGATACGATTGCTGTTGGATTTAATAATATCCGTTTTGATGACGAATTTATTCGCCATTTGTTTTGGCGGAATTTTTACGATCCATATGAGTGGACTTGGAAAGACGGTCGATCCAGATGGGATTTGTTGGATGTGGTACGCTTAACCAGGGCGCTTCGACCTGAGGGAATTGAGTGGCCAATTGACGATAAAGGTGAGCCGAGCAACCGCCTGGAGCTCATCACGAAAGCTAATGGTATAGAACACGAAAATGCCCATGACGCGCTAGCGGACGTGACCGCGTTGATTGCTGTGACTAAATTGATTAAGCAGAATCAGCCCCAAATGTACAACTATTTGCTGAAAATGCGCGATAAGAAATTGGTTCAGAAACTGGTGAATGTTGATGATAAAAAACCTTTTGTTTATGCTAGTGGTCGTTATGATAAAGAATTCGCCAAAACTACCGTGGCTTTTCCGCTAACCACGAGTCGAAATGGTGGCGTGATTGTTTATGATTTGCGTTACGATCCGACGCCGTTTGTTGATCTGAGTGTTGAGGAATTGTCGGCGAAGATATTTGCAACATGGGAAGAAAGACAAGCTGAAGATTTCGTTAAATTGCCAGTTAAGGAATTGCAATATAATCGCTGCCCGGCAGTTTCGCCGCTTGGTGTGTTGACTCAGGGCGATGGCTGGAAGAAGATTTCTCTGGATGCGGAAACTGTACAGAAGCACCAAGATATTTTACTTTCTCATCCAGATTTTGCCGAAAGGTTGCGTAGTATTTTTGAGAATAAGCCAGAGTTTAAGAAAATGACTGATCCGGAAGCGCAATTATATGATGGGTTTTTGGATAATAGTGATCGAGTTCGTGTTGAAGCTGTACGTAATGCTGGCGAGCGCGAATTGGCTGATTTTCATCCGGAATTTCAGGATGAGAGATTGTCACCACTATTGTTGCATTATAAAGCGCGAAGTTTTCCTAATTTGCTCAGTGAAGATGAGTTACGACAATGGGAAGAATGGCGAACTAGGCATTTACAGGCGCAAATGCCGCAATTTATGAAATCTCTGCAACGATTAGTGCCTAATGCGACTGATGAACAGCAGTTTATTTTGCAAGAATTGCAGTTATGGCTGGAGTCTGTCCTGCCTTCTGTTGACGCCTGAAATGCGGTTATGCTAAAATCGGAAGGATGGTTTCGCGTAGAAAAACAAAAAAATGGGGGAGTGATGTTAATTAAGAACAGAAAACGCGTAGTATACAGAGGGGCGCTGTCCTTAGTATTTGTATTTGTATTATCAGCATTGGCAGTTCTGTCGCCTTTGGTTAGAGCGGAGGAATCGCCTAAGTATACGTGGAAGGACATAACTGTACCAGGAGATGATGAATTTAGGGAGGCGACTATCAGTCCAGATGGATCAAAACTTTTTGTCCGACGAGAAGATACTAATACTGGCGATATGAAATTGTTAATTTCCGCAGATAATGGTGTAAGCTGGAATAGTTTTGCGATGCCAGATTACGCGAATAGATTGCTAGTGAATACAGACGGATCTAAGATGATTGTGAATGGTCGGCGCGGAGAAAATTCTTTTTATACGTCAACTGACGGTGGGCGCAATTGGGTGAAGTCTAGTAATATAGACCCCAGCAATAATCATTTATTTATGAGCCCAGACGGTTCCACGCTGGCTAGATGTGGAGATGATGGTGAAACTCCTCCGCTTTATGCTTCTACTGACAATGGTCAAACTTGGACGCAGAAGGGCAATATTTGTCCTGAGCGTGTGCTTGACGGTGGAAAAATGATTGCAATAAATACAACTCCGAGTGTAGTAAAGAGGTCTAATGATTACGGATTAACTTGGACGGATGCTGGAGCTCACAGCCCCTATGATGTAACACTTGCGTCTATTAGTGCTGATGGCAATAAACTGTTTGATGGTCGCAAAATTTCATTAGATGGCGGCGTCAGCTGGGCGCCTATTTCTACTAAAGTTCCGACTTGGAAGACGGATGACTATATCACGCAGACAGGCATTAGCGACGATGGCAAGAGATTGTTCGCTTATGTTCGACCAGGTGTCCTAGACGCTTCAAATTTGCCATATATTGTAATATCGGTGGATGGTGGTAAAACCTGGACGTCGCGGGGTGATAGTGTGTTTGGTTTTGGTAGTGTCTATTCGTCTTCGTCGATGTCCAGAATGTTCGCGATGTTCTATGACATGACAACGGGCGCACCTTATTATCGCCTGGCAACCCTACCGACGCCTCCATCTGTAACTCCTGGCGATATCGGCTCAGGTGCAGCCGGAGCTGCTGCTCCATCCTCAGGTATTTCAACCACTACGACATCATCCACTTCCAGTAAAAAACCGGAAAAATCATCAAACCTTGCGGAAACAGGAACCTCTGTTTGGCTAGTTAGTGGATTAGCTGTTATCTCCGTTGTAGCTGGCGGATTAGCACTAAGAAAACGGCTGTAAGTCGCACGCTTTTAAAATCATTGTACATTTTTATAAAAAACTATTGA
>ERZ772956.310-NODE-310-length-39076-cov-3.139873_pt1 | contig 39076 bp, 31 predicted proteins | sample MGYA00580683_ERZ772956 | MGnify/ENA primary metagenome ERZ772956 (study PRJEB29015, sample SAMEA2738077) | human oral metagenome | biome: human oral; feature: human-associated habitat; material: saliva | place: China | collected 2212 ... | reverse complement strand
CATTGGTCTTAAATTTCATAATAACACTTCACAAGCAACGTGTTGAGTGTTAGGTTTTGTGAACACCAAATGATAGAAAAGTTGTTACGGTGCTTCCACCAGATCGTGCCTTTTACTCCGTCTCCACCTCAATTTTTTTGGGGAGGGGGATGATAGCTCGGCCGGGAACACAGACGATGCATATTAAACCATTTCACATGCTACGTTATAGTCGCCACCTCCACACCAAACCCATCCCAGGGTAAAGATGAACTTCTGCTTTGTCTAGTGAGTTGAATGCCCCCGGCAGAATGTTGCCGGGGGCATTCCCACATTCCATCAACGCGACGCGTGTCCTGTAAACCCAACATATCCCAAACTGTATGGCTATGTTATCAGCGCAGCTTGTTGCCAAAATTACAAGCACAATGCTAGCAGCCACCTCGCTACAATTACTCCCTCGGTTGAGGATCCTCACGGGAAAATGCATCTGCATTAGAGATATCAAAAATAGAGGTGGAAGGGAGTGGCTGGTTTGCAAACAATCCAAGAAGTCCCTCGCCTGGCACAATATCTCCCAGCCACGCACTTACTGGAGAGATCTCTGAGTCAATAGCTTTCACCTCATTACCGTCATCATAAATATAGTAGCGGAGAGAAGGGGAGGCGTTAGACTCCTCATTTTCCTGCAGTTCAGCAGCAACCATGCACAATGTGAAGTGCACGATCATACGAGCAAAAGCGCTGTCGTCTCTCCCTTCAGAATCTTCCGTATTAGGAAATCTGTGCTTAACTTTTTCAAGCCAAACTATGCTGTCATCATAAACTTTGGCATAGAATTTACCAACAGTATCAATTATCAAATCTTCACTCATAGATTCTTCATCCTGTCAAAAGTTCCACTCCAAGGAATTTTCGTTGGCGATGCCACACCTTGCCCTTTATAGAAATCAATTCCATGGTCAGCCATACGTTGCGCTTGATCTAGGCTAAAACCAGCTTTAGTGTGTGCATTCACTTCAGCTTTCCTGACATGATCCCAGGTGAAGGGATCACCCGACTCTTTAAGTTCCTTATAAATCTCCTTATACTCGCTTCGTTGATTTCGTGTTATTTCTCTATGTAGTTCTTGTCCTTCAAGGCTACTGTTAGGAGCTTTGATATCTTTGACTTCGACCGCAGGGGCATCCGCTTTCAACGCTACTTCATCTGCGTGTCCACTCACTACGTCTTTTGCTGGCACATGGTGACCACCATAACTTCCGTAGCGTCCCATTTCAATCTCTGGATTAGAACCGATGCCCACTTTAGATGCTTTCTGGTGGGATGCTAGTCCTAGTGCATCTGCCCATGTCAAGGGATTATGCACATATCCCTGTGGGGTTCCGACATTCGGGCCCACACCCAACGGATCCTGGGAACCATACACACCACCAGCAGGATCATAGAACCTGAACCGGTTATACACCCACCCAGACTCAGCATCCTCATACTGGCCAGCAAACAACACCGGGGAATCCACCCCAGACCACGACCTGCGACCGAACAACGACTGGGTCACGTGTCCCACGACACTCCCCTGCTCAGTGTCAATAAGCTCCTGCGGCGCACCAGCAAGATCAGCCACCAAGGCATAGAACACCGCATCCACCTGAGCCTGCAACCACCCAGCCACACCAGGACCATCAATGGTGTCATTGTTGTTGGTGGTGGTGGTGAGGTTAATCTGCCCCACCAACTCACCAGTACCAGGATCCTGCACCCACACACGACCCACAACACCAGACGCATCACCCGCAGTCGTGTGCTCAGCCACCAGGTCATTGCCCACATAAGCAAACACCTGACGCGACACTATCTCGTCTGTAGTGGTGTTCAGGCAGGTTTTCGCCACCCTACGACCCACACCATCATAGGAATACACCCACCGCACATGTGGTGCATCCGACGACGAAAACCCCGTCACCTGACCAGTAGACCCCGCATACTCAAACCGTTTGACCAACGGCTTCAACGACGACCGCTTCGTCACAGTCTCGGTCACCCGACCCAGCTTGTCATAGGTATAGGAAGTCTTACCCACACGAGTCACCAACGTGCCCCTAGTCTCCACACCAATAGACTGCGCGGTCTGCGAACTCTGGGCACTGCGGGCAGACCTTGCTAACGCCACCCCACCCACAGTATCCTGCACACCCAACTCCGGGGCAGCAATACTAGTCAACATCCCCGCAGCAGAATACCCATATAACTCCGAAGCATCAGAAGTAGTGGCACCAGCTTGCGCCGCAATGCTGCTTTTATCCCGAGACACACCCGTGACCCGACCCAACACATCCACATCAAACCGGGCCACACCCGCCAACACATCATTAACCACCGACACAGTGTTATCAGCACGCCCCCACCAGACCACCCCACCACAATACTTCTCCCCTCCCCTATTCCTCTTCAGCAATCAACACATCGGCAATAATCCCGTCGGCGAGGAGGCGACCGGATTCGGTGAGGTAGACGCGGTCGTCGTCAAGCGTGAGCATGCCTTGGTCCTGGTAGTGCCGCAGCGCCCGCTCGGCACCCTCGCCAAACAAAGAACGCGCAATCCCCTCACGCAACCTCAACCCCAGCATCACTTTCTCCACGTGCCTGTCGTGGGGGCTTAGGTGTTCTTCCTCGGCAATGGGCAACGCCCCCGCCGTGCAGTGTTGGGTGTAGCGGGCGGGGTGTTTGACGTTGAAGAAGCGTCGGTCGCCGAGGTGGGAGTGGGCGCCGGGGCCTGCACCCCACCAGTCGTGGTCACGCCAATAGCCAAGGTTGTGGCGGCATTCGCCGTCGGGGCGCGCCCAGTTGGAGACTTCGTACCAGTCGAAACCGGCGACGCTGAGCACACCGTCAATCAGTGCGTAGCGGCTGGCCAGGACGTCTTCGTCCGTTACCCGCAGTTCCCCGCGCCGGACTTTGCGGGCCATGGCTGTGCCGTCTTCCACGATCAAGGAATAGGCGGATACGTGGTCCACTTCAGCGGCGAGCACGGCTTCGAGGGTGGCGCGCACGTCATCGTCGGTTTCGCCGGGGGTTCCGTAGATCATGTCCAGGTTGACATGTTCGAATCCGGCGGCGCGGGCTTCTTTCGCCGCCTCCACAGGCCGCCCTGGGGTGTGGCGGCGTTCCAATACCTGCAGGACACGGCTGGATGCGGATTGCATGCCAAGCGACACCCGCGTGTAGCCCGCCTCCAGCAGCCCCTCGAAGAACTCAGGAGAGGTGGATTCTGGGTTGGATTCGGTAGTCACTTCCGCACCCGGCGCGATGCCGAAACTTTTGCGCACGTATCCCAGCACCTGTGCAAGCCCCGAAGCTCCGAGCATGGAGGGCGTGCCCCCGCCAACAAACACGGTGTCGGCGGGCTGCAACGCCCCGCCGAGGCTTTCTGCAGCTAGCTCCAGTTCGATGTCCAGGGCATTCAGGTAGGAGTCCACACTCGCGGAGGACCCCAGTTCGCCGGGGGTGTAGGTGTTGAAGTCACAGTACCCGCAGCGTGACGCACAGAACGGGACGTGAATGTACACCCCGAAGGGACTGCTCATGAGGCGTATCCGCCGCGCCTGCCGCTTGCTGCCTGGGCGCGTTTGGCCGCTACTTTCGCCACCACGGCGTCGATACGCGCGCGCTCTAACAGGAACGCGGGAGGGTTCGAACCGCGCATGGTGCGAACGTAGGTGGGGTGTTTGCGGGCTACGGTTTCCAGCCAAGCGTAGGCGGCGGATTCCACCAGCTGCTTGGACTGCGTGTACAGCAACGGCAGGGACAGCACATCCAGGTCGTCGGCAGCCAGGGCGGTGCATTCCAGCACCCATTCCACGATGTGGTGGCAGTGCGCAATCACCAGGTCCGTGCGCGCGCACAGCGCTGTGGTGAATTCCCGCACGATCACCGGGGTTTCGCCGAGCGGGAATTTGTCGGTCAGCGTGCGGTCGGTGATCAGCGTGGGTTTTTCGGTGCGCTTTTCGACGTCGTGCAACCCCCACGGTGCACGCACGCTCACCGTTCCCGAGCGAATGCCGGAGGTCAGGGCGTGGCGCACGCCTGTGAGTTCCGCGACCACGCGGCGGGAGTCGTCTCGCGCTTCGGTGAGGATCACCTCGATTTCCATGAGGCAGTCTTCCACAAGCTCCGCATCCCAGTCGGCGATGGCCTCGGCGAGGTTTTCCACATACTGCGCCACCTCGTCACCAATGTTGTACACCTCTTGGGTGAGTTCACGGTGGCGGAGCAGGGCATCGTCGGCCAGGTTCAACGGGCTGCTCCTTTACTCTTGCGTGCTTGTGCTGCCGCGCGGGCGCACCATGGTGTTGAGATATTAACGGAGATTCACCTTAAAACACATTCAGCACATTCGGTGTGTGCCGCGCCGGACACGCGACACACGCCGCAACGTGGGTACCAAATGGGGGGTTGTTTCCTACCGCTTATAAATCTGGTCGATCTCCTTCTTGAAGCGGCGAACCACCACGTTACGCTTGATTTTCATGGTCGGGGTGAGCTCGTTTTCCTCCTCCGACAAGTCGCGATCCAGGATGTAGAACCTCTTGATCGACTCGGAATGCGACACCAGCGAGTTGGCGTCGTTGATGGCGTCCTGGATCTCCGCGCGCAGTGTCGGGTTCACTGCCAACTCGCTGACCGTGCGGGATTCGGGAATGTTGTGGGTGAGCTTCCACCGCTTCAGTGCGGCCTCGTCCAGCGCAATCAGCACACCCACATAGGGTTTGCCGTCACCCACCACCAGGGCCTGGCTGATCAGGGGGTGGCTGCGAAGGCGATCCTCCAAGGGACCGGGGGACACGTTCTTTCCTCCGGCGGTGACAATCAAATCCTTCTTCCGGCCGGTGATCACGATATGCCCGGAATCCAGCAGTTCACCCAGGTCACCGGTGTTGAACCAGCCCTCCTGGTCAATGTTTTCGGCCGTGGCCTCCGAGTTGTTCCAGTACCCATCAAACAGTGTCTCGCCCCTGAGCAGGATCTCGCCGTCGTCGTTAATGCGGGCGGACATACCACCCACCGGACGGCCGACCGAGCCGATCACGTTGTCATCAAAGTTCACGGCGGCCGCAGCGGTGGTTTCTGTTAGGCCGTAGCCCTCGTACACTGTGACACCCATGCCCCGGAAAAAATGCAGCAAATCCGGACTCATGGCCGACCCGCCGGAAATGCAGTACTTCACCGACGCGCCCATAGCCGCCCGAATCTTCGAGTACACCAGCTTGTCAAACATGGCGTGCTTCATCCGCAGCGCCCGCGATGGCCCCTCCGGGGTGTCCAGCGCCCGGGAATAATCCTGCGCCACGCGCTCGGCCTGGGCGAACGCCGCTGCCCGCAGGGGTCCGTTATCCTGCGCGTTCGCCGCCGCACCGTTGCGGACCTTCTCAAACACGCGCGGCACACCCAGGATCATGTTCGGGCGGGCGCGTTGAAACTCCACGCTCAGGGACGAGAAATCAGACCAGTGCGATTGGGTGGCTCCGCCAATTGCCACCGCCAACGACACCGCCCGCGAGAGCACATGCGCCAGGGGCAGGAATGTGAGCACCCGCGTACCCGGAACAGCAATGGCACCAATCGGGTGCGTAAGCAGCGCCCGCACCTGCGCCAGCCAGTTATGGTGCGTGAGCCGGCAGCCCTTTGGGCGGCCGGTGGTCCCCGAGGTATACACCAGAGATGCCAGGTCGCTGGAGTCCGTGGCGTCGATACGCGCGCGCACCTCATCGTCGCTGATGCCGCGGCCCTCGAACTTGAGGGTCGGGATCGCCGAGGCGTTAATCTCCAGTACCCGCCGCAGCTTCGACGACGACCCCTTCAACGGCGGGCGGCCCTCCGCATCCAGCTCCAGGCGCTTGACCATATCCGTGTGCTCTGGGGTCTCCGTCACCGCGAACACCGCACCCGAATCCTCAACAATCCACTCCACCTGGCTCAGTGACGACGACCCGTAAATCGGCACCGTCACAGCCCCCGCCGCCCAAATGGCGAAATCCAACAACGACCACTCGTAACGCGTCTCGCTGAGCAACGCCACGCGGTCGCCCTGCGTCACGCCATTAGCAATCAGGCCCTTAGCCACCTCAAAAACCTCGTCCACGAATTCCTGAGCAGTCACATTCACCCACTCAAAATTTTGCGGACGGGTAAACAGCACGCCATACGGGCGCGCCGCCGCTGTGGCCAGCAACGCCGTCACACACGACTCCTTCGGGCCAATCGTGTACTCCGCCGGAGTGGTGTACTCGCCTGTATGGACGGACGTCATGAGGTTCCTTTCATCAAATTCATACACACAACACACTGTCATGCTTCTATGCAGCCTGACAAGCAGCATGAACCATGCTATCGCGCGCCACAAAGCACAAGGTGGCAATATATACAGATGTGACCTATACCGATACCTCCGCCGCCCTTGCCGCCCTCGCCGACACCTACGGAATTGCCACCTCATACTGGTCGGCAGATGGAGACCACATCACCGTTAGCGACGATACTCTCCTGAAAACCCTGAGAGCTCTCGACGTACACGTTGATCCCACGGAAGAAAGCTGTCGCGCAGCCATCCAACACTTCCACGACCAGGCATTCGCCAGGCCCCTACCCCCCTGCGTTGTGGCCATCCAGGGCGACGCCCACCACATCAACATTCACGTCCACGACGGCGCCACCGCCGACGTCACCCTCATCCTCGAAGACGGCAGCCAACGCACCATCCAGCAGGTAGAAAACTGGGCGGAACCTCGCACCATCGATGGCATCACCTGGGGCGAAGCCACCTTTGTTTTGCCCGAAGACCTGCCACTCGGCTGGCACACGCTTCACCTGCACTCGGTGGACGGGGGCAATGAAGGCGACGCGGACAGTGATGAGGCGGGCGTCAATAGCCGGGGCGTCGAACCCCTGACCGCCAGCTGCGACGTGGTGATCACCCCGCGTAGGCTCTCCACCGCCGACCGGTACGTTGAACACCCCGTGGGCGGCGTGATGGCGCAACTGTATTCCGTCCGCAGCGAGGAGTCCTGGGGCATCGGTGACTTCCACGACCTCGCGGAACTTGCGCGCATCACCGCCGAACACGCACATGCCGACTTCCTGCTGATCAACCCCCTCCACGCCGCAGAACCCTTCCCACCCATCGAAGACTCCCCCTACCTGCCCACCACCCGGCGATTCATCAACCCCCTCTACATTCACGTCGAAAGCATCCCCGAATACGCCGACCTGGACAGCGAAACACGCGGCCGCATTGACTCCCTCGCAGCGCCGCTGAAAGATGCCAACCACAGCCCCGACTACATCCGACGCGACCCCATCTACTCGGCGAAACTCTACGCACTCCGCCAGATTCACGCCATACCCCGCAGCCCCGAACGCGACGCCGCCTACCAGGACTATCTCGCCCACGAAGGCCACGGACTCGACGACTTCGCGCGTTGGTGCGCCGCCCAAGAAAACCGCGACGACGACACCACCATCGACTTCTACCGCTGGCTCCAATGGATCTGCGACCAGCAATTCCACGCGGCCAGCGCCGCCGCCCACGACGCAGGCATGAGCATTGGAATCATGGCTGACCTCGCCGTTGGTGTTCACCCGGGAGGTGCTGACGCCACCAACCTCACAGGCGTCCTCGCCCCCGAGGCGTCGGTAGGCGCACCCGCCGACGGCTACAACCAAAACGGGCAAGACTGGTCCCAACCCCCATGGCACCCCCGCAAACTCGCCGAAGCCGGATACCGACCCTGGCGCGACATGCTCCGCACCGTCCTCCGGCACTCCGGCGGCATCCGCGTCGACCACATCCTCGGCCTCTTCCGACTCTGGTGGATCCCCCGTGGGCAATCCCCCCTCACCGGCACCTACGTCCACTACGACTACAACGCGCTCGTCGGCATCCTCGCGCTCGAAGCCGAACGCGCCGGGGCCGTTGTAATCGGCGAAGACTTAGGAACTTTCGAACAATGGGTCCAAGACGTCCTCGCCGCCCGCGGCATCATGGGCATCTCTATCCTCTGGTTCGAACGCTCCCCGTCCGTAGACGGACCCCGCCACCAGGGCGAATACCGACCCCTTGCCCTCTCCTCCGTGACCACCCACGACCTTCCGCCCACCGCCGGATACCTCTACGGCGAACACATCGCCCTCCGCGACCGGCTCGGGCTACTCACCCGCGACACCGAAACCGAAAACTCCGAGGACCTGGCCTGGCAAAACCGAATACTTGCGCGCATCGGCGAATACGGGCTGTTTTCCGGCACTGCACTGGACGGCCACGATTTCGACGGCGCGGCACGCGACGACCGCGGCGACATCACCGACCTCCTCGTGGCCATGCACCGCTACATCGCCGGAACACCTTCCGCGCTCACCTGCGCCTCCCTCGTGGACATGGTTGGCGACATCAAAGCACAAAACCAGCCCGGCACCACCCATGACCTCTACCCCAACTGGTGCATCCCACTTTGCGACGCCACGAACACCCCCATCCTCATCCACGATCTGCCCGCATTGCCGTTGTTCAGGGCGGTTGCCGAGGCTTCTAGGAGGAGGTGAGCGCGGGGTTGTGTTTGGGGGTGTGAAGTTTGCCTACCGTCAGGCCCGAAAGCAGGCGTTTTGGACTTGAGCGTATACATACTTAACACTATTCAATGCTCTGCGCGAGCCCGTCTTGCTACACCAGCTAACAAGGTCCACCGCCAAGCACGAAAACACCCCTTTTTCCAGCCTAGCGATAGACCTACCTTACATAAACACCGTTCAGAGCTAGAAGAACTGGCCCGCAGCCCAGGAAATGATGACGAGCGCAAGCAAACCGAAGAGGGCAAGCTTCACACGTGACTGGGGATACTTGTTGTTCCGCATGAGGTTAGGGTATCACTAGCACCTAAAGCCACTACCACAGCATCACATACGCAGCTTAAGCCTTACAAGGATCAATGACCGACACACCCATATGTCCAAAGTCCTCGATACCACAGTGCAGTTGCAGCAATCCAGGCATTATTTTCTGGGGACTTGTCGGGAACATGTATCAGACACCACATCAGCGTCAAGCAGATACATTTACCCTACATATGTAAGCCGCGCAGGAAACGGCAGCAAGCAGCACAAACCCCTACCTAGGCTCCTCGTTAACCACGATCCGCGAACCGCCTGGCCGAACCCCGGCTGGGCGGTTTCGCTGTGCAGTACCTTCGCGGACCTCGCGGCCTCCACGAACTGTGGGGCGCTGGAGGAGTTCTTGGCCGTTGAAGAGCCGGTAGGTGCGGGCCCCTGCAATGTCGATAGCTCTGAGCAGCGCAAAAGCCAAAAAAAGGCAGAGCGGAACGGTGCCGCCGAGCACCACGATCACCTGGATCCACATGGGCGCGGAGGTGAGTTGCTGCCCAACAAGGTCAAGGTAGCGGGTGATCGTCGACATCATAAGTAAAACTTTACAGCGCCCCGCCGAGGCCACGTCGCCTGAGCAAGGGTGCCACGTCCTTCGCGCGCCCGCGCAACGATTCAAAAGCAGCCGCATAATCAGAAGCCCCGCCCCGCGAGAGCACCAGGTCACGGAAGCGCTGCCCCGCAGCCCGCGCGGCCTCACCGCTAGCCCCCGGTCCGGCTGCACCGGTTTCTGTGAACCAGTCAAAACCGTCAGCGTCGAGGGCTTCCGCCCAAAGGTAAGAGTAGTATCCGGCGGAGTAGCCGCCGCCGAAGATGTGGTTGAAGTAGGTGGATTGGTAGCGGGGTTTCAGGTGTTCAACCACGAGTCCGGCGTCCTGCAATGCGGCTTCTTCGAATGCACGCACGTCGCTCACACCAGCGGCCTCCTCGCTGCTCAGGGAATGCCACGCCATGTCGATGATGGCGGCGGCGAGGTACTCGGACGTCGCAAAGCCTTGGCCGAATTGGCGGGAGGTAGTGATGGCGTCGATAAGTTCGGGCGGGAGGGGTTCGCCGGTGTCGATGTGGCGGGCATAGTTGCGAAGAACCGCCGGGTCGAGCGCCCAGTTTTCGTTGATTTGGGAGGGGAATTCCACGTAGTCGCGGGGCACGTTGGTGCCAGAGAAGGTGGGGTACCGCACGTCGGACAGCAGGCCGTGGAGTGCGTGCCCAAACTCGTGGAACATGGTGGTCACTTCGTCGAGGGTGAGCAGCGCGGGGCTGCCGTCGGTGGGTTTGGTCACGCCCATGACGTTGATGATCACCGGCCGCAGCCCCAGCAGCCGCGACTGCTCCACAAACCCGGACATCCAGGCGCCGCCGCGTTTCGACGGCCGCGCGTAGTAGTCCGTCAAAAACAGCCCGATGCCGGTGCCGTCTGCTTCCTTCACCTCCCAGACGTCTACATCCGGCGCGTACCCCGCCAGGTCAGGGCGAGGTTCCACGCGGATGCCGTAAAGGCGCTCAGCCGCGTAGAACACGCCGTCGCGCAGCACGCGATCCAGCGGGAAGTAGCGGCGCAGCTCCTCGGCATCGAGGGAGTAGTCACGCTCCCTGAGTTTCGACTCCCAGTAGGGCCAGTCCGCGCCGTCCACCTTTTCCTCAGCGGTCGTGTCCGCGAGCTCGGCGATCAGTTTGTACTCCCCCGCCGCATTCGCCGCGGCAGCCGGGGCCAGGTCACGCAACAGGGTGCGGGCGGCGTCGGCACTGCCAGCGGTTTCCTCTTCAATCACGTAATCGGCGTGGCTGGCGTAGCCCAGCATCTCCGCGCGGCGAGCCCGCAGCCGCACCATCTCCAACAGCACCGGAACATTACTGCCCGTCCCGCGCTTCTGCGACGCCTCATACAGCGCCATGCGTGCCGACGCCCGCTCCAACACCGCCTGATCAGCCTGCACCGTCGGCAAATCCAGGGGGACCACATAGCCGGTCCGGCCCAGCGCGGTAGCTGCGGCGGCTGCAGCTTGCCTGCGGGAGGCGTCGAAACCGGCAAGTTCTCCCTCTGACAGGTCCACTGCCAGGGCGTTCGTCTCGGAGAGGAGATTCTTGCTGAACTCGTCGCTCAGCACAGACAAGCGCTGGTTGATGGAGACAAGCTCCGCCTTAGCATCAGTGGAAAGGTCCGCACCGCGGCGTCGAAAAGCGCGAAGCAGGTACGCATGCAGACGGGAACTTTCCTCGTCGCCGGGCGGGGGCGTGACAGCCTGGATCCGGGCGTACAGGTCCGCGTTCTGGTAGACGGAATCGCTGTGAGCTGCAAGTTTCGGCGTGATATCGGTGGCGACGGCATCCAGAGCCTCCGACGCGTCCGTGCCGTACAGGTTAGCGAACACCGCGTGCACCCGACCCAGCGCCTGGCCCGACCGCTCCAGCGCCTCCACCGTGTTTTCCCAGGTAGCGGGCTCGGAATTCGTGGCGATGGCGGCAATCTCGGCGGTATGCTCGGCGATGGCGGCATCGAAAGCGGGGATGAAATGCTCGTCGCGAATATCAGCGAACCGCGGAAGCTGATACGGCAAGTCGGACGGCACAAGCAGCGGATTAGCGTTCATGCGTACCAGTCTGCCACCCCGATTGTTAGCCTAAACACATGACCCCTCCACGCATCGTGCCCTACTGCACCATCCCCGGTTTGTTCCACGACGCTACCGCCGGGAGCGAGGACGGTGAGCTGCACATATACGCGCCTTCGGGCACTGTTCCTGTTGACGGGCTGCCCGTCCTCGCCTTCATCCACGGTGGACGCTTTGAAGAAGGCTCCCCCGCAGACATCAACGGTACGGCGCTGGCACGCGAGGGGTTTGTGGTGGTGAGCATCGGCTACCGCCTGGGGCTGGCCGGGTTCGCCCAATTCCACGACGACAACCCCGCCCACTATCGAGGCATCGCCGACGTGCAACTCGCCCTCGAATGGCTGCAGCACAACATCGAAGGCCACGGCGGCGACCCCACCAACATCACCCTCATCGGGCAATCTGCAGGTGCCGCCATCGCCCTCTGGCTCGCCCGCCGCGACCACTACCGTGGCGCTTTTCGACGCCTCGTTGCACTCTCACCCAGCTTCCCTACCGGCGGATTTCCCTCCCGCAAGCGCACATTGCGTCTCCTTCTCGGAGCACCCATCACGCGGGATTCTTTGAGCCGGTTTGGGGATTGTGGCCGCGGAGCTGGACGAGGCAACCGGAGCGCTGCCCGTTTGCGGCGCGCCTACCGGCGTTTTCGCTCGGTGTACTTCGCAGGTCCGGCGCTCGGACCGTGGCCGTGGGACACCAGCGAACTCGCCGACGTGCCCATCCTGGTCACCAGCACACACGACGAATTCCACAACGAACCCATCACCTCCGCACTCGAAACTCGGCGGGGTTGCCGCATGGGCGCTGCGGGTGTGCGGAGTTGGGCGTGGGGTATCTGGTGCATCTGGGGCGAGGCAGTTTATCGCTGACACCATCATTCATCGCTGGGTGCGAGACATTACAGCCCATCACGCTGGCCAGGTGTGGCGTGGCGAACTCGTGGGAATGGGCGATGAGCCCGCCGTGCACTGCGATGACCTGCGATTATTGTTCGAGGGTGGCAGTGAGAGCGTTTTCCGCTCAGATGTTCTCGGCTTCGCCCGTTCGGGACGTGTGGATTGGCCAGAGAAAACGTGCAAGCAGTGGACGGTTGACGGCTAGGGTTTGGCTAGGGTTTGGCTGAACTGGGGGTTTACAGAAGGCGCTATCTCACAATGTACATGTTTTAAATTTCAGCGACTTTTTGCACCCATACGACGCACACCCTTGAAGGGCTATTTAAGGTGCACTGCGCTCGCATTTTGCTTACGCTAGTGTATATGAGTCGGAGTCCTAGTTCTGGATGGCAAACATCTCAAAAATCTCAAACATCTGTGGCGAAGCAGTTGGAGGATAATGCTCCCGCTTCACAGCGTGTGGCACACCGTCATCCGCATGATTGGTATAAGCAGGCAGTGTTTTATGAGGTGCTGGTCCAGGCTTTTAAAGATTCCAACGGTGACGGCATTGGTGATTTTCAGGGTTTGACGGAAATGCTGGATTACCTGCAATGGCTGGGGGTGGATTGCGTCTGGTTGCCGCCGGTGTTTGATTCCCCGCTGCTGGATGGCGGCTATGACGTCCGGGATTTCACTAAGATTTTGCCTGACTACGGCATTGTGGATGATTTGCAGCACCTGGTGGCACAGGCTCATCAGCGGGGGATTCGGGTGATCATGGACTTGGTGATGAATCACACGAGTGATCAGCACCTGTGGTTTGAGCAGTCGCGACGCAATCCGCATGGCCCCTATGGGGATTACTACGTGTGGAGCGACACCCCGGAGTTGTATTCGGATGCGCGCATTATCTTCATTGATACCGAGGATTCAAACTGGAGTTATGACCCGGTTCGCGGGCAGTACTATTGGCATCGATTTTTCTCTCACCAGCCGGATTTGAATTACGAGAATCCCGCAGTGCAGGAGGAGATGCTGAATACGATGCGTTTTTGGCTGGATCTGGGACTCGACGGATTCCGGCTGGATGCCGTGCCGTATTTGTTTGAGGAAAACGGCACAAACTGCGAAAATCTTGCGCCGACACATGAGTTTTTGAAGCGCTGCCGCAGGCTGGTGGATCAGGAATACCCTGGTCGGGTACTGCTCGCAGAGGCTAATCAGTGGCCGCATGATGTGGTGGAGTATTTCGGGGACGGTCCGATCGGCGATGAATGCCACATGGCGTTTCATTTCCCGTTGATGCCGCGACTGTTTATGTCGCTGAAGGAGGAGTCGGCGCAATCGGTGATAGATATTTTGGCCAACACCCCGGCCATTCCCGAATCGGGTCAATGGGGTATTTTCCTGCGCAATCACGATGAATTGACCTTGGAAATGGTCAACGATGTGGAGCGAGCATTCATGTATGAGCATTATGCGCAGAATCCGAGGATGCGTTCTAATGTGGGTATTCGCCGCAGGCTTGCTTCCCTCCTGCAGGGCGATTTGGCGCAGTTGCAGTTGCTTACTAATTTGCTGTTGAGCCTGCCCGGTTCCCCGGTGTTGTATTACGGGGACGAGATCGGCATGGGCGATAATATTTGGCTGCATGATCGCGATGGGGTGCGCACACCGATGCAGTGGTCTGACCAGCGTAATTCGGGTTTTTCGGATACGGACCCCGAGCAGCTTCCGCTGCCGGTGATCACGAATTGCCAGTTTGGCCACCAGGCGGTGAATGTGGAGAATCAGTTGCGCAACCCCGGTTCACTGCTGCATTTCACGCGGAATTTGATTGCGGTGCGTAAAGAACACGCCACGTTTGGCATGGGGTCATTCCGGCCAGTTGCCAGCTCGAATCCCGCCATTTTCGCGTTTATCCGCCAGTATCGCGATGAGACGCTATTGTGTGTGAGCAATTTTGCCGCCACGCCGCAGCATACTGAGTTAGCATTGGAGGAGTTTGTGGGCCGCACCCCGGTGGAATTGTTGGGCAATACGGCGTTTCATACAATTACGGAGTCGTGGACGTTGACATTGGCGCCGCGCGGATTTTATTGGATGTCACTACGATGAGCAACCTCGCTGAACAGCGCTTTTACGCGGCTAAATCGGAACCAATCACGGCGGTCACGCCCCTCACCCAGGCCCCGGTTGAGGGCGGCACCCTGATGATTGCTCGGGTGGAGCGCCCCTCGGGCAGCGATGTCTACCAGCTGCTTCTCAACGCCGCGGGCAACGACGTCCTGGCTACGCCCGCCGTCGCCACGCCACTTCTGCAGGCACTGGCAAAAGGGCAGCCCGCCGGTTTTGGCACGTTCCACCAGGTCACAGGAAAAATCCCCGAAGAAGGAACGCCCCGTCCCATGCCCGGCGAGCAGTCCAATACGTCCCTGATTGTGGGCGACGCGGTGGTGAAGTTTTTCCGTCGCCTGGAACCCGGCATGAACCCGGATGTGGAACTGCTGGTGGGGCTGAGCCGCGAGGGCTGCGAACATATCGTCCCGGTGCGCGGCTGGGTGGGTTACGAGGATTATGTACTAGCCATCGCCCAGGATTACCTCACCGACGCGGAGGACGCCTGGGAGGTGGCCACCCGTGCCGACCACTTCACAGAGGAAGCCCGCGCGATCGGGCATGCCACCCGCCGAGTGCACGAGGCACTGGCCACGGCGTTCCCCACGTCCAGCACCACCACCATCGCGGACACCCTGAATCAGCGTCTGGATTTACATATACAGCGTTCACCGGCCGTGGCGGCCTTCGAGGATCAGGCCCGATCCCTGTACGCGCAGCTGCCCAAGGATCCTGTACCCACGCAACGGATTCACGGGGATCTGCATTTGGGTCAGATCCTGCGCACCAACGGTCGTTTCGTGCTCATCGATTTCGAAGGCGAACCCGCGATCCCGCTGGAGCAGCGTCGCCAGCAGGACAGCACGCTGCGACGTGGCAGGGCTGGTGCGGTCCCTGGATTACGCGGGCCACGCCGACGCCATCCCAGCCCTGTTAGAGGGCTATGGACTGGCCAGCTCTACTCCCCTGCTCGACGCGTTTGTGCTGGATAAGGCCCTGTATGAGGTGGCCTACGAGTCGAATAACCGCCCCGACTGGGTGCACATTCCACTACAAGCGGTCAAGCGCATCCTAGGCGAGTAGCGCCTCCCGCAACGCTGCGTGGTCGAGTTGCTCCCGCATCCAGGGGCTGAAGGCGAAGGGCGTAGCCTCGACCGCGCGCAGCACGTCGGCACCTGGCAGCCACTGCCAGGAATCGACCTCCTCGGGATTCGGCGCAATCTCACCAGCAACAACAGCCATGAACACTGGACACACTTCCCACTCCACGATGCCGGAGGAATCGGTGGCGCGGTAGCTGAAGTCCGGGAGGATCAGGCGAGCGTCGTCAAGCGCCGCCGGGCTGATGCCGAGTTCCTGGGACGCGCGGCGTCGTAACGCAGCTTCGGGAGTTTCGCCGGGGCCTGGGTGGCCACACATGCTGTTGGTCCACACGCCGGGCCACGTGGGTTTCGCCAGCGCACGGCGGGTCAGCAGCACCTGGCCATCGGGGCGGGTGAGGTAGCAGGAAAACGCGTAATGCAGTGGGGTGTTCGTGGTGTGCACGGTGGCTTTCGGGTGTGTGCCTGCTGGACGACCGTCGGGACCGATGAGGACAACTAGCTCAGTGTCGCTGGCGGGGGTGCGCATAAAACTCAGCTTAACCGACGTGACAGAATAGGACCCATGTCTGTTGTTGAGTCATCGTTGCTGCTCCGCAGGGACGCGTCCGTTGCGTTCCTCCAGCGGCGATTCGAACAACTCATCCACGACGTTGATCAGGTCAACGGGGACGCCGCCTGGGCCTGCGCCCTCGCCGAGAACATCGCCACCGGCGGCAAGCATGTGCGCTCCCTGCTGGTCCACGTGGGTGCGGACCGCCCCGCCCGCGTCGAAGCCACACCAGACATCGCCGTCGGCGCGGCCTTCGACCTGCTCCACGCCGCTTTCCTGGTCCTCGACGACGTGATCGACGCCGACGAGCAGCGCCGCGGCTCCCCCACCATCCACGCCGCCGCCCGACAACGCGCCACCGATTTGCACGGCCCCATCGCGGGTGACGACGCCGCGCACTACGGCACCTCCGTGGCCATCCTCGCCGGCACCGCAGCCATGAACGAAGCCTCCCGCATCATTATCGACGCCGGGGCACCCGCCGACACCACCGTGCAACTCATGCGCATCTTCCACACCGCTATCACCGATTCCGTCGTCGGGGAATTCATGGACATCCATCATTCCCTCCCCGGCGTGGACGCCTCAGACGACCTCATCCGCATGGCATCCCGGCTAAAAACCTCCTCCTACTCCTTTGAAACGCCCCTGATCAGCGGCGCGATCCTCGCCGGGCGAGACTGGGCCGTTCCGCACCTGAGGGACCTGGGACGCACCATCGGCTCCGCCTACCAGCTCGCCGACGACATCCAATCCATCTTCGCCCCCAGCTCCATCACCGGCAAAGACCCCGCAGGCGACCTCATCCGGGGCCGCGCCACCCCGCTCATGGCGCTGGCGCAACACACCCAGCAATGGCCGGACATGGTCACCGCCATTACAAGCGGTGACCTCGACCACGCACGCACGCTTCTCCGCCACAGCGGTGCCGTGGACAAAGCCCACGCAGAAGCAGAAGGCTACATTGACGACGCCGCAGTCATCCTGAACACCGAGGGACTCTTCTCCCCCGAGGCCCGCACCGCGCTCACCAACGTGGGCACCTACATACGCAGGAGCCTCGACGTTGCCCGATAACCCACTCCACGCCTACAACCACTACTCCCGGCGCGCCGCCTCAATTGTCATTCGTGAGTACTCCACCAGTTTTTCTCTAGCTAGCTGCCTACTTCGGGGTCGGGTCCGCCACGATATTTGCAACTTGTACGCCGTGGTACGCATCGCCGACGAGATCGTGGACGGTGTGGCCGCCGCAGCCGGGCTGGACACCAATAGCATTGCCGCCGAGCTTGATGGGTTTGAGCAGCAGGTTTTTCGCGCCACCCGCACCGGTTTTTCCACAAACCCCGCCGTGCACGCATTTGCAAGCACAGTGCACCGCTGCCGCATCTCTGAAGAGCATATTCGGGCATTTTTCACCTCAATGCGCCGCGATCTTGACCCCACCGCCTACGACCAGGCCGCGCTGGATGATTACATTTGGGGTTCCGCCGAGGTCATTGGCCTGATGTGCCTGGCCATTTTCACCGCAGACCAGCCGCTGAGTCCCACCGATCAACAACGCTGCGAAGAGGGGGCGCGCCGCCTGGGAGCTGCGTTTCAGAAAATCAATTTCCTCCGCGATGTGGGTGACGACACGATAGCCTTGAGGAGGGACTACCTGAACGTCCAGGCAGAGGGCGAGCAGCGGGGCGTCGATAAGCGGCAGATCATTGCGGACATCACCGCCGACCTTGATGCCGCCTACCCCAGCATCGCCCTGTTGCCGACCGCCGCGCGCGCCGGGGTGCTGGCCGCGTACCTGATTTTCCGGGACCTGTGCGCCCGCCTTGACCACATGACCATGTCAGAGATTATGTCCACGCGGGTGCGGGTACCTGCGGTGATGAAGGCTCGACTTGTGGCGCGGGCATGCGTACAGGCCCCTCGACTTCGCCCACCCACTATGTAGAAGGATCAACACATGAGCGTGCCACCAGCCAGTAAGCCCCTCGCAACGAAACCCCGCGCCGTGGTAATCGGTGCCGGGGTTGCGGGGCTTGCCGCCGCGTGCCTGATGGCCAAGGATTACGACGTGACGGTGCTGGAGAAGAGCACCGAGTCGGGCGGCCGTGTGGGTCGTCTCCGGGACGGCGGGTTCCTGTGGGACACCGGCCCGAGCTGGCTGCTCATGCCGGATGCGTACAAGCGCTTTTACCAGCGCATGGGCACCACCATGGAGACTGAACTGGACCTGGTTCGGCTGGACCCTGCCTACCGCGTGTTCCACGAGGGTTTCGATCCAGTGGATGTGCGCAGCGGTATCCCCGAGGTGCGCGCGCTTTTCGACGCCCTTTCCCCCGGCGACGGTGAGAAAGTCACCGCCTACCTGGACAGCGCCACCGATACCTATCGCATGGCGGTGAAAATGTTCCTGTACACGACGTTTTCCTCCGTTCGGCCTTTTCTCACCCGGGCGATGCTGGGACGGCTGGGCACCCTGCAGCGTCTGCTGATGACCAGCCTAAAACGCCATGTGGAGCGGAATTTTTCCCACCCCATCGCCCAGAAAATCCTGCAATATCCGGCGGTGCTCTTGGCCACTAGCCCCGCCGACACTCCCGCCATGTATCACCTGCTCAGCCACGCCGATCTAGTTGAGGGCGTCTATTATCCGCGCGGTGGGTTTGGCACGGTTGTGGATTCCCTGGAGCGCCTAGCGCTGGGGCAAGGCGTGGAGTTGCGTTTCGGCTACGAGGCGCGGGCCATTACCTCCACACCCGTTGATGCGAAGGAAAGACGACACAAGGCCACGGGGGTGCGGGTGTGTCAGGTGAACTCCGACAAAGGTGGCGTGAAAGAGACTGAAGTCCTCCCCGCCGACGTGGTGATCGCCGCCGGGGACATGTACCACACCGACACCCAGCTGCTGCCGTCGAAACTGCGCAGTCACCCGGAGCGCCATTGGAAGCACACCAAGCCAGGTATTGGCGTGGTGGTGGCCATGTTGGGCGTGCGCGGCCATCTCCCCCAACTCACCCACCACCAGCTGATCCTCTCCAGCGAATGGGAGGAGGATTTCGATGCGATCTTCAATTCTCCGCACGGGTCGTCGCACTCCATTTACGTGTGCAAACCCTCAGAAACCGACGCCGAGATAGCCCCTGAGGGGCACGAAAACCTGTTTATTTTGATCCCTACCAGCGCGAGCACCGACATCGGACACGGCAGCACGTACAACGACGAGCCGACACCCAAGGTGGAGATGCTTGTCGACGCCGCGATCCAACTGATCAGCGACCGCTGCGGCATCCCCGGACTGGAAGAACGCGTGGTCGCCCGGCACACGCTGGGACCTGCGGATTTTGCGCAACGCTACTTCGCCTGGCACGGCACTGCCTTGGGCTACGCCCACACGCTGCGGCAATCCGCCTTCCTGCGGGGCAACCAGGCATCCAAGACGGTGGAGGGCTTGTTCTACGCTGGGAGCACCACCACCCCGGGTGTTGGGGTGCCGATGTGCCTGATCAGCGCCGAGAATGCAGCGTCGCTCGCCGCCGACCACCTGGCGTAATTACTGTAGGTTGCCCTTCCAGGTGACGTTGGCGATGGTGAGTTCCGCATCGGAGGTGGAGCTCACTGTGGTGTTGAACTTATAACGCACGCTGGTGGTGGCACCCGCACCAAGCGGCAGGTCAAGGCCATTGACGTAGCTGTCATCGGAGTTGGAGTTCGTGTTCATCAATTCCGCGTTGCCGGATTTGGTCTTCAGGGTCGGCTGCCCCAGCGCCGATGGTGGCAACGGCACATCATTCAAGTTCTTCAGGTTCAGAAGAATCACCACTCCGCCGTTGCTGCCGGAGCTGACGCTGCGCAAACGCCAGCGCACGTTCAGCCCTGGGTCTTCTATTTCCTTGGAGGCATCCTGGGTGGTGATGGGGTTGGCTTCCTTCGCCACGAACTCCTTAGCGGTGGAGGGTGTGAGGGTGGTGGATAGGCCGCTGCTGGAGTTTGTTGCCCCTGAGCTGCATGCTGCCAGCGCGAAGGGAACCGTTACGATGCAGATTGCGGCTACTTTTGCCCTATTGCTCAACACTTCGCTGGTCACACCTTTCCTCAATCTCCACAATTGGTTTTCATTCTAGTATGACCAGAATTCAGCTACTGTTGTGGTCATGGATTTTCCGTCATTAACCGAGCTTAAAGCCCGCAACACCCTCAAATGGACCCGCTACGGCGACGACGTTCTGCCCCTCTGGGTCGCCGAATCGGACTTTAGTACCTGCCCCGAGGTGAAAGCCGCCATTATGGACGCTGTGCAGCGAGAATCCTTCGGCTACCCGCCGGACGGCCACGACCTCGCCCCGGCGCTGGCAGCGTTCAGTACAACCCGCTATGGCTGGGAGATCAATCAAGCACGCATTTTCCCTGTCCCGGACGTGGTGCGCGGCGTGTACCTGGCCCTAAGTTTCCTGACCAAGCCAGAGTCACCGACGATTATTCCCGCCCCCGCCTACATGCCGTTTTGGGAACTCACCGCCGCCACCGGCCGGGAAACCATGGTCATTGACGCGTACGGCGGATTGGACCTGAACGATATTGAAGACTGTTTTAAGCGCGGCGCGGGCAGCCTGATTCTGTGCAACCCTTATAACCCCCTGGGATACACGTTCAGCAGGGAATTCTTGATTGAACTCGCGGACTTAACGGCACGCTACGATGCCCGCATCATTTCCGACGAAATCCACGGACCGCTGGTCTACGACGGCACCCACATACCCGCCGCCTCCGTGTCCGACACCGCAGCACAGGTGTGTGTGACCGTGACTGCGACGTCGAAAGCCTGGAACATCGCAGGGTTGAAATGCGCACAGATGATATTCACCAACGATGAAGATGTGGCGCGGTGGAATGCCGTGCCGTGGATGCTTCGCGACGGCGTGTCCATCCTCGGCCTCGTCGCGGCGCAAGCCTGCTACGAAGCACCCACCAGTTTCTTAGACGACCAGGTCGCGCAGCTGAAAGCCAACCGGGATTTCCTGGTGGAGGAACTCCCCAAGCGCGCCCCCGGCGTGCTAACCGCCAACCCCGAGGCCACCTACCTGATGTGGCTGGATTTCCGTAACACTCCCCTGGCGGACCAGCCCGCAGCGCAGCTTATGCGGAAGTCCAAGATTGCCCTGAATGAAGGCACGACGTTTGGCCAAGGGGGCGAAGGGCATGCGCGCCTCAACTTCGCCTGTTCCCCAGACACGCTGGAGATCGCCATAGATCGCATCGCCTCTGCAGTGGCCGGATAGCTTTACCCGGTGTAGAGCGCCTCGTACCACTCGGGGCGGGTCTCCCCAAGTGTTTTCACCACCACCACGGTGGCCGCCGCCACAGCCTTAGAACTAGACCCCATCTGGTCGGCTTTGATGGTGGCGTGCAGCTCATTGCCCTTGTCCTCAATGAGGCCCTGGGTGACGGCCAGGTCGCGGGCCTCGGTGAGCGGTGCCACAGCATTGTCGCCAGGGGTCTCCGACGTGCGGTCGACGTACCCCAGCACCACACTTTCCTGCACGGCGCGGGTGAGGAAGTCCTTCTCGAACGCACCAGCGCGGGTGAGTTCAATGGGACCGTTGTCGCGAATTTCCTGCACCAGCCACGCCAGGACCTCGCCGAAGGGCGAATGCATCCGGAACAGCGTCTGCTCGCCGGCGGTGAGCTGCGTCATCACGGTGAGCAGTTCCAGGGAGCGGGCAATGGACTCGGCGTCGAAACGCGCACCCCTACCCTCCAGGAGTTGCATGTCCGTGGTGTAGTCACCCATGCCGGTGACAATGCCGATGAAGGTTTCCCCATCAACATTGACGGTGAAATCCGCACCCAAGCGGTCAAACCTGACCCCCTGGGCGTCGAAAAACAGGGTGTCTGCGGGCATGTGACGGGTATCGCCAATGGCGATGGGTTTGGGGCCGAACGCGCCAGCGCCGACCCATGCGGAACGGTAGTCGCTGATATCAAATAAGCGCAGAAGTACCGCAATGACCATATCCACAGTTAGATGCGTGGATAGTTGCACCACGCGGAAAGCCCCACCAGGCTTTTGGAACGTTACTTGGGCAGTACGTTTCGGCCCAGGGGTCCCGGGGAGCAACGCAAGGTCAGAGCTGATCTGGCTATCAGACACAACAAACATTGACGATGCGATGAACAGTGGATTAGCTGCCATACCATTCAAGTGTACCCCCAAAATTGGCTTTCTAAATCCCCCCTTCTAATATTTACCAAATGGAGCAAGCCATCCAAAGTACCCGAAATAAACGACTCGTTTTCTTAGCCACACTCATGTTATTTTCCATGTACTTTGGTGCGGGTAACCTCATTTTTCCACCCATATTGGGTGCACAGTCAGGGGAAGGATTCTCCCTGGCAATCGTAGGGTTTCTGCTCACCGGTGTGGCTCTACCTGTCGTAGCGGTGATCGCCATTGCGCGCACCGGTAGCGACATTTTTGATCTTTCCATGCGCGGCGGAAAAATCTTTGGCGTGGCCTTTCCCGTACTGGTGTACCTGGCCATTGGCGCGTTCTATGCCCTCCCCCGCACCGCCGTTGTCAGCTACTCGACGGCGATTGTGCCGCTCACCGGGTGGTCCTCCGGGATTGCCTCCACGGCGTTCTTCGTGGGGTTCTTTGCGGTGGCGCTCGCGCTGGCCTTCAACCCGCACGGATTGATCGATAAACTGGGCAAATGGCTCACCCCAGCGCTGCTTATTCTTCTCGTGGTGTTGGTAGCGCTGGCCGCCATGCGACTGCACCCAACTGAGACGGATGCCATAAATAAATATGCCACCCACCCCTTGTCCACCGGACTCATCGAGGGCTATTTCACCATGGATTCCCTCGCATCCCTGGCGTTTGGCATTCTGGTAGTTTCCGCACTACGCCACAGCACCAAAGCCACAGGTTCCACCCTTGCCCGCCTGGTCAGCATCGCCGCCTGCGGTGCCGGCCTGCTGCTCGGACTCATCTACGTCGGCTTGGGGCTAGTAGGGCATCTCATACCAAACTCCCACAGCTACAGCAATGGTGCCGAACTCCTCGCCGCAGCCGCCGAACAAACCATGGGACGCACCGGATTGATCATCTTCGGGGCGATTGTGCTGCTGGCCTGCATGACCACAGCCGTTGGACTCATCGGCGCGACCAGCGAATTCTTCAACCGGCTGCTCCCGGGCGTGTCCTACCGTGCCTGGGCCGTGATATTTTCACTCGTCTCCTTCGCCGTGTCCACGACCGGCCTGGAAACCGTGCTCTCCATCGCAGGTCCCATCATCGGCTTCCTCTACCCGTCCGCCATCACGCTGGTGCTACTCACCCTGCTCGAACCGCTGCTACCGGTACGCCTGCACTACGGGTTCCGCTTCGCCCTGACCGTGTCCGTGGTGTGGGCAGCGCTCATGAGCTTCAGCGACATTGGGTTGAGCTTCCTCGAGCCCCTGATCAGCTGGTCACCTGCCCACGCCCAGCAACTCGGTTGGGTCGCCCCCACGCTGGTGCTCGCCGCCGTGGGCTTCGCAGTGGATATGGTGCGCAAGAAAGAAACCACTGGGACTGAGGCTGAAACGTCAGCGGCGGACGAGTCAGCGGAAGCCTCCGTGTAGGCCATTACACGCTGCCCATCACACACTGCCCAGCCGCTCGATGTACACCGTCGGCCGCATCTGCCGCACCATGTCCACCAGCTCATACGCACTGGGCTGGGTGCCCTTGGGGAACCGCACCACATAATCCGTCACCTCGGCAGGTATACCCCGCTGGCGTATCGACGCCGCAGTCACCTCACCGTCCACGTGGTAGGGCAACAACGCCAAATACGTGGTGGTCTTCCGGCGCGGGTCGTAGCGCGTCCACACCTTCACCGTGGACAGTTCCGACATGGGAAAACTAATGCCAGAGTGCGGAATGCTCACCTGCTCCCCGATCACCAGCACAACCCGGCGCGCCCGAAACGCAATGGCCGCCAAGCTGGACAGCGCAATGATGATGCCCGCTACCGGGGCCGCCATGCCCAGGGCGTATAGCAGGCTGAGGGTGTTGTTGCCGCTTGTGCGGTAGGCCCCCAGAAGCAGCACCGTGATAGGCCCCAGCACAATGACAAACAGCATGCAGGTTTTTGCGGCACGCGAGCTGAGGATTGCGGAGTAGCTGCTTCGGACTTTTATCACTGGTGTGGGCATGGGGTGGACTCTGCGGCTAGTATTCGTCGGCTGTTGTGATGAGCCGCGTGATAATCTCCTGCGAACCCCAGTGGATTCCGTCGTGTTGGAACGCATTGGTGATAAAGGGCCGGAGGTCGCGGAAGACGCGCGCCGTGTTCATGGAATGCTCAAAAGGCACAAACACGTCATCAACGTAGATCGCGGCGGCCGCCACGGCGGGGCCGTGGCCGAGGCTATTTTTATCGTACAGGCTGCGCCAATCGTCTTTGGCGGCGAGGGCGTGCGCGGCGTCGATAAACGGGCGCAGTGCGGGGTCTTCCTCGAATTGCCAGGGGAAAATGTGCTCGCCGGTGAGGTAGAACGGCCGGGTCATGTCGGTGGGGTCGGCGTGTTCCTCAAAGCCGGGTTTATCCTCGCGGATGCGGTGCGCGGACCAGTTGGTGGGGCCTGGGACGGTGCCGCCGTAGATGGATTCGTGCACCACGGCGTACAGCGGCCCCTGTTCGAAGGAGACGCGGCTGCCCACGCTATTGAGGAAGTCGGAGCGTAGTTTCTTCTCGCCTTTCACGGTGACAAACGGGTCTTCAAACAGGTAGGCGAGGGTGTCAAAGCCTCGGTCGCGGCCGAGTTCGATGCCGATGGTGCGCAGCCTGCGGGAGCTCAGGCGCTCGCCGGTGGGCAGGAGCTCGTCGGAGTGGTCGAGGTGGGCGCACACCTCCCGGATGCGGGCCTCGATCCACGGAAAGTGGCGGTAGAACTGGTCGTGCCGGAACTGGAGCTTGTCAAAGGTGGCGCGGTAGATGTCGTCGGCGTGGCAGTCGATGGCGGGCAGGCCGCCCGTGAGAAACACCCTCTCTAGGCTCTCGGGGAACATCGAAGCGTAGGTGGTGATGCAGAAACCACCGAAACTCTGGCCGAACAGCGACCACGTGTCCACCCCAAAAGCATGGCGGAAAGCCTCGCAATCAGCGACGATGGAATCGGCCCGGAGCAGGGGGTAACGCTCGGTCGGCAGCACGTTCACTTTGTCCACCCGCCCCGAACGCCCCGTGCCGCGCTGGTCCAGCAGCAGCACCCGGTAATGCTTCAGGAACTCCCCCAACCAGCCGCTTGCCGATGTCGGCCGGGGTGACGGAAAGCCCGGACCGCCCTGCAGGTACACCAATAACGGCAGCCCCTCCCCTTTCGGGGGCACGATCTCCCGGGCGAAGATGGTGAGGGTGTCGTTTGTGTTGGGGTTGTTGTGGTCCCAGGGGACGTCCATTTCCCAGGACTTCAGGGTGTGGCCAAACCGCGTGGTGGAGCCGACAAGCCGTGCATCAGACATAGTTCACCATGCTAGCCGCTGGCGAAGGCTTCAAAGACGTGGCGGAAATGCCCATCACGTTCGCAGCTGGCTCATGGTGCACAATATGCCCCGGCACAGCGTGAACTAGTACAGTCCTAGGGGTGGACTACATCTCAACACGCGACCCCCAGCGCACCCCAGCAACGTTTACTGACATTCTGCTTGGCGGACTGGCCCCCGACGGGGGCCTCTACCTTCCCGCCGATTATCCCCAGGTCAGCAACGACACACTCACCACGTGGCGTGAGACCCTGACCACGAAGGGATACGCTGCGCTGGCCGCCGAGGTGATCAAGCTCTTTGTGAGCGACATTCCCGCTGAGGATGTGGAGGCGATCTGCGTCCGCGCCTACACCACCCCGACATTTTCCACCCCAGACATCGTGCCCGTCACCGAACTGGACGACAACCTCTTTATCGGGCACCTGTCCGAAGGCCCCACCGCCGCGTTTAAAGACATGGCCATGCAGCTGCTCGGCGAGTTTTTCGAATACGAACTCACCCGGCGCGGCGAAACACTCAACATCCTGGGCGCCACCTCTGGGGACACGGGGTCCGCAGCGGAATACGCCATGCGCGGCCGCCCCGGTATTTCCGTGTTCATGCTGACCCCCGCTGGCCGCATGACCCCTTTCCAGCAGGCCCAAATGTTCGGTCTTGATGACCCCAATATTCACAATGTCGCGTTGGACGGCGTGTTTGATGATTGCCAGGACATTGTGAAGGCCGTGAGTAACGACGCCGAGTTTAAACAGCGCTACCGTATTGGCGCCGTGAATTCCATTAACTGGGCACGCCTCATGGCGCAGATAGTCTATTACATTTCCTGCTGGATTCGCATCACTGACAATAATGCACAGAAAGTCAGTTTCTCCGTTCCCACCGGTAATTTCGGCGATATTTGCGCGGGCCATATTGTCCGCCAGATGGGCGTTCCTATTGACCGCCTGATCGTGGCCACCAACGAAAACAATGTGCTGGACGAGTTTTTCCGCACCGGCGCTTACCGCGTGCGCAGTTCGGCCGACACGCTGGAAACCTCCAGCCCCTCCATGGACATTTCCCGCGCCTCCAACTTCGAGCGCTTCATCTACGACCTCCTCGGCCGCGATGCCACCCGCACCGCCGAACTGTTCAGCCAGCGCGAGGGGTTCACACTTGCCGACGACCCCGCTTTCCCCGCCGCCGCGCAGCGCTACGGGTTCCTTTCCGGCAGCTCCACCCACGCCGACCGGGTAAACACCATCCGCGACACGTGGGAACGCCTCGGCGTGATGCTGGATCCCCACACCGCCGACGGCGTGCACGTGGCCCGTGGCCTGCGCGACCAGGTGGACACCCCCATCGTCTGCCTGGAAACCGCGCTGCCGGTGAAATTCTCCGACACCATTGTGGAGGCCACCGGCCGCGAACCCGATCTGCCGGAGCGCTTCGCCGGCATCATGTCCGCCCCGCGTCACGTCACCGACATGCCTAACGACGCCGCCGTGGTCAAGGACTTTATTCGCCGCACTGTCGCAGGCTAGCTGCCATGTCCTCCACGTCGGCGGGTGGCCAGTATTCCTCTGGTCGCGGGCGCAGCGTGCCCGGGCCTGGGGTGCATTTTTCCACCGTATCGCGCCACCGCTGCGGAATACCCTCCGAGCCGTACACCCCGCCCAGCACAGCGCCGACGATAGCGGCGTTGGTGTCCGTATCCCCACCGCGCCCGATGGTACGTACCAGTGATTCTTCAAAGTCCGTGCCCGTGGCCAGCTCGTACACCGCGTAACTGAAGGCCAGTTTCACCCAGCCAATGTGCTCTGAGACCAGCGGCCTCTCTGTGGACTGCTCAATGAAAACCCGAAGCTCGGGCGGGGCGAGGTCAAGCAGGGCGTCGATAAGCGCGCTGGCGGTGAGTTCCTGGGCGGCGGCGCGTGCCAGGGCAACCGCGACGATGCGGTTGATGGTGATGCACAGGGGGTGGGTGTGGGTCATGCGGCAGTCGAGTTCCGCGAGGTCAGCGAGTGTATCCTCCGGCAGGTTCATGCCCAGGATTGCGAGCGGACTCAGGCGCATCAACGCGCCGTTGGCCTGCGAATCGGGGTTGATGTACTGATGCAGCAGCGCATTTGCGCAGGTAATGCCAATATCGAAAGGGTCCGAAGCCGCCCAGCGTCGGTAGCTGTCCAGCACATCCTGGGCGTCGTAGCCGCCCATGCGGATAATGCTGCGGGCCATGGCCAGGGCCATTTCCGAATCATCGGTTGGCTGACCCGCGATCAGCCGAAACACTCCCCCATCCTGTAATTCCCGCACTCCATCAGGGTAGGCGGCCGCAATCTCCGCTGCGGACCGGAACTCCACCAAACTCCCCAGGCTATCGCCGATCAACTGCCCATAAAGAATACCTGCGCATCGAGACATACCACCTAGGGTATCCTCAACACCATGGGTATTTTTGACAAAGCCAAAGAAGCACTCGGCAACGAGGAAAACACCGACAAAGTGTTGGACAAAGCCGAAGACCTGGCCAAGAGCAAACTCGGCGATGACAAAGCCGACCAGATCAGCAAAGTCCGCAAGGTGATTGACGACAAAATCGGCGAATAGCGCACTTCTGGAACGTTGAGAGGGCCGCGTTTAGAGGGCGAGGTAGAGCACGTAGGCAATACCCGCCATCATCAGCGAAATCATCAGATTAGCCACGATTGATTTACGCTGAACAGCGGCCTTGACATGAAAGCCGTAATCCCGCCACCCGGCGCAATCCTCCGTACCCGGCGGGATAATCCATCGGGGGCGCAGCGTGCAAATGATAAGCCAATCGATAATAAACAAATCGATGAGCAGCATCATCACTTCCATGGTCAGCGCCACCGCAAAACCCAAGCGGAAACTCCCGCCGTGGTGCTGCAAAAACAGCAACGTGGAATACACCAGAGTTCCCAGCAGCGTGAGCAGATAGATCCCGCCGAACAACCAACCACGCCGCTGATCCTCTGGGGTGGCAGGTGGCATGTGCTGCTGAATATCCTCCGGGAAATCATTCCGAAATGCCTCATGGCTTGCGCTTAGGGCGTACAACAACATCAACGTGGGGAAAATAAGAAGGGGAATGCTGACCAACAGAGTGTGGTTGACAACATCATTCATACTTCTAGACTTCCAGAGTCATGCAGATCAGCGCTAGCCCCGGCCCGTGCGGCAAGTGACTACACTAATTTTGCTGACCCAACTTATGCACACCCAGTCAACTTTCCGAGGAGAGCCGCAGTTGTCGAACCAACGTAACACTACTGGCCGTCGTCCACGCATCACGGGTATCGACGCCGCCCGCGCCATCGCCATCATCGGCATGTCCTACGCACACCTCGGCCCCATATTCGTCTCCAGCGACATTGACACTGTGGCTTCCCTACTGACCACCGGCTTCGCCTCCGCGCTCTTCGCCGTGCTCGCCGGGGTTTCCGTCTCCATCATGAGCCAGCGCGGCGTCGAAAAGGGTGGCGTGGAGCTCGCCCAAAGCCGCCAACAACTCATGCTGCGCGGCACCATCCTTATCGGCATTGGCCTGGTGCTTTCCATCGCGCAATACAACATTGCTGTGGTGCTCTCCGCCGTCGGCGCACTCTTCCTGGTGCTTCCCCTGGTGGCGCGCTGGTCTAACCGGGCACTTTGGGCGCTTCTTGTTGGGCTTTTGGTGCTCGGGCCGTTTGTGATCGTCGCCTCCGACACTTTTAACACCTACGTTGACATCATTTCCGGCAGCTACCCGCTCACCGCCTGGTTCACCTACGGCGTCGCCGGAATGCTCGTCCACCGCTACCTCATCCACTCGCGCATGCTGCAATGGATAAGTCTTGTTGTGGGTGTGGTACTCGCTGTTATTGGGGTCAACGCCCGCAGCTGGATCAGCGACCAGCTCCCCGCCCCCGAAGACCCGAAAATGTACGACCAGCTCACTACCGACCCGACCCCCGCCGCTGGGGTGGCTGGTGGCGGTCCAGGTGGAGCGACGAATTCCAACCCCGATATCCAGAGCACCTGGTGGTACACCTACCTCGGGCCGGAGCCGCACATGGGCGGACTTATCGACATCGCGACCTCCATCACCGTCTCCGTCGCAGTCATCGCGCTCTGCCTGCTGATCACTGCTCTTCCCTTAGGGCGCACAATCCTCTATCCCCTCCGTGCCATGGGATCCATGTCACTGACTGTCTACGTCGCACACGTACTCACCGCCGCCATGATCCTGACAAACGACAACAACAACCCCGCCTGGTCCAGCAGCGAAGAACCCGCAACACACCCACTGGCGCTCGGGGTGACCATCGTTGTCGCCATAGTGTGCGCCATGATCTGGAAACAATTCTTCCGGCGCGGACCACTTGAATGGGTTATGCATGTGTTGACGGTGAAAGGGGCGCGGATTGATATGGAGGGTGTGGATCGCACACGTTGATCCAGTGCCATTCAAGGGTTGACACATCCAAAATTTGACAATATCAGAGCTCCACTGCTTAACAATATTGAATTGCGAAAAGCGCGCATCATTATGTGAAATATTCAAACTAGAAGACGGTACCACCATTATAAACCGCTCCCATCATTCGCTATTTTGTTCAACAAAATAGCGGCACGCGGCATGAAGCGTAGACTCGATACATGAGTGCCTTAACGCGTCTTCTCTCCCCCGAATCCATCGTCCTTGATGCTTCCGCTGCTGATTGGCGCGACGCCATCCAGCAGGCCGGATCACTCCTCGAAAACGCGGGTCACTGTACACCTGACTACACGCAGTCCATGATCGATACGGTGGCCCACAACGGCCCCTACATCGTCCTCACGCCGGGTTTGGCACTCGCCCACGCCCGGCCCTCCGCCGCCGTTCAGTCCACTGGTTTGTCGTTTCTGCGCTTATCGACGCCCATTTCATTCGGCCACCCCAAAAACGATCCGGTCAGCATCGTTATAGCTCTCGCGGCGGCTGACAAAACCCAACACCTTGACGCCCTGAGTTCTCTATCCACGGTTCTTGCCAATTCAACAAGAAGAGCCGGCTTGGATAAGGCAGCAACGGTTGAAGAGGTGCTGGAGTTACTGGACGTCGATAAGCAGCATCGTTCAGAACCGCAGGCTCGAAACAAAATACTCACGGTGTGCGGCAACGGCTTGGGAACGTCATTGTTTTTGAAAAACACCCTCGAATCCGTGTTGGAAGCATGGGGCTGGGGTTCCTACATCACCGTTGAAGCCACGGACACCATTTCCGCAAAGGGAAAAGCCAAAGAGGCCGACTGCATTCTCACCTCTGGCGAAATTGCTCGCACACTTGGCGACGTCGGAATCCCTGTGCGCGTCATTGACAATTTCACCTCGCAACGAGAGATCGACACCGCGCTCCGCGAACTCTACGACATTTAGGACACGCCATGCTTGCCATCAACTTTCTTGTCAATGAAATACTCGCAGTCCCCGCATTCCTCATCGGCATAATAACCGCAGTGGGACTGAGTGCACTACGCAAACCCGTCGGCACCGTCATCGGCGGGGCGCTGAAAACCACCCTCGGTTTTCTCCTGATCAGCGCGGGTGCCACGCTGGTCACCGCCTCGCTCGAACCGCTCGGGACCATGATCACTGGGGCAACCGGGGCGCACGGTGTGGTGCCCACCAACGAAGCCATCGTCGGTATTGCCCAACAGCACTACGGCTCCCAGGTTGCATGGCTCATGATCGCAGGCTTCGCCGTCAGCCTCCTTCTGGCCCGCATCACTCCCCTGCACTATGTATTCCTCACCGGACACCACGTGCTGTTCATGGCCACACTGCTCACCATTGTGCTCGCCACCGCCGGGTACAACAGCTGGGTGGTGATCGCTTTTGGGGCCGTGCTGCTCGGCATCCTCATGGTGTCCCTTCCCGCGCTCGCACAACCCTGGACCAGGAGCGTCACTGGTGACAACAGCATTGCCATCGGGCACTTCGGCACCGTTGGGTACATCGCGGCGGGGGCCGTGGGCAAAGCCGTCGGCAACCGGCGCGGGCATGAAAGCCCCTCCACCGAAAAACTCACCCTCCCCGAAGGACTCCGATTCCTCCGCGACTCCATGGTGGCCACCGCGCTATCCATGGCGCTCATGTACGTCATTTTGGCCATCATTGTGCTCTTGCGGGCTGGACGTGCCGAAGCCTACAGTGCCTTTGAAGACGGGGCCACCAGCGTAGGCAACTACATCATGCAGGCCGTCACCCAAGGACTCCAATTCGGTGTGGCCGTTGCCGTGATCCTCTTCGGTGTACGCACCATTCTTGGCGAACTCGTGCCTGCATTCCAAGGCATCGCCGCCAAAATCGTGCACGGCGCCATCCCCGCACTCGACTGCCCCATCGTGTTCCCCTACGCCCAAAACGCCGTGCTCATCGGTTTCATCGCCTCCTTCGCAGGCGGACTCGTAGGCTTGGCGGTGCTCTCCACCTGGCTCAACCCGACCTTCGGAGTGGCACTCATCCTGCCGGGACTCGTCCCGCACTTCTTCACTGGTGGCGCTGCGGGCGTCTACGGAAACGCCACCGGCGGGAGGCTCGGCGCTGCATTCGGCGCCTTTGTCAACGGGCTGATCATCACCTTCCTGCCTGCATTCCTTCTCGGCGTGCTCGGGGCATTTGGATCAGAAAACACGACCTTCGGCGACGCAGACTTCGGCTGGTTCGGCATTCTTATTGGGTCCGCCGCCGGACTGCCGTCCGCTCTAGGCTTGGTGCTTATTGCGGCTAGCGGCGCGGTAATCCTCGGTCTGGCGATCGTGGTGCAGAAGAAGCTCGTTGATGGGGGTTGGGATCCGGCACCGGGACGCGGGGTTGGCGGCACAGGCGATGGTGGCACTGCCGAGAGTGATGGAACTGCCGACGGCGAAGTTGTTGGCCGCTCCTATCCCAAGATCACTCCCCCAGTCGGTGCGTCCACTCCACCTGCGCACATCGACTTTGATTAGAGAACGGTGCACTGCAAGGTGTGCTTATGCTCAAGCACGACAATGGGGTGTTTTTCGGCCTGGAGATAAGCACACTTTCACTCCTGTCAGGTAGCTCCACTGCTAGGTACGCAAACACCCTGTTTTCGGACCCAGCGGTGGACCTATTTCTATGCAAACGTTTGCACTAACGGCGTTCAAGACGTAGCGGCGACCGCAGCGATCCATCGCCCCTCCACCCCCTCACCCCCGATATTGATCTGATGAAAAAATATTAATCTGAAAAATAATTAATGTGCGACATCCGACAATCACATTAAAATGGGAATGTTGTATAAACATCGACACACCTACTGATCGATTCAGATACCAGCTAAATAGCGCCTTTGAGGCGCAAACGGAAAATCAGGACTGTCTAAGACCGCAGAGCGCTGCAAATGCGACGAACGTGATGCGCACAGACCGGACAGACACCCTACATAGCCGCTGCACATCCGCCACTACACACCACATATCAGCTCAAATACCAAGCTTGGGCGATGTTTCCACCTCACACTAAACCTCCCCTACCCTCACCCCCAAACGCGCAATCCCACAGTCTCAAAACCTTACACAAACCTTAAAAGTTGACATGCCAGCAGTAAACTTTTGCCTAAGAATTTTAAGCTATATTAAGGCTTAAGTTTCGGTAAAAATGAATATTGGATACCACCCCCTTTCATGATCTATATTTCATCTTTATGAGAGCAATCGTTGATCATCCAGAGCTGGCGATTTTTGGTGTAGAAACCGAACCGCCTGCGCGAACGTTGGTTGACATTCTTAGCGCAACCATGGATGCGCATCCCGAGGAGGTCGCCATTGAAAGTGCGACCGCTACAATCACATATTCCCAGTTAAGGGGCCTCTTGGATGAGCAGGCCGCCCGGCTGCACGCGAAGGGAATCGGCCCCGGCGATCGCGTGGGTATCCGTGTCCCCTCAGGCACCACTGATTTGTATGTGGCTATCCTCTCCACACTGTGGGCCGGTGCCGCCTACGTCCCTGTGGACTGGGATGACCCTGATTCCCGCGCAGACACCGTGTGGGAAGAGGCCAGCGTTGCGGCTGTCTACGGCAAGGATCTCGCGATCGTCGATAAGCATGGTGGCGGAAACCCAGACCATCACGTGCCCACCCTGGACGATGACGCCTGGGTGATTTTCACCTCCGGTTCGACGGGCAAGCCGAAGGGTGTGGCGGTGCAGCATCGTGCAGCGGCGGCGCTAGTGGATGCGGAAGCCCGCATGTACCTAACGGAGAATCCGCTGGGCCCCGGTGACCGCGTGATGGCGGGCCTGTCGGTAGCGTTCGACGCCTCGTGTGAGGAAATGTGGCTGGCCTGGCGGTACGGCGCAACTCTGGTGACGGTGCCTCGAGATGTCGTGCGTTCCGGCGAAGACCTAGGTGAATGGATCGTTTCACAGGGCATCACTGCCGTGTCCACGGTGCCCACCCTCGCCTCCTTGTGGCCCGCCGATGCTCTTGAGGCTGTGCGTCTGCTTATTTTCGGCGGCGAAGCCTGCCCCGCCCCGCTCATCCAGCGCCTGTCCCGCCCCGGCCGCGAGCTGTGGAACACCTACGGCCCCACGGAAGCCACCGTCATTTCCACTGGTGCGCTGATGATTCCCGACGTCCCGGTGCGCATCGGCCGCCCCGTACCCGGGTGGGCCTGCGCCGTGGTGGATTCCGAGAATCAGCCAGTCAAGTGGGGCGAAACCGGCGAACTCATCGTCGCGGGCGTGGGCCTGGGCCGCTACCTCGACCCAGTGAAAGACGCCGAATGCTACACCGAGTTCCCTGCCTTGGGCTGGGAGCGCGGCTACCGCACCGGCGACCTAGTGCGCGCCGAGCAGGAGGGCCTGATTTTCGCGGGCCGCGCCGACGACCAGATTAAATTCGCTGGTCGCCGCATGGAACTGGGAGAGATCGACGAGCACCTGACCAACCTCCCCAACGTGAATGTTGGCGCCGCCGCGCTGCATAAAACCGAGGCGGGTTCGCCGGTGCTGGTGGGCTATTTGTCCGCCAAGCAGGGCGCCACCATCGACATGGCAGAAATCAGGAGCATTCTGCTCAAGCGCCTGCCCGGCGGCATTGTGCCGCTGCTGCATGTGGTGGACGAGATGCCGATGAAAACCTCCGGCAAGGTGGACCGCAAGGCCCTGCCGTGGCCGCTTCCCAGCGCCGGGGACGATGCCTTTGCGGGTATTGATCCCTCGCTGCATTGGCTGGCGGAGCGCTGGCACGAGCAACTTGGCCCGGTGCCGCTGGATGATCACAGCGACTTCTTTGACTTGGGCGGCAGTTCCGTGGCCATTGCCAAGCTGGTGGTGGCGCTGCGGGAAGCCTACCCCAACGCCGAAATCGCGGAGCTGTATAACCACCGCAGCCTGCGGGACATGGGCCAGTACCTAGAGAGCCTGGACGTCAGCACCGAGGAGCGCCCACTTGCGCGCCCGATCCCCTGGTATTCAGGCTTTGTGCAGGCCGCGTTTGTGTGCTTCCTGCACCTGATCAACGGCTTACGCTACGTGGTTGGCTCAATCATTGTGGTGTGGGTGCTGGCCGCGATTTTCAACGCGGGCTGGGTTCCCCAGCCGCCGGTGCTGCCACTGATTGTCGGCTGGCTATTGTTGTTCTCTATTCCCGGTCGCATGCTGCAAACCGCCATTGGGGTGCGCCTTCTGTGCTTCCGCATCAAACCCGGCGAATACTTACGTGGCGGGCTGACTCACCTGCGCATTTGGGCCGCCGAGCGGCTGCTCATCTACGAGAACCTAGATATTATTTTGGGCAGCCCGGCAGCCGTGGTGATGAACCGCCTGCTGGGCAACCGCGTGGGACGGCACTGTCACCTGCATCAACAGCCCTGTGTCACGGGCCTGGTGAGCATTGGCGATAACGTTTCCATCGAGCACGAAGCCGATGTGAGCGGGCACTGGCTTGACGGCGACACCCTGCACGTGGGCACCATCGACTTGGAGGATGGGGTGCGCATCGGCACCCGCACGCTGGTCTCCCCAAACAGCAAGGTCGGGGCGGATTCGGAAATCCTGCCCGGCTCGCACGTGACCGGTAGCATCCCCAGCGGACAGTTTTGGGGCGGCTCCCCCATTTTCTACTGGGGCAAATCCGGCGAAACCTGGCCCAGCGAAACCCCCGAAGAAGTCGAAGAGTTGGAGCGTTGGGGCAGCCTGCGGTCGTGGGGAGCCTACTCACTGGGCATGTTCCTGGTGGAATTCCTGCCCATCCTGGCGGTCTTTCCCGGCGGCCTATTGGTGTTCCAGCATGTGCGCACCCTCCAGCGCTATGAGGAAGTATTCCCCATCTTGGCGCTCTACGTGCCGATTTTCACGCTGCTGACGGTAGCCAGCTGGCTGGGCTTGGTCATCCTGTGCGTGCGCACCGTCGCACCGCTGATCGCCCTGGGGTACTTCCCTAGTTCCAGTTCCACGGGCTGGGCGGTGTGGCTGACCCACACGCTGCTGCAGCGCACCCTGAAGTCCGCGTATTTTCTTTATGCATCCTGTTACACGCCCATGTTCCTGCGAGCGCTGGGTGCCACGGTAGGTAAGAACACGGAAATCTCCACGGTGGAGACCATTCCGCACTTGACCTGCATCGAGGACGGCAGCTTCCTCGCCGACCACGCCCTGGTCAACTGCGCGCGCTCCCGCGGCGGCTGGATTCACATCGGCAGCGCCGTGATTGGCGAGCGCAGCTTCGTGGGCAACTCAGCCATCGTCGGCCCGGACCGCGACATCCCCAGCGAATCCCTGATCGCTGTGCTCTCGTCCACGCCGTACCAGCCGGAATCAGGGACGTGTTGGCTGGGGCGCAAAGCCACCGCCATTCCCCGCGTGACCGTCGCCTCCGATCAGGAGAAAACCTACAATCCGCCGCAGCGCCTGAAAATCGCGCGCGCCCTTGTGGAAGCCTGCCGTGTGATCCCGCTGTTCATCGCGGCGTGGCTGGACCTAGCCATCGTCTACGCAGGCACCTTGGCCTACATGTCCGCCGGGGGCATTTCTAATCACAGGCACGGCCTGATATTGGCGCTGCTGTGGTCCGGCCCCATCGTTATCGCGGCCGCCACCGCCGCCTCGATCATCCCGATCATCGCGAAATGGCTGCTCGTTGGCTCATTTAAGCACACGCAGGTGCCGCTGTTTAGCACCCTGGTGTGGCGCAGCGAACTTGCCGACACCTTCGCTGAAATGCTCGCCGTGCCCAGCATGATCCGCATGAGCCTCGGCTCCCCGCTGTACAACGTGTGGGCGCGCCTGATGGGCACCAAGATCGGAAAGTCCGTGTGGTGCGAAACCTGGTGGCTGCCGGAATTCGACCTGATCAGCATCGACGCCCGCTCCACCGTCAACCGCGGCACCGTGCTGCAAACCCACCTCTTCCATGACCGCGTGATGGCCATGGAACCCGTACAGCTCGGCTCCGGCGCGACCCTCGGCCCGAACAGCTTCATGCTGCCCGGCTCCAGCATTGGCGAGCGATCCACAGTGGGCCCCGGCTCCCTGGTGCTTCGCGACGAGCAGTTGCCACCCAACTCCCAGTGGGCAGGAAACCCTGTTCGGCACGTGGACAAGATCATCCGCAGCACCAACTCCCAGCTCACCATCACCCACCACTAGCGTTCGAGAGGGCATATGCCTAGCAACAGCTTCGATCCCATTCCCCTGCGCTCTACAACTGAGGGACAGGTGCCTGAAGGGCATTTGCCCCCAGGCACGCGCCCCAGCCCCGGGCGTCGCCCCAGCCGCGAGGCGTGGCTCGGCAAGCGCAAGCAGGCGGTGGAGGCGCGTGACGACGCCGCGGTAGAGGAGACGTCGCAAAGCACATCCATGCCGAGCGGACCCGACCACCCGGTGATCCGGCACTTCCGGCACCGCGTGGAGCGCTTCACCAACGACGGACGCGCCACCGGGCGCCTCACGGGTATCGACGCCGCGCGCGGCCTAGCCATGGTCGGCATGGTAGCGATCCACACCTTGCCGGAGCTGAACGAAAAAACCGGCCGCCCCACCATGAACTGGAACCTCTTCTCCGGGCACGCCTCCGCCCTCTTCGCCGTGCTCGCCGGGGTGACCATCTCACTGCTCAGCGGCGGCAACAACCCCCACACAGGCGACAGAATGCAACAAACCCGGATCATGCTGGGGACCCGTGCCCTCGTCCTGCTGCTGTTCGGGCTGACCCTGAACTTCATGGACTTCTCCGCACACAACATTCTGTTGTACTACGGGCTGTACTTCCTGCTGGTCATCCCCTTCACCACCATGACCTCCGGGCAGCTGTTCGTCATGGGCGGATTCTGCGCCATCTTCGGGCCGCTAGCCATCCAAGCCACGCGGCTTGTCACCGTGATTGACCCCAGCCCTAACCCCTCCCTCGAGCAAGCCATCAGCGACCCCATCGGTACCGTCCTGGCGCTCTTTGCCCTGGGAACCTACCCGGCGTTTACCTGGTTGACCTTCATTTTCATCGGTATGGGCATTGGCAGGCTACAACTCACCCGCGAAAAAACCCAGACCAAGCTGGTGTTTTACGGACTCACCATCGCTCTAACAAGCTCTATCGCCTCCCAAATGCTGCTCTACCAGTTCGGCGGGCTGGAAGCCATCCAGCGGGCCAACGCCAGCATGAGCGGCGACAACATCCAATCCATCATCGACTTCGGCGGCGGCAACGATCAGCTTGAAACAACCATGTGGTGGTTGGTCATCCCCACCCCACACTCCAACACCACCTTCTCCGTCCTGATCAGCGGCGGCATCGCCATCGCATTGATTGGAGTGTTCCTGATGCTGGGCAAACAAAAAGTCGTGCCGCTCGCACTGCTCGCCGACATCGGCTCCATGACCCTCACCCTGTTCACTCTCCACCTCACCTTCCTCAGCATCGTGGACGTGGACGCCAAGCCCGTGCTGTGGTTCATCACCCAAATCGGCGTGGCCATCAGCATCGCCGCCATCTGGAAACGCATCTGGAAACGCGGACCCCTCGAATACATTGTCACCACCGTCTGCGGAAACACCGCACGCATACTCCAACCCAAAGTCGCATCGCTCCTGCGGCGTGGTGGAGCAAGCGGAGACGAGGCGCAGCGTGAGGGCCTAGACGGCGCGGAATCGGAGTCGGACCTGGAGGACTCCGAAGAACTGATTCCTTCCATCGAATCGGTCTTCCTGCCCGCCCTCCACGACGTGAACACCACCATGCAGTACAAACAAGGCAAGAACATCAACCGCGCAAGCCATGTCCGACTTTTCGGGCAGCCCGTCCACACGACGCATCACAAGAAGAAGTGAAGGGTGAGCATATGCGCTATAGTGATGGCTGGTTCTGTCACACCTGAAG
>ERZ772956.306-NODE-306-length-39222-cov-7.567238_pt1 | contig 39222 bp, 32 predicted proteins | sample MGYA00580683_ERZ772956 | MGnify/ENA primary metagenome ERZ772956 (study PRJEB29015, sample SAMEA2738077) | human oral metagenome | biome: human oral; feature: human-associated habitat; material: saliva | place: China | collected 2212 ... | reverse complement strand
CGCCAGCTATTTCGATCGACCAAAAATCCACCTCAAGAAACCCTCGTTCCACCGTCGCCACCGTCACTGAAGTTTACGATTATCTTCGTCTTCTCTTTGCGCGTGTTGGTGTACCACATTGTCCAATCTGTCATCGTGAAGTTTCCCGCCGTTCGGTTGAGGATATCGTTAATGAGGTTATGAAGCTGCCGCTTGGCTCCAAATTAATGCTACTCGCTCCCCTGGTCCAGCAGAAAAAAGGTGAGTTCCAACATATTTCTGAGCAATATCTCCAAAAAGGCTTTTCTCGCGTGCGTGTTGATGGTATTGTTTATGCGCTTGATGAGTTTCCAGAACTTGAAAAACAGGAACGTCACAACATCGAACTAGTGGTTGACCGTTTTATTCTTAGTACTGAACTTTATTCTCGTATCTCAAGCTCCATCGAACAGGCGCTCGAGCTTGGCCAGGGCATTATTCAGTTACTTAAGATCAATGATAATAGTTCCACTATCGAGGGGAAAACCTTGGGTGCTCAAAACACCGAAGTGCTCACCTATTCACAGCGCTATGCTTGTCCAGTTCATCCAGATGAGCTGATTCCTGAACTTGAGCCAAGACTCTTCTCCTTCAATGCTCCTCAAGGTGCCTGTCCAACCTGTACGGGCCTTGGTACTCGCATGGAAATTGACCCTAATCTAGTCTTCAATAATAACCTCACTATTGCCGAAGGCGGTATTCGTCCGTTTAATCGCGTGCAAAGTGATTCCTGGTGGCTCAAGCGTCTCTCGGCCGTCGCTGCGCGTCATGGTTTTTCGATTCACGTGCCAATTCGTGAGCTCACCGAAGAGCAAAAACATCTAATTCTTTATGGTACCGGCAATGAAAAATATGAAGTCAAAATTTCCGGTTCTGGTAAGTTTAAGGATGGTGCGACTTATGAGTCAATCTACGAAGGTGTCATCCCGACTCTTGAACGTCGCCACAAGGAAACCGACTCAGATTTCATGCGCAAGGATATCGAACGTTTTATGCGCGTACATGAATGTCAAACTTGTCATGGCGCTAGATTGAAACCGGTGGTACTTGCGGTGACCATTCATGGCCTCAATATTAACGATTTTTGTAATCTTGATGTCGACGCTATGCTCGATGTTTTGTCGCAGGATCTTGAATTTACTGAAGCGGAAGCCTTAATTGCTCGCCCAATTCTTAAAGTGATTCGCGAACGAGTCAAATTTATGCAGGACGTTGGCCTAGGTTATCTCGAGCTCAGTCGTGCCGCCAATACTCTCTCTGGTGGGGAAGCTCAACGCATTCGCTTGGCTACCCAAATCGGTTCCGGTCTCCAGGGTGTGCTTTATGTATTAGATGAGCCATCGATTGGTCTCCATCAACGCGATAATGATAAATTAATCGCAACCTTGAGACATCTTCGTGACCTTAGAAACACTGTACTAGTCGTCGAGCATGATGAAGATACCATGATGAGCGCAGATTATTTGGTCGATATTGGTCCAGGGGCTGGCGCGCGCGGTGGTCAGGTGATTTCCGCTGGTACGCCAGAGGAGATCGCGAATGACCCTGAATCTCTCACTGGTAAATATCTCTCTGGTGCTAAGAAAATCTCCGTGCCGAAAACCCGTCGCAAACCGAAGCTTAATCAATATCTCACTGTGGTCGGTGCCAGGGAAAATAACCTAAAAAATCTCACGGTCAAATTCCCACTCGGGGTAATGACAGTAGTTTCTGGCGTTTCCGGCTCTGGAAAATCTACCTTAGTTAATGAAATTTTAGCCAATGAATTACTTGCCCGCTTGCACCGCGCCCAAACCGTAGCTGGTGAACACGAACGCATCGACGGTATTGATAATCTTGATAAGTGTATCGTGATTGATCAAAGTCCAATTGGTCGTACTCCTCGCTCGAATCCCGCCACCTACACCGGGGTCTTCACCGCCATTCGTGAACTTTTTGCCACTCAGCCAGAGGCGGAAATTCGTGGCTACAAGGCCGGTCGTTTCTCCTTCAATGTTAAAGGTGGTCGCTGTGAGACCTGTCAGGGTGACGGTGTGAACAAGATTGAAATGCACTTCTTGCCGGATGTCTATGTGACTTGTCCAACCTGTCACGGTAAGCGCTATAATCGTGAGGCGCTCGAGGTCAAATATAAGGGTAAGGATATTTCGGATGTCTTAAATATGACTATTGACGAGGCGGTCGAGTTCTTCGAAAATATTCCTGCTATTGCTAATAAACTGAAGACCATTCAAGAAGTCGGTCTCGGCTATATTCGTCTCGGCCAGTCTGCCACTACTTTCTCGGGCGGTGAAGCGCAACGTATTAAAATCGCCACCGAACTCTCTCGTCGCTCCACTGGAAAGACCCTCTATATTTTGGATGAGCCAACCACTGGTCTGCATACCGATGACGTGAATCGCCTCTTGAAAATCTTAGATCGTCTAGTTGCCGGCGGTAATACCATGATTATTATTGAGCACAATCTCCATGTTATTAAAAGTGCTGACTGGATTATTGATATGGGTCCAGAAGGTGGCCAACATGGTGGTCAAATTATCGCCGAGGGCACACCAGAAGAAATCGCCAAAAATGATCAAACCCCAACCGGTGTTTATCTCCGCGAGTTTCTCAAATAGAAACCGCCTCAACCAGCATTTATCTCCGTGAGTTTCTCAAGTAAAAACCGCCTTTAGACTAATTATTGCGGCATAAGAAAATCCCTAGTCAGACTAGGGGTTTTCTTTATCTAATTGCTAAGGCTTCACGGAGCTTATCGGATAATTGTTGAATTTTTAGGGTTTTATTGGCCTTTGAGTTTTCTACATTAATTTTCGAAAGCATTAATGCGCGCTGTAAATTCCAGTCTGTAATTAGTGCAGAGAAAATTGTACCAGCAATAATCGTTGCGGCGACGTCACGCGTCACTTTTATGTCCTTGTTTCGAAAATCTTCCTTAAAAACTCCAGCCAGAATTTGATTTTCGGTTACATAAATTAATTTCAAGGTCGAAAGTGTACTTAGAATTTGCTTCACTCGCATCATTTGGGATTTTTTACCCATCACGAACATGATTTCTGCTCGTTGCAGGAGGCGATAAAAAGTCGTCAAATTGGTCCTGGAGAGGTCAGGTGCACTCAGTAATTTTGGTAGTTCCGATCGATCGAAACACCACGCCAATTTAGTCTTCGGGCGTGACTCTAGGTAATCCAAAATCGCCTTAATCTGCACATTATTTAATTCTGCCGACCAATCAATGTAAATATAATCAAATTTGGCCGTGCGCTTTTCTAAAATTTTGCCATTAAAATCACATTGCTTGACAAATTCTGGCACCAAATTAATATAGTTATTTTTCGAAAGCAAAATATATTGAAAATCATCACAAGTTTCGGGATTTTCTGGGCTAAAAGCCGTCTCCGTCTCGATGCGAAAGTTCGAAATTACCTCATCTGCCAGCTTCTGTCCGGCCATGATGCTAAAGCGGTCATTGTAATATTTTTCGCTACCATCATAAGCTAAATCGAGGTGCGCATTCTGGTTCTTGTCCAGTTCGAAATTTTTCGCATCCAGAGAAAGATAAACGTTTTTAATATTTTTACCAATAATTAATACTTTCATCTTTTCTCCACCTCTTTAAATTCACCACCCTTTAAGTTCTCTAGTGTGTATCGTCCAAATTCAATGCGATGTAGCTCCACTACTTTGTATCCTACCGCCAGGAAAGTGCGACGAATTTGACGATTTCTGCCTTCGCTCATTTCCACTAGGAATGTGCAGCCACTCGGATCGGACTCTTCCTTTTTAAGAAATAATTTACTCTTACCATCCGGTAAATCAATTCCCATATCTGAAATCATTTGCTGATGTAATGACGCGAGCGGGCGATTTAACTTCACGATATAACTTTTAATCTTAAAAAATTTCGGGTGCGTCATCGAGAAAGCAAAATCGCCGTCGTTGGTTAATAAAATTAGTCCCGAACTGTCCTTATCGAGTCTCCCCACGGTTTTTAGATTTTGATATTTTTCGGGTAAAAGCTCAAAAAGTGTCGGTGTGTCACCCTGACGCTTCTTGGAGCAAACATATCCCACTGGTTTATTTAAAATTAAATAAGTAAAGCCTTTTCGCTCTTCAATTTTTTGGCCGTCCAAAAAGACCTCATCACAAGTTTCGTCAAAACGACGTCCTAGCACGGCGACCTCTTGATTAATCCTCACGCGGCCATCTGCGATGAGGTTATCGGCTTCACGGCGTGAGACGCCAGTTTGTTCGGCTAAAAATTTATTTAATCTATACATTACCTAGAAATGGATTAGAGTTATTGATTGGTGGCTGAACTGGTGCGACGGGCTGAGTTTGAACTGGCTGAGCTTGGATGGCTGGCTGTGTCGGAGCGATCGGCTGAGCTTGCGTAGCTGGTTGTGCAGATGTAAAAGGATGAGCTGATGAGATAGACTGCATCTGAGCTTGTGTCTGCATTGCAGCTTCGGCCGGCGAGACTGATTGTGTTGGTGTTGTGACTGGAGTTTGTGCTGGCGCAGCCGCGAATTGAGTCATCATATTATCTGTAGTCGGAGCAGTTGCTGTGGCGACTGGCGCACCATTTGCGTCATTTAAGACTTCATGCACAGCATTCACTACATCTTCAATTCCTACTTGCGACTTTACGAGGAAACGGTCCGCCCCAAGTGATTCACCACGGGCTTTTTGATCATCGGCCGAAAGTGCGGTCATCATAATTACCTTGATATTGGCGGTCTCTGGCGTCGAACGCAAGATATCGAGCATGTCAAAACCTGAAATCTTTGGCATCATCACATCGGAAATAATCAAGTCTGGGCGTTCTTTTACTGCTAGAGCAAGAGCTGCTTCGCCGTCACCCGCAGAAGCAATTTCGTAACCTTCCGCCGTTAATCTAATTCCGTAAATCTCGCGTAAGCTTTGGTCGTCTTCAACTAATAAAATTTTTGTCATCTTCTCTCCTTACTTATTTAAGATGTTTGGGTTAGTTGGCGTAATTGGTGGGGTAGGCATAGTGGGGTTAATCGGTGTAGCTGGAGTCGGGGTAGGATTGGCTGGTGTAATCGGAGTCGAGACTGGATTGACTGTTGCGGCTGGAGTTGGGTTGGGATTAATTGGCGCGGTCGGTATGCTTTGTGCATTTGGTATAGTTGACGAAGCTGGTGTGTTTTGAGCTGGAGTAGCGCTGTTCTGTAGGAATGGATTGGACTGCATGGCTGATGCTGCAGGAGTTATCGGAGCTGCAGGTGTGGATGATGCGGTTGGCTCAGTTGGAGCTGGCGCTGGCGTTTGAACCGGCATAGTCGACGCTGTTGGCGTCTGTGCTGGCGCTGGTGTTTGAATAGGCGCGTTCGTCATTGTTGGTGTAGTCGCTGGCTCCCGAGTTGGTATAGTTGACACTGTTGGTGCTTGCATAGGTGTTTCAGTTTGAATCGGTGTGTTCATTGTTGTCGATACTGGCACTGCTGCTGGCGCCGGAGTGTTCATCTCGGTCGAAAACTGCATTGGCGTCGGGGTTTGATTCTCATTAGAAGCAGAAACAGCAGGATTAGAAGCAACGGAATTTTGTGGTGTCATTGCCTGAGTATTGGCTTCGATTTGTTTGCGACGGAGATATTCCTCGTAGGTGAGACGAGGGAAGGCTACATAGAAAGTTGAGCCTTCACCAAAGGTACTTTCCACCCAAGTCGAACCACTCATCGCTTCCACGCGTTCCTTCACGATATAGAGACCTAAACCTGTTCCGCCAATCGTACGCGTTTCGGAATTATCCGCACGATAGAATTTCTGAAAAACATGCTTACTATCTTCCGGGGAAATACCAATACCAGTGTCTGTTACATTAATCAAAACACGGTCGCCATCACCACGTACATTTACCCAAATCCCACCCCCGTTATTGGTGTATTTAATCGCGTTTTCAATTAGATTATTAATAATCTCACGCAAGAAATCCACATCGACCGCCGCAAAAACCTCTTGATTAATCACACGCCCGCCGTTCATATTGGCGGAAGAGGAAGAGCCAAAAGTAAAATGAATATTCTTTTCGCTCATCTTCGGAATTTGACCTTCGGCAATCGAGCGGACCGTGGAAGTCACCTCAATCGGTGTGAGGTGCGCTTTGATTCTCTTATCATCAAGTTTTGTCACATCGAGCAAATCACGGAATAATTTACCGAGGTGTTGAGAAGATTTATGCGCTTCTTCCAGATATTTTTTCGCACGTTCGTCAATCGTGGCGGTTTTTGGATTTAAAGCCAATCCTAGATATCCTTCAATCGAAGCTACTGGTGTGCGCATTTCGTGAGAAGCCGTCGAAATAAATTCGGTTTGCTCACTCTCGGCTTCCAGTTCGGAAGTAATATCATAAAAAGTCACTATACGTTCATTTTTAGGTGAATGTGCTGTAATAACTTTGAATGCCACAGGCTTTTTTTGGCCTTGCAAATTAACCAAGAAATATTCGCGCGTGGTGTAATTTTGGCCATTATTTACCGCATAGAAAACCAGGTTATTTTGCGCTGGGATCGCCACACCTTGGCCGTTTTCAAGTTTCAAAATATCTTCTAATTTAGCCCCCAAGAAGTTTTGCGCCATTTGCCCGCCCAGTAAACTTACTGCTGCTGGATTGATGTATTCAATTACTCCAGTCGGCAGCACGATAATTACGCCACTATCAATCGTATTTAGTACGAGATTGGCTAAAATTTCTGCACTCTCCGCACCAGCCACCGCGCCACCAGCACTGTTCGCGCCCGCCTGTGCGCCCGGTCCTTTTTTAATAAAATCAAAGATACTCATTAAGCTTATTTTAGCATAAACTTATTGGTTCAGTGCAAATATATGTTAAAATCGATGTATGAATAAGGACACTTTTTACATCGAGCCCGAGGATGATATTACTGATATTATCAACCATATCAAAGCTTCCAAACAGAAAATTATTGCACTTGTTCCACCGAAAAAGTTGAACGTTCTGCGCAGCTCTATTAACTTAAAACTGATCGCTCGCACCGCAAAAATGCACGACAAGGCCATCGTCGTGGTCACCACTGATCCGACCCTTATGAAAATGGCGGCGCTTTCTAGCCTGCCATTTGCGAAGAATTTAAACTCGCGCCCGACTTTACCTTCGGAATTTAATGAAGCTGATCTCGAATATCCAGCTAAGTCTAAGAAAGCAAGTCCGAGTGATGAAATCGAAATTAACGAAAAGGCCGCTCCGTCCAGTAGTGTTTCTCGTGTCCGCACTACTAATGAAGACGCCTCTAATCGTGCGAATACCACCTCGAATCTTACGAAAAATTCGACTATGAATCTGGATTCTGAAGAAGTCGCGAAGAATTCTGAAGATGAAGAAGACTCTAGTGATCAGCCTAAAAAGATTCTCACTCTCGACTCCTTGAAAAACCGTATTATTATCGGTGTAGTGGCTGCGGTTCTTTTGATTGGAAGTTTTGTTTGGGCCTTTATCTTAGCACCTGCTGCCAAGATTTCTGTCAAAATTAAAACCATCGCCGAGAATTTCTCCGAAAATGTTTCTTTTGTGGCTGATGCTAAACAAGCTGTCTCGAAAGATGGTAAATTCTTCCTCGAAACTGCTAGTCTAGAGAAAAACTCTGAGGTTGAATTTGAAGCTACTGGTGAGAAAAACGTTGGTGATAAGGCTACTGGTGAATTACGCCTCATCGCTACTTTCGACATGTCGACTACTACGGCTACAGCTTCTAGGCCAGATGTTGCGACCGTCCCTCAAGGTTCCGCTTTTGCCTACCGCAATCTTAATTTCTTAACTAATCAAGAGGTGAAAATTTCTTGGGATGGCTCAATCTCGAATTGTGATGCCGGTCGCCACAGTGGTAAATGTCAGGTGGCCAAAACTGTGAAAGCTACCGCGATCGAAGGTGGTGCGAAATATAATATTGAAGCTGTTAGCTCCGGTTGGCAATCTTCTGTGGCTGGGGTTGAGGGCTATGCTAATTCGGCATTTAAGGGTGGCACTGACAAGATTCAAAAAATTGTCACAGCTTCTGACATTACCAAAGCTAAGGAAAAATTAACCGAAGCTGATGGTGTAAAAGAGGAATTATTCGAAAAAGTACCTTCTGACGATATTAAAATTGAAGATAGCTACAAAAAAGTTACCGCCGATCCGACTTCCAGCCCTGCCGTCGACCAGCCGACAGAGAATGGCAAGGCTAAGCTCACGGCCAAAACTACTTATAGTGTAAATTATGTTGATAAGGCGGCAATTGAGGAATATGTTAAGTCTGTGGTCTCTACTCGTCTCGGTAGTGATCAGAAAATCTACGAAACTGGCAATATTTTCATTGAAAAATTCCAAAACAATAATAATTCCGTAACTGCTAAGATTAAGGCTACCTTGAAAACTGGTCCAGAAGTCACCGAACAATCTGTACTCGAAAAATCCCTCGGCAAAAAAGTTGGCGAAGTGACTACTTTAATTAAATCCATCAATGGCGTTTCTGATGTTGAAGTGAATACTTCCTTCCCATGGGTGCGTCAAATTCCAAACGACGCCAATAAAGTATCAATTAAAATCACGGTAGAGAACTAATGCGCATTATTGGTTTAGATGTGGGCACCAAGCGTATCGGCGTAGCGAAAGCGGATACTTCTGTTCGCATCGCTATCCCGAATGGCTATGTCTTGGTGAATGGCCAAGAAATTCCGGAAATTCTCCGTATTGCCAGACTAAATGATACTAATTTCTTCGTCGTGGGTCTACCTCGCAGTAATGACGGCAATGAAACTGCTCAGTCTGCTTATGCCCGCAAATTTGCCGATACTCTCGCCGCATCTATGCCAGGCGCTCGTATTTATTTCCAAGACGAATCTCTCACTTCCGTAGTAGCTGAGGAACGTCTGAAAAAACGCAAAAAGAATTTTGAAAAAGGTGAAATTGATGCCGAGGCTGCCAGTATTATCTTGCAAGATTTTATTGAGCATTATGCCGCTAAGCTCGCCCAAAATGCCGCCAGTAAAATTCCTAACCAGCTAGTCAATCCGGTCGCCGAGATGAATCTGTCCTTTAGTCCTGCTTCCACGCTCGGTTCACCAGAAGTTCAATCTATTATTAATGAGCCCACCAAATCGGAGTCTGAATCTTCGGAGTCTCCCAGGCCAGCCAAAAGCTCGGAAAAACCTATGAAAAAAGTTAAACGTATCTTACTCTCATTCTTTATTTTGCTATTTCTTGCGGGGCTATTTGGTGGTGGGTATTATTGGTATTCCTTACAACCGGTCTCTTCGGCTAATTGCCGTTTTGATTCCGCCAAGGCCGCCGCTGAATCTAATGAAAAAGAGTCAAACTCCGTCTGTGAATACCAAACTATTGAAATTAGCGCTGGTGAGTCCGTTAAGCAAATCGCGAATAATCTCAAGCAGGCCGATTTAATTAGAAATCCTCTGGCTTTTGAGCTTTATGCTCGCATTAATAATCTTCACGCCAAACTAAAAACCGGTAAATACAGTTTTCGTAAAACCATGTCAGCTCGTGCCATCGCTAAACAATTAGTGAATGGTGTGGTTTCTTCTGATGTTTTTAATCTAACAATCCTACCAGGCACAAACTTGCTTGGCGATAAAGGTAAATCACAAACTGGCATCATTCATCAGTTCCGCACTCTCGGCTATTCCGAAGAGGAAATTAACCAGGCCCTCACTAAGCACTATGACAACCCTGTCTTAAAAGGTCTCTATGCTGACGAAACTAAACTTTCTAACCCAGAAATTCCTGTAAAGTTGGCACTTGAGGGGTATCTCTATGGAGAAACTTATCAATTTTACAATCATGAAAAACTCGAGAATGTCATTACAACTATCTTGAATCAATTCAACGATGTCGTAGTTTCGAATCAACTTGAAGAAAAATTTAAGGCCAGAGGTTTATCTTTGCGTGAGGGGATTATTCTTGCTTCCATTATCCAAAAAGAGGCTCGCACCGAAGATATGCCAGGTGTTTCCATGGTTTTTCAGAATCGTTTGAAGCAGGGGATCGCATTGGGGTCTGATGTGACTGCGACTTATGCTGCGGATATTACTGGCATCGATCGTACTAATGCTACCAATGCCGATATTTTAGCCGTCAATAGTCTTTATAATACTCGTAAGTTTCCGGGGCTACCTCCAGGACCGATTGCCGTGCCCTCCAAGGCCGCACTTCTCGCGGTAGCTGAACCAGATAGCTCGAAAGCCTCTATGCTTTATTTCTTGACAGGCGACGACGGTTTAATGTATTATAGTAGCACCGACGCTGAGCACAATCAGAAGATTCGCGACCACTGTCAGAAACTCTGTAAGGTGCAAATTTAGGGGCAGCGACCGGCTAATTATGACAAAGAAAAAACGATCACAATTTAGCTTAAATTACTTCCTCACTAAGATATTCCCGTATTTCGCTCTATCTGTACTGATTTTTGGTGTGGCTTTTGTGGGCTCTAAAGATAAGCAGCAGACCGATGATGTGACTAGTCCGGACCTTGAAGTAATTTCCAAGAAAGACTATGCGGTTTCGGCCGACCAGCTTTCTGAATTTTACATGGTTTCTGAGCTCGCTGATACTATGAGCTTGGCTTCTTCTGACGTCTTGAATGTGAACTATAACTCCTTCACGGTCTTACAGCAATCTGGCCAGACTTCAGTCGAAAAAATGGAAAAGCCTACCACTCTAAATCTAGCGGCTTGTTCTAAGGTTGGCGTAATCAAGCACGTAATTGCCGAGGGTGAGACCTTGGATACTTTGGCCGCCAAATATGCTTCTTGTGGTGTTGATATCAATATGATTCGCTGGTCGAATAAATTTAAGGCTTCCTATGTTCCGAAAGTTGGGGAATCAATCTATATTCCATCACGTGCTGGTATCGTTTACACAGTGAAATCTGGCGAAACTGTCGCTTCAATTGCCGAAAAATATAAATCTTCCGCTGACGAAATTATTACCTCAAACAACCTTGAGCTAGATCAGACTCTGACCGAAGGTCAGGCTATTTTACTACCGAACGGTGAATTGCCGGATAAGGAGCGTCCTGATTATGTGGCACCCGTCGTACGTTCCGCTTCTTCTTATTCTGGCAGCTCGTCCTACTCAGTTTCTTCTTATCGTACCTACTCTACTTCCAGAAACCCGATGCCATGGGGTTGGTGTACTTGGTATACTTGGGAACGTCGTGCCGCCATGGGCTCTAGTCATATTCTGCCGGGTGGTCTCGGTAACGCCAATACTTGGGGCTATGCACTTTCTGGTCTCTTCCCAACCAGTCGTGGTACCAATCCACAAGCTGGTGATATTTTCCAGACCAACAGTGGCTATTACGGTCACGTCGGTATCGTGGATTCGGTAAACGCTGATGGTACGATTACAATTTCTGATATGAACGGTCGTGCTGGTTGGGGCGTGGTCGGTTCTTACACGATTGGCCCAAGCGAATATGCTAAGTATCTCTTCATTCACGGCCGCTAAGTTTAACTACTAGCGCATAATCTCTGTTTTTTATCAAGCTATACTTTTATACCACTTATGCTATGATGAAAATGTATGGAGAGAAATTTAGTTAAAACTGCGAACCAAACTAGATTTTTGAAAGAAAATAAAATTCTATTTTCAGGATTGATCTATCTAGTTATTTTATTAATTATTAATATTTTTATTCTGTCGTTCAATAGTCACGCTATAGATCCGACATTGAGTGTTACCTTTGATCGGAATGAGTTTGATTATAATTTTTATAGCGTCGATGTGGTTAATACGTCAGAAAGATATAATTGGGCAAAGCTAACTGTAAAAACGAATGCTCCGGCCGGCTATACTACTACTATTAGCGCTAATTCCGATGAAACCGCTTTAAAACACATCGATAATACAATTAGTACTAAAATTTCTTCAATCACGAGTCCAATCGCACATGATGATTGGATCCCAAAAAATACCTGGGCCTATCAGTTGGAGAATCAAAATAACTATATGCCAATCCCCAAAGAATCAGAGCCAAAAGCTCTTGTTGCTACTAATAAAGCCTCCGATTCAGTACCAAACGAAAATAATTTTAGGGTAGTAGTCCGTGCTAGCACGGATCTTATGCCTGGAATTTATCGAAGTAGTCTGGTTCTTTCAACGGTAATTAATCCATTCGAGACTGCCGCCTATCTGACTACGGGCGATGACTTTCAGGCAAAGCTTAGCGAGCTTACTACTGATAAAACTAAGATTAAGTTAATTCGACGTGCTTCTGCTTTACCTGCCGCTAGTACTAATGTGATAAATATTAATGACCCTACGAAGCCATTCTACGAAATTAAGGCTTGGTGGGATCCAGTTCTTCGTCATCTCTTTTTCTATACCACAGCCGATAAAATCTATTTCCATGAAGACAGTAAAAATACTTTTAAAGATCTGTCTGAGCTTAACCTTATAGATTTAGATAGTTTTGATGCCAAATATGCTAAAGATATGTCGTATATGTTTGCTGGTCTAAAGTCATATAGTAACATTAGGACCGAAAACATCAACGCTCAGAGTGTCACCAACATGCGTGGGATCTTCCGGGATAACCACCGAATGTCCGATATCTCGATGGCAGGCTTTAATACGGAAAACGTGACTGATATGTCAGAAATGTTTGCCGGTAATTACGAAATTATTGGTCTAGATCTAAGTGCCATGAATACAAAAAATGCGAAGACCATGAAGGGGATGTTCAAGGGTATTAATAAACTTGGCGTATTAAAGATAAGTAATTTCGACACCAGTAATGTCACTGATATGTCAGAAATGTTTTCTGGTATGAGTAAAGTGATAAATATTATGCTAGATAATTTTAACACCGGAAATGTTGAGAATATGGGTGAGATGTTTAAGGACTGTTCCGTAATTAAGCTCCTAGATTTAAGTCATTTTAATACCGCTAAGGTTACCAATATGCACTCTATGTTCAGTGGCGCAAATGAATTGAAAAATCTCAATATTTCGAATTTTGACACTGGTAAGGTAACGGATATGGCCTATATGTTCTATCAGGTTCACGGCATTACTGATCTTCGCCTCGATAACTTTAATACCGAAAATGTCACCACTATGGAAGGCATGTTCGCCGAGATGAAGGGGATTGTCGATATTTTTATCATCAATTTCAAAACACCGAAGCTTACTAACGTTAGTAGAATGTTCCAGAGGGTGAATCCTAGCAGTAACACTATTAGGCAAGGCGAGGATAATCTTAAGCATATTTATGCCAAAAATGATTTCGACGTCTCGAATATCACCGCGGAAGGTAGCAAATTAATCTTTGATAAGCGTCGAAATCTTAGGGGTGGTAATAACTCCTTTATGTATACTCCAGCCGATGCTGGTAAGGAATGGCTCCGCATCGGTCGCGCTCCAGGCATTAAGGGCTACTTCACTAAGTTGTAATAATAATTTTATTATTAAAATTCAAAAATCACATTATTCTTATGTTAAAATAAAATAATGTTGAGCCAAAAATCACTTTTTAAACCAAATATTTTGTTGGGAAAATATTTGATTCTCCCACTTGTGATATGTTTTTCCTTTATATTAATTAATTTTAATTCAAAAAATGTTAGTGCTTTATTTAAGCCAAATCTTTCCGTATCAATTTCGGATGACCAATTTAACATTAATGGTAATCAGATAATTAATTCAGTCTCACAAACCTCGGAGTTACCAATCCAAGTTACTGTAAATACGAATAATAAAACTGGCTATACTGCGACCTTAAATACCGAAACCAATGAAACGGCCTTGGTAAATACTGCATCGACAAACGGTATGAAAATTGAATCTATCGATGCAAGTAAAGCACTTACGAATTTTTCGGAAAATACGTGGGGATTTTTAAGCCCTACTGGTGGAGATTATCAGCCGGTCCCGAGTCTTCATAGTCCAGAGAATCTTTTAAGAACTACCACAAAAACTTCAGGTAATGATAATTTTAATTTTAAAATCGGCATGAAATTATCTAGTAATCTAGAAAGTGGAAGTTATGCAAATAAGTTGGTGGTTTCGATAATTTCTAATCCATACACACCAATTGCCATTATGACCGAAGGTTCAGATTTTAATACAAAGCTAAAAAGCTTAGAAGACTTTGATAATCTAATCGAGCACTTTAAGAAAAGTTCAGTGGCGCCAGCCGCTTCCATGAATGTCGTGAATATAGAAGACGAAGAGTCCGATTATGAAATTAAGCTCTGGCTAGACTCAACCGATAATGCTGCTTATTATTACACTGAAACCGAGAAAGTATATCTAAATACTGATAGTAGTAATATGTTCCACTATTTGCCTGACCTGGGTAGCCTTGATCTATCAAGTTTCGACACCTCTCAAGTGACGGACATGAGATATATGTTTTCCGAGCTATCTAGTCTTGCCGATCTCAATCTCTCTAATTTTAATACGTCCAAGGTGACAAATATGGAAAGCATGTTCGACGGTATGTCTAAGCTCACTAGTCTTGACCTATCGAGTTTCGACACTTCTCATGTAACAAACATGGACCTTATGTTCTCATTTACATCTAAACTTGTGAGTCTCAACCTTTCTAACTTTAATACCTCCCAGGTAACAGTAATGAATAGGATGTTTGCCAATATGCCCAATCTGGCTAGTCTTGATCTGTCGAGCTTCGACACCTCTCAAGTGACAGAAATGAGTTATATGTTCTACAACACGCCAAATCTAACTAGTCTTGATCTCTCTACTTTCGATACATCTAAGGTGACAGATATGAATAATATATTTGCACTCGCAGATAACTATGTGTCTAAAGATAAACTAGAAAAAATATATGTGAACAATAATTTTAATATATCTAAGCTAAAAATTTCTCCTCTAATGTTTAAAAATCGCAAAAAACTCCGCGGCGGTAACGGCTCCTTCCTCGCCAATCCATCTCAGGCAGATAAATCCTGGCTCCGTATTGACGACCCAGCCAACGGCCGACCAGGCTACTTCACACGAAAACCATAATCAGACTTTTAATCTTTTAAGAGAGAATGCCGCTTACCTCTGACGGAGCATAAGCTTGGCTGAACGGCCTTGAGTGCCTCCGGAACGAGGTATGCGGCGTTCTATTCACGCTTATGCTGTATTTTTCCACCAAAATATATTAAAATATCTCTAATATGTTCTGTGATACGGCAAAAGTGAGTTTGAAGGCTGGAAAAGGTGGCGATGGTGCCGTCTCTTTTCGCCATGAAATTTACATCAATAAGGGTGGCCCAGATGGTGGTAACGGTGGTAAAGGTGGCTCTATCATCTTCCAGGCCGATAAGGATACGAATACTTTAATCGATTTTCGTTTTAATCCAATTCTCACCGCTCCAGACGGCGGCAATGGTTCCGGTACTCGCAGTAATGGCCGTTCAGGGAAAAATCTTATCGTCGAAGTGCCAGTCGGCACTGTCGTAAAACGTGATGGTCGGGTTATTGCCGATCTCACTGAAGATGGTATGCAGGCGGTCATATCTAAAGGTGGCGATGGTGGTTTTGGTAATGCTCACTTTAAATCCAGCGTACGTCAAACCCCAGTGATTGCCGAAGTTGGTGAACCAGGTGAGGCTTTTGAAGCGGAAATCGAACTAAAACTTCTTGCCGATGTAGGTCTCGTGGGTCTTCCAAATGCTGGTAAATCCACCCTTCTTGCTAGCGTGACCAACGCAAAGCCAGAAATTGCTGATTACGCCTTTACTACACTCACCCCTAATCTTGGTGTGGCAACTATCGACCGCCATGACCTCTTGATTGCGGATATCCCAGGTCTTATCGAGGGCGCCAGCGACGGCCGTGGTCTCGGTCACGACTTCTTGCGTCACGTCGATCGCACCGCTGTGTTATTGCACTTGATTGATGTTTATCAAGATGACGCCGGTCAAGCTTATCGCACGATTCGTCACGAATTAGAGAAATATTCAGACCTCAAAGATCGCTTTGAGGTGGTCGCGCTGACTAAGTGCGAAGGTCTCGACGATGAAATCATTGAAATGCAAAAACAGGCAATTCTTGAAATTAATCCAGAAGCTAAAATTTTTGCCATTTCTTCCGTAGCTAAGAAAAACCTCGACGACCTACTTCGCGCTCTGCTCTTAGCTGTGAAAGAGAATCAAAAACAGCAGGAAATTACCGCCGAGCAAATTGGTGCTAAACCAGTTGAATTTAAAACTGCTGTTATTTCACATCATGAATCAGAAATCCCAACTATCTCGCTCAGTCATCATGAACTGAAAAAAGCTTGGCAGGTCACTCAGGATGAAAAAGGTGTCTATCATGTTACTGGTGAAAAGATTGAAAAATTTGCCCGTCGCACCGACCTTTCGAACTACGCTTCGGTTAACCGTTTGCGTGATATTATGAAAAAACTTGGCATTCGCGCTGAACTCACTACTCGTGGCGCGAAAGCGGACTCGATTATTGAAATTTCCGGTAAGCACTTCACGCTCGTAGAAGATTACTAAACCCAAGAAAAATATCCTCTTTCGAGGATATTTTTGCTGATGCGCGCCCACCCTAGGGCACATTGGTTTGTTTTAATCCGTATTTTTGTTTTTAATGAAATCTCCACACTCCACTAATTGCATAATGGAACCCTGTGAAGCGTATCAGCTTATGTTTATCATATCGGTTACGCTCCCTAATGTCAAGAGAAAAACATAAGAATTTAGTTACCCGCGCAAAAATTCCTCAAAATCCATAAAAAAGGCCAGCAAAGCTGACCTTTTAAATTAGATTAGTTGGTGTTGAAACGAGTCAACTTAAGATTTTTCAGCCGCGCGAAGCTTCTTCAGTGATTTGCCAACAGATTTTTCTTCATCGATCAAATCACTCAGTGCCTGCTGTGCCTTATTAAGCTCAACCTCCGCTTCATCTTTAGCTTGCGTCAACTCGGCATACTTTTCCCGGTAATCTTCCATATTCGTGTCGAAAAGATCAAGAGTCCGCTTTAGCTGATTAAGTTCCTCGTATCGCGGTTTTTGCCGCTCTTCGTAAATTTCTGCTTCCACATTCATCCGGTCTATCACCAATTCGGATTGGTTAGATAGATTTTTGCTGAGTCGCGCCTCCAGCTCATTCAAAATTTTTGAACACGGACTAATCTCTCCGGTTGGACCAGGCGTGCTAATCACACCTAGGTCATCTCTTAGGTATTTAATCAGATCAGTCAGAAATACGTTTTCTTCCTTGAGGTTTTCGTTCATAGCTTTGGCTGCACCATTCGATTCTAGTAACATTTCTAGATGCTGTGGATTGTAAAAACCGTTATTAGATGCCTTGTCTGACATACAATTAACCTCTTCGCGCACCTTTGACTGCTCCTCCGTCAAGAAGCTAATCTTAGAGGATAAATTTTGGTAATCCTCCATGAGTGCATTGAATTTCTGGGTAGCTTCCAGGCAAGCATTTCGCCTCGGCTCCATTTCTTCCTGTAAGGCATTTTCACGAGCTTCCAGCTCTTTAATTCCCATATTGCAATTTGTGTTTTTAAAACCGATATGTTTTTGATTCATAGTACCCACCTTTCTAAAAATCATACAATTTGCACATGTTTTCGTGTTTAACCGACTAAAGACTTAAAAATCGGCAACCCCTAATTCAAATACTTTATCCAATTCTGAAAATGCATTATTTAGAGCGTTAAAAGTATACCTTAATGTTTCTATTTCATCGAGTACCTCATGAAATCTTTTCGAAGCTCCATTGGTTACCTCAATTAAATCCAGATACTTTTTGGATAAATCACACTCTGGAGAAACCTGATACTTCATCATCTCTCTTTCGTGTCCGGCGTCAAGGTTATTTTTCTCCTCTTTAAGCGCATCAATCTTATTGACCAACGTCTCTCGTTCAGTTTTTAGGGCATCAACCCTGCTGAATTCATACTTGCTTCGAAAAACTATCGTTGAATCAATAAATTTGAGCCTCCTAGTCAACATCGAGATTTCATCTTCAATCTGATCGGAACGTTGTTGATAATCCAGTTGCTCCATCAATTTTTCTTGCAGAAATTCTCGATTTTGCTTCTTCAATTCTAGTAGAGCGGAAAAACAGGTTCGTTCCGCCTCTTCGGCATTCCTCAAATTCTGGTGGGCAGTTCTTAGTATTTTTTCTAATTCCGCCCGACGTGATTCTAACTCATCCCTCTGAAGTTTTACCTTATCTTGCAACTCTTTAATTTGTCGTTTTATCTCTGACATTTTACACCAACCTTTCTGTGAAAGAACTAACCGCATTCACGGCTCCGACTCTAATATTATGCCATGAAAACCGATATCTGTAAATGTGGTATAATGGATTTATGTCTAAGGTTAAATTTACCATTATTTCATTATTTTCTGACGCTCTTAATCCATACCTAAATGCTTCCATGATGTGGAAGGCTAAGGAAAAGGGGATCGCGGAATTTGATTTTGTGGATTTGCGTGAATTTGGCCTTGGTGCGCATAAGTCTGTCGATGACACTCCTTACGGTGGTGGCGATGGGATGCTTCTAATGTGTGAGCCGGTTTTTAATGCCATTGAAAGCGTGAAGAAACATAGTCCGAATGCTAAAGTGATTCTACCGACTCCAGCTGGCCAAACTTGGCATCAGGGAATTGTGCGTAATTTTGTCGAACGGATTAATAATGGCGAAGAGGATCACTATATTATTCTTTGTCCACATTATGAAGGCTATGATGAGCGCATTTTAACTATCGTTGATTATAAAATTTCCCTCGGTCATTTCGTCTTAACAGGTGGTGAATTGCCAGCGCTGATCGTGATTGATAGCATTGTGCGATTACTTCCAGGGGTGCTTGGTGGTGAAAACTCTGCTATTATTGAGAGTTTTTCAGAAGAGAATACCATTGAGTATCCACAATACACTAAGCCAGCCGATTTTCGCGGTATGCAAGTTCCAGAGGTGCTACTTTCTGGTCACCACGCCAAGATTGCTGAATGGCGCAAAGCTCATAGTCGCCCAGTCGACCAGGGCAATCTTTAATGCAATTAAACTCGAGTCTAGGTGAGATTAAAGGCGTCGGTCCTAAAACTGCCGAAGCCCTCGCCGCTCGTGGCTTTCAAACTTTTAAGGATTTACTTTATTATTTTCCGCGCAAATATGAAGACTACGCGGCCTACACGAAAATCTCTGAAATTCGCCCCGGCAAGGTGGTAGTAAGAGGAAAAATTCGTGGCTTACGCAATATTCATACTCGCCGCCGTAATTTTACCATCACTCAGGGTGAAATTTTTGATGAAACTGGGGCGCTTCGCGTGGTTTGGTATAATCAAGCCTACCGTATCAAAAATTTCAAAGAAGACACCGAATATTATTTTACCGGTGAGTATGATTTTAAGTATAATCGCTATCAACTCACGGCACCCACTGCGGTCTTGGCTTCGGAAGTCGAAGAATCGCGCCAGGATGGCGGCTTTCAACCGATTTATTCTGGTAGTGGTCGCTATAATTCCGCCTGGTATCGTCGAATTTTTGCCAAACTGCGCCCATTTTTTTATCAAATTCCCGAACTTTTGCCTTCGCAAGCTATTCCGAAAACTCTCACCAAGCTCTCGCGTAACCAAGCTCTCTTTAATATGCATTTTCCGGAATCTGAAGAGGAGGTTGAAAAGGCCCGCACCTATCTCGGTTACGAGGAATTATTTGAACTGATTTTAGCTTCCAAATTAAATCAAAACGAAGTTTCTAAATTGAATGCCAAATCACTCAAATTTAATCTCACTGATGTCAAGAAACTTCTTAAAATTCTGCCTTTTGAATTGACCAATGCGCAAAAACGTGTGACTTGGCAGATCCTCCAGGATCTCGAAAAAGTACATCCGATGAATCGCTTGCTGCAGGGTGATGTCGGTTCAGGTAAAACCATCGTTTCGGCCATTGCTGCCTATCAAGCGATTAAAAATGGCGCACAGGTGGCCATTCTGGCTCCGACCGCCATTCTCGCAACTCAGCATTATGAGGGTTTAACCAAAATCTTGCAGCCGCTCGGTGTGAAAACTACCCTGCTAATCAGTGCCACCAAGGACAAAAACAGTGTAAAAGCCGCGATTAGGTCTGGTGAAATTAATCTAGTGATTGGCACCCATGCTATTCTCACCGACGACACTACTTTTTCCAGTCTCGGTCTTTGTATCATTGACGAACAGCATCGTTTTGGTGTTTTGCAACGTCAACATCTTTTGGAAAAATCTTTTCAAAATCAAAATCCGGATTTTCAGCAAATTTCACCACATTTTCTGGCTATGACCGCTACGCCGATTCCGCGTTCTCTGCAACTTACGATTTTTGGCGATCTCGATATTTCGATTATCAATCAAATGCCGAAGGGGCGTACGCCGATCAAAACCCGTATCTACAATGAATTAAATCTCAAGGACGTAATTTATCCAGAACTAGCTGAGCATCTTGCCGCTGATGAACAAGTTTATGTAATTTGTCGCCTGATCGATGAGGCTATTTCCGAGGAGGATAAATCGCGCACAGTTATCGAAACTGCGAAGCTCATGCAGAAACAATTTAGCAAGTATCAAATCGGTATCCTACATGGTAAATTAAAACCCGCCGAAAAAGACCAGGTGATGCAAGATTTTAAGGATAAGAAAACCCAAATTTTGGTTTCTACCACCGTGGTAGAAGTCGGTGTGGATGTGCCGAATGCCACTCAGATTGTGATTCTCAATGCTGATCGTTATGGCCTAGCTCAACTTCATCAGTTGCGCGGTCGTGTCGGTCGTGGCGACAAACCAAGTCAATGTTTTTTGGTTACCACTGGTGAAAATCCGCCGAGCCGTCGCCTACTCGAAATGGAAAAATCAACCGACGGTTTTTATCTCGCAGAGGTCGATCTCAAACTTCGTGGTCCTGGTGAAATTTACGGGGCAATGCAACATGGTGAATTGAATTTGAAGATTGCCAGCCTCACCGACACGAAGTTAATTGAATTGGCGCGTACTCACGTCGAAAAGTTCTTAAGCTCGCCCGATTCTATGCTAAAATATACAGAGTTAAGCCAAGATATTAAAAAATATCAGCAGCTGACGACTCTTAATTAAGGAAAATATGTATTCAACCCTAGCAATTAGTGATAAATCGAATGGGAAAATTGTTGGCACGCATCAGAAACTCGACCGAATTGCCCGCAAAATTATTGATAAAAATCTGCCACACAATTATTTTTTCCCAAACATTTCAGAAATCTTAAATTTTGAAGGCATGGGCGGACCGGACGGCCTGAAGCGTAAAAGCCCTGGCGTCGACGAGCCGATGCACTTCATTGACCCAGATCATGATAATGGTAAACTCATGACTTTGATTTTGGATCACCAATATAATCTAAGAAAAGCCCTCGAAGAGGGAAATAAGGTGCGCGCTAGTTTTGAGGCTGGTTGGATGGCTCATGCTATTACCGATGGTCTGACGCCCGCCCACCATTTCCCTTTGGAAAGTACTCAAAAACAACTGATGACCAAAGATGAATTTGTCAAAGTTTTTGGCATTCCGATTAAGGGAATCATGCGCGGACGCAATTCGCTTGAGACTCTGCGCAACAACTGGCTCTATTGGGGCGCTAATGGTTTTATGACGAAGCACGTGGCTTTCGAATATGGTGTCGCGATTACCCTTACCGCTTTACCAGAACGTGCCGTGATGCCAAAAATCAAAAAAGCGGAACTTGTAGATATTGATCTTGAAAAAGCTTTTCATGAATCTCTAGCTAAAGTTCATGCTCTCAAGATGTATGAAAATTTTTTGAACCAAGGCTGGAACACCGAGTTAGTTTTTCAAACCAAGAACGTGCTGCTCCCGGAAATCGTTCGTGCTATTACGCTTGGTTGGGCTTCTTCGATTCCATATTTTAATAAAAAACTGCTAAAATAAAACTATGAAGTTTATGGCAAAATCTGGCAAAGTTACAGATCTCAGAATTACCTCGGGGACGCTTCGTGGACAAAAAATTCTCGCCCCCAAGCTCGCCGTCACGCACCCGATGGGCTCGCGCGAACGTCTGGCAATTATGAATTCTTTGTCATCTCATCTCGAGGGTAAAGTAGTACTCGATGTGTTTGCCGGTACCGGTGCACTGGGCTTCGAAGCCCTATCTCGCGGTGCTAAGCATGTTTCATTTATCGAAAATCATCGTGAAGTTGCGAAATTGATTCGCCAAAACGCGGAAAATCTCGGTGTTTCGGATCAGGTGCGAATTTTTGCTAAAAAGGCGGAAGCTCTGACTTTTGATAATCGTTTCGACATCGTTTTCGCTGATCCACCTTATGATAAAATCACCCAGAAACTGGCTGACTACATCGCCACGCTTCCGAAGCTCGCGAAAGAATTTTTAGTCTTGTCTCATCCGGCCACCTTCGATCCGCATCAGCTCGACGCTGAAATTATTTCCACTAAGGCTTATGCCGGCTCCCGCATCACGATTTTTAAGATTTAATTTTATTCTTTTTATGCTAAAATAAGCTTATGAACTTTCAAAAGATTTACGATTATTTCTTTAGCAATAATTATATGACCAAGATGCCTAGCCTAGGTGAAGTCCTAGCTTCGAATATCATTACCTTACTGCTATTATTGATTGTTCTCGGTCTTTACATTGTCGGCAAAGTTCTTCTGATGAAGAAAATTTACGGCGAGAAAAAAATGTGGCAGGGTGCCATTCCGGTGCTTGGCCTGATGAAGCTTTATGATGCAGTGGAATTAAATAAGCTGTTTGCTATCTCGATTCTGATTCCAGTACTCGGTTTGATTCCGTACTTTATTTTCTGCTACAAGCTACCTGCCGCTTTTGGTGAAAAACAGCCAGCCTTTCCGTTTTTAACGATTTTCTTCTCGCCAATCATCATGCTGATGCTAGCAACTGACCAAAAATATGAATATCAATACGTGCGCGGCAAAAATGTACCATTCCAAGGCGCTTTCGCTCTGAATAATGCACAAGCACCTACCGAAGCTCCAGTTCAGCCAGCCTCGGAAGTTTCAGTCCAGTCTACTCCCGAAGTTGCCACCCAGCCTATCGCTGAAGCTCCAACCCAGCCTGTTGTCGAAATCCAAACTCAGCCAGTCCAGGGAACCGTAATCGAATCTCAAAGCCCTTCTACTTCAGAAAATCAGGTTCAATCCAGCGACTTGAACAATCTCCAATAATTTTATATAATATCACCATGCCCGAGTGGTGAAATTGGTATACACGTATGCCTTAGGAGCATATGCCTCACGGCGTGCTGGTTCAAGTCCAGTCTCGGGCACCAAAAGTTGTTTATAGTAAAAGCTGCCGCCATGGCGGTTTTTATTGCACTTATTGTTACTTTATGTCGCAAAGATTGTGAACTATTATGAGACATTGACATATTACATAATACTGCTATAATAGAAGCATATTCCGATACGGGCAATTCGAACGGAGAGATACCTAAGAAGAACCCGTTTTTTGTTATTTATTCTTTTTCTTATATTCAATTTTATTCTTTACGTCGGGATTGTCTAAGAAATCAACGTACCTCGGCGTGAATGGACGATATAAAGAAGAAGTGGAGTGACGATTCGGAGCCAATAGTTTAGCAAAACGTCCTTTTTCTACAAGATATTTAACCATCTTATAATAATCTCCGTCGCCAGAAACTAGAATTATATTATCAAACTGTTCTGCGTCAGCAATTTTAGACATCACAGTAAAAACAATATCTGTATCGACGTTACCTTTCTTTTTACCGATCATGCTTTGGCTATGCTCGCGGAATATGAGAATAAAGCCTGAAGTTTGAATTTTTTCGTAAAGATCTTGATTATCCTCGTCTACTGCACCTAAGAAATAGTAAGCTTTTTCAACGTTATAGCGTTCTTTGAGATATACTCTAAAACGCGTCAAATCTACTGTCCACGAACTTGCTTTCGTGTTCATGTATAGATTCTGTCCATCTATAAAAGCCTGATTATTCACACTTATATTATAGCACGAAAAAAGTGTCACCAGCTCCGTCGTATTCGTTCACAACCTTCACAACATAAAATGGCAATAATTATTGCAATCAAGAAAGATGCCGTAATTTTTTTGCTTCAGCCAATAATTTCGATACGTAAACCGATTTCAGATGTTTGTATTTTTTACGATCAAATTTAGATTCTTTTGCAAATTCGTATTTTTTCTCCAAATATTCTTGTGCTTTCTGGTGATTTTTTCTAAGAAAATTACGTAAAATAATAAAATCCTCATAAGACTCTTCGTTAATCGGACAAATATGAATATGGAAATCGCCCTCACCCGTTTCTTTTGCAGTACTTGCTAGAAAAATCCGATCCTCGTGACTATCAGTTCCTTCAAAATATCCATTTTTCATTAAAATATTTTTTACAGAAATCATATCTTCATGTTTTGGAACTCCGACGAGAATATCAATTATATTCTTACCATCAATAGGAATAGAGCTACTGCCAACGTGCTCAATTTTTATATCATTAGGCAAGAATTTAGACAGACGACATTTCTCTTGCGAGAAGCGCTCGATAAGTTTTGACGAATATTTCTTTATTGTAACGGACATTAGCTGATATTATACCATTATTGTATTTTTTTAATCTATTTTCAATTATTACTCGTTCTTCATACGAAAGTTGTGTATACTTTATTTAGAGACATCAATGTCTATCCTTGTTTAAGTTAGTGTTACAAATTTAATTTTAACAGGACTAAGAACGATTGATGTCTCTTTTTGTTGCTTAGTGTTGCACTTGAGATATTAACTTAGGAAATTTTTTGCATAATCAGCCCAAAAATTGTATAATATATAGGTATGCCAGAGTTTCGCCTACATAGTAAATTTCAGCCCACCGGTGATCAGCCGGCGGCTATTGCTCAGCTCACGCGTGGCCTCAAAATGGGGATTCGTGAGCAGACTTTGCTTGGCGTGACGGGGTCTGGTAAGACTTTTACTATGGCGAACCTTATTGCTAATGTTCAGAAGCCGACTCTGATTCTTGCTCATAATAAAACCCTCGCCGCTCAGCTTTATTCCGAGTTCCGTGAATTTTTCCCCGAGAACGAGGTGCATTATTTTGTCTCTTATTTCGATTACTACCAGCCGGAAGCCTATATTGCTAGTACCGATACTTATATCGAAAAAGATTCCGCCATCAATGATGAAATTGACCGTCTGCGTCACGCCGCCACAGTTTCATTACTCACGCGTCCAGACACTATCATCGTGGCTTCGGTTTCGTGTATTTATGGTATTGGTTCGCCGGATCATTACACGGAAATGTCCCTGCATCTCGAGAAAACCGGCCATACCTGGCAGGTAGTTTCGAAAAATACCCTCCCTGTGGCGAAACTTAATCAGACTAATCTGATGATTTATCTCATCGCTATGCAGTATCACCGAAATGACCTGGCTTTTGAACGTGGAAATTTCCGGGTCAAGGGTGACACGATTGATCTCTTCCCAGCTTCGGGTGAAATTGCCTATCGCTTTGAATTTGCTTTTGATGAGCTTGAGGAAGTCAAAATTATCGATCCACTCACCGCCGAAGTCCGTGAAAAACCCGATCAAGTTTTTATCTTCCCGAATACTCACTACGCCACCCCGAAAGATCAACTTGACCGCGCCATTGATTTAATTCAGGCTGAATTTGACGAACGTCTAAAATATTTCGAGGCTAACCATAAATATCTAGAAGCGCAACGTATTTCTCAGCGCACCAAATATGATCTCGAAATGTTGAAAGAAACTGGCTTCGTGAAGGGAATTGAAAACTATTCTCGCCATTTAGATGGCCGTAAGGCCGGGGAACCACCTGCAACTTTGCTTGATTTCTTCCCAGATGATTTTCTCTTATTAGTCGACGAATCGCATATGACTCTACCACAGGTGCGCGGTATGTATAATGGTGATCACGCCAGAAAATCCACCCTAGTCGAATATGGTTTTCGTTTGCCGAGCGCCCTCGATAACCGTCCTCTAACCTTTGACGAATTTGAAACTCATATTCGCCGCGCGGTCTATGTTTCAGCGACTCCTGGAAAGTATGAATTAGAAGTTTCCCCTAAGCCGGCCGAACAAGTAATTCGCCCGACCGGACTCCTTGACCCAGAAATTGAAGTTCGACCGAGTGAAGGTCAAATCGATGATTTGATGAGCGAGATTGAAGCGCGTATTGCTAAAAATCAACGCGTCATTGTCACGACTTTGACTAAGCGCATGGCGGAAGATTTGACTGACCATCTGAAAGATCATAAGATTAAAACCGCTTATATTCATTCCGATATCGACACCCTGGAGCGTGGCGATATTTTGCGCGATTTGCGTTCTGGAGTCTACGATGTGCTGGTTGGCATTAATTTACTGCGCGAGGGGTTGGATTTGCCAGAAGTTTCGCTCGTGGCAATTCTCGATGCTGATAAGGAAGGTTTTTTGCGTTCTGAGTCGGCTCTCATCCAGACGATTGGTCGTGCGGCGCGCCATGTCGAAGGTCACGTCATTATGTATGCCGACAATATTACTGAAAGTATGGAACGCGCGATTTCCGAAACTAATCGCCGCCGTGAAATTCAGCAAGCTTATAACCGTGAACATGGCATCACTCCGACCTCTATTAAGAAAGAAATCTCGTTGGGGCTTCGTGCGATTATTCCGGAAAAGGCCAAGGAAGATAAGCTGGACCTTAAGAAAGTGCCGAAAACCGAACTTCCGTCACTGATGAAGGAACTTTCTGAGCAAATGCAACTCGCCGCCGCCAATCTCGAATTCGAGCAGGCCGCCAAGCTTCGCGATATGATCCAAAAAATCAAAGACGCCGAGAATAACTAAAATTATTTCAAAATCTTCCTTATTCGCTCCCGTAATACCGGTACTACCTCTTTCTCGAACCAAGGGTTCTTCGCCTGCCAGCGGAAATTTAGTGGGCTGGGGTGGACGATCGGGAAATATTCGGGTAGATAATCCTGGAATGCGCGTACCGTCTCGGTTAAATTTTCCTTAACTGCAGAGCCGAGATAATACTTCATCGCATATTGCCCAATCAAAATCGAAAGCTTGATGTTTGGCATCAATTTTAAGATTTCTGGGTGGTACTCTTCGGCGATAAATTTTCGTGGTGGCAGATCGCCAGTTTTGCCCTTACCAGGATAATAAAAATCCATCGGCAGAATCGCAATTTTTTCAGAGTAAAATTCTTCTTCACTCACCCCCATCCATTCGCGCAATTTTTCGCCTGATTTATCCGCGAACGGCACCCCACTTTCTTCGACTTTTCGACCTGGTGCCTGACCGATGATTAATATTTCTGCCTTGTTACTCAGCTGGTAAATCGGCCCCACTCCGCGCGAAGTAAATGAAGCATTTCTCGGATCTTGCATTAATTTTTCAGTAATTTCATCAAATTCATTCATCGTAATTCGATAATATCACTTTTATGCTAAAATAAAATAAGTCACATTTAATTTATTTGTTAGGAGGTAAATGGCTAATACAAATAAAATTCTCTCTGTTGAAAAAGTTACTAAGACTTTCGGCAAGGGAAATAGCCTCACGAAGGCCGTCGATAATCTTTCTTTCTCCGTGAAGAAAGGCGAATTTCTCGCAATCATGGGCGCCTCCGGCTCTGGTAAGAGTACTACATTAAACCTGATTTCCACGATCGACCGTCCAACCTCTGGTCAAATCTTCGTCGACGGTACCGATATTACGAAACTCAAAGGCGAGAAACTTAACCGCTTCCGTCGTGAATCACTCGGTTTTATCTTCCAGGATTTTAATCTCCTTGATAATCTTACCGCTTACGAAAATATCGCGTTGGCACTCTCGATTCAGAATGTCAAAGCCTCAGAAATTGATGAAAAAGTCAAAGCCGTCGCCAAGAATCTCGATATCGAAGCTATTTTACAAAAGTTTCCATATCAACTTTCCGGTGGCCAAAAACAACGTGTAGCTTCTGCTCGCGCCATTATCACTAATCCGAAATTAATTCTCGCCGATGAGCCAACTGGTGCGCTTGATTCGAAGTCTTCTAAGCTCCTTCTCGAACGCTTCGATTATTTGAATCAAGAACTTCAGGCTACCATCCTGATGGTTACCCATGATGCTTTCTCGGCCAGCTTTGCTACCCGCATTATTTTCATTAAGGATGGCCAAATCTACGATGAAATTCACCGTGAAAATAAGACCCGCAAGGAATTCTTCGATGAAATCATTCGCGTGATGTCTACCCTAGGTGGAGGCGACGCTGATGTTATTTAAGCTTTCGTTTCGAAATATTACGCGCAGCATCAAGGACTATGCGATTTATTTCTTTACGTTAGTGCTCGGTGTTACGCTCTTTTATGTTTTTAATTCCGTCGGCTCTCAGGCGGCTGTGCTTGAATTAAATAACTCTCGCAAACTCATCGTCGATTTGCTCGCGAAAATTCTTTCTGGTATGAGTGTTCTCGTGGTCTTTATTCTCGGTGCTTTGATTATCTACGCTTCCCGCTTTCTAATCAAGCGACGCAATAAAGAATTCGCCATCTATCTCACTCTCGGTATGAGTAAGCGTAAAATCTCTCGTCTCCTCTTCTTCGAAACTCTGATGATTGGCGTAATTTCCCTCGGCGTGGGACTTCTACTTGGTATTGGCGTTTCCCAGTTAATTAGTGTCCTAATCGCCAAACTCTTCGAGGTTAATATGGATAAATTTACTTTTGTCTTTTCCGAAAAAGCCTTCTTTGATACCATTCTTTACTTCGGCCTCATCTACCTCATTGTGATTTTCTTCAATACCATCATTGTCGGTCGTCTGAAGATTATTGAACTACTTCAGGGTAGCAAGAAATCTGAAAAGGCCTTCCTGAAAAACCCACTGCTTCGCGCCATTGTCTTCATCGTTTCTGCTTCCGTACTCGGTTATGCTTATTGGTGGGTCAATAATGACAAAGTCTCTCTCATGGACCGTGTCTATAATCTCCTTTGGCCGGTTATTGCTGGCGTAGTTGCCACTTTTCTAATCTTCTGGTCGCTTTCCGGTTTGATTATGGAAATTGTCACTCGTAGTAAGAAGTTCTATTTCAAGGGTTTAAATTCCTTCGTCTTCCGCCAGATTTCCAGCAAAGTGAATACCGCCGTAGTTTCCATGTCTTTGATAAGCCTCTTGCTGTTCCTCACGATTAGCATCCTTTCACTCTGTTTCTCGATCAATGAATCGATGAAAAAGGAGTTAGCCTACAATACACCAGTTGACGCTATGACCGAACTGACTGATTATCTCGCGGTTTACGGCTCGAATAGTAGTGTTGGCTATTTATCCCACATGTCTAGCGACCAGGAAAAAGCTGCTCTTGCCACTTCCCAGGCCTACATGAAAAAATCCCTCTATCAAAATTTGATTGATCGAAATCCAGACCTTGCGAAAGATGTTAAAGATCATCTTGAACTGAATGTCTATGCTGATAGTAAATTCACTTTTGGTCAAATTTTACCGTCAGGAGTTATGACGGGGACCGCGGAAGCCTTCATGTCGAAAACTACTGTGCCAATGGTTCGTGTCTCTGATTATAATAAACTCGCGAAGCTCTATCATCGTGATGAAGTTCATTTGAAGGATGATCAATATCAGTTCCTGGCCGACTTTAAGACTATGGCGGAGATTCTTGATAAGACTCTTGTGGGTAATACCCAAATTAAATATCGTAATTTCACCCTCAATCCAGTCGCCAAAAAACACCAAGAAGGCTTTATCACTTCATCCGGTTTTAAGTCTAATACTGGCATCCTCGTCGTTCCTGATAATGTAATCACCGATCAGCCAATCGGTACTCAAGCCATGCTGATGAATTACAATCTCAGTGGCACCCGCACTGCCGAACAGATTGACGATGACTTACGCAAGGCTTTCGACCTCGGAGGTTTATCCGTTAATGCGGTTAATTCATCTGAAGAGGACACGCAGAAAGCCGGAAGCTCCGCCAAGCAAGCTGATCGTCCAAGTGGTGTTGCCATTAATTTTTATACCAAATTATTAGTAAAATCTGGTATGGTTGGTATGCAGGCTATTGCCACCTTTGTTGGTTTTTATCTCGGCACGATCTTCTTGATTTCTTCTGCTGCGATTCTGGCCCTTAAGCAGCTTTCCGAATCTTCCGATAATATAGAAAAGTATGCCGCCCTTCGTCGTCTCGGCGCCAGTAATAAGATGTTAAACCGTGCACTCTTCGTCCAGATTGCAATCTTCTTTATTGCGCCATTGCTCATCGGCATCATACATTCCATTTTTGGCATTATGTTTGCCTCGAGTATTATTGAATCATTCGGCTCTGACGGACTCCTCGCTTCGATTCCGATGACCGTCTCGATGATTGTGCTGATTTATGGTGGCTACTTCCTTCTGACTTATATCAGTAGTAAGCGCATCATCTCAGAAAAACAACTCCGCCGAGATTAAGGAAGTCATTTCCGAAAAGCAAGTCCGCTGCGACTTGAAAAAAATATTAGTTAAGGTTAAAAATCCTTAACTTGAATAGATCAAGAAAGCTACCTAAAAGGTAGTTTTCTTAATTTTAGTATGTAAAACTATCAAGCCAACAATAAATTGCTTGATTTTTTATATAAAATATTGTATAATATATTTGTTTCTACGTTAAGCTAAAAATATAGCTTTGTTCTTTAAGAAAGGTTGGTGACTAATATGCCAAGAAGTGTCGAATTGGATAATTTATTTGCTCGTAAGCAGGAAGCTTTTGCGCGCAAGCAGGTTGCATTTCAGAAGTATGTTGATGCAAGAAATCGTGCAAACGAAGCTCACGACAGGATGCAGTCAGCATGGGATCAAAGAGTGGCTGCTCGAGAGGAAATGAATCGAGAATTCGAAAGTATGCAACAGTCTAAAGATAGTAGGGATGCTATCTGGGCCGACTTCAATCGGCTTTGTCAGGAAAATAGTTCCAGGATTAATCAAATTCGCCAAGAAGCTGATATGGAGCATGAAATGATGAAAAATTGTTTCGATAGCGCTAGTGCAGCTTATTCATATGGCAATAAGGCGGATGCTCCAATGTATTCCAGTGAGGGTCATGCGCATAAGGAACGGCGAGATGACCTGAATGCTGAAGTCGGAAGACTTATTCAGGAAATTAATAGCGCCAAGACTAATGCTAAATGGCAAACATCTAGCTCGCATAGTAATTCATTTCAGCGCGCTAAAAGTAATTTCGATAATGCAAAAATGATGCATGAATCTGCTGAAGCTGAATTTAAAAGCGCTAAGGCGGAAAGAGACGCCTATAAGGCTGAATTTGATTCGGCCCAAGCGGAATTTGAGCGACTAAAGGATGCGTGCCAAAGAAAGCTTGATGAGATTAAGGCAAATAATCGAAAAGAGCGAGAGCGTATTCTAGATAAGGCGGGAGTTGGCTATCTCAATAGACAAGATGCTAAAATTGTTAAGAAAGCAGATGGAACTACGCAAGTTTATCATGGCGGTCTCGGTTCTGGCGATGGTTTTGGCCATGGCCATGTTGCACTTGATCAGTCCGGAAAGAAGACGTATAGCCGTGATGCATTCGAAAAACATGGCAGTCAAAACTATACAGATCGAAAGACTGGTGAAAGGAAGTCAAATGGTGGGTGGACTGAGTTAAGTACCGGAACAATCATTGATGAGGCTGGAAATGGACATAACGTAATGTTTCGCCAGGGGTTGGGAAAAAATGAAGGTCAGACTTTAATAAGAGATTATCATGGATTTGAGTCATTTAAGAATTTTCATGAAAATGGAGGCCATAATCATTATGGAGACAATAATAAAGAACTGTACCCAAATGAGCCCGATCGTATAGAAGATAGTTCCAGGCATAAAAACGATAAAACATACACTGGACCTGGATGTTAGTTACAAAAATTTACACCGCCTATAATTTTATAGACGGTGTTTTTTTATAGCCATTTTTTTGAGTCCAGAAAATCTAGAAAATCCAGTACACCGTCACTAGTTACTGCTGGGTGAGCATTATAATATTCTAGATGGTCTCTTTTTTCATTAAGTGCCATATAGATATAAAAAGATAATTCGCAAAATCTATTATCTTCAGGTAAAGAATCATTCGAATAGCTAAAGTTATCATCAAGGAAGATGGTGTATTTCTTAATTTTATTTTCTAGCTCATCTAGTTGCAATTCAGTGGTAGCTGATTTTATTTCATTAGCTAATTTTATGCCATCACGTATTGCTATTTCGGCTAAGTTTGTACTCATTTACTTAAGTATAGCAATTCTCTTACTTAATTCAATAAAAAATTTAAAAGAATTACACCCAACTCTCATCATCAAGTTCTTCAATAAAACCGTCCATGAAATCTTTTGCTAGCACTTGTGTAGGTTCGAAATCTAAGTTCTCTGGGTAAAGTGATTTTCTCTTCCAATCTAGCGCCACATAAAGAGAGGTCATCAAACTACACCATTTTCCATCACTAAAATCGGATGGTTCACCAAAATTTTCATTCACAAAATCAGTGTATTTGTCAATAATTGGCTCTAGTTTCTTTAATTCAGAAATTTTAGAAATTGGGCGCATTCTATCGATGATTTCATGGCCATCTTCAATGACCTTATTAATTAACTTTGCCCTTTCTAAGTAATCCATACTATAAATATACACTAATTTTTATAAAATAACCTAATCAAAAAAATGGTATAATATATCTTATGAATAATACGCGCGATGATATTTTACACTTAGCCAAGCTGTCCAATTTGCAGCTCACGGATGCCGAAATTTCCGCCCTCCAGCAGGATGTCACCAGTATTGTGGGCTATATTTCCCAGCTTGATGAATTAGATACCACTGGGGTCGAGCCGACTTATCAGGTTTTTGAAATGGAAAATGTTTGGCGTGCCGACGAAATCAAACCTCAGGATGCTACTCGCGAACAGTTACTTGCACTCGCACCTGATCAAGCTCAAAATATGATTAAAGTACAGAAGGTTCTCTAATGAAAATTGCCGATTTACATACTTCCGCGGCTTCGCTCGTCAAGGAAGCCTTGGAAAAAGCCAAAAAATACGCTGACCACAATATTTTTATCTCGTTCAACGAAGAAGAAGCCTTAAAGAAAGCCGCTGAAATCGATCAAAAAATCCAAAACGGTGAAAAGGTTGGTCGCCTCGCTGGTGTGCCTTACGCCTTGAAAGATAACTTCCTTAGTAAACAGGGAAATACTACTGCCGCCTCGAAAATTCTCTCGAATCTCCATTCGCCGATTGATTCCACCACTGTCGCCAAGCTCGAAGCTGAAGGCGCCATTATGATTGGTCGTACCAATCTCGATGCTTTTGCTCACGGCTCCTCGACCGAAAATTCTTTCTTTGGTCCTACCCACAACGCCAAGGACTTTGAACGTGTCGCCGGTGGTTCCTCTGGTGGTTCCGCCGCTGCTGTTACTCTTGATATTGTGCCTTTTGCCACTGGTACCGACACTGGTGGGTCGATTCGTCAGCCAGCTTCCTTTAACGGTGTTTATGGTTTGAAGCCGACTTATGGCACGATTTCGCGTTATGGTGTGGTAGCCATGGCTTCCAGCACTGATGTGATTGGTTTCTTTACTCAAAATCCGGAAGATTTGGATCTCCTGATGTCGATTACTAGTGGTCAGGATGAAAAAGACCTTACCTCATTGCCAGATTATTATAACGAAACTACCGTCGAAACTGGTGTGAAGAAGCGTATTGGCGTGATTAAAGATTTTGATAATGAAAATGTGGCCCCAGAAATTCGTGAGGGCCTCAAATCTCAGATCGAAAAACTGAAAGCCGAGGGTCACGAAATTGTCGAACTTTCAATGCCGGTTTTGAAGTATGCTCTTGCGGTCTATTATGTCGTGGTGCCAGCTGAGGTCGCTTCCAATCTCTCGCGTTATGATGGTATTCGCTATGGTTATCGCAGTTCTGAAGCTCACAGCATCGAAGAAGTTTTTGGTCTTAGTCGCAACGATGGATTTATGCCAGAAAACAAGCGCCGTATCATGATTGGTAACTTCGTTCTAAGTAGTGGCTTCTATGACGCCTACTATCTCAAGGCTCAAAAAGTCCGTACTCTCATTATCAAGGCTTATGAAGAAGCTTTTGAAAAATGTGATTATATTCTCACGCCAGTTTCACCGTCAAGAGCCTTCAAATTAGGTGAAAAAATCAATGATCCAGTCGCCATGTATCTCGAAGATGTCATGAGTGTGCCAATTAATCTCGCCGGTTTACCAAGTTTAGCCATTCCAGTTAATCGTGATAAGGATGAACTTCCAGTCGGCTTACAATTAATCGGCCCACGCCGTAGCGACAAAAACCTTTTGCAATTTGCCAAGGAGAATTTCTCATGAACTCCCCAGTTTTCTTTCTCCTAATTGCGGTTTTAATTGTGGGGATTTTGGTCTTCATCTCGATTTCCCAACTCGGTAACCGCACTCATACTTTTGACAAGGAAGACTACCAGGCCAACTTCCTTCGAATTGAAAATAATCTCTCGCGTGATAACCCCTTGAGCTTTAATTATGCCCTCATCGAAGCCGATAAATTACTCGATAAGGCGATGATGGAACTCGGCGCCCCGGGCAAGACTATGGGTGAACGTCTGAAGGCTTCCGGTCAACGTTTTTCTGAATTGAATTCCGTCTGGTATGTCCATAAAAAGCGCAATCAAATTGCTCACGAGCAAAACTTTCAGCTCGATTACAATCAAAGTCGCCGCGCTTTAGAAACTTACAAACAAGCATTAAAAGATTTAGGAGCTATCTAATGTCAGAAAATTCAGCTTACGAAATTACTATCGGTATTGAATGCCACGTTCAGCTCGCGACCAAGACTAAACTTTTTTCTGAAGTCGACAATGATGCTCGCGGCAAGGAGCCTAACTCTTGTGTTTCGCCAGTCGAATATGCTCTGCCGGGCATGTTGCCACGCTTGAATCAAGAAGCCGTGCGTCTCGCTACTCGTGCAGGACTCGCTCTTAATTCCAATATCAATCTAATTTCACGCTTCGATCGCAAGCATTATTTTTATCCAGATTCTCCGAAAGGTTATCAGATTACCCAGATGTATCAGCCAATTATCGGCCCAGGTTTCGTTGAACTTCCGAATGGCACGAAGATTCGTATCGAGCACGCCCACCTCGAAGGTGATGCGGGTAAGCTCACACATTTTGACACTTATAGCCTTGTCGACCTCAACCGTGCCGACACTCCACTGATTGAGATTGTCTCCATGCCAGACATTCATTCGAAGGAAGATGCTCGCGATTATTGTAAGGAACTTTGGCGTATTCTCACTTTTGCTGGTGTGACTTACGGTGACCTTTATAATGGCAATATGCGTTTTGATGTGAATATTTCGCTAGCTAAAAAAGGTAGCGCTGAACTTGGTACTCGTGCCGAGATTAAGAATCTCAACTCTTTCCGTTCCGTCGAAATGGCAGTCGAATACGAATATCACAGGCAGAAAAAGTTGCTGGATAATGGCGAAAAAGTGGTTCAGGAAACCCGTGGCTGGAATGATAATACCGGTAAAACCACTTCTCAGCGTAGCAAGGAAGAGGCCAATGATTATCGCTACATGCCAGAACCAGATATCCCACCAATTCATTTGACTGAGGAATATGTCGAAGCTGAGCGCGCTAAATTGGTACGCTTGCCAGCTGATTATCGCGCCATGCTCCGCGTGGTAATTCCAGAGGAACAACTCGAAATCCTTCTTGATCATCAAAACCTCGTCGAAAGCCTAGCCGAATTAAAGTCCGCTTATGATGCTGATGGTATTGAGAAGGAAATCACCAAGAATGCCATCCAGAAGATTTCTAATCTTTACACCTCGGTACTCCTCGCGGAAGAAAATAGTAGCCTTTTGAATGATGAACTTCCGACCACCATGCAGCTTCGTGAACTCTCTGAGATGATTAATAAAAATGAACTTTCTTCGACTAGTGTAAAAGAGGTGTTCTTGCGCTTCTTCGACCTGAACATGCATCACAAATCAGCTCGTGAAATCGCCAAGGAACTCAATCTGCTTCAGGAAAATGACCTCGGTGCGCTCTCTGAGATTGTCGATCAAGTCCTAGCTGACCCAGCCTGCGCTCAGGCCGTCGCCGACTTTAAGGCCGGTAGTGAAAAAGTAATTGGTTTCTTAGTGGGTCAGGTGATGAAATCTTCGAAAGGAAAGGCAAATCCAGCTATCGCCCAGAAACTTTTGCGCGAAAAATTGCAATAATCATCTAGCTAATCACTTGGATTAATTCCTATCAAAGCCAGTTAAGGCTAAAACCTAAAATCCGGCTCCAACGCCGGATTTTTTGACGGCTAAAATTCCACTATCCGATTCTACTTATGCTATAATATAGAAAAGTTAAGACCACAAGAAAGAAAATATGAAACTATACAGTAACGAGATTGTTTTTCGTGGTCATCCTGATAAAGTTTGTGACCAAATTAGTGACGCCCTTCTTGATGCCTTCCTCTCCGGTGATTCCAGTTCCCGTTGTGGTATCGAAGTGATGGGCGGTAAAGGCAGAATTTTTATCACCGGCGAAGTCACTTCCGCCGCTAAGGTCGATGTTGAGTCTGTGGTGATGCGCGTCTTAAAAGAAGTTGGCTACATTAATGGTGATAACGCAGAAAATCTTACGCCTTCTGGCACGCTCGCGGATTTTGAAATCGTCAATAATCTCGGTGTCCAGAGTCAAGATATCGCTCTCGGTACCAATGATGAGGTGGGTGGCGCTGGCGACCAGGGAATGATGTTTGGTTTTGCCTGTGATGATAATGTCGAATATAAGCCGACTGCCATGGTGATTATGCAGGAATTTTCCAAATTCTACGACGAATTGCGTCAAAAAGATTCACGCTTCCTGGCTGATGGTAAAACCCAGCTCACTGGTGAGTATGACGACGAGATGCGTCTTTTAAAAATTAAGGACTGGACGATTAGTTATCAAAATACCGAAATCGATCGCGCTGAAACCGATCAAATTCTCATCGATAAGGCACGCGAAATTGCTGGTAAATATGGCGTAGAGGTCGAAAAATTCCTCGTAAACCCAACTGGTAAATTCCTCATCGGTGGGTTCATGGGTGATGCTGGTCTCACTGGGCGCAAAATCGTAGTCGATAGTTATCAATCTTTTGCTCCGGTTGGCGGTGGTGCCTTCTCGGGGAAGGACCCGTCTAAGGTGGATCGCTCTGCTGCTTATAAGGCGCGCGAAATCGCCGTGGATTACCTCAAGCGTCATAATTTACATTCTTGTGAAGTGCAACTTTCCTACGCCATCGGTATTGCTGAGCCACTCGCTATCTATATTAAGGGCGATGGTAAAAATATCACACCAGAGCCAGAATTATATGCCGCCTGTACGCCTAAAAATATTATCAAGGACCTTGATCTCTTACATAAAAAATACGAAGACACTGCCAAATTCGGTCATTTCTAAAAATCAGGAAAAGAACCTCACTTCAGGGGTTCTTTTTTCCATCTAGGTCTATAGTTTTAATATTTGTAAGTTTAGAATTAATTGATTATATAAACTCATAAATAAACCTTGAATTAAACCATAAATACTATAAAATAGAGCTAGAAGCATAAGCACAAAAATCAAAAGGAAATGTTGTATGTCTAAACTCAAAACAATTTTGAAGAGACCAGCGCGGGCGTGGCAGCGCGTTTTTGGTTTCTTACCGATTATCTCGCTTGGTGGCACAGCATTTATTCTCGGCACCTTATCTATCGCCCCGAATTTTATGAATTTCGCCCACGCGGAAGAAAAACCAGCTCTAAAGCCAAGTGATATTAATCTGTCTATCAGCGTCGACGAAACGTTCCATAAGTTTAATGATGTCTATCTTACTTCGGACGGGGTTGAACATGAAGATCAAAATAATATTACTTTTAAACCTACCGTAAAGACTAATAATCCTGCAGGTTACAAAGTTTACTTCTCGGACGTTGATGAAGATACTAACATGCGCAGTGTTGATGCCACGGTGACCGACTCTATTCGTTCTGCTGCTCCTTCTGATTTTGAGAACGGCCAGCCAAAAAACACCACTGACAACTATTGGTATTGTGGTATCCTGCAGGTTCCAGACACTATCACTGGGGAAGCAGAAAAAAACCACTTCCACTAATAATGATTTGTCAATCCCAGTCAGAAGTCACCCACGATTAATTGATGAAGTTAAGTATATAAAAACAAACGATAATAAAAATAATGGGATATACTGTAATATCTCGATCAATAAGCAATTAGCCACATCGACCTATGTTGGCAAAATGATTTTTAGTACCATAGCCAATACTAATAATTTAAAACCTGCCACTTTGAAAGATGGATATTCGGCCTTCCGTAGAATTCCGAATAACTATGCAGGTAAAAGGGAATTTAAGAGTTTTAAGTATGCCGTACCAACTCCAGCAGATTTTTCTACTGAAGTAAAAAATGATGAATCGATTGCTTCGAGCGTAAAACCAGACTATAAGTATAGTGGTATGCCTGGGCCAGCCTGTCCTCCTGTGATGGGTTTGGGATTCAATATGTATAATATTACTGCCAATAATACGGAAGATGAAGAGCCAGTATTAGTCTGGGCCTCCAGTTGTGATGATCGAGGATTACGTTGGTGGTCTCCATCTGGAACTTTGAAGCTCGGTGAAAATTGTTCTAATTTCTTCTCTACCGCCAATGCGCCACGTTTTGATAACCTTGATCTTTCTGGCGTCGATATCTCAAATTGCAAGAATATGGAATCTATGTTTGAACGCACCGATGAAGGATTTAAGGAAATTAATTTCGGATATAACAAATTTTCTTCAGAATTATCTAACACTAAGAATATGTTCAAGGGGAATAGCAAACTTGAGAGAATACATACAACTACTGACCTTGATTTAACTTATGTGGCAGAAAGTGAAGGAATGTTTGACGGCTTAAATGAAATATCAGGTTCATATAGAATGGAAAATGGGGAATGCAATGGAATGCCATTTATTAGCGCTCACACTGACGCCCGTATGGCAAAAACGCACGGTGGATATTTCTTCCGTGATTATCCAGGTAAGGAAATGTGTGATAAGGTTATTCATCTTTAATAAAAAACCCCAAAGAGAGCCCCGTGCTCTCTTTTTTTCTTCTTGAAATTATGGTAAAATATCCTGAAAGTCTAAAA
>ERZ772956.302-NODE-302-length-39354-cov-4.149851_pt1 | contig 39354 bp, 38 predicted proteins | sample MGYA00580683_ERZ772956 | MGnify/ENA primary metagenome ERZ772956 (study PRJEB29015, sample SAMEA2738077) | human oral metagenome | biome: human oral; feature: human-associated habitat; material: saliva | place: China | collected 2212 ... | reverse complement strand
GAGGGTGAAAGCCCTCGGCGCCGAGCCGCATGAAGACTCGTGTGCGACTTACGTCCGGCACGACGAGGCGCCTGCCTCACCGGCGCATTCGATTGAAAGGCAGTCATGGCTCTGGATAAGGGAATCGATGAGGAGCTCCACGCCCTCGCCCCTCTCCTTGAGGAATACGCGCAGGTCGAAGCCGCAATGTCGGCGCCCGAGACCCTCGCCGACCCGATGCTCATGCGCAAGATGGGCCGACGTTTCGCCGAGCTCTCCCGCGTGAAAACCGGAGCCGAACGCTACTTGAGAGCCAAAGACGACCTCATTGCCGCTCGAGAACTCGCCCAAGAGGACCCCTCATTCGCTTCGGAAATCCCAGAGCTCGAAGATGAGCTGCGCGCTGCGCACGAGAGTCTGCTCAAGATCCTCGCCCCCCGTGAGCCCGAGGACGCCCTTGACGTCATCCTCGAGATCAAAGCAGGAGAAGGCGGCGAGGAGTCCGCCCTCTTCGCCTCCGATCTGGCCCGCATGTACTCGCGATACGCCGAATCGAAAGGATGGTCCGTCACCGAGCTTTCCTCGACCCCGACCGAGCTTGGGGGCTTCAAAGAGATTTCTTTGGCCATTCGCGCCCACGGCACGCCCCTGCCAGAAGAGGGAGTATGGGCCCACCTCAAGTACGAGGGCGGAGTGCACCGTGTCCAGCGCGTCCCCGTCACCGAATCTCAAGGGCGGATCCACACCTCGGCGGCGGGCGTTTTCGTCATGCCCGAGATTGAAGACGACACACAGATCGTCATTGACCCGAATGATCTGCGAATCGACGTCTACCGCTCTTCGGGGCCCGGGGGACAGTCCGTGAACACAACGGATTCAGCGGTTCGCATGACGCATATTCCCTCGGGGATCGTCGTCTCAATGCAGAACGAGAAATCGCAATTGCAGAACAAAGAAGCGGCCCTGAGGGTTCTCGCCTCACGACTCGCAGCCGAGGCGAGAGCGAAGAAGGAAGCGGAGGCTTGCGCCCAGAGGCTCTCCCAGGTTCGCACCGTGGATCGTTCAGAACGTGTGAGGACCTACAACTTCCCGGAGAACCGGATTGCAGAGCACCGCACCGGGTACAAGGCGCACAACCTCGATCGTGTTCTCGAAGGCGAACTCAGCCCTGTTATCGATTCTCTGCGCGAGGCAGATGAAGCAGAGCGCCTCGCCCAGGCGGCCAGCAGGTGAAGCGCCCCGCCGATCCAAGCCGTGTCGGCTCTCTCCTGGCCTGGGCGCGCAATCGCCTCGAAGGACTCGAAGCCGCACACCCCGCGCAGGACGCTCGTGAACTCCTCGAATGGGTGGCGAAAACCGATTCGATCTGGAGGATCAAAGAACCCATCGAGCCTGAGCTTGCCGAGCGCTTCTACAACGCCGTTGAGCTGCGGGCGAGCCGAATTCCCCTTCAACGCATTACCGGGCGCATGTATTTTCGGGGCTTGACCCTCCACAGCGCCGAACAGGTCTTCATCTGCCGCCCAGAAACCGAAATCGTCGCAGGGATCGGCATTGAGGCCGCACGACAAGTGATCGCCGAGCAGGGCACGGTTCGAATCGTTGATCTGTGCACCGGATCGGGGGCGATTGCGATCGCCTGCGCCACGGAACTCCCAGAAGCGCAGGTATGGGCGGTCGAACTCGCTCAAGAAGCCTTCGCCCTGGCACAGCGCAATATTGAGACGCTCGTTCCTTCTCGTGTCCAACTCCTTCGCGGCGACGCCACGCACCCGCGCACTCTCGCCGATCTGGATGGCCGCATTGATATCGTCATCTCCAATCCTCCCTATGTGCCCGCCGATGAGGCACCGACCCAGGTTGAAGCGGGCTTCGACCCGCCGCTCGCTCTTTTCGGTGGGGGAGAGGCTGGGATGGACATTCCCAGAGGGATCATCTGCCGAGCCGCAGGACTCTTGAAAGAAGGCGGCCTCCTCGTCCTCGAGCACTCTGCGAGTCAAGCCGCCCTCATGCGCGAGGCGGCCCGGGAAACGGGCTTCATTGAGGTTTTCACAAAAAAGGATCTGGCCGGCGCCCCTCGTGCGCTCGTCGCGACTCGTGGGAGAATCTCCCAGTGACCCCTAGGATTTTGAGCTGCCTTCCCGCATGGGTTCCCGCTGATCTTGACGAGGCTGTCGCTCATGTCAAAAAGGGCGGGCTGATCGTCATTCCGACCGATACCGTCTATGGAATTGGGGCCCTCGCCTCGAATCCGGATGCGGTGGCAGCCCTGCTCGCAGCAAAGGGCCGCGGACCGTCAATGCCTCCCCCCGTGCTCGTCGATTCCCCTCAGGCCCTTGACCGCCTCGCCGTCGATGTGCCCGAGGCAGCCCGCAGGCTCGCTTGGGCCGCATGGCCGGGAGGACTGACGCTCATTGTCAGGGCCCGCCCTGAGCTCGGCTGGAATCTGGGAACAAACGGAGGGACCGTCGCTTTGCGGATGCCCGATCACGCGCAAGTCCTCGAACTCATTGCTCGTAGCGGTCCTCTCGCGGTGAGCAGCGCAAACCTCACTGGAGCGCCCCCCGCAACATCCATCGAAGAAGCCATTGCCTCCTTTCCTGATTCGGTTCTTCATATCGACTCCGGTCCGACCCCTGGATCGACGCCCTCAACGATCCTCGACTTCGCCCATGGTGATGCGAGTGTCATCCGCCTGGGGACTTTATCCTTGGAGGAGCTGTCCGAAGCGGCCGGTGTCACCCTCATGGGTGCCGAGTAAAACCCTCGAAGAAGAACTACCGAAGGATCAAGGACCGAAGCTCGCATGAAGGTCTATCTCCTCCTCATGCTCATCGCGATGGGCGTTACCGTGCTGATGACGCCTCTCGTCAGATGGTCGTGCATTCGATGGGGGCTCGTCCCCGAGCTTCGTTCTCGCGATATTCAAAAGCAACCAGTGCCCAGGCTCGGCGGCATCGCCATGACGATCGGCCTCGTCGTCGCTCTCCTCGTTGCCTCACACATCCCCTATATGGTCCCCCTGTACACCACGAGCATCCCCTGGGCGGTGATCGGTGCGGCAACGGCGATGACTGTGCTCGGCCTCGTTGATGATCTCGTGGAACTCGACTGGATGACGAAACTATCGGGACAGGTGCTCATTGCCGGGGCGATGGCCTTTACGGGAGTCCAGCTCATCTCCTTTCCCCTGTTCGGTGTCACTATCGGTTCTTCTCGTCTTTCCTTGATTGTGACCGTCGTTCTTGTCGTCGGCATTGTGAATGCGGTGAACTTCATTGATGGTCTTGATGGCCTCGCCGCCGGGACAATCGCGATCGGAGCGGGAGCCTTCTTCGTCTACTCCTACCTCCTGTCGAGGATCATTGGGGCCACCTCATATGCGACGACTGCTTCACTGGTCGTCATCGCCCTTCTGGGAGTGTGTCTGGGCTTCCTCTGGTTCAACTTCCACCCCTCGTCGATCATGATGGGAGGCGGGGCTGAGACTCTTGGTCTCGTCCTCGCATCGGCGAGCATCATCGTCACTGGACAGATCGACCCCTCAGTCCTGGGAACCCAGCAACTCTTCGTGGGCATCTTGCCGATCCTCCTGCCCCTGTCTGTGATCTTCATACCGGTGTTGAATCTTATCGTCGCCTCGCTCCGCCGCATCGCGCGGGGGACGAGCCCCTTCCACGCCGACCGCACCTCGCACTTTCACGACCGCCTCATCGCTCGCGGGCATTCGCATCGTGGTGTCGTCGCGATCATGTGGATGTGGACTGCGATCGTATGCATTCCTTCTGTCGCCCTGCTCATTTTCGACTGGTGGAAGATTGCCCTCGCGACACTGCCAGTGTTCGTGATCGCTCTGGTTGCGACCGTGCGACAATTCCCGACTTCCCATTACCGCTCCAGCGGGGGCGAGGAGGAGAATAATGTCGAACTCTGATTCCCTTGCTCGAGCCTTGACTCGACTGCGAGTACCTATGGCCCTCATTGGCGCAGGAGCCCTTCTCTTCACTGTGTTCGTCTCCGTGATCTATGGGCTCGAGTTGGCAGCAATCGGATTGTGCATCGTCGCGCCAATGCTTCTTCTCGGCGTGCAGTATGCGTGTCTTTCTCGAGCGAGTGCTTCTCAGGGGAGAGGGATTGTGTGGGTCCTTGCGTCCTATCCGATCAGGATCCTCATCCTTGTCATCGTTTTGTATGTGCCGCGCTCTTTCAATGTGGATGTACGCTGTGCGGCCCTGTGTTCGATTCTCGTGATTCTCTTCTCGATGCTCGCCGAGGCGATTGTGATGGTGCGCACGCCGCACTTCACCGTTGATGAACGGGACTAAAGAACTAGTGGCCATTCGTGCAAAATCGTCAAATTGTGCTGAAGCAAGCGTTCTTGCCTGCTAAAGTATTCAAGTCGCTTCTTGCGGCCAATATGCTCTCCCATCACCGATGATTCGAACTCAGGAGCACACGCTGTCCACGTCAACGCCCCCCACTAACCGACGGGGAAGTAGATCCAAGCCCCTGTGGTACTGGACCCTTCTTATTCTTCTTCTCGTGGTCATTGCCGCAACGGCGGTTCCCGCCTTCACGCAGCACGTGCACCAGCCCGGACTCGAAGACTTCTTCCCCAAGCCGATTTTCGGCGAGGGCACGATCTTCCAGTTCAACCGCCTCGTCCTCATTCGTATCGCGATGGCTGCACTGGTCAGCGCGATCCTTCTCGGGGTCGCAGCGAAGGCCACACTTGTCCCTGGCCGCGGCCAGATGGCAGTCGAATTCCTCGCAGGCTTCATCCGCGACAATGTCGCCATTGAGATGCTCGGCCCGAAGAAAGGACGCGCATACGCCGGCTTCATTGGCTTCGCATTCTTCGCCACCCTCGCGATGAATCTCGCTGGTGTGATTCCCGGTACGAATATTGCTGCAACCTCTGTTGTGGCAGTTCCCGCAGTCTTCGCCATCATCTCCTACGTCACCTACGTGGGCAGCGGCATCAAGGCCCTCGGACTTGGACACTTCTTCGCATCGCAGCTCCTTCCTCCGGGGCTTCCCAAGCCGATGTACCTGCTCATCACTCCGATCGAGTTCCTCTCGAACTTCATCGTTCGCCCGGTGACCCTCACAGTCCGACTCCTTGCCAACATGATGGCCGGCCATCTCCTGCTCGGCATGACCTATTTCGGGACCGCGCTCCTGCTTCAAGAGCTCTCCGCCCTCTCGGCCGCGGGAATCCTGACAGGAGTGGCGATGTTCGTCATGACCGGCTTCGAGGTGTTCGTCGCTTTCCTGCAGGCCTACATCTTCACCATCCTCACCTCCGTCTACATCAAGCTCTCGATCGAGAGCCACTGATCCCCACAATCCGCTGAAGCGCCCTTCGGCGCCCAGAAGAAAAGGAAGACACATCATGGGTATCTCCCTCGCCTACATCGGCTACGGCCTTGCGACCCTCGGCCCCGGCCTCGGCATCGGCCTGCTCGTCGGCAAGACCCAGGAAGCGACCGCGCGCCAGCCCGAGGTCGCCGGCCGACTCTTCACCAATATGGTGATCGGCGCCGGCATGGTTGAGGCCCTCGGCCTCATCGGCTTCATCCTCCCGCTCATCGTCAAGTGACCGCGATGCACCAGATTTTCCCTGCGAGCGAAGAAGTCGGCGGCCTCGCCGTCATTCTGCCGCCTCTGTACGAGATCTTCTGGTCGGCGCTCGTCTTGCTCATCGTCCTCCTCCTCGTTGGAAAGTTCGCACTGCCGAAGATCTATCGCACGATGGATGAACGCCAAGCGAAGATCGCTGAGGGACTCGCCGCCGCTGAGAAAGCGAAAGAAGACCAAGCGCTTGCCGCTCGTGAGCGCGCGCAGGCCCTAGTCGAGGCGAACGCCGAGGCTCATGAGATTCGTGAGCGCGCCGGAGAGGAAGCGAAAGGCATTATTGCCGCCGCCAGGACCGAGGCGCAGGAAGAGGCCAATCGGATCCTCGAGGGCGCTCAGCGTCAGATCCTCGCTGAAAAGCAAGCAGCGGAGATCTCCTTGCGCGCTGACGTGGGTCTGCTCGCGACCGAGCTTGCCGAGAAGATCGTTGGGGAGCATCTCGCCGACACAGCGCTCACGAGCCGTGTCATCGACCGTTTCCTTGACGACCTTGAGAAGGACAACCTCTCAGCCTCTGAGGGTGCGACTCGATGAAGACCATTGGAGCACTGCAATCGGTTCCCTTCTCAGGTGAACTCGGGGATGCGCTTGCCCTGCCACACGCGGATGCAATGAAGGTCGCCGAAGAAATCTTCGCCCTTTCTGACCTCGTCAAGACGGATGCTCGACTTCGTCGTGCCCTTACCGATCCTTCGAGGAACGCCGAGGACAAGACGCAACTCGCGCACTCCCTTTTCAATGCGCATATGTCCGCTCCCGGCTTGCAGGTCCTCGAGGCACTGGTCAGCGCGCATTGGACGAAGCCAGAGGATCTGCACGACGCCGCAGAGGTGCTCGGCATTCTCGCAGTGCTCACCGACGCCCTCCGGGCCGGCGCCCTTGAAGAGGTGAATGACGAGCTCTTCGAGACTCGTCGTTTCCTTGCGGCCGAGCGAGACTTGCGTCTGACCCTGTCGGATATGTCGACAGGCACTCCGCACGAACGCGCGAACCTCGCCACCCGCCTCTTCTCGGCGCGCCTGAGCCGGTGGAGCATGCGTTTGCTGCGCAGAGCGGTTGGACGTTCGCGCCACGGGCGCCTCCTCAACAACCTCAGGAGATTCGCCGAGTGGGCGGCAACCTTGCAAAACAAGCTGCTCGTCACGGTCGAATCAGCGGTCGATATGACCCCTGAACAGGTGACGCGCCTTCGCCGTCTGCTCGAGCAACGCTTCGAGCGCGACATCACCTTGTCGATCTCGGTCGAACCTGGTGTTGTCGGAGGTTTCCGTCTACGCGCCAACACCACAGCGATCGACGCTTCCCTTGCAGCGCGCATTGCCGATATGAAGCGCTCCCTTGCGGGCTGAACCGCACCCCAGAACTCATCACGCAGACAGAAGGAATACTCATGGCTGACCTGTCAATCAGTCCCGAGGAGATCCGCGGCGCACTGGACTCCTTCATGGAGTCCTACCGTCCCTCCGAAGTGGCCACGGAGGAAGTGGGCTACGTCACGGAAACCGCCGATGGTATCGCCCATGTCGAGGGCCTGCCCGGGACAATGGCGAACGAACTCCTCCGCTTCGCCGACGGCACGCTCGGCCTAGCGATGAACCTCGACCAGCGCGAGATCGGCGCCGTCATCCTCGGCGACTTCGGAGGCATCGAAGAGGGCCAGCGCGTGCATCGCACCGGTGAAGTCCTCTCAGTCCCAGTCGGCGACGGCTACCTCGGCCGCACAGTCGATCCTCTCGGCCGACCGATCGACGGCCTTGGTGACATCACGGATATCGCGGGTCGACGCGCCCTCGAGCTCCAGGCCCCCGGTGTCATGATGCGCAAATCGGTTCACGAGCCCCTGGCCACCGGTCTGAAGGCCATTGACTCGATGATCCCGATCGGACGCGGGCAGCGCCAGCTCATCATTGGCGACCGCAAGACCGGAAAGACCGCGATCGCCCTCGACGCCATTCTCAACCAGCGTGAGAACTGGAAGTCAGGCGACCCGAAGAAGCAGGTCCGCTGCATCTACGTCGCCATCGGTCAAAAGGGCTCCACCATTGCATCGGTGCGCTCGACCCTTGAAGACGCCGGCGCAATGGAATACACGACGATCGTCGCTTCCCCGGCCTCTGATCCGGCGGGCTACAAGTACATGGCGCCCTACACCGGCTCCGCGATCGGACAGCACTGGATGTACGAGGGCAAGCACGTCCTCATCGTCTTCGACGATCTGTCCAAGCAAGCGGAGGCTTATCGTGCGGTCTCCTTGCTCCTGCGCCGTCCGCCGGGGCGTGAAGCCTACCCAGGCGATGTCTTCTACCTGCACTCGCGCCTCCTTGAGCGTTGCGCAAAGCTCTCCGACGAGCTCGGCGGCGGATCCATGACGGGACTTCCGATCATTGAAACGAAGGCGAATGACGTGTCGGCCTACATCCCGACGAATGTCATCTCCATTACCGACGGGCAGATCTTCCTCCAATCGGACCTGTTCAACTCGAATCAGCGTCCCGCGGTCGACGTCGGCATCTCCGTGTCGCGAGTCGGCGGTGACGCGCAGGTCAAGGCCATGAAGAAGGTTGCGGGAACGCTCAAGATCACCCTCGCGCAGTACCGTTCGATGGCGGCTTTCGCAATGTTCGCTTCCGACCTCGATCCGGCGACCCGTTCGCAGCTCACGCGTGGCGAGCGTCTCATGGAGCTGCTCAAGCAGGCCCAGTCGACGCCGTACATGGTTTGCGAGCAGGTCGCATCCATTTGGACTGGGACGCACGGCTACCTCGATGATATTGAGGTCTCCGATGTCCTGACCTTTGAGCGTTCACTCCTCGATCACCTCAAGGCGAACTCGAAGGTCCTCGACACCATCGAGTCGACGGGACTGCTCGAAAGCGATACCGAGGCTGAGCTCAAGGCTCAGGTCGAGGCCTTCCACGATCAGTGGATCTCCGCTGGAAGGGGAGCGAGCCTCGACGATGCCGAGGTGGAGGCCGAGGTGACGCGCGAAGAGATCACTCGCGTCCGTCCCTCCTCGCAGAAGGCCTGAGACATGGGCGGCAAGCAGAGGATCTACAAGCAGCGCATCGCCTCGACGCAGACGCTCGCGAAGGTCTTCCGCGCGATGGAGATGATCGCGGCTTCGAGGATCGGCGGGGCGCGTCGCGCTGCCACCGCTCTCGGGCCCTACGAGAAGGCTCTGACGCAGGCGGTTGCGGCAGTCGCGGTCCACACGGATCTCGATCATCCCCTCACGCGCGAGCGTTTCGACACTCCACGTGTGGCGGTTCTCGTCATCGCTTCGGATCGTGGCATGGCGGGCGCCTACTCGGCGACCATTTTGCGTGAATCCGAAAGGCTCATCTCGAAGCTCAAGAGCGAGGGCAAGGTGCCGGTGGTGTACACCTTCGGCAAGAGGGCCCGCTCCTACTTCCGTTTCCGCGGTGTCGCGGTTGAGAAGAGCTGGGAGGGCGAGTCAGATGCTCCGACCCATGAGACGACCCGTTCGATCTCGAATGAGCTTTTCGAACGATTCATGGATCAGGGATTGACCTCCGGGGTTTCTGAGGTTCATCTGGTCTACACGCGATTCGCCACCGTGATGAAGCAGTTCCCCGAGGTTCGCCAGATGCTTCCCCTGAGCGTTGTCGACGCACCCGAGGGCGACGCGGAACGCGATGCGGAGCGCGGATATCACGACGATCCTTCGGCGACTTTCCCCGAGTACGAGTTCATTCCCTCGGCACAGGCTGTGCTCGACGCGATCCTTCCGCTCTACATCGAGAGTCGCATCCACAATGTGCTCCTCCAATCGGCGGCTTCCGAGCTCGCTTCGCGCCAGCGCGCGATGCATACGGCCACGGACAATGCCGAGGAACTCATCACCAAGTACACGCGCCTGGCCAACTCGGCCCGTCAGGCGGACATCACCCAGGAGATCAGCGAGATCGTGGGCGGGGCCGACGCACTGGTCGCGGGCTGAGCCCAAGGACACGGAGAAGAAACATGAGCCAGGAAGAAACAGTCGCGCAGGGGCGCGTCGCCCGAGTCGTCGGACCGGTCGTCGACGTCGAGTTCCCGCCGGACAGCATCCCTCCGCTGTACAACGCTTTGAAGGTTGACGTCAATCTGACGGGCCAGGGGGAGGGGGAGTCCTCCTTCACGATGACTCTCGAGGTTGCCCAGCACCTGGGAGGCAATCTCGTCAGGACCATCGCTTTGAAGCCGACGGATGGACTCGTCCGCGGCGCGAAGGTGACCGATACGGGTGCCCCGATCACGGTTCCCGTCGGTGATATAACGAAGGGCCACGTCTTCAACGTGACCGGCGAACCCCTCAACCTCGCCGAGGGAGAGACCCTCGAGATCACCGAGCGTTGGCCGATTCACCGCCAGCCCCCGGCATTCGATCAGCTTGAGGCCCGCACGAAGATGTTCGAGACGGGCATCAAGGTCATCGACCTTCTTACCCCCTACGTTCAGGGCGGTAAGATCGGCCTCTTCGGTGGTGCGGGCGTCGGTAAGACGGTCCTCATCCAGGAAATGATCCAGCGCGTCGCCCAAGACCACGGAGGCGTCTCGGTCTTCGCTGGTGTGGGCGAGCGTACCCGTGAGGGCAATGACCTCATTCACGAAATGGACGAGGCCGGCGTTTTCGATAAGACGGCGCTGGTGTTCGGTCAGATGGATGAGCCGCCGGGGACGCGTCTGCGCATCGCCTTGACGGGGCTGACGATGGCGGAATACTTCCGCGATGTTCAGCATCAGGATGTGCTCTTGTTCATCGATAACATCTTCCGCTTCACCCAGGCGGGCTCTGAGGTGTCGACCCTGCTGGGCCGTATGCCTTCGGCCGTGGGTTACCAGCCGAATCTTGCCGATGAGATGGGACAGCTCCAAGAGCGCATCACCTCGGCGGGGGGACACTCGATCACTTCGCTGCAGGCGATTTACGTGCCCGCCGACGACTACACGGACCCCGCTCCGGCGACGACTTTCGCCCACCTGGATGCGACCACGGAGCTCTCCCGTGAAATCGCCTCGAAGGGTATCTACCCTGCGGTCGATCCGCTGGCGTCGTCGTCGCGAATCCTCGATCCGGTGATCGTGGGACGCGAGCACTACGATACGGCGATTCACGTCAAGGCGATCCTTCAGAAGAACAAGGAACTCCAAGACATCATTGCGATCCTCGGCGTTGATGAACTCTCTGAAGAGGACAAGATCACGGTCGCGAGGGCACGTCGCATTGAGCAGTTCCTCTCCCAGAACACCTACATGGCGGAGAAGTTCACTGGCGTGCCCGGCTCGACTGTTCCCCTCTCGGAGACGATTGAGGCGTTCAAGCGCATCGCGGAGGGCCACTACGATCATGTGCCCGAACAGGCCTTCTTCAACATCGGTGGTATCGAGGACCTTGAGCGCCGCTGGCACGAGCTTGAGAAGGACGCCTGATGGCGGATCGGGTACTTCAAGTCGAGGTCGTTTCGCACGAAGGGCGGTTGTGGCACGGTGCTGGAAGCTCCGTTCAGGTCCCCGTCGTTGACGGCCAACTCGGCGTCTTGCCGGGGCGTCAGCCCCTGCTCGCGATGCTCAAAGCAGGCACGGTCACGGTCCAAACCTCGCAAGGAGTGAAGACTTTCGAGGTCGAGGGCGGATTCGCGTCTGTTGATTCTGATTTCGTGACGGTCGTGGCCGATCACGCTACAGTTTCCTAATAGAGGCAGCCCCTGTCCGCGACCCGGACAGGGGCTCCCCGCATCCGATCTCGAGGAGGCAGCGATGAATACATTTCTGTATGTCACCGGGTGGGTTCTGGGCGCTCTTGTGCTTCTTAGCGTGATGGTGTGGGTGTACATCAATGTTCGGGCGCGCCGCCTCGATGGACGGATTGGGGCTTTTCGTTCCTGGTCTAGGCCCGACACTCAGTCCGGCTGGGCCTCGGGTATTGGCCTGTTCGGGGTTGAGACTCTCAGCTGGTACCGCCTGATCGGTTTTGGCGGTAAGCCGGTGTACACGGTGGCCAGGAGGGGCTTGGAGGTTTCCGCTCCGATCCAGCATTCGGCAGATGGGTCGATGGTGGAGCTTCGCCTCAAGTCGGGCGATCACCGTTATGAGCTTGCGGTTGCGCCCCAGACCTACAATGCGATCGTCTCCTGGGTGGAGTCGGGTCCCCCGATCGGCAGGGCCTGAGAACTCTTCTTCGGCGCCAGAGCGCCGTTCGAGCTCATCTCGCGAGCGTGGTGCTTTTCGCTGCGCACTCGTGCTCGCAAGCGCTGATAGGCTCTCACCCGTGAGAGTTCTCATCGCCACCTGCACCGTCGACTATTCCGGGCGCTTATCGGCGCATCTCGACTTGGCGAAGCGCGTCATCATGGTCAAAAGTGATGGCTCCGTCCTCATTCATTCTGATGGGGGCTCGTATAAGCCTCTCAATTGGATGAACGCGCCGTGTACGGTGACCACGCAAGTCCTCGAAGAGGGCGAAGAAATGGACGGCGTCACTGAGGTCTGGACCGTTCAGGCCGCCAAAACAGACGATCGCCTCGTCATCCGCATTTTTGATGTCGTCGCGGATGTGGCTGAAGACCTGGGGGTGGACCCCGGCCTCGTGAAGGACGGCGTGGAGACACACTTGCAAGAGCTCTTGGCCGAACAGGTTCCGCAGATCCTCGGCGATGGATGGGAGTTGGTGCGTCGCGAGTTTCCGACACCGGTCGGGCCGGTTGACTTGATGGTGACGGACCCCTCGGGTGCGAATGTTGCGATCGAGGTGAAGCGTCGAGGCGGTATTGACGGAGTCGATCAGCTCACTCGCTATCTCAGCCTGCTTGATCGTGATCCCTTCATCAAGGACCTCAGAGGGATTTTCGCTGCGCAAGAGATCTCGAAGCAGGCAAGGATCCTTGCGGAGGATCGCGGTATTCGCTGTTTGATCCTCGACTATGACGCGATGCGCGGCTTTGACGACCCAGAATCGAGACTCTTCTGATCCGAGGGCAGGAAGATCCTCAAAAAGCTGTCAGACAAATCTTTTGCGTGGCACAATGAAGAGGTGGAAACCTCATTTGTGTGCCGTGGCCGTCTCGTCCTTGAATCCCGCATCCTCGAAGACGGTGTTCTCATCGCCGAAGAGGGCGTGATCACCAGAATCATCGATGCCCACGATCCTTCGCTGTCCAAGGAAGACCGCGAACTCATTGCCGCCGTCCCGGCCTCCGACTCCTATATCCTCCCCGGCCTCGTCGATGTGCACTGTCATGGCGGGGGCGGAAGCTCCTTCCCAAAGGCCCAAGCCGCAATCGACGAGCACCGTCACCATGGGACGACGACCCTCGTCGCCTCCCTCGTGACCGCGCACGCAGATGTACTGCGCGAAAGAGCAGCCCTCCTTACTGAACTTGCCGAAGAAGGTGAACTCGCCGGCATCCACTTCGAAGGCCCCTTCGTCTCTCACGCCCGCTGCGGCGCACAAGATCCGAAGTACATCATCGACCCGGATCCTGAACTCACCGCGCAACTCCTCGAGATCTGCAAGGGCTACGCGCTCACCATGACCCTCGCCCCCGAGAAGGACAAGGCCTATGGTCCCGGATCTGTCGCCGAGGTGCTCATCAAGGGCGGTGCACTGCCCTCCTGGGGCCACACGGATTCCGGTTCCGCCCCTGCGCGCGAAGCCCTCGAGTTCTCTCGCAAGGCCATCAAAGAGACCACGAATCCGCGCAGTGCGCGCGCCACCATCACTCACCTGTTCAACGGCATGCGCCCCCTGCATCACCGTGATACGGGCCCGATCGGCGAGTTCTTGTCCGATGCGGCAAGAGAGGGTGTCATCGCTGAGATGATCTGCGATGGCGTCCACCTCGATCCCTCGCTCGTGCGCGACGTGTATGAAATGCTCGGTCGGGACTCTTGCGTCTTCGTCACCGATGCGATGGAAGCTGCGGGCATGCCGAACGGCACCTACGAACTCGGCTCCCAGACAGTCGATGTGAAGGACGGCTACGCCTATATCGCGGGCACGACGACTCTTGCCGGGGGAACCGCACACCTCCTGGATTGCGTGCGCGTCGCCACCTTCACAGGCGGGATCGACCTCGTCGACGCTGTCTTCATGGCCACCGTTCAGGGCGCGCGCATTCTCGGGCGAAACGACATCGGCAAACTCGAAGCAGGTATGCGTGCCGATGTGCTCGAACTGGACGAGCAACTGCGTCCACAGCGCGTGTGGCGCGGCGGAACACTCGTGAAGTGAAAGGCAAACGCTCGCAGAAGCGACCATGGGCCAAGGGACACCGCGACCTCAATCTCGGCGCCCTCGCCTCCGTGCCCAGGAGCGAGATCGGACCCGATGGGAGGGACTACCAAGTCCAGCATCTGCGCTCCTCCTCGAAGGAATACACCTGCCCGGCGTGTCTTCACCCGATCCGCGTGGGCACTGCGCATGTGGTCGCCTGGCCCGAGCAGCAGCCCTTCGGCCTGCCCGAAGGGCTTGAGGCCCGGCGTCACTGGCATTCGGAATGCTGGAGACGCGGCTTACGCCCACTGTGAGTGGGTGAAAACCTCGAAGACAACAGCTTTTTCTCCGGGGGTGCGATGGTGATTATCCCTCGCACCCCCTGGGTGTTGGTGCGGATAAATGCGTCACGACGGCGCTGCTGATGAGCAGTAGCGGCCCAATACGCATTATTGTGAGACGGATAGTGTTCTTCTACGACAGGAGAGAATCGAGTGGGGCGCCTCAAGCAGTACACGGCGGCGGTGATCGCCGCAGCTTTGTCACTCATCTTCCTGATCGTCGGTGTTCTTGCGCTGACGGTCTTTAAGCCCGCCCAGGAGTTTTCCTCCTCGGTCGTTCCTGAGCACACGCTTGTGATGACCCGTGATGGTGTCTTGCGCCTCATGGCGAAAAATGTCACCGTCACAGCGACTTCGAAATCGGGCGCCCCCGTGGCTTTGGGACTGGGCACCCCAGGTGACGTGCTCGGATGGATCGGCGATGACCCCTATACCGAGGTTGTCGGCCTCAGCTCAGATCGTTCCCTTCTCAAAACCGAGGATCGTTCGGCTGTGGGGGACGCTCAGTCAGGAGCCCAATCCGGTAGACACGCTCAGTCCGGCACCCAAGTGGGCACGCCAGGGGCTCAATCTCAGAGCTCAGCTCAATCAGGAGCCCAATCCGCAGCTCAATCCGGTGGTCGCATCGATCCTGAAGCCTCGAAACTTCTCGATGCGCTTCTCGCTTCGGATATGTGGCTCCAAGTCGCGACGAATGATGGCACAGCCTCTTTGTCTTTGATTGAGGTCCCTGCATCTCGTTCTCTTCTCGCCGTTTCCGCAGGGGGAGTAGGCGATCTCGAACTGACTCTGACCTGGCCGAGCGAACGCGCAAATTGGCTCGCGATCATTTCTCTGCTGGCAGCCCTCGTTTTCGTCCTCGTCGCTGCGATTGCCGCTTTCTCCCGTTTCCACCATCTGAATCGCGCTCAGCGACGCAGCTCGAAGATCGCCACGGATGCCGAGGCCACGACTGAGAGTCTTGAGCCTGCACAAGAAGAAATGAATGTCGAGGACGAGGGGGTGCAGTCTGAAGCCCCCTCGGACAGCCAAGAACACGAGGAGCTCTTAGAAGAGCAGGCTCAACGTCGCGCAGCTGGCGAGGAAAGGGATCCTCTTGAGGTCTCTTCCGGCCCCGAGGAGCTAGAGTCTTCACCGTCCGTTGAAACGTGCGAGGACGAAGCTCCTGAAGAAGAAACCCGGGTTGTGGGGCGGCACGGATCAGGCAGCCCCATCGATCAGGATCCTCCCGAGAGGGAGTCGACGGATACGGGTGTCATTGATCTGTCGAGTATCCGTCCTGGAATGACCTTGCCGAGTCGCCGGGCCCTTCGTGAGGCGCGTCAGAAGGGTGAGGGCACGCTCATCATTGACGGGCGTGAATTCGACACCGGTCTCATCCCCGTGATCGAGGGGAAAAAGACCACCGAAGCCCGAGATGAACACCTCTCCTCGGGCGATGCTCAATCCGCTGGAGGGGACCAAGACGGAGATGCGGATGATGTAGCCGGGCGCGCCACGAAGAGCGAATGGACCTCCTTCATGCCCGCGTGGCGCAAGAAGAGCGAAGAAGGGAAGGAAAGATGAAACGTCGCCTCTTGTCCCTCCTCGTTACCTGTGCCTCCGTCATTGCTTTGACCTCCTGTTCTACGGGTGAGCTTGTCGCCCCGGATCCGGCTCAATCGGCCGAAACCGGGCCGAACCTGGACTCCGAACGCATTGCAGAGGTCTTGGCCTCCGTGCAGGAAACCATTGACGCCGCCGATAGTGCGCGCGACTCTGCGCTCCTCGAGCCTCGCGTGGGAGGAGGAGCCAAGCGCGTGCGCGCCGCCCAGTACGCTTACGCCACGGCCTCAGGGGACTCCGTACCTGCACTGGACCTGAGCCCGCAACACATTGCGATCACGAACTCGCAGCAATGGCCTCGTGCGATTCTCAATATCCGACAGGCCACGCCTTCGGAGCTTCCACTCATTGAGGTTCTCGTCCAAGACGATGCCCGCTCTGATTATGCGCTCACGGCCTGGTGCCGAATGCTCGGGGGCACCTCAGTCACGATCCCCTCGATCGATGAGGGCTCGGCGTATGTGAGCAATGATTCGACGGGTTTCGTCATGACTCCCGGTGAGGCACTGAGCGCCTACACCGATATGCTCAACGCCTCCGAAGTCTCGAATGCCTCTTTCGCAACCGACGAATTCACCACGCAATACGTTGACACCGTGCAGAACCTGTCCTCGAGCCTCGAGAAGGCAGGAACGATCTCGGCTCTTGCCACGCCGAGCGAGGAGCCCGTGTCAGGAGTAGTCCTGCAGGACGGTTCTGCTCTGGTCGCCGCTCACTTCACCTATACGCTGACCTATTCACGAACGATCGCCAGATCGACAATGCGCCTGGGCGGTCAGACCGCGACCATGAACGCTGGGGATGACGACACTGTGAAGGGCAGCGCCGTTGTGAGCTATGTGGCGACCATCCTGCTCAATATCCCCTCCGCCAAACAGGGCGGCGTCGCCCGAGTGGTGGGTGCTGAGCGAATGATCGAATCCGTCACCATGGATGATTCCTCCAACCCTGACGGCAACTAAGAGATCCGAAGGAAAGAAGCTCGAACAGTGAAAGAGCAGATGAACCCGGCCGACTCTCATGGAGCGATCGACCTTTCCACTTCACCATCGCAGGCCTCAACGACAGAGGCTCTCGAGGCGGGGGAGGGGTTGAACATTCCCCTGGTCCTTTCGGGTACGGAAGAGAACTTCCAGGCGATCATGGCGACCTCGCAGAGCCTGCCGGTCATTATCACCATGTATTCGGGCCGTTCCCTTGAGAGCAAGCCGACGCTCCAGGTGTTCGAAGGACTTGCCCGAGAGTTCGGGGGCCGCTTTCAGTTCGTCTCCATCGATATCGACGCCAATCCCGCGATCGCCCAGGCTTTCCAGATCGAGGGCGTTCCTACGGCGGTTGCGCTCATCGGTGGGCGCCCTCTGCCCCTTTTCCAAGGGGCGGCGCAAAAGGAGCAGGTCAAACCGATTATCGAACAGGTCTTGGAGGCCGCCTCGCAGATGGGTGTCACCGGCCGCCTCGCGCTGAGCGCTGAGGACATCGCCGAGCCGATCCCCCCTGAGCACGAGGCCCCCCTTGCAGCGGAGACCGCAGGAGATCTCAAGAGCGCGATCGCCCAATGGGAGCGCGTGATCGAACTCAATCCTCGTGACACGAAGGCGAAGACGCATCTGGCGCGCGTGCGCCTCCTGGAGCGCAGTGCGAATACTCCTGTGCAGGACCCGGCCGCCAAAGCCGACGCCCTTTTCTCAGCAGGGCAAGAGGAGCAGGCCTACGATCTGCTGCTGGACATCATTGGAGGCGAAGACGAAGAGGACGTGAAGGACGCGGCGCGTCTGCGCCTCCTTGACCTCTTCCGCATCGCGGGCAACACCCCGGCGGTGCTCAAGGCCCGCACTCGCCTGTCAATGCTCGTGATGATCTGAGCTTCAGACCTCTGTGAAGGGGCTGCCCGTTTTCGGGCAGCCCCTTCACCTCTTCTTCAGCCGAGGAGGGCGCTGATCCCCTCCAGGGGGATCGCCAACCAATCGGGACGGTTCCTCGCCTCGTAGACGGCCTCGTAGAGGGCCTTATCGAGTTCGAGAGCCTCCAGCAGGATTGTGCGGGTTCGGGACTGCTCCTCGTTGAGCGGCGATGAGGCCTGGGTGTAGCCCTCGAGGAAGGAATGGCGCATTTGAGAAAGCCACGTGGGATCTGCTGCTTTCCCCACGGCTGCGGCATAGTCGAAGGAGCGGAGCATACCGGCGACATCGCGCATCGGCTGGTCCGGCATTGAACGCTCGGCGAGGGGACGCAAAGGCTCGCCCTCGAAATCCAAGACGAACCAGCGCTCCTGAGCTCCTTCGGGAACCTCCTTTTCACGCAGGACCTGTCCGAGGTGATAATCGCCGTGAATACGGCTCGCGGGCTCCAGGCAATCAAGCGTGTCCAACTTGGAAAGGACCTCTTCGACCCGCTGTCTCAGGCCCTCGATTCGGGCCTCGAGTTCTCCGACCTCGTCCATCGCCCAACGGGCGCGAGAACGAAGCGATGCTGCGAGTTCACGGGGTGAAGAGGGCGTGGCAGTACCGAGGGCCTTTTGAATGTACACGTGCATCTGAGCACTCGTTTCACCCAATTCTCGGGCGAGAGCGCGCGCTCGAGCACGAATGGGACCATCCACGTCATCGGTATGTGCAAGCTCGCAGAACAATTCGAAACCATCGTCGGCCTTCGGGATGAAGACGCAGGCAACCGCCGAATCGGAGAGGACCGGAAGATGGGTGAGGGGGTCTTCCCAGCTGAGAGTGGACCAGGCGACGGGGGTGCGCACACGGTCCCAGCCCTCGCCCGCAAGGGCCGCAGAGACTTCAACATCCGGGTTGCGTCCGGGGGCGAGAACACGGAAGAGCTTAACGACAATATCGGAATCACAGCCGTCTGAACGGTCATGGGGAGAGGGCATGACGACATTCGTATTGGACTGTTCCCCGGTCATGACCCTGCCCGAATCTGCGCGAGACGAGATTGCTTCTGCTCCTGCGCCCATGACGCTTCCGGCTTCGAGAGCGGCTTGAGCCCAGGCCCGCCAAAAGTCGGGGTGGTGGGGTCCATCGACGAGGGCGGAGGAGGAACCCGGGATGACGAAACCCCATGTGCCCGCCGACTCTCCCGGGGAGGCGAAAGAATCGAGGTCCTCGGCGGCAGCCAGGACGAGGGGAACATGGATGAGAACGGGCGCATCCTCATTGGGGCGTTTGGCTGCGATCAGGAGGTCTTTGACATTCCAGGCGAGCTGAACCTCGACGGCGATTGACAGCTCTTCGAGCGTGGGAACGGCGTTTCCCTTCAAAGGGAACCATCGACGTTCAGGCATCCACTTGAGCAGGAGGCTGAGGAGTTCGGATTCGCTGGGCCATTCGTGTGCTGAGTTGAGGGGGACCATTCCTCCATCATCCCTCATTGGAAGCGTTTCCGGTAGCGGCTTGAGCAAGGCGCGAACGGGGAAGTGATCGGGGCTGAAAGGGGGAGTGAATCGACGAGTTGTCGAAGAGATAAGAAGAGGCTGAGCTCGGGCATCCTGGATGCGGGAGGGATTACAGCGGTACGCAAGCGCACAGCTTCATCGATCTCATCCACGGCCTGCACGAAGCGGTGCCCCGACCATTGGCCGGGGCACCACGAGAGTCGAACAGATCAGTTCGCCGCGTCAGCGGGAGAGAGCCAGAGAACACCGAGGGGTGGGATGCGCAACTCGACCGAGTAGGGGCGTCCGTTCCACGGGATCGGCTCGGCGATGATCGTTCCCGGGTTCGTCACTCCAGAGCCTCCGAAGTCCTCTGCATCGGTGTTGAGGATCTCCGTCCATTCGCCGCCGAAGGGCAGGCCGATCCGGTAGCCCTCATGCGGGTTTCCGGCGAAGTTCGCGGCGCACACGACAACGGGCTGATCAGAACCACTCCTCTGTCCCTTGCGCAGGTAGGAGATGAGATTGTGATCGCCATCGGAGGCGTCAATCCACTCGAAACCGGTGTAATCGTCATCCCAGAACGCCGAGTTCTTCGTGTAGATCCGGTTGAGTTCAGCGACAAGACGCTGCACGCCCGCATGTCCTTCGAAGTCCGTGAGCCACCAGTCGAGGGAGTAGGACTCGTTCCACTCCTGACGCTGAGCGATCTCCTGGCCCATGAAAACGAGCTGCTTGCCCGGATGCGACCACTGGTAGGCGAAAAGGGCGCGAAGGCCTGCAAAACGCTGCCAGTCATCACCCGGCATCTTCTCAACGAGGGTCCCTTTACCGTGCACGACCTCATCGTGGGAGAGGGGCAGAACATAGTTCTCAGAGAAGGCGTACACGAGGGAGAAGGTGAGTTCCCCGTGGTGCCAGCGCCGGTTGACCGGGTCTTCGGACAGGTAGCGCAGGGTGTCGTTCATCCAGCCCATGTTCCACTTCATGCCAAAACCCAGGCCCCCACCACTGGTCGGTGCGGTGACTCCTGGCCATGCGGTCGACTCTTCGGCGATCATCACGATGCCCGGGTGACGCAGGTAGGCGGTCGCATTCGCCTCCTGGAGGAACTCGATCGCCTCCAGGTTCTCGCGGCCTCCGTACTGGTTCGGACGCCATTGGCCGTCCTTGCGCGAGTAATCGAGGTAGAGCATGGAGGCGACGGCGTCGACGCGCAGCCCGTCGATGTGGAAATCCTCAAGCCAGTACAAGGCATTCGCGACGAGGAAGTTACGGACTTCGCGTCGACCGAAGTTGAAAACGTAGGTACCCCAGTCCGGGTGCTCCCCGCGCAGGGGATCCGGGTCCTCGTACAGGGGAGTGCCGTCGAAACGGGCGAGCGCCCAATCATCCTTCGGGAAGTGGGCGGGCACCCAGTCGAGGATGACGCCGATCCCGGCCTTGTGGAGTTCATCAACGAGGTAGCGGAAGTCGTCGGGAGTGCCGAAACGCGAAGTCGGCGCATAGTAGGAAGTGACCTGGTAGCCCCAGGATCCTCCGAAGGGGTGCTCGGCGAGGGGCATGAACTCGACGTGGGTGAAGCCCATCTCCTTGAGGTAGGGGACGAGTTCATCGGCGAGTCCGCGGTATCCCAGGCCCTGCTTCCACGATCCCGCGTGGATTTCGTAGATCGACATCGGGCCGGTGTGCACGGAGCTTTGCGCGCGCTTGGCCATCCACTCGTCATCGCTCCACTCATGGAAGTAGTCGGTGACGACGGAGGCAGTGGCCGGGGGAATCTCAGTGGCGCGTGCGAGCGGATCAGCCTTTTGGAACCAGTCGCCGCCGGGTCCTTGGATCTCGTACTTGTATCGGGCGCCGACCTTCACTCCGGGGATGAAGATCTCCCAGACTCCAGAAGAGCCGAGGGAACGCATCGCAGTTGCACTGCCATCCCAGAAATTGAAATCGCCGACGACGCGGACAGCACGAGCATTCGGTGCCCACACGGCGAAGGCCACGCCTTCGACCTCGCCCATGGTTCCTTGGAAGGTCTTGACGTGGGCGCCGAGAACCTTCCAGAGCTGCTCGTGACGTCCCTCGGAAATGAGGTAGGTGTCCATCTCGCCCAGGGTCGGCAGATAGTGGTAAGGGTCGTCGAGGAGGGTGATCTGATCGCCGTAGGTGACGCGCACGCGGTAGTCGGGGATCTCCTCAAGGGGGAGGACCACGACCCACACGCCGCAGCGTTCGTGCGTTGCCGGATATGACTCGTCAGCGGTGACGATGTCGACGGCATCGGCAAGGTGGTGAACCGTGCGAACCGTCACGGAACCATTGCCGAGGTGAGCTCCGAGAACGGAGTGGGGCATGTAATGAGACCCGGAGCCGATCGCGTCGAGGACGCCGTCGTCAACGGGGATGGGAGTCATATCCGTATCCATGGGACTAATTGTCGCACGTCACGCTCCTTCGTGTGAGCGGCGCGACACATCATCTTCAAGAAGAATCACTGAAAGAGCGATCGTGCGTCTCGGTGCGGAGCAGAGGAAGAGCCCTGAAAAGAAACGGGGCTTGGCCCCTGACAGAAAAATCAGGGGCCAAGCCGGTGGAGAGCTCGGATGAAGCGGAATCAGCGGCGTTCAGTGTCCGCTCGTCCACGGATCGAAATCCGTCGCTGGTTCGACCGAGAAGACATGACCCAGGCGCGTAACGGGGGAGAGGTCCACCCAATTGTTCGCGCCCCAGGTGTAGGTGCGACCATCGAGTTCATCCACGACCTTGAACAGGCCGCCGGGCGCGTCAACTCCGAGGGAAGACACATCGATCTCAACCGTTCCCGACACGCCCTGATGCGGGTCGAGAGAAACGACGCAGATGACGGTGTCGGGCTGTCCGGACTCGGTGAAACGGGCGGGGACTTGCTTGGAGAAGCATATGATCCCCGGGTGCGAGGTCGGATGGATCTTCAAGGAGTGCAGCTGGCGCAAGGCCGGATGCTTCGCCCTCGCAGCGTTGAGGAGGGTGAAGAGCTTCGTAATGCCGATCGATTCGGCCTCCTCCCACTTCCTCGGGCGGAACTCGTACTTCTCATTGTCGTTCTGCTCTTCGAAACCGGGGCGCTGGACGTTCTCAATGAACTCGTAACCCGAGTAGATCCCCCAGTTCGGCGAGCCGAGGGCGGCGAGCAAAGCGCGGATTGCGAAGATCGCCGTTCCACCTGTCGTCATCTGGGCGGTGAGAATGTCGTGCGTCGTCGGCCAGAAAGTCGGTCGCAGGACGTGGGCGGTCTCGTGAGCGAGCTCGTCCAAGTAGGATTCGATCTCGTCTTTCGTTGTGCGCCACGCGAAATACGTGTAGGACTGGTCGAAACCGACCGCGCCGAGGGTGCGCATCATCGCAGGACGGGTGAAAGCCTCAGCCAAGAAGATGATGTTCGGGTGCGTCCTCTTCACATCGGCGATGATCTCTTGCCAGAAGCGCACGGGCTTCGTGTGCGGGTTGTCGACGCGGAAGATCGTGATGCCATGAGAGATCCAGACCTCCAGGACCTCTCGGACCGCGGCGTAGATTCCCGGGTAGTCGTTGTCGAAGTTCAGGGGGTAGATGTCCTGGTACTTCTTCGGGGGGTTCTCCGCAAAGGCGATGGATCCGTCGGCGCGGGTTGTGAACCACTCGGGGTGGGACTTCACCCAGGGATGATCCGGTGAGCACTGGAGCGCCAAGTCGAGGGCGACTTCCATGCCCAGGGAGCGGGCACGATCGACGAAAGCGTCGAAGTCATTGAAATCTCCGAGCTCGGGGTGGATCGCGTCGTGTCCTCCGGCTTCGGCGCCGATGCCATAGGGGGAACCGGGGTCGCCTTCGAGTGCGACGAGGGTGTTGTTCTTCCCCTTGCGGTTTGTCACGCCGATCGGGTGGATCGGAGTCAGGTAGACGACGTCGAAGCCCATATCGGCGATGCGTTCGAGCTCAGTGGCGGCGGTCTTCAAAGTGCCGGAGACCCAGGTGCCGTCGGGGCGCTGGAAGGCGCCGGCCGAACGGGGGAAGATCTCGTACCAGGCGCCGCTGAGTGCTCGGGAGCGGGCGACTTGAAGAGGATAGGTGCGTGAAGAGCCGATGAGGTCGCGCACAGGGTGAGCGCGGAACACCGCGCGCACGCGGGAGGACAAGCCTGCGGATAAGCGCTGCTGGGGTGAGCGGGAAGAATCTCGAAGATGAGCAGCTGCGTCTTCCAAGACAGCCGTTTCCTCAGGTGAGAGGGGCTCTTGGGTTGGATTGAGAATTGCAGTTCCGGTGATGGCGCGTTCGAAGAGACGAGCACCCTCTTCGAGCATGAGATCAACGTCGACCCCCGCATCCACTTTGATGGCCGCGTCGTGGCGCCAGGTCGCATAAGGGTCGGACCAGGAGTCTACCCGAAAGCCCCAGTCCCCCGGTCGATCGGGCATCACCCAGGCTTCGTAGCGGTCGAGTCCCGGAGCGATGTCGCTCATAGGAGCACGAGAGTGCTCCTTGCCTTTCGGGTCGATGAGCACTGCTTCAGCGGCGTAGGCGTCGTGGCCCTCACGAAAGACGGTGGCCCGAATGGGGAAGGGCTCGTTCTCGGTCGCCTTGGCTGGAATACAGCCGCCCTCGACGACGGGGAAGAGCTCGGTAACGGGGATACGGGGCAAAAGATTGTCACTCACGTCACCAGATTAGCGAAGAGAGTGTTCCTTCGTGCCCCTCATGGGCAATTGCCTCCAGCTCAGATTCCACGCCCGAAACGCTCAGGGGGGCATACGCAAGCATGAGGAGGAAAACGCCCCGATCTCGGCCCGTGTATCGGAGTTGGGGGCATGCGCAGACGCGAGGAGGAAAGGCCTTCGACTTTCCGGCAAGAACTAGCGAAGCTGAACAAGCTTTGGGAAAACCATGGTGAGGGTGTCCTCACACCGCCAAGAACACCCTCACTGACGAGCAGTCTTTCTCCTCCTGAAACGAAGAGAGTCAGTAGTTCATCTGCATGGCTTGGCGAACCTCGAGGAGAGTCTCATCAGCTTGGGCATTCGCGCGCTCATTGCCCTCATGGAGGATCTCCAGCAGGTAGTCCTCGTTCGCGATGAGTTCGGCGCGGCGGGCCCGTATAGGGGCGAGCATCTCGTTGAGGAACTCGGTGACGAGGGCTTTCAAAGCACCGGCCCCCTTGTCGCCGATTGAATCTGCGATGACAAGAGGATCTTGGCCGCTCGCCAGGGAGGCGAGCATGAGCAGATTCGAAACCTCAGGGCGATTCTTCGGATCGTAAGTGATCATGCGTTCCGCGTCAGTCTTCGCCTTCTTCAACATTTTCGCTGTCTCATCGGCACTCATACCGAGTTCGATAGTGTTCCCGCGAGACTTCGACATCTTGAGGCCATCCGTGCCCAAAAGGAGGGGAACCTCAGACAAGAGTGCCTCGGGGCGTGGGAAGACCGGGCGCTCAGGGGTTGCCCGGCCATAGCGCTTGTCGAAGCGCTGAGCGATGAGGCGCGCCTGCTCAAGGTGGGGCAGCTGGTCTTGACCCACGGGCACGAGATTCGCCTTGCAGAACAAGATGTCGGCAGCCTGATGGACCGGGTAGGTGAGCATGAGGCCCGACATGGCCCGACCATCACTCGCCTCAAGCTCGGACTTCACCGTCGGATTGCGGTGCAGTTCCGACTCCGTTACGAGGGAGAGGAAAGGCAGCATGAGCTGATTAAGCGCGGGGACGGCGGAGTGGTTGAAGATCGTTGAATGCTTCGGGTCGATACCCGCAGCGAGGTAGTCGGCGATGAGGCTGAGCACGCGCTCACGGATCGGGCCGACGCCATCACGGTCGGTGATCACCTGGTAGTCGGCAATGAGGACCCAGGTTTCGACGCCCCGGTCCTGCAGGAGAACCCTATTGCGCAAAGTACCGAAGTAATGGCCGAGGTGCAGGTGTCCAGTCGGACGGTCGCCCGTGAGGATCCTGAAACGTGAAGGATCTTCATCGATCGCGAGATCAATTTGGGCTGAGCGTTCTTTTGAACGCGCGAGCGAGGCGTCAGACGTGGAGTTTGCGAGTGCGTCTTCACTGGTCGTCATGGGCAGATCTTATCGCGAGCACAAACACTTCCCATCCTCAAGGTGGGGAGGGCAAAGGCGAGCAGCTTCGAGCGTCAAGGGGCGCTGCCTCTTGTCCTCAAGATCGGGGGAGGGGAGAAAAACAAGGGAAGAGACACGACGATGCCCAGGGCCGAAGAAAAAGGGCGTGTCTCAGCGGGGAGTCAACGCCGAGGCGAATAGCTCACATCGGACATGAGCAGGCGGACAGAGACAGGGGCGAGTTCAAAAGCCTCTCCGCTGGCGACCTGCTTCAAATCGAGACTCAGTTGTGCGGCCTCGATCCCCTTTGGCAAAGCCTCGTCAAGGTTAGGCCAAGCGGTGTCCACCGTGAGGAGCCAGTCGAAACCGTGGCCCTCAGGGGGTGTGACCTCGGCGGTTTCCAAAGTCCCATTCACAATCAGCAGAGCATCGCGGTCGTGCCAACTCGCACCCGAGCGCAGCATCTGGAAGACCCGGTTCTCTTCCTTCGACCATCCTTCAGAAGGCATGGGCGCACCCGAAGCCGTGTACCAGGACAGGTCGGGAATCGTGTCACCGGGGAAGGGCATTCCCGTCGCGAAAATACTGGGGCGCAAAACCGGATGCGTCAGGCGAAGGGCGATCAGCCACTTCGTCCACTCCTTTTGGTCAATCTGCTCAGCAGTGAGGTCCCAATCTACCCAGGAGATCGGCGAATCCTGGCAATACGCGTTGTTATTGCCGTTTTGGGTGCGGGCGAACTCGTCTCCGCCCACCAGCATCGGAGTCCCCGAGGACAAGAGAAGAGTCGTGAGCAGATTGCGCTGCGTGCGCCTGCGGCGACGGAAAGTTAGCGCCCGCCCGTCCTCGGCCTCCGAGGAGGCGCCCGCGATGGTCGCCCTCTCGCGCGAGGTCACCGGACCTTCGATGCCGTGGTTCCACGAACGATTATCATCCGAACCATCCCGGTTGCCTTCGAGATTCGCCCAATTGTGCTTCATGTTGTACGCAGTGAGATCCGCAAGGGTGAAACCGTCATGGGCCGTCACGAAGTTGATCGAGGCACGAGGCCCACGACCAACGCCGACACCGTGGTCGTACACGTCGCGCGAACCTGCGAGCCGGGTCGCCAGGTTATTCGGACCCGAGGCCCTGCGCCCGTCGACCAGGGCTTGAACATCCGAAAGCCAAAAGCTGCGCAGTACGCCGCGGTAGTGGTCGTTCCACTCGGAGAAGGGGACCGGGAAATTGCCCGTCTGCCAGCCCCCCGGCCCAATGTCCCAAGGCTCGGCGATGAGTTTCGAGGTCGAAATCTCCGGGTCCGTCGCCATTCCGACGAGGAGAGGATGCATCGGGCTGAACCCCGTCGAGAAACGCCCCAAGGTCGCCGCCAGGTCGAAGCGGAAGCCGTCAACGCCCATCGAAGTCGTCCAGTAGCGCAAAGAGTCGAGGACCATCGCGATTGTCCTCGGCTCGTCGACGTTCATCGTGTTACCGCAGCCCGTGTCGTCAATGTTTTGAACCGGGTGAGTGTTGGTATGGCGGTAGTACAGATCCGAATCCAAACCGCGCCAGCACAGGGAGAGGCCGCCGTCCCCGCCCTCGCAGGTGTGGTTGTAGACGACATCGAGGATGACCTCAATACCGGCCTGGTGGAGGATCGACACCATGCCGCGGAACTCGTCGACAACCGCCTGCGCGCCATTGATCTGCGCGGCGCGAGTCGCGTAGGAGGGCTCGGGGGCAAAGAAAGACAGAGTCGAATAACCCCAATAGTTCGTCAGCCCTCGCTCAGAGAGGAAGGGCTCTTCACATTTCGCATGGATCGGCAGGAGTTCAATCGAGGTAATACCGAGTTCCTTGAGATAGGCCACGCACACGGGATGAGCGAGACCCGCGTAGGTCCCCTGAAGCTCCGGCGGGATGCCGGGCATATTCTTCGTGAACCCCTTGACGTGGATCTCGTAGAGGATCGTCTTCTCCCAAGGAATACGGGGTTTGGGTGCGACCGCGAAACGATTATCGACGACGACCGAGTAGGGGACATGACCGCGCGAATCAAGAGGGGAGCGTTTGAAAGGGTGATGAGTGGGATACAGGTCCTCGTCCACCATATGCGCGTACACCGCAGGCACCATGTCGACGGTGCCCTCGAGCCCTCTCGCGTAAGGGTCGAGAAGAAGCTTCGCCGGATTGTGGAAGAGCCCCGAGTCCGGGTCCCAGGGACCATGAACGCGGAAACCGTAGCGTGTTCCCGTTCCGCGGCCCTCGATATGCCCGTGCCAGATGCCCTCATTCGAGGGGAGTAGACGATAGCGGGTTTCTGAGCCTTCGGGTTCAATGACGCAGAACTCCACTGTGGTGGCGGCCCTTGCGACGACGGCGACATCGAGACCATTGCCGCGGCGGGTGATGCCCAAACGACCGGGAACCGGATTCGGGTCGCTCACCTGCACCACGGTGGAATGATGGCCGTGTGAATGACCGCGAGTCATCGTTGCTTCTCCTCATGCTCCTCATCAGGCGCTCTCAGCCTGCGATTTCCTCGAATCTTGGCGAGATGCGAAGGCTGCGCCCCTCAACGCAATCCAGGGTATGCCGAGAGAGCGGGGAATACACGAGAACGCCCCCAAAGCACACCCCTTAATGTGGGAATCCCCATGCGAGCCCCCTGACAAAGGGCCTTTGTGCGCTCATATGGCACGCTTGTCCCTATGAGAATCATCGTCTGCGTGAAGCACGTCCCGGACACCCAGTCCGAACGTCGATTCGAAGAAGGCCGCCTCGTGCGCGGTGAGGATGACGTCCTCAACGAACTCGACGAGAACGCCGTCGAAGCGGCAGTCCAACTCGTCGAAGAACACGGCGGCGAGGTCATCGCCCTCACCATGGGCCCCGAAGACGCTGAAGACGCCCTCATGAGGGCCCTCCAGATGGGAGCAGACCGCGGCGTCCTCATCACCGATGAGCGCCTCGCCGGCGCGGACGCGGGCCTGACCGCCCTCGCGCTCGCGGCAGCGATCCAGAGGATCAACGAGGACGGGGGAATCGACCTTGTCGTCACGGGCATGGCATCCCTCGACTCAATGACCTCTATGCTCCCGGCGGCCCTCGCAACGCGCCTGGGAATGCCCCTTTTGGGCCTCGCGCATTCGATCGAGGTCGACCCGGGTTCGAGCCGAGTCACGATCGGGCGCACAGTCGATGGCTACGACGACGAGTTGGCCGCCCAGATGCCCCTCGTCGTGTCGGTAACAGACCAGATCAACGAGCCCCGCTACCCGGCTTTCGCGGCAATGAAGGCAGCGCGCAAGAAGCCGATGGATCACATGGACCTCGCAGAACTCGCTTCCACGCCCGCAGGTGCGCTCATCGAGGGGCGTCCCCGCGTGATTGAGGTCCTCAAAACCGATGAAGTCGTCCGCGAGAGCGCCGGAACGATCATCCCGGACTCCGGTGACGCGGGTGCGCGTCTGGCCGCCTACCTCCTTGAAGTGGTGAAGTGACATGAGCAAGAGTCTGTCCCGTCCGATCCTCATCCTCGTTGATCACTCCGGTTCCGATGCTGAGGGGTGGAGCCTGTCCCCGGCTTCGGCTCAGCTTGTCTCCCACGCCCGTACTCTGAGCGATGCGGGCGTGATCGTCCTTTCCCTGACGAAGAACGCAGATCTTGAGGCCCTGGGCCGCCTCGGTGTGTCACGGGTCCTCGTGCCCTCCATCGGCGAATCCGCTCCCCGGGTGAGCGCCTGCGTTGCCGACGCCGTCATCGCGGCTCTTGAGGCGCAGGACTTCGGCGCTTTCCTCGTCGTGTCCACCTACCGCGGTCGAGAGGTCGCCTCGCGCATTGCGACACTGATGGACTCCGGGGTTGTCGCAGACGCCACCGACCTTGAGGTCGAGGACGATTCCCTGATCGCGACGACCACAGCCTTGGCGGGCTCTTGGTCGAACCGACTGCTGGTGTCCGGCGTGCTCCCGGTCGCGGCGGTCCGCCCGGGATCCTTCGATGAGACTCCCGCTCAAGAGCCTGTGGCTGCCGCAATCGAAGAAATCCAGGTGACGCCCTCTCGGGAGGCTCTTGCCGTGGAGGTCCTCTCCTCGAGTGTTCAAGCGGGTTCGGGCCGAGTCTCCTTGAGTGAGGCCTCGACCGTCGTTGTCGCGGGACGCGGAACAAATGGTGAAATGGATATCGTCGAGTCCCTCGCCGATGAGCTCGGAGCCGCCATCGGTGCGACCCGTGTCGTCTGCGACGAGGGCTGGGCGTCGCGAACCCTTCAGATCGGTCAGACGGGTGTGTCCGTTTCTCCGAACCTGTACATCGGGCTTGGCGTGTCCGGCGCGATCCACCACACCGTCGGCATGCAATCTTCCGGCCATATCGTCGCCGTCTGCGATGACCCGGATGCTCCGATCTTCGAGATGGCCGACTTCGGTGTCGTCGGGGACCTTTTCGATGTTGTTCCCCAGGCCCTTGAAGCGATCCGAGCCGCTCGCGAGGAGAACTGACGCACTACCTCGACTACGCGGCCACATGCCCGCCGCGCCCCTCGGCCCTCGAAGCATGGACGAGGACGCAGCGCGACTTGGCTGAAAGCCCCGGCAACCCGGCATCCCTCCACGCGGGGGGACGCCGGGCTCGTCGTATGCTCGAAGACGCTCGCGAACGCATTGGCGCGGCCCTGGGCGCTCATCGCAGCGAGGTCATTTTCACTTCCGGCGCGACGGAGTCTAATGCCCTCGCAGTCGTGGGCGGTGCCCGCCTGGCGCGCTGTGGCGACCCCCGGCGCTCCACTGTCCTGCTCTCTGCCCTTGAACACGATGCGGTCAAGGAGCAAAGTGACGTCCTTGTCAGGGAGGGCTTCGCCCTTGAGCTTCTCCCGCTTGGTGCCTCCGGCCTCGTCGATTGTGACCCCGAGTACCTCGAGGCAATGGCGGATCGTCTAGCGCTTGCATCCCTTGTGAGCGTGTGCTCCGAACTCGGCACGATCCAAGCCGTGGCAGGCCTCGTCGACGCATTGGGCGGGGCAGGCCAGAACACAGACCGTCCCCTCATCCACACGGACGCGGCTCAGGCGCTGAGCCTGCTTCCCTTCAACTTCGAGAACCTGGGCGTGGACCTCGCTTCTTTTGGAGGACATAAGATCGGTGCCCCTGTGGGGACGGGAATCCTCCTGGTGCGCCGCACAATGAAGCCCGTGACGGACCGTCCAGGAGGCGGCCATGAGCGAGGCATCCGTTCGGGCACGCCCGATGTTGCGGGAGCCGTCGCCCTTGCCGCAGCCCTGGAGGACACACTCGCGCAGCGCGAGGAGGCGTATCGTCATGCGCTCCACTTGCGTACTCAGCTACTGGCGGGGCTGCCCGAGAATGCTCGCCCGAGCGTCGACCCGGCCGATGCGCTACCCTCGATCATTCACTTAAGTCTGGACACCTGGCATCCCGAGGCGGTGCTCATGGCGATGGATGCCGCCGGGATTAGTGTGTCTGCGGGTTCGGCCTGCCACGCGGGAGTCACTCGGCCTTCGCAGATGCTCCTCGCGATGGGGGCCACTGAAGCCGAGGCGCTCGGCGTTGTGAGGGTATCGACGGGCATGGATACCACGATCGAGGACATTGATGCTTTTCTTCGCGCACTGCCGCAGGCGATCCGGGCAGGCCAGGCCCTCGATGCGCGCGAGACCCGCAGGGCTGATCGGCGTTCCGCCTCAGCTCGAGGCGCCCGCTTTGCAGGTACTCCCATGATCGACTCGAATATGAAGGAGAGCTGATGCGAGTTCTCGCAGCCTTGTCCGGCGGAGTCGATTCCGCGGTCGCAGCCGCCAGAGCCGTGGATGCCGGTCACGAGGTCGTTGGCGTCCACATGGCCCTGTCATCACAGCCTCAGGAGTGCCGGATCGGATCGCGCGGCTGCTGCTCTCTCGAGGATGCGGCAGATGCGGCGCGTGCCGCAGAAGTCATGGGGATCCCCTTCTACGTGTGGGATCTCGCTGAAGATTTCGAAGAGCGTGTCATTGCGGACTTCGTCGAACAGTACGCGCTCGGGCGCACGCCCAACCCCTGCGTGCGCTGCAATGAGTTCGTGAAGTTCCGCGAGCTCGCCCAACGGGCACGCGCTCTCGGTTTTGACGCGGTGTGTACCGGCCACTACGCCTCGATCCGCGAAGGCGAGTCGGGACGTGAACTGCATCGGGGAGCAGATCCCCTCAAGGATCAGTCCTATGTTCTTGCCGTCATGGGACGTGAAGAACTGTCCAGGGTGATTCTCCCTCTGGGTGGGGTGGCGACGAAGGCCGAGGTACGCGCGGAGGCTGAGGCGCGAGGACTTGGGGTGTCGAACAAGCCTGATAGTTATGACATCTGTTTCATCCCCGATGGGGATACTCAAGGCTTCCTCCGAGCCCGCCTGGGTTCCGCACCCGGTGACATTGTGACTTCCGAGGGTGAGCTTGTGGGGCACCACGATGGCTACTGGAACTTCACTGTCGGCCAACGCAAAGGCCTTCGCCTGGAGAACCCAGCGGCCGATGGGCGCCCGCGCTACGTCATTGAGACGCGCCCCGACACGAATCAAGTGATCGTAGGGGCAGCGGAGTTGCTCTCGGTCGAGCGCATTGAGGCCAATGATGTCGTCTGGCTCGCTGAGGATGACATGGCTGAGGAGTGCACGAATCTTTTCGTTCAGGTGCGCGCTCATGGAGTGCCCGCGGCAGTGTCTGGGCTTATCCACGAGGATCGCGAGGCGGCGCGAGTCATGGGCGTAGAGGGTGGAATCCTCGTTACCCTTGCCGAGCCGATCCGAGGGGTCGCCGCTGGACAATCCATGGTGATCTACCGCGGCAGCCGTGTTCTCGGCGAGGGGACGATCCTTCGCGCATCCCGGGGCTGAGTTGGTGCGTCCCGGGGGTGGGTGCGCGCGTCCGGTGGCTGGGGTGCGCGTCACGGGGCTGGGGGTGCGTCCTGGGAACGAGAAAGCGTGAAGGGCCGCGGCGCTGCGGGCAAAGGACCCGTGGAAAGATGGCCTGAGGTGAACGGAGCAGCCTCCCCCGAAGCCCCAAGCCTCGAATCCGCGTTTCTTCTCTCTTTCCCGTAGACTTGGCGGGCGCGCGAGTGGCGGAATTGGCAGACGCGCTGGATTTAGGTTCCAGTGTCTTTGACGTGTGGGTTCGAGTCCCATCTCGCGCACCAGAGTTTTCTTTAGGATCCTGCTGGAAAGTCGAGTATGACAGTTGCCTCGACGAGCGGTGACCGGTGCCAGGATCATCTGTGATGAAGCCAGGGCACAAGGGATCTTAGAAGAAGGGCTCCGTCGCGCCCAAAGCGTTTCCAATCGTCAACGAGGACAGCGCCCGATCATCAACAAAGACGGCGCTTTCGCCTACCGCGACGGAGGCTGGTGGACGCTCGCGGCTCCCATCAACGGGAAGCCCCAGTACACGCGAGGCAATATTTTGGCCAAAGCGCAGTTCAAGACCGAAGATCTCGGGTCGATGTGGGCCGAAAAGCTTGACGACGATGCCTTGCGCACCGTTGAAATCATCCTTGCCATTGACGGTGCTGTACAGAAGACCGCCGAAGCAGTCAAGACTGCCGCCCAAGCCGCAGAAGCAGCCCGAGAAGATGCTCGCCCAGCCCGAGAAGATGCTCGCGCAGAACAAGTGCGCAGTTGCAGAATTGAGAGAGGAAGGCCTCACGATGCAGGACATCGCGACAGTGCTCGGCGTGACCAAAGGCCGAATCTCGCAGCTCGCACATGCCTCAGACAAGAGGAGGAGATCCAGTGAAGAAATACAACCCGATTCACGAATTCGCCAGCTTCGTCGAGCGGCTCTGCAAGGCTGGTGGAACAGTCGGACAGGCCCTGAGTGTGCTCGCCCGAGATGGCGAAGATAAGTGGGAGGTCCAGGCACGCGGTATGAATCTGTTTCTGCGCACCCGCGAATTGCTCACCATGTCCAGACGGCTTGAGGCGAACGCTCAAGTCTTGGACGTGATGCGCAATGCCTTCATCACACCCGACGACTGCTGGGACACCAACGTTGTACCCGAGGTTGACGCCTTCGCCTTGACTGCCTTGCGCAACGTTGCAGACGCCGAAGATATTACTCCGCACCTGCCTCCCGTCCTCGGAACGGCAGAACTCGACACTCTTCAAGAAGCCCTTGAGGAAATGCGTAAGATGCTCGGCGGTGCAACGGAGCTGCCAGAGAACGTCCGCTGGTACATGCTCAGCCTCATCAACCAATGCCTCGACATCATCTCGGGAGGGTCTATCGACTTCGTGCTTCTTCGGTCGATCACGCTCGAAACCTACGGCATGGGGATTTTAACAAGCGCGCACCTTAAGAGGGAACGCCGAGGATTATTCGTTCAAAGTCTTCCGCGCATGGTCGATAAGTGGTTCATTGGCTTCACCGTCCCCACTGCACGCGGAATCGCTGCGCAGACAACGACAGACTTCATCGGAGCTTGAGTTCCGCCCACAGGTTGTTCCCCGCGACAGCTCAGCCCAAACCCGCCGCGTCCAGCTTTTGCTTGTGCGCTGTGCACGTGAAGAATCGACGCGAGACGGGTCCGGCGTTGCTCGTGATGACATCCAATATGAGCGGAGTCGGAGCTGCTTCACGCCCTCAAACACGCCACCTCGAGTCCCCGCGCAAGAATCGCAGTTTTCGAGCAAGCCCCGTCCTCTACACCCCCACTGCCACCACACAGTGCGCCAGAGTCGTCGCGAGTGTGCTCGCAGTCGCGGATGATTGCTCGGACAAAGCTCTTATCGAGAGCTTCACTCATCTGCCTCGTGCTGAGAACGCGGGGAGCGCCGAGCTCTTATCCCTGCGGAAGGATCGGCTTATCCTTGCAGGAGTATCGGCAGCACGAAGCGCACGAAGACCGTGACCAAGGCGTTGAACAGGAGTACGCCGAGGAGAAAGACCCATGTCATTGCCGAAACCCCGTCCTTGTTGATGATTCGCCGTCCCGACAGGTCCACGCGATGCGGTGAACTTCCAGGAGACCCCCACGTTCCGTGCATCGGCGCCGCCCCGAGCTTCAAGGCCTGCTCCGAATCGAAGCGACGCGGTATGCGCTCCACCACGCGCCGACTAAGGAGAGCAAGCGTCGTCTGCAGCTGCTCCATCGCTTCAGGCTTCCACAGGGGCGTGGAATGGGCGAAATAGACGTAGAGCTCGTCATCAATGAGTTCGAACTCGCATGAGCGAGCACTTATCCAGAGCGTCCTCAAGACCTCGGAGGTGAAGAGCCTGAGGGCTTCCTGCTCGAAGCCTTGAGGACACAGCACGGTGAAGCCATGATCGGGATCGCCCTCGGGGAGGAGATCCACCTGCGTGCCCGTACTCAAACCCGCAAGGGACAGAATGGGCGAGCGCCTGTTCCTCACAATGACGTGCGGGCTCTTCGCGGGCAAGTCCATGCGCGCGAAGGCGAAGGGGCGACGCAGATTCACACGATGCGCGGTCTCGCTGCGCATCGCACGACTGCGGCCCACCATGATCTCGCCATAGCGCTCATCATGGCGACCGAACACGGCGCGCATGACAATGCGCATGTTCTTCGGAAATCCCGTACCCGCCAAAGCGCTCGGCCTCACCCCGGGCCCCGTCTCGATCACATCGAAAAAATAATGATCGTTCAAGACCGCGAAGCGCCAGAGTCGGACATCGCGCAAACGCCACACCAACCAGTACGAGTAGGAGGCGCCCACCGCCAGCGCGTAGACGATCGGCACGATCACCAGGAGCAGCCGAGCCGCGCTAGAGAGGGCATCCACCTCGAACAGACGAGGGACGAGGACGAGAACGCCGAGAAGCCCCGCCTCGCTCATCACCACGAGGGCCGTGATAGCGGTGATGCTCCGGTACCAGGGGATACCGGCCATTCGCCGATACCAACGAGCCTCTTCTCCAGAAGGCGGGCGGCGCAGACAAGAGGCGTCCCCGAGCAGGGGGCGAGGCGGATCGCTCGCCACAGGCCGGAGCGCTCAGTTCGCTGGAAGGCGCCAGGGCAGCAGCCCCCAGGGCCCGCGCTGCTTGGCGTCGAGAGCGATCTCCATCGCGACCACAGCCTCGCGGCACTGTCTGGCGTGGTCCTCGTCGGCGCGCCCCTCGCTCCAGTGCATGACCCGTCCGAGGACGTAGCTGCGGCCGAAGGCGGCCCAGGAATCGAACTCCTGGCGCGCCACCCGATTGATCTCCTCGATCATCCTCAAAGAGTCCTCACGCGAGATGAGTCCCAGCCCCACGCCCCAGGTGCACACCGCGACTGCCTGGCCGAGAGCATAAGCGTCGAAGCTCAGGACCGGCTCGTCAGCGGGGAAGTGCTTCTTACCGAAGGCCTTTTCGTAGTATTCGACGGCGCGCACGAACTCCAATTCCTCGCCCTTGCCGGTGCCACCCGATTCCTTGATCGCCGCGAGCCACTGGCGGCTGCTCGGCTTCCTTCCGCCATTCGCCTGGGCTGCTTGTGCGCGCAGGGCGAGCAGCTGCTGCCACAGTTCGCGTCGACGGCGCTGCATGAACAAGCGCTCGACATTCTCGTAGACGTCATTGCTGCTGTTCAATCCCCACATGTCTCGCAGCTTGTGAAGCGAGCTCGTGCTCGACAAACTCGCAGTCGGGTCATTCCAGTAGTTCTGAGCATTCGTGATCTGCTGGAAGCCGAGTGCGAGTAGGTTCGCTTCGCGGGTATCGACGGGGAAATCCTTGTTGTACGCCAGTTTCGAGAACCTGGCGAAAACCTTGAGCACAAGGAACAACACAATGATCCCGAGGATGCCGAGAGTGATCCACATGATGAGGCGATTCTCCGGTGCAAGGAGCCAATCGAACACAGAGGTAATGGACTCCATGGGGTGACGTTCTCCTTTACGACTGTTGGGGTTCCAAGCAGCATTTCATGCGTCGTGGAGAGCGCACAAGATCCAGCTCGCGTGAGGCTGACTCCTTGGGGTGCTCTGCTGGAGCCTGGGACAGGGGGCGAGATCGGAGTGGGCGATGAGGTGGGGATTCGGGTGCTCTGCTGGCGCGTGGGACAGGCTGGGCCGCCTGAGATCCTCGAAACCGCTTTGCAGGGTGCTCTGCTGGCGCGTGGGACAGAAGGTGAAGCGCGAGCCTCGCATTCATCTCCTGCAGATGCTTCGAGAGCCCCCGTACCCTGCGCTGCCCGCTGCTCCCTGCTTGTCGAGCTTTGGGCCGCTTCTCACCGCTGCTGTCGGCCATTGAACTCCTCATCGTGTGAGTGCGCGTCATACTCCGTAGACTCGAGGTCATGAGCAAGCTCGAAGTGGGGCAGATCGCCCCCGATTTTACGGCCGAATCCACTCACGGCACCATTCACCTGGCGGAACTCCTCAAGGAGTCCGAAAAAGGCGTCATCGTCTACTTCTATCCGAAGGCCTCGACGCCGGGATGCACAAAGGAAGCCTGCGACTTTCGCGATTCCTTGAACTCGCTCAAAGGCATCGGCTATTCGGTGATCGGCATCAGCGCCGACCAGATGGGCCCCCTCGAGCGTTTCGCGGACACACAATCCCTCAACTTTCCCCTCGTCTCCGATCCGGATCACGAGATCCTCGAATCATGGGGAGCCTGGGGGGAGAAGAAGAACTACGGGAGGACATCCATCGGCATCATCCGATCGACGATCGTCGTCGATCCTGCAGGCATCGTCATGAAGGCCCTGTACAACGTGAAAGCCACCGGTCACGTCGCGAGGCTTCGACGAGAACTCGACATTGACGACTGAAGGAGAAGGCTTCCCTTGTCCTGCGCGATCCTCGCCAACTGCTTGCGGAAGAAGAGTTCCCCTTCGGGGAAGATCTTCGCTGAGGCTTCAAGGATACGAAGGACCTGGGGAGAAAGAGAGCCAACGAGCGCCGATTCCACGGCGTGAAGCCTTTCGCGTTCCTCCTCTTCGACGTCTTCGAAATCCTCGGCTGGAACGAGTCCCTTGATAAAGCTCGCGAAATCGGGTACGAGGAGCGTTCGAGCGTAGTCGAACTCCTAGTCGACGTGGACGACTTGAGGCTCGCCCTCGGGACCGCATTCGCAATAGTCGAGCATGATGACGTCGTGGCCCGCGCTCGGGCATTGACCGAAGACGATTCCAATCGGCGGGTATCCCCATTCCTCGATCATGAATTGCGAGCCGCAACTGCCGCACAGGGAATTCGCCGTGTCCGGGCCGATCGCGGAATATGCGGTGATGGCGACGTGATCTTCTGCCCACGAGGTTTCTTCCATCGTAGGGAAACAGTCCCGATTAAATCCGCCGCCGTTGCAGTGATGACACAATTCGATGTAGGCCGCGGGCAGGCGGTATCCCAAGCGCTTCTCGACCTCGCTGATCGTTTCCTCATCGGGTTGGGGGGCTGAGTCCAGTGCTCCTCGTAGTAGGGGTGATCGGCCCATACGTCATCAAGATCTGAGGCGCTGAAGGAGTGCCTCGACGTATCGCTCATGGTTTCCAGCGTATCTAAGCCCTGGCTGGTGTTCTGCTTGGAGAAACCGTATTCCTCCTCGAGAAGAGACGATGCCCGGCTCAGGAGCGCGGGGTTCTACTTTCGATACTCGGCCTCAATGCGCGCCAGGTATGTCCGTCCGAAGTCCGTCACCGTGAAGACTTTGCGTTTGAGACCGGAACGGACTCCCGGCCGGGTGTCGACTGCGAGCAAGTAGTTTGAGACGAGGCGTTGGAGGGTCCTGTAGAGGCCGCGCTCGGTGAAGGACCATCCGCTCACCTCACTCAGGCGCGTCAAGATCTGCGCTGTGGAGAGCTCTTCTTCTTTGGAGATGATGCGCAGGAGAAACACAGTGGTCGCAGATTTCTTATAGACCTCGACCCAGCTCTCCACCAGGTCGTCGAGGAACTCATCGGCTTCGCTCACGTCACTTCTCGAATCCACGGGACAGGATTGCGCCGAGGGCATGGAGGGTCAGGCCGACTCCCCAGAGGGCCGGCATGGCGATGGCGACGCCGAACCATGCGGGAGCGGTGACGAAGTGCGCGGACTCTCCATCAAGGACCGGATTGGCGGTGACGGCGAGAATGAAGAAGTGGAGCAGGAAGCCGCCGCTGACCGATGCGTAGGTCATCGTGTGCGCCGCGAGGCTGCCGAATCGCACGCGTTTGAGGTGTTTGCCGTAGACGAGGATGAACACCGCGTATCCGAGGGCGATGAGGACGACGCCGAAGTAGGTGAGAAGGCCGACGGTGTTGCCCGTAAGGGCGATCACGATGTGCAAGCCGATATTGGCGGCGAGCATGGAAAGAGCGAAGGGGGTGAGTGCCCTGCGGGCGCTGGTGGTCTTCGCTTCGGGGGGTGCGGTGTTCATGGGTTGCGCCTTTCTTCTTGATCGGCCTTCTTGATCGGTACTGTACCAATGGTACACCATCGATCATTCAGTGTCAGGGTGTTGATCGAGAAAGAGGTGTTACCGCTCAGATTGTGTGGCGTTGACTTGGCTCTTCCTGATGTTGGTGGTGCCGAGATTGTGTTTGGGGTCGTTTGGGTGGGTGTTGGGTGGTGTTCGGGTACCCCGGTTGTGATTTCGGTTGGGGTGAGGGCTGCTTGGTGGTGCCGAGATGGTGTTTGGGGTCGTTTGGACCCTGTCCGTGCGAAACCGAGTGCTCCGCTGCTACCAGGCGCACCCTTGCTCTCCCTCAGGTTCCAGCGGTCCGTCAGAATATGCCCCACATTCTGGCGGGCATCCCCGGGGAAGGCCACAAGCGGGACACCAAGCCCGCCCTTGGCGGCAAGTGGAGGGCTTATATCCCTCGGGAGAGGCCACAAGTCGGACACTGAACGTGCATAAGTCGGACGAATCAAACTCTGACCTGGGATTTCTTTAAGGATCCAAGACATAAGGTTCGACTTGTGGTCATCCTGACCGTCATACCCCGAAGGGCACCACAGATATTGGCCGACATTCGAGATGGGGGGAGTGAGTGAGTTCATCTCTGAGGGGGAGTCGGTGACTCCATCTTCATGCGAGACTCCACGTAAGACGACTCCACGTAAGACCTAGGGCCGTGGATACGAAAAAGGCACAGCCACACGGCCGCGCCTCTTGGTGCGTCATGGGGGACTTGAACCCTCAACCCGCTGATTAAGAGTCAGCTGCTCT
>ERZ772956.296-NODE-296-length-39808-cov-5.051845_pt1 | contig 39808 bp, 40 predicted proteins | sample MGYA00580683_ERZ772956 | MGnify/ENA primary metagenome ERZ772956 (study PRJEB29015, sample SAMEA2738077) | human oral metagenome | biome: human oral; feature: human-associated habitat; material: saliva | place: China | collected 2212 ... | reverse complement strand
TCCGGGACCGTCGAGGTCGTCGCCGGATCGTCCGCCTCCCGCCAGGCCAGCGTCGCACTCGGCCTGGCCGCCGCCCTGGACGCCCGTCCCGACGCCGCCGTCGTACTCGTCCACGACGCCGCCCGCGCCCTGACCCCGCCCGACGTCGCGCGGCGCGTTGTCGCCGCGGTGCGGGCGGGCCGCGACGCCGTCGTCCCCGCCCTGCCCGTGATCGACACGGTCAAGGAGGTCGGGGAGGTCCGGAAGGTCGCGGTCCGCGACGGGCGGCGGCCGGAGGAGGGCTTGCCGGACGGCGTCATACCGGTCGAGATCGTCGTCGCGACCCCCGACCGCGCCCGGTTGCGAGCGGTGCAGACCCCGCAGGGCTTCGCCGCTGCGACGCTCCTCGCCGCGCACCGCCTCGGCGCGGACCGCGCCTTCGACGAGGCCCGCGCCGCCTCCGACGACGCCGGACTCGTCGAGGCCGCGGGCGGCGCCGTCGCCGTCGTCGCGGGCGATCCCCTGGCCCTGAAGATCACCACACCCCTCGACGCCGCCCTCGCCGAGGTGCTCGCCGCGGGGGGCCCGTCCGCCCGGACCCGTCATGGTCCCAAGGACCCCGCATGATCGTCCGCGGCGCCGTAGGCTCGCCGTTATGGCCCAGACCTCCCCGTCGCCGGGCGGCCCCCGAACCGCCCGCAGTCCCTCGCCTGAGAACGACCCTGCCTCGGCCGTCCGGTCCCCGCTGCTGACGTGGCCCGTTCTCGCCTGGGGGCTGTGGGATTGGGGGAGCGCGGCGTTCAACGCGGTCGTCACGACGTTCGTCTTCACCGTCTACCTCACCAGCTCCGCCTTCGGCGAGAAGGCGACCACCGAGTCCTCCCTGTCGGTCGGCCTGGCCATCGCCGGAGCCTGCATCGCCCTGCTGGCTCCGGTCACCGGGCAGAGGGCCGACCGGGCCGGACGGACCATCTTCTGGCTCGGCGCCTACACGGCCGCGGTGGTGGTCATCAGTGCGGCTCTCTTCTTCGTCCTGCCGCATCCGGGCTACCTCTGGCTCGGCATCACGCTGCTCGGGGCGGGCAACGTCTTCTTCGAGCTGGCGAGCGTCAACTACAACGGCATCCTGTCCCGGATCACCACCAAGGACCGGGTCGGCGCCGTCTCGGGACTCGGCTGGGGCATGGGGTACATCGGCGGCATCGTTCTGCTGCTCATCCTCCTCGTCGGCTTCATCAGTCCCGATGTCGGCTGGTTCGGGGTTACCAAGACCGACGGGCTCAATATCCGCGTGTCCATGATCGTCGCCGCCGGCTGGTTCGGCCTGAGCGCGATCCCCGTGCTCGTCAGCCAGTCGGGACGACGGGGCAGGCTTCTGCGCCAGGCGGTCCTCGACGAGGCCCGGCGCGGTGAGGAGCGGGAGATGGCCGGGCTCGAATCCGAGCCCACCGAGCCGCTTCCGCGCGAGGGCTCGGCGGTCCGCCGCCTCGACCTCCTGCGCAGTCCGCACAGACGACCGCTGCGCCGGCTCCTCGGGGCGACCCGCCGGGAGGCGCTGTCGGTTCTGGACTCCTACACACGACTGTGGGGCACTCTCGTGGCATTGCGCCGGGCCTGCCCCCAGGTGCTGTGGTTCCTGCTGGCCGCCGCCGTCTTCCGCGACGGGCTCGCGGGCGTGTTCACCTACGGGGGCGTGATCGCCCAGAACACCTTCGGGTTCACCGAGGTGGAGGTCCTGATCTTCGCCGTCGCCGCCAACGTCATCGCCGGCGTCGCGACCATCGCCTCGGGCTGGGTCGACGACCTCATCGGACCCCGCAAGGTGATCCTCGGTTCGCTCACGCTTCTCGTGATCGTGGGCATCGGCATCTTCATGCTGCACGGCGGCGGGGCCGGGGTGTTCTGGGTGCTCGGTCTGCTTCTGGCCGGGTGCGTCGGTCCGGCCCAGTCCGCGGCGAGGTCCTTCCTGGCGCGTGTCATCCCCGCAGGGCGCGAGGGCGAGATCTTCGGCCTGTACGCGACGACGGGCCGCGCCGTGTCCTTCATGGCCCCGATGATGTACGGGGCGTTCATTCGGATCGGCGTTCGCGTGATCGGTCAGGAGGCCTCCTACTGGGGCATCCTGGGGATCGTGGCGGTCCTGGGAGTCGGCCTGCTGCTCATGACGCGGGTCGAGGATCCCGACGGGCGCATCACCGGCCTCGGCTGAGGAGACGCCGGCCGCAGAGCCGCCCCGCGCGGGCCTCGCGCTCGGCGCGCATGCGGGTCATGTCCTCCTCGGACGCCGAGCCCTGGGCGGAGCAGGTCTCGCCGCCGTCGCGGGTCCGGGCGTCGACGACGCGGGTGATGCAGGTGATCGAAGACGGAGGAGGCCGCGGCTGAGGCTACCCTCATTCACCATCCGCTGGGCCTGACCCGTCTGCCGGTGCTGCGGATCATGACGGCTCCGTTCACGCAATGGTCGCTGGGGCGACCCGGCTCCCATGCGGGCGGGCACGGCCACGCTACCCGTCGGGAGACGGCCGCGGTCGACGGTTGACTCGCGGGTGCGACGATCCTCAACTTTCCTTGCAATTGAAAGCAATTTATTTCTTCCGTATGAAGTCTTGCGTGAGCACCCGAGCAGGCCCGCCTCTCCTATCCTCCCGACCGTTGGCTGCTGCGACAGAGCACATGTTCATCCGCATGGGCCGTACCGTCTCCCGCCGCCCCGTGAGCGTCGTCGTCATGTGGCGCTGCTCGCCGCCGTCGTAGCCTCGCTGGTTCTCCGGGGCTGAGGCGTCGAAGGCCTGTTCGATCGCCTGGCCAGCGGCGAGGCCACCGCGCCGGACACTGTCCGACCTGGAGGGCGTCGCCTCGGTGACGGACCCCTTCGTGCTGCCCGACCCCACCTCCCAGCAGGCCCGGGCGTTGGAGTCGACCGCCGGCGACGGGTACGTCGCGGTCGTCATGCTTGAGGCGGCGCTCAAGGACGAGGAGGTCGACGCCGCCGGCCAGCGCGTGGCCCGAGGCGGCCGAGGGCCCCTACCTCGACACTCTGCGCGAGTACGAGCCCGGCGCGGGGACGGCGCCGATGCCCGTGCCCGAGGCGACGCCCCGCCCGCCAGCGCGGACATGAGGGGGCTCGTGCGTGACGCCGTCGTACGCACGGTGGCGACGGCGGGGCGCACAGTCTCCTTCTCGGCGCTGACCATCGCCTGCTCCATCGCCGGTCTGCTCGTCATGCGCTCTCCAATGTTCGAGACGATCGTGGCCCGGGCGACGAGCGTGGCGCTGATCGCCGTGGCGTGCACGATCACGCTCGTACCGGCCGTCATCACGCTGCCGAGCGGGCGCCCTGGGCCGCGCTCATCGTCGTCGTGGCCGTCTTCGTGCTGCTGTTCTGCATGACTGGCTCGCTGGTGGTGCCGCTCAAGGCCCTGATCATCAACGCCTTGTCGCTCATCGCCTCCCTTGGCCTGACGTCCTGGCTGTTCGAGAACGGGCATCTCGGTCTGCCGCAGACACCCGGCCTGCAGACCTTCATCGTGGCCTGCCTCGCGGCCTTCGGCTTCGGGCTGGCCATGGACTACGAAGTGTTCCTGCTGGCTCGCATGACCGAGTACTGGGAGGCGGGCCACGACAATGACGACGCGGTCGCCCGAGGCCTGCAGCGCTCGGGGCGCATCATCACCTCGGCGGCGGCGATCATCATCGCGGTTTTCCTGGGTTTCGTGACGGGCGAGATGATATCCATCAAGGAGATCGGCGTGGGCCTGGCGATCATGGTCGCGGCCGACGCCACGCTCGTGCGACTGCTGCTCGTGCCCGCGACCATGACGGTCCTCGGCCGGTGGAACTGGTGGGCGCCGAGTCCGCTGAAGCGCTTGTACGGGCGAGTCCGACAGCGGAACTGACTCTCCCCGCGCTGCGATCGACGCGCCCGGTGACACGGACGCCGAGAGCGTCGGTCACGGTGCGGGGCGACGAGGTCGCGGTTCGAACGGCGGGACTCACCTCTTGCATCTACTGTACATGTACTATATAAATAGTTAGGTGCACATCATCCTGTCCCGGACGTCCGGGACGCCCATGTATGAGCAGATCGTCGCCCAGATCCGTCAGGCCGTCTGGTCCGGCGAGCTGCCCGCGGGGGCTCCACTGCCCTCGCTGCGGCGACTCGCACGGGATCTCGAGGTCTCCCTCATCACCACCACCCGCGCCTACAACGAGCTCGCCGCGGCCGGCCTCATCGCCAACCAGGCGGGTCGCGGCAGCTTCGTCCTCCCGCAGGACGAGGCCGAGACCCGCATGCGGCTCCTCGCCCGGCTGGAGACCCAGCTCGACGACGCCGTCGCCACCGCGCGGCTGGCCGGAATAGATCTGCCCGACCTTCAGGAAAGGACCGCACAGCGATGGACCGCCACGAAGGAATGAGTCGTCCGGCGCCCCCGCCCGCCATCCGGCTCGACGACGTCGTACGACGCCAGGGCGCCTTCACCCTGGGGCCCTTCGACATGATCGTGCCCGCCGGCATGGTCACCGGTTTCGTCGGCCCCAACGGGGCGGGCAAGACCACCGTCATCAAGGTGATCCTCGGCATGATCGGCGTCGACGCCGGTTCGATCAGCGTGCTCGACGGCGCCCCCGGGGCCCGCCACGAGCGCATCGGCGTCGTTCTGGATACCGTGGCCCTGCCCGGAGACTGGACGGCCGTCTCCGCCGCTCGCAGCCTGGAGCGCTTCTACCCCGACTGGGACCGGAGCCTCCTCGACGAGCTTGTGGACCGGCTGGACGTGCCGGCCCGGGTCAAGGTCAAGGACCTGTCGCGAGGGCAGGGCGTCAAGCTTCAGCTCGCCCTCGCCCTCGCCCACCGCCCCGAGCTCCTCATCCTCGATGAGCCGACCTCGGGGCTGGATCCCGTCGCGCGCCTGGAGGTCCTCGACATCTTCCGCGACTTCCTCGTCGAGCAGGGGCGGACGATCCTCTTCTCGACTCACATCACCTCCGACCTGGAACGGATCGCCGATCACCTTCACGTGATTGACGCCGGTCGCACTCGCTTCGCCGGACCCCTGCCTGACCTCTTCGAGCAGTGGGCCGCGGCCCGCGGCCCCGTCTCCGCTCTGACGCCCGAGGCCGAGTCCGTCCTCGTCGGAGCCCGGCGCAATGGGGAGGGCGTCTTCTCGGGGCTCATCCGGATCTCCGACACCGCAGTCTTCGGCCCCGATGTCCTCATCGAGACCTCGTCCGTCGATGAGGCCGTCGCGGCGATGACCCGCGGCCCGGAGCCCGACCGCGGTTGTACTCATCCCACCGCCGCGCCCGCGGCACTCGCCGAGAACCACCGGCAGCACTGAAGAGAATGAGGAGCATCGACATGCGCACCATCTGGAGCCTGCTGCGCACGGAGCTGTCCGCCCATGCCGCTGCGCTGCGCACTTTCGCGGTCGTCGCCGTCATCATCTCCACGGCGAATCTCGCCATGGGCGGGGCGACGCCGGCCATCACCGTATGCGTCTTGACGGTGGCGTTCCTGCCCAGCATCCTCTTCGCCCAGGACGAGCGCATGCACCTGGACGCCATGTACTCGATCCTGCCGGTGACGCGCTCTCAGTTCGTCGTCAGCCGCTATCTGCTCGTCGCCCTGGTCACTGCCGTCATGGCCCTCGCGAGCCTCGTCGTCGCACGGGTGGAGGCCGCCGTGCACGGGCCCGGGGAGGTCCGCGTCCCCGTGTCCGTGCCGGCGGTCACGGGCATGGCCGTGGCGGCGGTCGGCGCCGCCGTCGCGGTCCAGCTTCTCCTCTTCTTCGCCCTGGGCTATGCGCGCACGGGAACGTACGCCTACGGCGCGACCATGGTTCTCATGGTCGGCGGCGGCTTCCTGGTCGAGCGGTTGCCCGGTTTCGCCGCCGCCGTCATCCGTTGGGCGGCCTCGTCGTGGACCGGACCGGCCGGGCTGGGGATCGCGGTGGTGCTGCTCGCCGTCTCCGCCGTCGCGTCCGTCGCCGCCTATCGACGTCGGAGTCTGTGAGAGCACCGGGCGAGCGCGCCGTTCCCACCGGACTCACAGCGCCCTTATGGCTGACGGATGCCCCGCTGCTAGGCGGCTCGCCGAGTGTAGGCCCCGTCCACGGAGCCCGGGAGCCCCGGGCGGCGGCCGTCCGGCGCCGCCCGCGTGCCTCCCTCCACCGAACCGAGAAGAAACGCCATGACCTCGTTGAAACCGTCCCCGCCGACCCGGCCGATTCCGCCCGTCCCGACCCGCTCCGACGCCCTGCCGGGGTGCGGGCCCGTGTCCGCCCCGCCCGACTGCGGGGCCCCCTTCGCTCTGCGGCGCCGCAGCCTCCTAGTAGCGGGCCTCGGTCTGGCGACCGCCGGCGCACTCGTCTCCTGCGGCTCCTCCGGCGCCTCGGGGACGACCGCCTCCTCCGGGCGGGACTCCTCGACCGGCTCGCCCGCCGCAGCCTCCGCCGACGCGAGCGCCGCCGGTCCGCAGTACCACGAGGCGAGCGCCTCCAACACGCCCCTGTCACCCGGGTCGTGGACCGGCACGATCGGGGACAAGGAGGTCACCCTCTCAGGCGCCTTCCTCGTCGACGGCGTCACCGCCACCATCGACGGGGGCACTTTCGAGTCCACTGCCGCCGATCAGACCGTCTTCCTCGTCGTGGGCGGGGGCAGTCTGTCGATCACCAACGCCAGGATCTCCAAGTCCGGCGACGCCTCCACCGACGGGGAGCACGGCGTCGATGACTCCTACAGCTTCTACGGCCTCAACTCCGCCGTCGTCGTCGTGGGTGAGGGATCGACCGCCGCCGTGGACGAGACCGCTGTGACCACTGGCGCTTCGGGGGCCAATGCCGTCCTGGCCACCGGTGGCGCCGCCGCGACCGTCACCGGTTGCACGATCACCACCACCGGCGAGTCCTCCCGCGGCCTGCACGCCACCTATGCGGGCGTCATCAACGGCTCCGACCTGACTATTGAGACCCGAGGCGCCCATTGCGCCGCCGTCGCCACCGATCGCGGCTCGGGCACCGTCACCGTCGACGGGACCAACACCTTCACCACCGAGGGCGACGGCTCCCCCTGCCTGTACTCCACCGGCCGGATCACCGTCTCCGGCCTGACCGGCGCGGCGGGCGCCGCGCAGGCGATCGTCGTCGAGGGCAAGAACCACGCCACCGTGACCGATTCGACCCTGACGAGCGCCTCCGACAGGGGCGGCGTCATGCTCTACCAGTCGATGTCGGGCGACGCCGCCGACTCCGACGCCGCCGCCGAGGTCTCCACCCTTGCCCTGACGGACGTGAGTCTGACCTGCACGCGGCAGGCTCCCGCCGTCTACGTCACCAACACGTCCTCGCAGGTGACCCTGACCCGCTGCGAGCTGACCGCCCCCGGAGGCCTGGCCACCGCCGACGAGGACCGCTGGGGCGCGTCCGGTTCCAATGGCGGGACTCTCGCTCTGACCATGGATGCCACCAGTTCCGAGGGCGCCATCACCGCCGGCTCGTCGTCGACCATCACCGTGACGAGCGCCGACGGCGGGGCGGCCACCGGCACGACCTCCGGCAGCGTCACCGTCTCCTGACGGCTCCGGCCCGGTTCTCTCCGAACGCTGCGCGGTGCAGCGTGCTCACAAGCGCGGCTCGACGGGCGCGATGCCCGCGTAGGAGGCGGCGGCGCCGGCGGACAGGACCGCCGTCGAGCCCGCGCGCATGCCCTCGGCCACCGCCTGCGGGAAGTCGCAGCCGGCGGCGAGCGCCGCTGCGAGCACCCCGACGCAGGCGTCCCCGGCCCCCGTCGTGTCGACGACAGGACCCAGGTCGATCGCGGCCACGTGCGTCACCTCTTCGGCTGAGGCCCGCACGGCGCCGTCCGGGCCGAGCGTCACGAGCACGCGGGCGGGGCCCCGGTTGCGCAGCTTTGCCGCGGCGGCCGCGGCCGCCGCGGCCGTTCCGGGCGGCGGGGCGTCCAGGACGAGCCCGCACTCGGTCTCGTTGACGACCAGGACGTCCACGTCGGCCAGGGCCCGCGGTGAGACCGGGCGGACGGGAGCCAGGTTGAGGACCACCCTCGCTCCGGCCCCGTGCGCCCAGGAGATGACTTCCTCGTTGGCGCTTGAGGGGATCTCACCCTGGAGGACGACGACGTCGTGCTCGGTGAGGGCGACCGCATCGACGGCCTGCCGGCCGGTGAGGCGGCCGTTGGCCCCGGCGTCGAGGATGATCGTGTTCTCCCCGGCGGTGCTCACGGTGATGAAGGCGATCCCGCTGGTGACTTCCTCGTCCGTACGCAGGGCGGAGACGTCCACGCCGTGCGCGCCCAGCTCCTCGCGCAGTGTGATTCCCGAGGGATCCCCGCCGACTCGCCCGACGAACACTGCGGCCGCCCCGCCGTGGGCGGCGGCTGCGGCCTGATTCGCCCCTTTGCCGCCCAGACGGTAGGTGGTGGAGGTGCCCGAGAGCGTCTCGCCCGGCTGGGGGAGGCGGTCGACCGTGACCGTGATGTCCTGGTTGATGGAACCGACGACGATGACGCGTCCCATGATGAGCTCCTTTGCTTCGGTGGGGTGGGTCGTCACAGGGTGGATCGTAACGGGGGATCGGCTTCGGACGGTCAGGATGCGGGCTCGGGGTCGAAGCTCGGCAGAACGCCCTTGGTCAGGAGGTCGCACCCGTAGGGGCGCGCCTCCTGGGTGTGGACAGCGACCGTGGCGCCGTGCCCCATGCGGGCCAGGGCGGTGAGGAGCTCTGGCGTCATGAGCGGATTGATTCCCTTGAGCATGCGTGCGTCCTTGTCTGCGGCCTGTGTCTGTTGCCTGTCGTCCCTGGCCCGGTTGCGCTGACCGGCCGGGGCGTCGGTGAGACCCGGCCGCCGCTGCGTGTCCCGTCTTTCGTCGTTGAGGCGGGTCTGCGCGGGTGAAACTGCCAGCGGCCTTGTGCGGCAGGCGCGCGGGATGCGTCGGGTCTCGATACCGATGATCCTCATGCCGCTGTCGGTCGTGGTGACTTGATTTCCGAGGTGCTTCAGCCCGGGTAGTTGAATTCTCTCAGGAATAGGCGGTCCCGTGCGATGCGCGCGATTTACTGCCGAAGCGCTCTGAGCCACTCTATGAAAATAAGCCTCCTGGGCTCCTCGCGGAGACGGCCGGATCCTATGGGTTCTCCCCGTGGAGGGATGGGTAGTGCACGGGGAGCGTCCCTTGATGACATCATCACGTTGTGATTACACTCCGTCTCTGAACACGTTCTCACCAAGGAGTTCCTATGGCCTCGGCATTCTCCCGTTCGCTCCGCGTTTCCTCGACGGCGCCATCTCGTCGGTCTTTTGTGGCTCTGTCGTTTTTGGCGGGTGTCGGGGCACCGGTGCTGGCCGGGTGCGACGTGCTTTCCGGGATGTCGAAAGGCGGAGACGTCTCGGCGTCGTCGGATCCGGCGTCGGCGGGCTCCTCGGCCGCGGCGAGCGGGTCCGCATCCGCCAGCGGGGGAGACGGGGCCGGTAGCACCGACTGGCAGGAGCTCGACGCCCACATCATGGGCCACAACGTGGCGGTGCGGGTCTCCCCCGTCATCCGCGAGGACGAGACCACCTCGATCATGGCCCTGGAGCTGACCCGAGCCGAGGACGACGCCTCCATCGACGATGTCAAAGCCAACTCCTACAGCGACAACGGCAACAAGCTCGGCATCTCGCACTACCTCGGGGCCCCATCCATCTTTCGTCCCGGCGCCGGCGCCGACCTGGTCAAGCTTCTCGACCTGGAGGGCGGGCGCGTGTGGAGCGCCACCGACGGCGGCGGCGGATTCCTCGACACGACCCCCGGTGAGAAAGTCACCTCCTATCTGTCCTTCGGCAAGGTCGATACCGACCAGGTGACTGTCCTCGTCCCGATGGCCGGCTTCACCACCGTCTCGGTGCTGGAGGCCGACGCCGCCAAGAAAGCCGACATCGACCTGAGCGCCGCCAGCAGCGGAGTCGATAAGTTCCCGGGCGCCGCCACCGAGCTCGCCGAACCCGTCGCCATCGAGCGCTACACCAGGGCCCTGGACGACTCCACCAGCACCCAGGTCGGTGGCGATGACGTCACCGTCACCCTGGCCAGCGATGTCACCTTCGCCTCCGACTCCGCCGACCTGGCCTCGGGTGCCGAGGCCCAGCTCCAGACCGTGTCCGGCCAACTCGCCCAGTACCCCGACGGCGGGACGCTGACCATCGTCGGCCACACCGACGACATCCAGGACGACGCCTACAACCAGACCCTGTCCGAGAAACGCGCCGACGCCGTCAAAACCCGACTCGAGCAGCTCACCAGCCTTGACAAGTGGCAGACCTCCGTGACCGGCAAGGGCGAGTCCGAGCCCCGCGTCAAGGACACCACCGACGAGGCCCGAGCCGCCAACCGGCGCGTCGAGATCACCCTGACCCCCACCGGCGGTACCACCAACAAGGGCGGCAGCCCGACCGCGGCCCCTACTGCCACCCCCGGCAACGGCAGCGGTGGTTCGCTGCCGGCGCCGCAGGGTCCCGTCGCCAAGGGCTCCGAGGGCGTCACCCTCACCGCCAAGAGCACCGACACCAGCGGCGAGGTCACCATCACCCTCGATCACGTCACCCGCACCGGCGGTTATCTCCTGGGCGCCATCACCTGCACCGTCGAACCCGGCTCCACCGGCGCCCCACTTCACCAACTGCTCCAGGACCCTCAGACACTCCTCTCCAACCAGCGCGACGAGGACGGCGGCTCCCTGCCAACCTTCAACGCCTGCGACGGCCTGACTCTCATCGCCGCTGGCGAGCGCATCTTCCCCGCCGACTACCTGGACGCCTACGCCGAGCAGCACCTGCCCCTGACCGAGCTCAACGTCTCCGACCATCTCAAGGCCGGCGCTGCCACGATCTGCGTCGTCTGGCCCGACCCCGGCGGCGACACCGTCGCCCTCGACCATCCTGACGGCAAGTACGCACTCAAAGGCACCGCCTACCGCCTCACCGACATCCCCGTCACGAACAACTGAAAGGACCCGTGACGATGCGTCGTCGCATGTTCCTCTCCGGTTCATCCTGACCGGCGTGGGGCTGCTGGCCCTGGCCGGTTGTGAGCCGCCCTGGAGGTCGCGGGGCGAGGGCTCCGACGCCTCGACGTCGGCGGCGTCGGGCGGCGCGGGCTCGGGCTCGGCCAGCGCATCGGCGTCGGGCTCGGCTGGTGCCTCGGGTGGTTCGGGTCAGAGCGTGACCCGGACGGTGACGACTGTGGGGGCGAGTCTGGAGGTCACAGTGGGGCCGGCCGTGGTCTCCGACGACGTCATGGTGGTTCCCCTGGCCGTGCACCTGGACACGACCGGCTCGAGCAGCCGGTCCGATAATGGCAAGAGAATCGATATCAACGTGGTCTGGAACGGCACGGGAAACTTCAGTGGTGCTGATGGTGCGCGCGTGGTGGACTTCGACGCCGGTACGGTGCAGGAGACCTTCAAGGCCACTTCTGACCTCGTGGGCCTGACGGACAAGGAGCCCGACGCCACGCTGCACGCCCTGTTCAAGCCGGTCGACGCCGACACCATCGATGTCCTGGTGCCCGAGTCGGGTCTGTTCGAGGGCGTGCCGGTGGTGCGCGACGGCAAGCTGTCCGCCGAGGCCAAGGAGGCGGTGGGCCGAGCCAAGGACACCGAGGACAGCCCCGACCCAGTGGCGTTGGAGACCTTCACCGCCTCGGTGGGGGGCCTCGGACATGCGGGTGGCGGACAAGTCGGTGGTCATCAACCTAGCCTCCGACGTCCTGTTCGCCTCGGACTCGGCCGACCTGAGCGCCCAGGCGGACGCCACGTTGAAGAAGGCCGCGGACCAGCTGGCCACCTACCCCGGCGGCGAGGTCTCCATCGTGGGGCACACCGACGGCGTCGCCGATGACGCTCACGACCTGGACCTGTCGAAGCGTCGGGCGACGTCCGTCTCCGACAGGCTGGGGCAGCTGACCAGCATGTCGGCCTTCTCGGTGTCTACTGACGGTAAGGGTGAGAGCGCCCCTCGGGTTCCCAACGACTCCGACGGCAACCGCCAGCTCAACCGCCGCGTGGAGATCACCCTGGTGCCCACCCAGTCCACCTCCACCAAGTCCGACGCCGGTGTGGGGCAGGGCGGCGGTGACCCTTTCGCGGGAGCGCGCCGAGGTCGAGGGGTGCCCGGTGAGGACGCGGGAGGCCGTTCCCAGGGAGACGCCGGCCAGCGCGGCGACGTCCTTGAGGTGGGAGCCCCCACGGCGGTCTCCTCGTCTGCGGTCGGTTCTGCATGGCAACGGTGCGGGTCCGCGGAGGGAAACGTTTCCAGCGCGGGACTCGCCGCGATGCTCACACGCCTCGACGCCTCCGCCAAGGCGGACGGCGTCACGTTGGCGCGGGTCGGGAGCGGTGGACGTCCCCGTGCCGACGGCGACGATGGGTGGACCGCGCCCGCACGGACCGGGTCGCCCGTCCAGAGCCCCGGGAATCCTCATATCTTTTGTTGAAACGTTTCCAAGTGTCGGAGAAGTCCTGTGCGATGCCTCAGTGCCATCAGGGCGCCGCCCTCTCGTTCGCCGGCCATCGGTGCGCGGAGGGCCCCTCGGCCCTCGGCGCGGTGACGACGTCGCGCCGAGGAGTCCACCGCAGGGAAGCACATCCACCGTCACGGTTACAAAGGAGTCGCGTGTGACAACCAAGATGATCCTCGATTGCGATCCGGGCCATGATGACGCGATCGCGATCCTCCTCGCGTTCGGGAATCCGGAGATCGACCTTCTGGGATCACGACCATCGGCGGTAACCACAGCCTCGGGAAGGTCACCTTCAACGCCCGGGCGGTGTGCGAGCTCGCCGGCCGCCCCGAGGTCCCCGTCCACGCCGGCCGCATGAAGCCGCTCGCCCGCGAGGCCATCGACGCCGCCTACATCCACGGCGAGACCGGCCTGGATGGCGTCGAGCTGCCCGAGCCGAGCCGCCCGCTGGCCGAGCAGCACGCCGTCGCCTACGTCATCGACCCCGCCCCTCGTCCCGACGCGGCGCTGCCCGGACGGCGTCGAGCTGTGCGGCGCTCTCGCCTGCGGGATGACCATAGCCGACATGCGCGCCACCGCCGATGACTCCTGCACCATGCGGGTCGGCACCGACCCGAGGACAAACTGTTTCCCGGATCTCGTCACGAGTACCCTGGCCCCGGGCCGGCCCCGTCCGATCCGCTGCCCACCTCCGTCCGCCCCCGACCCGCACCCCGCGTCGCTCGACCTCCGGCAGGGCGATCTCGCCCCGCTTCCGTTCGTTCAACCGCACACCTCCCGTCGCACACGAAGGACCGTCCCATGTTCCTGGCCGTCAATATCCTGGGAGTTCTCGCCTTCCTCGCCGTAGGGTGGCTGTTCTCCCGCAACCGTACGAGGATCCCCTGGCGGTCAGTCGGGATCCTCACCGCGCTCAACGTCGTCATCGCCTGGTTGCTCACGGGCTTCCCCTGGGGACGCGCGGCCGTCGAGGGCGCCGCCGCCGGTTTCAACGAGCTCGTCTCCGTGGCCTGGAGGGGGATCAACTTCGCGTTCGGCGACTGGGTCGGACCCGAGGGGATCGATCCCACGCCGGCGAACTTCGTCGTCAGCGCCCTGCTGCCCATCCTCCTCATCGTCCCTCTTTTCGACATCCTCACCTACATCGGCTTCCTCCCCTGGCTCATCACATGGATCGGGCGCGGCCTGAGCGTCATCACGCGCCAGCCCAAGTTCGAGGCTTTCTACGCCATCGAGATGATGTTCTTGGGCAACACCGAGGCCGTGGCCGTCTCCAAGATTCAGCTTCAGAGGATGAGGCCCGAGCGCGACGTCGTCATCGCCATGATGTCGATGAGCTGTGTGACGGCATCCATCCTCGCGTCCTACATGCAGATGGTTCCCGGCGAGTTCGTCCTGACCGCCGTGCCGCTGAACTGCCTCAACGCTCTTATCGTCGCGAGCATGCTCTACCCCTTGGAGATCACCCCCGAGGAGGACGTCATCGTGACCTACGCCGATGTGCAGGAGAATCCGGGGGACCAGGACGTGCTCGCCCCCGCCGGCGAGACGGCTGGGTCCGGGGTGACTGCGGCGGCCGGGTCCGTTGATGCCGCCGGCTCATCCGCGTCCACCGGGGCCGTTGGTACAGCCGGCTCCGACGCGCAGAAGCCGGCCGGCGCCCATTTGGGCGGCCTGAGCGCGCTGATCGGCAGACTCACCAGGAAGAACCCCGACGCACCGGCCAAGGAGCCCTTCTTCTCCTTCCTCGGCGACTCCATCATCGGCGGTGGGAAGATGATCCTCATCATCACCGCCAATGTCATCACCTTCGTCGCCCTGGCCGCTCTCATCGACAAGGTCCTCGGCGCCCTATGGGGCCCGCTCTCCCTGGAGTCGATCCTCGGCGTCGTCATGTTCATCCCCGCGATGCTTCTGGGCCTGGACCCGTCCAACGCCTGGGACATGTCCCAGATCATGGGGCTCAAGCTCGTTACCAACGAGTTCGTCGCCATGGGCCAGGTCGTCGGGCGGGTCACCGATCTGCCCCGCCACTACCAGGCCGTACTCACGGTCTTCCTGACGTCTTTCGCCAACTTCGGCACGCTGGGTATGATCATCGGCTCCTTCAAGGGGATCGTCGACAAGGAGCGCAATGACCTCATCTCCAAGAATGTCGGACGCATGCTCCTGTCCGGCATCCTCGTCTCCCTCATGTCCGCCGGCATCGTCGGCATCTTCGTCTGGTGAGTGACGAAGGAGGAGCACTCATGACCAGGAAACTCATCCTCGATCTGGACACCGGCATCGACGATTCCCTCGCCATCGCCTACACGCTCGCCAGCCCCGAGGCGGAGCTCATCGGCGTCACCGCCACCTACGGGAACGTCCTCATGAGGGACTCGGTGCGCAACTCCCTGGCGGTCCTCGATCTCCTCGGCGCCCCCGGGATCCCCGTCCACCCGGGGCTGCCCTGCGCCTCGAGCGCCGGGGATTTCTCAGTCCAGGAGATCTCCGCCTTCATCCACGGCCGCAACGGGATCGGGGAGGTCGACATCGCCGACTCGCGGCGAAGCGCCGAAACCACCGGCGCCGTCGACGTCATCATCGAGGCTTCACGCCGCTACGGCGACGAACTCGTCTACGTCCCCACCGGACCTCTGACCAATCTCGCCGCCGCCCTGAAGAAGGATCCCAGCCTGGCCGAACGTCTCACGGTCGTCCTCATGGGTGGCGCCCTGACCGTCTCGGGGAACACCAGCCCCTGGGCCGAGGCTAATATCAGCCAGGATCCCGACGCCGCCGACGCCGTTTTCCGCTCCGGCGTCGACGCCACCATGGTCGGCCTCGACGTCACCCTCCAGACTTTGCTCACCTACGAGCACACGCACCGCTGGCGCGAGGCGGGCACACCCGCCGGCGCGTTCCTGGCCGACATGACCGACTACTACATCAGGGCCTACGAGACGACCGCCCCCGGACTGGGCGGGTGCGGTCTGCACGATCCGCTCGCCGCCGCCGTCGCCGTCGACCCGAGCCTCGTGTCCACCTTCCCCGTCAACCTCCGAGTCGACGTCGAGGGGCCGACGCGGGGGCGGACCATCGGCGACGTCGAGCGTCTCAACGAGCCGAGGAAGACCAGCCGCGTCGCCCTTGGCGTCGACGTCGACCGCTTCCTGGAGACCTTCATGGACCGGGTGACCCGGCTGGTTCGGGCGGACTGACCGCGACCGCGGGCGGGATGTCGAGGGGCGCGGCCCCGGACGAGATGCCGGGGCCGTGCTCAGCGCTGCTCGTCCTGAGCCTGCTTGTCGGCAATGTCGCGCTGGATTTCGCGCTCGTGGGCCACAGCCGCACGGATGACCCGATCAACGTCGGAGAACATGGTGCTTCCTTTCATGGACGGTTCTCGTTCCGGGCCGGAACGAGACGACGCACGAGCGGCGGACTCCCGTCGTCGTGCGTCCCGAACAGAGTAATCGCGGCACCGTCCGGTTCTCATTCACCTGACGCTGTGAGGTCTGCGACGGGTGGAAACGGGGGCGGGCGGCCAGGAGAGGCGGGGCCGCGGCCTCCCCGCCCGCGCCCCGCGGCAGCCGCGGGACGGCCGTCAGAACAGATCGGTGTCGACCTCGAAGGCCTCGACGACGGCGTGCAGTTCGTCATCGGTGAGCCCCTCGCCGAGCCCGCCGGCCATCATGCTGCGCACCTCGTACATGGCCCCGGTCTCCGCGTACTCGACCTTGTCGACGGCGGCCAGCGGGGAGATGTCGGAGCGCACCATGATGCCGTGCTTGGACCACACGACGATGATGTGGTCGCGCAGGGCCCGCACGCTGTTCTCCATGAGGGTCTGCGACCCGGGCACCATGAAGTCCAGCACCTCGACGCCGGCGGGGAGCTGGACGATCGTCTCGGGCTCCCAGCGCAGGATACGGCGGTTGAAGTCCCGCGTGCTGCGGACGCCCCTGATGTGGGACAGCTGGACCAGGTAGGGGGGCTGGGCGTGTATCACCGCCTGGAAGTCGACGCCGCGCCGCTCGACCTGGTCGTTGTGAACGGCCAGATGCGAGTTGAATTCGCTCGTCGGCCCCACGTAGGTCCTCTCCGGATGGGTGTACCAGGTGCCGGTGGCTCCGCCCTTGTCCACGACGAAGGCCGACACTGTCATCTCGGGGGCGGCGGCGACGTCGCGCAGCCGGCAGCCCGAGCCGGTGACCAGGACCGTGCGGCCCGCGAGCGCCGGAGCGGGCAGCGGCAGCTCGACGCCGGGGGTCGCCTCGGGGAGGCGGTCGACCAGGCCGAGTTCGTCGGCGTCGGCGGCCACGGCGATGGAGATGTTGCCGGCGCCGGCCTCGACGGCGCCCATGTGGTCCAGCCGGCGTCCGGCGGCGCCCATGTGGGTGAGGATGTCGGTGAGAGTCGGGTGCGTGCTCATGCTGGGGTGTCCTTCGAATATCTGTGACTGTCTGCGTGTAGTTGTTCGCATGCGGGCCGGGCCGTCATCGGACGGCGGTCCGCACGCGTCGGCGATCCGGTCGGCCATGCGGCGGCGCGGCGGCCCGGACGATTCAGCCGAGCAGCCGGAGCTCGGCGGCGTCCCAGGACGCTGCGGCGGCCGGGTCGGGGGCGTAGGAGGTGATGTCGGTGGAGTCTCGGATGAGGCGGCGCAGGTCGCTCAGCTCGCCGTCGAGCAGGCCGGCGCCGCGGGCCGCGACCACGGCGTTTCCCAGGGCCGTGCCCTCGGCGGGGCCGGCCAGGACCGGCAGACCGATCGCGTCGGCGGCCAGCTGACACAGGAGCCGGTTGCGAATGCCACCGCCGACCATGTGGACGACCCTCACCTCGCGTCCGGACAGCTCGGCGGCCTGGCGCACGGCACGGCGGTAGGCCAGGGCCAGGGAGTCGTCGATGCAGCGCACGTACTCGCCGACGCTACGAGGCCGGGGCTGCCCGGTGGCGCGGGCGGCGTCGTCGATGCGGGCGGCCATGTCCCCGGGGGCGTAGAAGACGGGGTCGTCGATGTCGACAACGGTGCGCAGCGGCTCGGCAGTCGCGGCTGCGGCGTCGAGCTCGGGTAGGAAGGTCTCCAGGCCTTGACGCCGCCAGGCGCGCACAGCTTCGTTGAGCACCCACAGGCCCATGACGTTCTTGAGATAGCGGACCGTGTGGTCGACGCCGAGCTCGTTGGTGAAGTTGGCGGTCCGCGAGGCCAGAGTGAGCACCGGCTCCTCCAGCTCCAGCCCCACCAGCGACCAGGTCCCGCATGAGATGTAGGCGAAGTCGGGGTCGGTGGCGGGGACGGCGACGACGGCGGAGGCCGTGTCGTGGCTGCCGACGGCGACCACCGGGGTGGGGGCGCCGTCGGGGCCGAAGATCTCCAGCGCCTCGGGGAGCACCGGTCCGATGACGGTACCCGGCTCGATGATGTCGGGCAGGACGCCGTCCAGGTCGAGGCCGAGCTCGGTGCGCAGGCGCTCCAGCAGAGGACGCGACCAGGTGCGCAGACGGGCGTCGACCAGGCCGGTGGTCGAGGCGTTGGTGACTTCGGCGACCCGCTGGCCGGTGAGGAAGCAGGCCAGGAGATCGGGCAGGAGCAGCATGGTGCGTGCGTAGGCGCCGTTCGAGGACCGGGGGATGCCGTTGTCGCGGGCCTGGGCCACGAGTTGGAACATCGTGTTGAAATCCTGCACCTGCAGCCCGTTGATCGCGTAGATCTCCCGTGCCGGGATCGTGGCGAAGACCCGCTCGGGGATGCCGCGGGTGCGCGCGGAGCGGTAGGCGTGGACCTGGGCGGACAGGGTGCCCGAGCCGTTGACCAGGCCGTAGTCCACCCCCCAGGTGTCGATGCCGATGGCCGATAGGGGACCGATGTCGCGCACGGCCGCGAGCAGCCCCTCGCGCACCTCCCCCCATAGGCGCAGCACGTCCCAGAACAGGCGTTCGCCCTCGCGGGTGGGCAGCGGGATGGCGCCGTTGGCGAAGCGGCGCGTCTGAGTCAGGGTGATGCGCCCGTCGGCGATGGTGCCGACCATGACGCGCCCGGAGGAGGCACCCAGGTCGACGGCTCCGATGCGGACGGGGCGGGTGGCGGTCATGAGGGATCCTTTCGGGCGACATCGGGCGGGGTGGTTGGATACTAGAGCGCGCCGTAGCGGGGCCGCGGAACCCGTGGAGCCGCGGCCCCGCCGGCGGAGGGGGGCTCAGGCGCCCCAGCCCGCGGCGTCGCCGCCCACGCGCTCGGAGCGGATGCGCTCGAGGTAGCCGGAGTCCAGGAACGCCCTCATGGGGTCAGGCGCCAGACCCTGGGACTCGCGCAGCTCGGCCAGCAGAGGACGAACATCGGTATTGAAAGCATCGACGAGGATGTCGTTGGCCCCCAGCACGTCGCCGGCGGTCTGGGCGTCCGCCAGGGCCTCGCGGTCCACGAGGAGCGCCTTGGCGGTGGCCTCCTGGACGTTGGTGGCCGAGCGGATCTCGCCGGGGATCTTCTCCTCCAGGTTGTGGCACTGGTCCAGCATGAAGTTCACACCCGAGTCGGGGGCCAGCGCCCCGGCGGCCACGATCTCGTTCATGATGCGGAAGAGCTGGTAGGGGTCGGCCGCTCCCACGATGAGGTCGTCGTCGGCGTAGAAGCGGGAGTTGAAGTCGAAGGCCCCCAGGCGCCCCAGCCGCAGCAGCTGGGCGACGATGAACTCGATGTTCGTGCCCGGGGCGTGGTGGCCGGTGTCCAGAACCACCTTGGCGCGCTCGCCCAGCGCCTGGCAGTGCACCAGGGAGGTGCCCCAGTCGGGGACGTCGGTGTGATAGAAGGCCGGTTCGAAGAACTTGTACTCCAGGACGAGCTGCTGGTCGGAGTCGAGGGCGGCGTAGACCCGGCTCAGGGAGTCGGCCAGGCGGTCCTGGCGCTCGCGGATGGAGTCCTGGCCCGGGTAGTTGGTGCCGTCGGCCAGCCAGATCTTCAGGGCCGGCGAGCCGGTGGCCCGCATGATGTCGATGCACTCCAGGTGGTGGGCGATCGCCTTGGCGCGGATCCGCTCGTCCGGGTTGGTCAGGGAGCCGAGCTTGTAATCCTCGTCCTGGAAGACGTTGGAGTTAATGGTGCCGATGTTCACGCCCTGCTCCTCGGCGTGGTCGCGCAGGGCGGCGTAGTCATCCGTCCTGTCCCACGGGATGTGGAGGGAGACCCGCGGCGTGACGCCGGTGAGCCGGTTGACCTCGGCGACGTCGTCGATCTTCTCGAAGGGGGTGCGGGGCACGCCGGCGGTGGTGAAGACGCGGAAGCGGGTGCCGGAATTGCCGAAGGCCCAACTGGGCAGTTCGATGCTCTGGGTCTGAAGCAGGTCGCGGGCCTCACGGCTCAGGTCGGACAGGGCGGGGGCGCTCATGATGGTTCTCCGTTTCGGTGGGTTCAGTGGGTTCGGTGGGTTGAGCGAGGGTGTCGCCGGCGGCGGGCTGCCGCTCGGCTCGTCTGAACCGGACGAGCCGAGCGGGCCGGGCGGTCAGGCGTTGGTGTTGGTGACGTGCTCGCCGTAGCGCTCCAGCTCGATCTCCTCCAGGCTCCTGCCCTGCGTCCTCGGCGCACCGAGGGTGCCGACGGCGGTGGCGGCCACGAGGAATCCTATGAGGATGATGCCGTCGATCATCAAGCCGCTCGGCCGCGCCAGGATGATCGGGAAGATCAGCGAGATGAGACCGGAGGCCAGACGCACGACGAAGAAAACGATCCCCTGGGCGGCCGAGCGGTACGGGGTGGCGAACAGTTCGGGTGACCACACCGAGTAGAAGGCCTGAGCCGACGGACCCGCGGACAGACCCCAGATGATGGTGTAGCCGAAGGCGGTCCAGGCGGCGTCGGAGGGGCCGAAGACCAGGATGATCCACGACGCGACGGCGAGCAGCCCGCCGACCAGGTAGTGCCAGCGGTAGGGCGTCCGGTCCACCAGCCGCATGAAGACGAAGGTGGAGGCGATGACGAATCCCCACGAGAGCATGGAGAACAGGTCGGTCTGGAGGGTCTCGTAGCCCATGGAGCCGAGGATCGTGGGAAGGAAGATGCCGTTCTGGGAGGCTGCCTGGTTCCAGCAGGTGTAGATGACGGCGAGGAAGATGAGGGCCGTGATGTTGACGCGTCGGTTGAACAGCTTGCGGAAGGAGGCCCACATCGACGGCGGCTTGGCGGCGGCACCGCCCTTGGCCTCCTGCCAGGTTCCGGACTCCTCCAGGCCCTGGCGGATGTACCAGGTGGTCAGGGCGATCACAACGAGGTGGGCGAAGACGATGCGGCTGCCGAGCAGACCCAGCGGGGTCAGAGCGGCCGCGAGGCCGAAACCGATGAAGGGGCCGCACGACCAGGCGAGCTGGGTGGCGCCGATGTGCTTGCCGCGCTGATCGGTGGGGGCGAACTCGGCGATGTAAGTCCATCCGGCGGGCACCGAGGCGCCCACGGCCAGGCCGATGATGACGAACCCGGTGAACAGCATCGGCAGATTCATGGTGAAGACGACGATCAGGCCGCCCAGGGCGTAGAGGAGCAGATCGTAGGTGTAGATGAACTTGCGGCCGTACTTGTCGCACAGGGGCCCGCCGATGAGGGCGCCGATGGCCGCCCCAAAGGCGTTGGCGCTGAAAGCGGCCAGGAGACCGGCGATGGTGCCGTCGTCGTCGGGGAAGTAGGCGGCGCCCCAGAAACCGAGGGACGTGGCGATGGCAATGATGGATCCCGAGTCGATGTAGTTCGACATGGCGACCGCGGCGGTCGCCTTCCATCCGGTGAGGGGCTTACGAGCCATGCTCTCCTCCTTGAGAGATGTGCGTGATGGGGGCCGGGTCAGGCCAGGCGGAAGTACTGGGGCAGGACGGCGGCCCTCCCGCCGTCGGGCTGGACGAAGTACTGGGCCATCTGCGCCTGCCAACGGGTGTTGATCTCCTCGTTGTTCATGGCGGCCATGGCCGCGACGGCGTCATCGGACTCGAAGTAGCCGACGACCAGCCCGTCCTGCGGGTGCAGGAACAAGGAGTAGTGCCGCCAACCGGTGCGGGTGAGCGCCTCGCGCATCTCCTCCCACACGTGCTGGTGGACCTCGACGTACTCGACGAGCCGCTCGGGGCGGACCCGGAGCAGGAAGCAGCAGCGCTGCGGGGAGCGGGCGGTCGTGGTTCTCAGCAGCTCGGTGAGCGCGGCGAAGTCGTCTGCCGGCACGGGGGCCGGAGCGGGGCTCGTGGTCATCGGACATCCTTGTTCGGTGAGTGGTCGGTGAGTGGTCGGTGAGTGACCGGGGCAAGACCGGGAGGGTGCCGGCAGCGACCGGCTGGCCCGGTTGTGAATCGTTTCAACTCGGGTACGGTAGCAATATTGAATCGTTTCAACAAGTGGCGTCGCATCGGGCGTCCGAGCCCGGGACGGCTGAGGACGAAGCCCGTATGCTGCGCTGGGAAGCAAGGGACAGGCAGCCAATGAGGGAGGGACGCGCCCGTGGCTCACCCGGCTCGTCCGGCGCATCCGGACCATCCGTCGGTCCGCGACGTCGCCGAGAGGGCCGGCGTCTCCGTGGGCACGGTCTCGCATGCCCTCAACCACCCCGAGCGCGTCGCCGGCTCAACTCTGGATCGGGTCCATGCGGCGATCGGCGAACTCGGCTTCGTCCGCTCGGAAACGGCTCGGCACCTGCGCCGCGGCGGCTCCCCGCTGGTCGGGGTGCTGGTCCACGACATCTCCAACCCGTTCTTCACCGAGGCCGCTCGCGGCATCGAGGACCGTCTGCGCGAGGACGGTCGGGTCCCCATGCTGGGGTCGACTGACTCCGACCCCGACCGTGAGCGCGAGCTCATGAGCATGCTGGCGGGTCTGGACGTGCGCGGCGTCATCGTGACCCCCACGATGTCGACCCTCGACAACCTCGCGGTTCTGGCCGGCCGCGGCATCAGGGTCGTCCTCATGGATCACCCGCCGATCTCGGCGGAGCTGTCCACGGTCTCGGGGGACGACGTCGCGGGCGCCCGGGCCGCCATCACCCATCTCGTAGAGATCGGCCACCGCCGCATCGGCTTCATCAACGGCCCGCTGTCGGTGCGCCAGTCCGTCGACCGTCGCGACGGCGTGCTGACGGCCCTGGCCGACGCCGGACTCGAGCCGGCGGCCGTCCTTATGGAGGTCGAGGCGGTCAGCGACGGGCGGAGCTATACGGCCGACGCCGGCGCCGCGGGGGCCGCTGCGCTGCTGGACGGCGCCGGCGCGCTCACCGCACTGTTCTGCGCCAATGACCAGCTCGCCATCGGCGCCATACGTGAGGTGCGCCGACGCGGGCTGGAGATCCCGGGCGACGTGGCCATTGTCGGCTACGACGATGTGGCCGTCGCCTCCGAGCTTATTACTCCGCTGACCAGCGTGCACGTGCCCATGCGCGACATCGGTCGCGCCGCCGCCGACCTCCTGCTCGATGAGGGTTCCGAAGTGCGGCATGTGACCTTCGCTCCCGGGCTCGTCGTGCGCGCCTCGACGACGGGGTGGGGTGATCGAGCCGGTGGTCCGGCCGGTCCGCGCGTGTGAGGCCGACCGGTTCGCTCTTCGTTTCGGCGGGGGTTTGGCGGGGACGGGGCCGAGCCCTGGTGAAAACAGATGCTTATGACGTGTTCGATGAAGGTGACTTCGGCGGTGGCCGGTTTCCACGGGTAGTGACGGGGTGTGGTGGGTAGTGCACGGGTAGTGGTGTGCTTGTCCCCATCGGGGTTGCGGGGGTGGGGGATTCTGCGGGTTCTGGGGGTGTGTCGGGGTTGTCTTCGGCTTCTGTTCCGGTGGCGGGCGATGGTGTTCCGGTGGGGTTTCAGGAGTTGGACGGTCATATGCTGGGGCATCATGTGACGGTGGGTGTTTCCCCGCTGGTGCGTGTTGATGAGGCGACGACGGCCCTGGCCGTGAAGTTCACGCGGGCCGGTGATGATGCTCCCATGGGTGGTCCGGAGAGGAGCTGGAACAGCAGTAATGGCGACAAGCTGTGGGTGATGGCCTGTTTGAGCCCGCCGATCGGTAAACCGCCCGGTGTTATCGGGATAAGACTGCTTGATCCTGCTGCGGGCACAGTGCGGGAAACAGTGCAGAAGGAGGAAATCGTTCAGGGCGGTGCGATCATCCTGGACGCGGGTGAGTCTGATACGGTGTATGTGCCGTTCGGTCCGGTTGATGATACGGATCGGGTGACGGTGTTCGTGCCCATGACCGGGTTCGTTCCGGTGGCGGTGATCGATCGGGAGGGTGCGTCTGACGCCGGGGTTGATCTGGCGGCGATGGATGAGGCTATCGGTCGTCTTAGCCTCGATGCTGGTAGAGCGGATCCGGTGCCCGTTGAGTCGTTCACTCGGGCTGTGGACGAGTCGACCAGCACCCTGACCGGGAACAAGGACGTGACTGTGACCCTGGCCTCGGATGTCACCTTCGATCCGGATTCTGATGCTTTGACTGATCAGGCTGATGGTCAGCTGTCTGCGATCTCGGACCGGTTGGCCGAGTATCCCGGTGGCGGGGGGCTCGATATCGTCGGTCATACCGATGATATTGCTGATGAGGCGTATAACCAGGACTTGTCCGAGCGTCGTGCTCGGGCTATCCAGACCCGGTTGGAGCAGGTGGCCGATCTGTCGGCCTGGACGGTGACCGCGTCCGGCAGAGGGGAGAGCGAACCAGCTGTCGAGGGCACCAGTGAGGAGGCCAGAGCCGTTAACAGACGTGTCGTGGTCACGATGACTCCCGCCGCCGGCACCAGCAGTGCCGGCCCCGCCGCTGGTAGCAGTGCGGGATCATCGGCGCGGTGGCCCGACCCGCTCGGACCGGTCGGTGACGGTCCCGACGGCGTGACCGTCACCGACCCCGACGAACACGGCGGACAGGTGAGCGTGACTCTTGAGCGCCTCACCCGCACCGGCGGTCTCCTCCTCGGCTGCCTGAACGTGACCACCGGCCCCGGCGGCACCGGCAACACCTCAACCCTGCGCGCCTGGCTGCGCGACAGGGCCAGCAAAGTGCTGTCCAACCCGCGGGGGAGGAAGGCGCCTCCACCCAGGGACTGTCCGACGGGTTGACCCCCCTGACCAGCGACAATCAGCGCCTTTTCCCCGCCGACTACCTCTCCGTCGGCTCGGACATGCACGGCCTATTGACCGAACGCACCCTGGCAGACAGCGTTCTCAACGAAGGCGCCACCACCACCATCTGCGTCGTCTGGCCCGACACCGGACAGGACACCGCCACCCTCGACCACCAGGGCGCCAAACTCTTCGAAGACGCCTACGCCTTCCGCCTCACCAACATCCCCATCACCCAAGAATGAACCCCATGCGACGGATGAGTCTCATACGACTACGACGCCGGCGTTTTTTCGCTCTTGCCGCTGCGGGGACCGCCGGCGGGGCCGTGACGCTCGGTGCGGGGGCGTGCTCGTCCCCGTCGACATCCTCCACGACGGCATCCTCAACGCCGCCGGTGCCCGACGGGTGGGCGCGAACCACCGCCGGGCACGCCGCCTTCACCATGCCCGAGAACTGCCAGCAAGTGCCCCTGCCCGACGACGCCCCGCTCGGCGTCTGGGACTGGGTCGCGCAAGACGCACCCACCCTGGACGACACGTCCGTCACCTACCGGATCGGCGTCATCACCCAGGGCCCCAGCGCCGTATTCGACAATCCACCCACCGACGACACCGAATTCGTCGCCCGGAAACTCGGCGTGAGTTCACTGTTCGGAAGGAAGATGCTGAGCACAGGGGCTTCCCCCTACCAGGTCGAGGGCATCCCCGACCAGCTGTGGCGCATCGACTACTTCCCCATCGGCGGATCGGCGGATACCAGCGAGGACAAGAATTACCTCTTCGTCGCCCAGGACGACGGCGAACCGGAGATCATCGTCATCGGCCTGACCGGCCTGACCATCACCGAGGACTTCCTGACCACCTTCATCTCCGGGATCGAGGTCCTTCATGACTAACACCACCCGCCACGCACTCCCCCTGCCCGTGACCCTGCTAATCGCATGGGCCGTCGGCATCGCCGTCTTCCTGGCCCTGCGCGCCCTGACCACCCTGATCCCCCAACCCACCGATTCCACTTCCATCGTTGCTCGTGCCAATCCCAACATCATCCTGGCCGTCCTCACATCGGCGGGCACCTCCCTCGCCAGCGCCCTGACACTGCCCCGCACCCGAGCCGGCAGCCTGCCCCTCACCCTCGCCAGCGCTCTACCAGTCCCGATCCTCGCCTACGCCTACGGCGCTCTCACTCTGGTCGACGTCTTCCCACGACCCGGAGTGCTCATAGCTGCCTTCCTAGCCGTCGGAACCATCGGGGCCCTCATCGGCGCCCTGCCCCCCTGGCTCATCCGCCGCCACCGCGCCGAACGCCGCAGCCTCACCGACTGACGCGCACCACCACCTCACAACCACCCACCGACCTACACGCGAACAGCCCCGCGGAGACTCGCAGCGCCGGCGCCCTCAGCGGGAGGCCGGCGTGTAACGGATGAGCGTGCCGTCGGCGGGGGAGTAGCCGATGACGGCATCCCCGCTCACCTGATCGAAGACGGCGCCGTCGTCGGGATCGAGTCCCGCGAAGTCAATCCGCCTGCCGGTGGTGCCGTCGAACATGAGACTGAAAGTGCCCAGATCGGTCGTCATCTCGGGGCCGACCGTCACGGCGCGGCCCGACGGGGAGGACCTCACCGTCTTCAAGCAGGAGTTCTCCACCTTCTCACCCGTGAGATCGGGGACGGTGATCGTCGCCTGGGATGGGAGCACATCCACCTCCTCCACGCAGTCCTGGGAATCGGTCCTGTACTCGGCCGGCAGATCCGACTTGTCGGAGTTCTCCCACAGGGCCTTGTACCGGCTGAGTTTGCGCGGGGCGGGCGCGTAGACCGGCATCTGGTCGTCCTCCCAGGACAGCGTCTCCTTGATCTCACCGGTCGGGTCCCCGCCCGAAGCGCTGTAGGTGAATATGCGATAGGTCCTGCGGTCCGCGGTGGCGCGGATCAGCCAGCCGTCGCTGGCGCAGGCGATCGCCCACCCCGCCACGCCGTCCATGGGCACGTTGAGCTTCACCTCCTTGCCCGTGGTGAGATTGACGGCCGCGTGGAAGCCGACGATGGCGTATTCGTCCCGCTCGCGCTGGTAGACGGTCAGCTGACGGCTCACCGCGCGCGAGATGCCGTCGCTCGCATCCGTCAGAGTCGTCGACCACCTCGGCTTGGCGCTCTCCTCGGAATAGGCGCTGCAGGCATCACCGGTGTCGCAGGCGATGGCGGTGTCCCCGGCGACGACCACCGACTCGTTCTCCGCCCACGGCGCTCGCCCGGTGGCGCCGGTGGAGATGTTGTAAAGGGTCGTGCCGTGGATAAGAGTGTTCTCTCCCCACAGCAGGAAAGTCGGAGGCGTCTCCTTGCTCGCGCCCGTATCGGTATCCCCGCTCGTATCGAGGGACGCCGTCCACGCCCGCGTCAGACCGTCGTCATCCGCCGCGTAAGCGGTCATGGTGGTGTCGGACGTGCCGTAGTCCTCCAGGGACAGGACATGGTCGGAGGTGGTCAGGACCTGGGCGTCGGCGGCGATCGTCGACGCCCACTGCTGCGCGGCTCCCCGTGACCACGCGTCCGACGGGGAGGCGTAGGGCGCGATGTCACGAACCTCCTGCCTGTAGTTCCTCCCCCCGTTGATGGTGATGCCCCCGCCGATGACGACGCACAGGGTGACCACTCCGGCGATGCCAGCGGCGACGATGGTGCGCCACCCGGTTCGCGGGCGGACATCGGGGGCGAGTGCGGGCAGGCTCATAACCCGATGGTAGATCGACGGATGTATTCTTCGCGCCCGGGTCAGTCGACGATGCCGTAGAGGCGGTCGCCGGCATCGCCCAGGCCCGGGACGATATAGGCGTGCTCGTTGAGCCGATCGTCCCGGGCGGCGGTGACGACGGTGACGTCGGCGCGCCGGCCGACGCTCGCCTCCAGAGCCCTGATGCCCTCGGGTGCGGCGATCAGGCAGATGGCGGTGACATCGCGCGCGCCCCGCCCCAGCAGGTACTCGACGGCGGCGACCAGGGTGTGACCGGTGGCGAGCATGGGATCGATAATGAAGCACTGACGGCCCGAAATATCGTCCGGCAGGCGGTTGGCGTAGGTCTCGACCTCGAGAGTGTCATCATCGCGCCTCATACCCAGGAAGCCGACCTCGGCGGTGGGAAGCAGGCGAGTCATCCCCTCGAGCATGCCCAGACCCGCCCGCAGAATCGGCACGACGATGGGCCGCGGCTCGGCGAGACGACGGCAGTGGGCGAGCGCCACCGGCGTGGTGATCTCGACCTCCTCGGTGCGCACGTCCCGCGTGGCCTCGTAGGCCAGGAGGGTCACGAGCTCGTCGACCAGCTGGCGGAAGACGGCCGACGGCGTCCCCTGATCACGCAGGACGGAGAGCTTATGGTCGATGAGCGGATGATCGGCAACGTGCAGACGCATGAAGTCAGCCTACGGCGTACCGGCGCCGGCGGGCGGCCCGGCCGGATCCGCGCGGATGACGGCCAGGGCCCGGGCGAGGCACTCGCGCAGGCAGGCCGCCGACGGATGATCGCGGCGGTCCCCCCAGGCGAGGACGGCCTCGACGGCGACGCCGATCATGGCCCGAGCCCGGGCGCGGGCCGCCAGGCCCGCCCCCGGCAGGCGGCGCTCGAGGACCCCCGTCCAGGCGGTGGTGCGCTGCCACAGGGCGTCCTGGAGGGCCGGGCTGTCGCGCACCAGCCGGACCCTGCGGGCCAGGTCGTCCAGCCACTGGTCGGCGTCGACGAGCAGGGCGTCGAGGGCGACGTCGATGTCGAGCGGTTCGCCGACGCCCTCCGAGCGGGGGGTCAGAGCCCGGTCGAGCGCGCGGATGGTGGCCCCGGTCGGGGCGATATCCAGAACGACGGCCTGCTTGGTGCCGAAGTGGCGGTAGAAGGTCATCGGCGAGACGTCGGCGGCTTCGGTGATCTGCTCGACGGTGACGGCGTCGAAACCGCGAGCGGTGAACAGGTCCAGGGCGGTGCGTCGAATGGCTCGACGGGTGGCGAGCTTCTTGCGGGCGCGCCGGCCGCCCGAGGTGCCCGGTGTGCTGGTCATGCCCGCGATTGTACGGACCCCTCCTCCCGCCTCCCTCCCGCCCTTTCACCGAGATCGGTCGAGTTCCGCGTCGAGATCGGTCGAGTTCCGCGTCGAGCACGGCCTCGGCGGTGGAACCGGGAAGCCGGCCGGCGGCGGTGAACGCGGCGGTCACCGACTGGGCCGCCGCGGTGCTGACGGCGTCGGGCGGGTCGCCGAGGAGCGCGGCGACGCCGTCGGCGTAGCGGTGACCGGTCAGGGAGCCGAGCAGGGCGACGCCGCAGACCGCGCCGAGCTGACGGAGGGCGTTGAGCAGGGCGGCGCCGGCGCCGGCGCGCTCGTCGGGCACCGCCCTCATAGCGGACTCAATGCCGTAGGACTGACCGATCCCCAGGCCCAGGCCGGCGACGAGCAGGCCCCAGAGCATCGGCCGGTAGCCGCCGGTCGTCGACGTGGTCGAGCACAGCCACAGGCCTACGGCCGTCAGCGCCATCGCCGCGGGCAGGACGACGCCGCGCACCGGGCGGCCGCGTTCGGACAGGGCGGAGGCCGCCAGCGCCCCGACCACGGCGGTCCCGGCGACGGGCATGAGCATGAGGCCGCCGGTCGCGGCGTCGTGGCCCAGAACCGTCTGCAGGTAGTCGGGGGCGACGAACAGCAGCCCGAACAGCACGAAGTTGATACCCATGAGCGTCAGAGCCGGCAGGCGGAAGCGACGACGGGTCAGCAGACCCAGATCGGTCAGACGATCGCGGGCGCGGGTCTCGATGAGCACGAAGCTGACCAGCAGCGCCGCACCCGTCGCCAGCGGCCCCCACGTGGCGGGTGCGGCCCAGGTGTGCTCGGCGTTGATCAGGCCCCAGGTGATCAGGGCGAAGCCGGCCGCCGAGGTCGCCAGTTGCGCCAGCGGGAGCGACAGCGGTCCGCGGTCGGCGGGCCGGGTGCGGGGGAGGAGCGTCAGGCACAGCGCCAGCACGAGGAGAGCGGCGGCGATGTCGAACCAGAACATGGCCCGCCATCCCCACCGGTCGATCATGGACCCGCCGACCAGCGGTCCCAGGGGCGCGCCAACGGCGCCGGCGGCCGTCCAGATCGCGGTGGCGGCCGCGCGTCGGCCCCGGGTGACGATCTGCGGGATCAGCGCCAGCGACATGGGCGTGAACACCGAAGCGGCCAGGCCCATCATCACGCGCGCCACGACGAGAACCCCGACCGCCGGTGCCGCGGCGGCCAGGACGGCCCCGACCGCGAACAGGGCGATGCCGCCGGTCAGCAGACGACGGTGGCCGAGGCGATCGCCCAAAGCGCCGCCGGGCAGGAGAACCGACAGGAACGCCAGGTTGTAGGAGGAGACGATCCACTCCAACTGGCCGGTGTCCGCGCCCAGACCCGAGGTGCTCGCAAGGCCGGCGAGCCCCGCGGAGCCCGCCGCGGGGTCGAGCGGCCCCGCGGATATGGCCGGGAGGGCCACGTTGATCATGGTCGTGTTCGTGTACAGCAGCACCATGCCCAGGGAGAGGGCGCCGAGGGCCGGCCAGTTGTCGTGCACGTCCCGTGTCCCCTGTGTGTGAGTCTCTCTCATAAGTGTGATGATAACGTGATCGGTTTCGAGCAGTGATGTGATGTGATCCCCATTTTGGCGGTCATTCGTCGTGTGCGGCAGGCTGGCGGTGTGAGGACGGGGCTTACCGAGGCGCACTACGGCGCCGCCATGGATCGCGCCCTCGCCCTGGCCGCCGCCGCGGGCCGGGCGGGGGAGGTGCCGGTGGGCGCCGTCCTCCTCGACCCCGGCGGCGGGCTCGTGGCTTGCGCCGCCAACGCCCGTGAGGCCGAGAACGATCCGACGGCCCATGCTGAGACGCGCGTCCTGCGCGCGGCCGGGGCGGCGCTCGGCGACTCGCACCTGGACGGCTGCACCCTGGTGGTCACACTCGAGCCGTGCACCATGTGCGCCGGCGCGATCCGGCTCGCGCGCCTCGCGCGGGTGGTTTTCGCGGCCTGGGAGCCGAGGACCGGAGCATGCGGCAGCGTGCGCGACGTCCTGCGCGACTCGCGCGCCAACCATCGCGTCGAGGTGGTGGCCGGGGTGCGCGCCGAGGAGGCGGAGGAACTGATGCGGCGCTTCTTCGCCGGACGACGGTAACCCCGCGCGGCGGCCCCGCGCTGCGCGGCAGCCCCGCGCCGAAGTCGACATTCTGGGCTGAGGTCGACGCCGCCGCCGTCGACCTCGTACGAGAATGCCGACCTCGCGGCATGTGCGTGTGTGCGGTTGCAGTCGTGAGCGACCTCGCACCCGCCGCGAATTGGGCCGGGCGTCGCCCGCCGTGTAACCTCGACGCAGAGGTAGCGTGTCCGAGCGGCCGAAGGTGCAGATCTCGAAAGTCTGTGTGGTTCATAGCCACCCTGGGTTCGAATCCCAGCGCTACCGCCACGCCGTCCCCGGCGCCTCAGCAGAACGAGGTCCCGGGGACGTCGCGTCGGACCCGGCGGGAACATGCTGATCAGCTCCGACGTCGGCCCGTGCCCCGCAGAGCCGGTGCCGTCCACGGGTCCTGCGGCCAGGCGTGCTCGGGGCAGCGCCCCCGGAGCTCCGCGCGCACCTGCCGGTAGGGGCCCGCCCGGAACGGATGCGGATCGTCCGTCACCGCGACCGGCCGCCACGCCGGGGACAGCAGGTGGATGAGCAGCCGAGAACCCTGCCGGAGCGCGCGCCTCCCCCTCACGGCGGAGGTGCCGTCGAGAAGACCGGTAGGCTACCCACCGGACCGCATGCGGGGAAGGAGGACACGTGACCCTGCAACCAGTAACTGCCCCCTGGGACGACGACCCCGACGGGGCCTCGATCCTCCTGGCCACCGGCCGCCCGCACCATGACCTCCTCGTCATCGCCGAACCCTTCTTCCTCACCGAGCTCGGCGACGCCTGGGGCCGCCCCTCCTTCAGCGTGCGCCTGTCCTTCCTCCCCGGTGTGGCCGCCCCCGGCGCCGCCGACCAGGAGGACTCCCTCCAGACCTACGAGCACGACGGCTTCAGCGTCCTCATCGCCCGCGGCCGCACGAGCCTGTACGAGGGCCGATCCGCCCGCCGCACCACGTCCTTCGCCCGCACCGCGGCCGCCCGCGTGCGCACCGCCCTGCTCGTCACCCGCGCCACCGGCCTGGGCGGCGCCGTCGGCGACTTCCTCCCCGTCGGCGACCACCTCAGCCTCACCGGCGCCCCACTCTTCCCCGCCAACGAGCCGGCCGAGGCCTCATGGGACGAAGCCCTCACCGCGCGACTGGCCGCCCTCGACGGTGTGCGCGAACCCGGCGTGCTCGCCCTGGTCCCGGGGCCGCTGCGCCCCACCCGGGCCGAGGCGGGCGTGCTCGCGGCGCTGGGCGCCGACGGGGTCGTCACCGACTCGGTCGCCGAAGCCATGGTTCTGGCCTCACGCGGCGTGCGCGTCGCCGCCCTCGCCTACGTCGACGCCGTCGCCGAAGGACGGCACGCCGCCGGACGCCGCAGTGCGGGACAGCATGCCGGGGCACACAGTGCCGGCCTCACCCGGGTCCCGGCGCCCGACGTCGTGCGTGCCGCGATCGAGACCATCCTGACAGCCGTCCGCTGAGCCCTCGCGCTACACCGGCTGCGCCGTCCGCTGAGCCCTCGCGCTACACCGGCTGCGCCGTCCGCTGAGCTGAGCCGGGCGGGTCCTGGACCGACCGCCGATCGCCGTCCGCGGGCCCGCAGCCGGCAGCGCCGCCCGCCTGCCGGACCGCCCGTCCCCGCGCTTGCGCTCCGGCTAAAGTTCGCCCGTGAAGCCTTTCATCCTGCTCGCCACCCGAGACGACAACGGCCCCGCGGATGCCGAGTACGAAGCCTTCCTCACCCGCACCGGCCTCGACGAGCGCGAGCTGCGCCGCGTCCGCCTCGAGTCGACACCCATGCCCGAATTCGACCTGGACGCCTTCTCGGGCATCATAGTGGGCGGATCGCCCTTCAACACCACTACCCCGGAGGAGCGGAAATCCGCCACTCAACGTCGCGTGGAAGCCGAGTTCAACACCCTGCTCGACCGCGTCGTCGCCGCCGACTTCCCCTTCCTGGGAGCCTGCTACGGCATCGGCACCCTCGCCCGGCACCAGGGCGCCGTCATCGACAGCACCTACGCCGAAGAGGTCGACGCCCCCGAGATCACCCTGACGCCGGCCGGAGCGCACGACCCGCTGTGCGCCGGCATGACACCGGTTTTCCAAGCCTTCGTCGCCCACAACGACGCCATCCTCGTACCCCCGCCCGCCGCCATCGTACTGGCCACCTCCGAGCCCTGCCCGGTCCAAATGCTGCGGATCAAGAACAATCTCTACGCCACGCAGTTCCACCCCGAGCTCGACGGCGAAGCCTTCGCCCACCGGCAGGCCTTCTACGCCGACCACGGCTACTTCGACCCGGACGAGCTGCCGGCCGTCCAGGCCTGGACCCGGGCCCAGGACGTCAGTCAGTCCTGGGCCGTCCTGCGCAACTTCGCCGAGCACTACGCCCGCTCCTGAGAGCCCGCCGACCGTCTGGCGCGATGGCCCGTGAGCGGCCGGACGGGCCGGATCCGGCCAGCGGGAATTGTCAGGCCCGACGGTTGGTTGACGCCGGGAAGATCCGAAGATCCCTAGTCGTCGAAAGGATCGTCATGTCCCGCATCGTCATCATCGGAGGCCACGGCAAAGTCGCGCTCCTCCTGGCCGAACTGCTCGCCGCCCGGGGGGACGAGGTCATCTCCCTCATCCGCGATCCCACTCAGGCGGCTGACGTCAGCGCCACCGGGGCCACGCCCCTGGGCCTGTCCGTCGAGGAGGCCACTGAGACCGAGCTCGCCGCGGCCCTCAAGGGGGCTGACGCCGTCGTCTGGTCCGCCGGGGCCGGCGGCAAGGGAGGACCCGCGCGCACCGACGCCGTCGACCGTCGCGCCGCCATCCGTTCCATGGAGGCCGCGCGTGCCGCCGAGGCGTCCCGCTACATCATGATCTCCTGGATCGGCTCCCACGGGGGCGAGCCCCTCGCCGCCGACCACCCGTTGCACGCCTACGCACAGGCCAAGCTGGCCGCCGATCGCCACCTGCAGACCACGGGGCTGGACTGGACCATCGTGGGGCCGGGCACGCTGACGCTTCAGGAGCCGACGGGCCGCATCGACGTCGGACGCCTGGAGGCCGGCGCCTCCGGGCCGACCTCGCGGGCCAACGTCGCCGCGGTGGTCGCCGCGGCCCTCACCGAGCCCGCGACCATCGGCAGGGTCATCCCCTTCCGCGACGGCGACACCCCGATCGAGCAGGCCCTCGCCGACGTCCCGGCCGAGCTCGCCGACCTGTCCTGAGCCGGTCGGGACCGCCCTCCCGGCACCGAGATCGACATTCTCGTACGAGGTCGACGACGCCGTCGTCAACCTCGGCCCACAATGTCGATCTCGACGGAGAGGAGGCGGGGGGCTACCACCTGGTGGTGCCGGGCCGAACGCCGACGACGGCGAGTTCGGCGAGCATCCGGGCGCCGTGGTTGTACCAGGCATCGCGCCACGTCCACCGCGCCACCGGGTAGCCCAGACGCCACAGCGCCCGCTCGCGCCTATGCTCCTTGAGGACCGTCCCCTCAGTGGCACGCCCGTAAGTCTCCCGGTGATACTTGGCCTCGCCGTCGAACTCCGAGACCGGGTGCGGCTGGACGATGCTTTCGGGCCAGAAGTAGTCGGTTCGTGCGAGACCGACCTCGGTGCGGACCTCATACTGGAGGACGGGGCGCGGAATGCACGCCTGCCACATTCGCACCCGCGAGAGCGACTCCCCGGGCGACTCGGACGAGGGATCAGCCAGGCGCACGGCGGTGCGGGCGACGCGCAGACCGCGGGCGCCGGCGGGGAGCCGATCGAGGGCGGCGGTGAGTTCCTCGCGTGTGCACAGTCGATAGCGCAGGGCGTGGTCCATGGCGCACACGCCCTGGACGAGGCCGCCCCAGCGAGCCAGATCGACACATGTCGTGGCGGCGTCGGTGGCGGGCTGCGTTCCGACGAGGGCGGTGAGGGAGCCCTGGCGGGCGTGTCGTCTCAGAAGGGAGGTGCGCCTGCGCTCGTTGCGTCCCCCGAGGCACTGGACGCGCTCGGGCAGACGGCCGACGACGGGCAGTCCGAGCGCAAGCGCGGCGGAGGCACCGGCGAGGACGAGGCCTCCGTGCTTGCGGATGGCGGCGTCGACCAGCGCGAGGTGACGGTTGTCGTCACTCGTTCGATGCCAATCGCCGGCGGGGACGTAGACGCCGGGGGCGACCCTGTGCCACGTGGGGTCGCGCTCGGGACGCGGCCAGCCGAGGTCGGCGCACTCGGAGGACAGGCGGGCCGTTGGCGCGGGACCGCTGGTGCCGCGTGCAGGGCGCGGGGTCAGGACGTCGGAATTCACTGATTCATGATGGGGCTGGACGTTCTCTGCGCGCCTATGGGCTCCACAGGGCGGATGGGCCGGGCGCTTCGAGGACGCTTGTGGAGCCCTCGCGGAGGGAGCTCTCGCCCTACCTCCGGCGCCTCCCCCCTCTTCGCCGCTGGCCCCGCCGAGATCGACATTGCGGGCCGAGGTTGACGACGGCGTCGTCGACCTCGTACGAGAATGTCGATCTCGACGCCAGGAGGAGGCGGAGAGGGGGCGCGGGGTCAGGTGAACGCCTGCGCGATCGGCGCCAGCGCCTGACTCGTCCCGCTGTGCACGTGCACCCCCGCCAACTCGTCGACAGCGGTCGGCCCCCGGTTGATGACGATGAGCTCGGCGCCGTGCGCCAGCGCCTGGCGCACGATCCACAGCCCGGTGAGCACGGCCAGACTCGTGCCCGCCACCAGGACGACGTCGCACGCCCCGGCGGCCTCCATCGCCTCGCCCATGGCCGCGGGCAGGCTCTCGCCGAAGAAGACGATGTCGGGCTTGAGCAGACCGCCGCACGCCTGGCAGACCACCGCTTCGAAGTCGCAGGCCTCGGCGGACGCCCGATCGGCCTCCGGTGTGATCGCGATGCGCGCCGGGTCGCTCTCGCGCGGGTAGTCGGGGTTGGCCGCTGCCAACCGTTCGTCCAGCTCGGCGCGGGGCGTGACGCGCCCGCACCGCAGACATACGACCCGGTCGTAGGCGCCGTGCAGCTCCCAGACGGTGCGTTGACCGGCCCGCGAGTGGAGTCGGTCCACATTCTGGGTGGCGACGCCGGTGACCAGCCCCGCCTCCTCCAGACGGGCCAGAGCGGTGTGCCCCGGTGTCGGGGACAGCGGCTCGAGAAGCCGCCACGTGGCGTGATTGCGGGCCCACACCCACCGGTACCACACCGGGTCGGAGACGAACTGGTCGTAGTCCACCGGGTCGACCGGCGTCGTCCCCACGCCTCGGTAATCGGGGATGCCGGCGTCGGTGGAAATCCCCGCCCCCGTCACCGCGAGCGTACGCCGCCCGGCCATGAGTCGGACGACGGCGTCCACAGCGCTGCTCGGCTCACTCATGGCATCCGGTCTACACCGTCGGCCCCGGTGACGGCCAGTCCCAGGACGGATGGGCCGCGCCATGAATGGGGAGGAGACTAAGGCCGACTTAGACGAATCGACCCCTCGGGGGTGATGAGATCGCGAGATCCTGGGAGCGCCGGGCCGCACCCGGTAGCGCGCGATCAGTCGCGCGAGAAGTGAGTCACGAAGTTGCGGATCACCCGTCCGGCCACATGCTCGGACTGGCTTCGGGCCTCGGACACGATACCCTCGATCGTCCCGGGCTCGCCGTAGCCGGCGTCGGAGTACACCGCGACCCGCTGAGCGAAGCGCTCCGCGTCGAGTTCGGGATTGAACTGGCTGCCGTACACCGCCGCACCCACCCGGATCATCTGGACGGGGCAGTCGGGCGAGGAGGCCAGCAGGGTCGCATGGGCCGGGACATCGCCGACCCCCTCGTGGTGGCCGACCAGCGCGGTGAAGGTCTGGGGAAGACCCTCCAGCAACGGGTCGTCGCGTCCCTCGGCGGTCACGAAGATCTCGGTGGCGCCGAGCTCCTCGCCGAACTCCCGGGAGGTCGAGGCGCCGAGGTAGCCGGCGAGGACCTCCAGTCCGAAGCCCGTGGCGAGCACCGGCACCCCCTCCTTGAGCGCCACCGCCAGCAGTTCGCAGACCTGAGCCTCAACGCGCATCTGCGAGCGGGTCTTGGCGCTCTGCGGCGTGGAGACGTTGTAAGGGCTGCCGCCGATGAGCACGCCGGAGACGTCCCCGGCGGTGAAGGCATCCAGGAAGTCGACTTCTTCGAGGAGCACGTGGTGGAGATCCTCTCGTCGCAGGCCGCTCTGGATGAGGAAGGACTCATACTCGTTCTGCGCCGCCTCGAACTCGGGGCGGGTCGACACCATGATGAAGGGCTTCATCCTGCCAGCTTAGGGGGTTCGACGGTCATGTCTCAGAAACATCTCACGAGCCTCGGGACACGCTCTGATCCTGCATCGGAGCGTGCATCATGACACCGCGTCGTGCGTCAGGCCGTGCACGGCGCACATCAGGCCGTATACGAGGTGATCCACCACATCCACAGCCACCCGACGGTCGTCGCGGAGCCGACGATGACGCCCAGCCACGCCTGGGCGTGCCCCGTGGCGTAGCTCCCCCGCAGGCGACGCAGCGCCCACCACCCGCTCAGTGCGGCGAGTGCTCCGAGGAAGGGCACTGGAGCGAGCACGGTCAGGATGAGGCTGATGGTGGCGACCGGGTCGGTCCGCTGCCTCGGCGCCTGGTAGCCGGGACCGGCGAAGATCTCGCGCGGGTCGAGGACCTCGGTGCCCGGGAAGACGAAGCCCTCCGGAACGATGCGCGTCGGGTCGATGTCGACGGGCTGCTGCTGGCTCATGGCGTCATTATGTGCAGTGTGCGCGCTGAGATGGACTTTTCTGGCTGAGATCGACGACGCCGTCGTCGATCTCAGCCAGAAAAGTCCATCCGGGCGGCGGGCACCCGCCCCGTCAGCCGTTGACGCCGCCCGTCGGGGCGGTCGGGTTCGTGGTCACGGTGGCGCAGGCGGTCGGAGCGGTGATGGAGTCCCCCGCCTTGATCTGGGCGATCTCCGCCGCGGTGAGCATCTCGTTCTCGTTCTTGTAGTCGTTGCCGAGCACGATGCTCACGGTGGTATCGGTGGTCTCCTGGGTCTCATCGATCTGGACGATAATGTCGCCGGTGAAGATCTTGGCCACGGTGTATGCGTTGGTCAGTCCGGCCTGCGAGGTGGTCAGCTCGATCTCCCCGTCGTACTGGCCCTTGGGCCAGTCGGTGGAGTTGTTCACGGTCATCCCGGCATCGGACAGCACATCGGCGACTCCGCTGGCCAGTCCCGTCGTATCCGAGCCGTTGTAGACGTTGACGGGGATCGCGATCACGTCGCTCGTCGTCGTGTCCGAGGCCGGACACGGCTGGACCACCGGCGTCGCGTCATCCTTCGCGGAGGAGAAGCCGGGATCGTAGGGGACCGGGAGCAATCCGGACCACACCAAGAAGGAGATGATCACGAGGAGTGCCATGATCGTGATCATCCCGCCGATGACGGTGGTCTGCCGGTGCTTGAGCCGACGATGGTACTCGGCCCGGGGGTCTGGAGAGCTGCTCACGCCCCCAGGGTAATGGACGGGCGGCCGAGTCAGGGCCGCGGCGGCGGAGGAGGAGAGGTCGGGCGCCCCGCGTCGTCGACCTCCAGGACTCGGGCGTGGATCGCGGTCCGGCCCTGAAGGGCGGCGCGCAGGGCCCGGTGCAGGCCCGTCTCGAGGAAGAGGTCGCCGTGCCATGAGACGACATGCGCGAACAGATCGCCATAGAAGGTCGAGTCGTCGTCGAGGAGGTTGCGCAGGTCCAGCGTGGTCCGAGTGGTGGTGAGCTGGTCGAGGCGGACTTGACGCGGGGGGATCTCGGCCCAGTCGCGTTGCTCCGAGAGCTCATGCTCCGGGTAGGGAGCTCGCTCGCGGACTGCCTTGAAGATCACGCCTCCATGCTAGCGGCCGCGTCGGCGCCCGACGTGCGGGCGGTCGTCGGGCGCGTCACGACGGGCCCGGCTCGCGGCCGCCCCATGTGCCGCGGCCGCCCCGTGGATTGAGCCCGACGACGTCGGCTCCGGGGCGGGCCTGGCCCCGTGCGCCTTCGCCTGGGGCAGGACGAGCGGCTCGGTGAGGTAGTGCTGGACGGTGGGGCCCACGACCTCGACAAGATGGTCGACGCTCGCCTCCGCCAGCGGATCGAGGCGCAGGAGGTAGCGCATCATGGCCAGCCCGACGATCTGGGAGCCGACCAGAGTGGCGCGCTCGCGGGCGTGGGGGACGGATACGCCGGCCTGTGCGAGGGCCTGGGCGATGGGACCGGCGATCTGCTCGGTGGCGTAGGTCTGCACGGCCTTCGGCGCGGAGTCGTCGGTGGCGATCCACCTCAGGAGCGCATGGAAGGTCGCGCCGCCCTCGGAGTCGTCCCAGGTGGTCATGGCCAGGCGGACCAGCCGCGGGCCCGCGGTGCGGATGTCGCCGGAGACGATCTTGGCGATCTCCTCGCTGGCCCGAACCTGCAGATTCATGGATGCGCTGAAGAGGTCCCCCTTGGTGCCGAAGTAGTAGGACACGAGGGCCGGATCGACGCCGGCGGTGCGGGCGACCCCGCGGATCGTGGTGCGGGCGAACCCGCGGGCGAGGAACGAGTCGCGGGCCGCGTCCAGAATCGCCTGACGCGTTGATTCAGAACCCGCAGCCGACGACCGGGGGCCCCGACGACGGGGGACGGCGGGGTCCGGTTCCGCGACCCCCGTGACGCTGCTCATGGTGCGAGGTTATGCCGAGCAGGCGGCTCCGTCTCGAATTCGCCGAGAACGATTCTCCATCTTCCGGATGTCTTCACTGCGACGACGAACCGCGCCGCAGTCGCCCCCATTTTCGTCATATTGAACGTGCGCTATTCAACATTGTTGAGGGCCGTCAGCGCGATCGGCCGCGGCGCGCGGCGACAGCGGCGCCGTGCCAACGGAAAACGACTGGGACTCAAGTCCTAACTCGGGATTATTTCAACGCCGTTGAACGTCGCCGACGGTGATCGATACCGTCCCACCGGATCCGATGACGAGGTCCGCGCGCAGTCGAGAGGATGAATGATGAGCTCCGACAGCATCACCGCAATCCCCGCAGTCCCCGCAAACAGTCGGGCCGCCGACGCCTGCGCCGTGCCCGCCCCGGCCGAC
>ERZ772956.294-NODE-294-length-40013-cov-3.908229_pt1 | contig 40013 bp, 34 predicted proteins | sample MGYA00580683_ERZ772956 | MGnify/ENA primary metagenome ERZ772956 (study PRJEB29015, sample SAMEA2738077) | human oral metagenome | biome: human oral; feature: human-associated habitat; material: saliva | place: China | collected 2212 ... | reverse complement strand
GTGTTCGGATAATGTGATCCGAGGTGGTTTAACCCCTAAATATGTGGATATTCCAGAATTACTTAAAATTGTAGATTGTCGTGAAGTGGAGCCTAAAATTATCCCGTCGGCACCTCAAGACACGCGTATATTTACTTATGCTACGCCAGCAAAAGATTTCGCTTTGCAAAATATTCAATATGAATGTGGTGAAACGCATCATTTAAAAGCACAAAGTGCGAGTATTTTATTGGTGATGAATGGCCAGTTAAATTTACGTTCAGAAACGACCGCACTTTCTTTGAAACAAGGTGAGGCAGCTTTCATTACCGCAGGCGCTTCTTATGAAGTGGAAGGCTTAATTGAAGGCTATGCAGTAGTGGCAAAATTGCCTTAATTTTATATAAAATAGGCTATAAAAGTATGGGTAGATTTGATAGACTTTTTTCATTAAATCTACCCTAATAAAGGAGAAAAATATGCTTGATGGATTCGCTATTTCTACATTAATTTTTGTGATATTAGTCGCATTAATTTTGTTTTCTACAGTGAAAACCGTACCACAAGGTTATAACTGGACAATCGAACGTTTCGGTCGTTACACAAGAACGTTAATGCCTGGGTTAAATTTAGTGGTACCTTTTGTTGATCGTATTGGTCGTAAAATTAATATGATGGAACAAGTTTTAGACATTCCTTCCCAAGAAGTGATTTCTAAAGATAACGCCAATGTTTCTATTGATGCGGTTTGTTTTGTGCAAGTGATTGATGCTCGAAGTGCTGCTTATGAAGTGAACCATTTGGAACAAGCTATCATCAATTTAACCATGACAAATATTCGAACTGTGCTTGGCTCGATGGAGCTTGATGAAATGCTTTCCCAACGTGATTCTATTAATAGTCGATTATTGGCTATTGTGGATGAAGCGACAAATCCATGGGGGATTAAAGTAACCCGTATTGAAATTCGTGATGTTCGTCCGCCTCGTGAATTGATTGATTCAATGAATGCTCAAATGAAAGCGGAACGAAATAAACGTGCTGAAGTATTAGAGGCTGAGGGGATTCGCCAAGCTCAGATTCTCAGAGCTGAAGGTGAAAAACAAGCTAGAATTCTAAAAGCGGAAGGGGAGCGACAAGAAGCCTTTTTACAAGCTGAAGCTCGAGAACGTGCCGCAGAAGCTGAAGCAAAAGCAACGCAAATGGTATCAGAAGCAATTACCAGTGGTGATACCAAAGCGATTAACTACTTTATTGCACAAAAATACACGGAAGCATTGAAAGAAATCGGTAGTTCAGGTAACAGTAAAGTCGTGCTTATGCCATTAGAAGCTGGCAATTTAATTGGTTCTGTTGCTGGTATTGCGGAGTTATTAAAGGGCGATAAAAAATCTTAATTTAGATAAAGTGCGGTGATTTTTTTTAATCGTTTATCACCGCACTTTTGTAATAAAAAGCCCTTACAACAAATAGGAGAATCTATGGCGGATTGGTTAATAAATTGGACACTTTGGCATTGGCTGATTTTAGGCTTTATTTTGCTTATTGGTGAAGTGCTTACACCTGGGATATTTTTGCTATGGTGGGGATTAGCGGCTTTAGTGGCGGCATTTGTACAATTTCTTTTTCCAAACCTTTCTCTTGCCTCACTTGCTATTTTTTATGCGCTATTAGCTTGTATACTTTCTGTGATTTGGTGGAAATATCAACATGGTAAAGATCGCCATGATCAATCTCATTCAACATTAAATCAACGCGATCATGCCTTACTTGGTAAACAAGGCATTGTTCAAGAACTTGGCGCGAATGGAATTGGTCGGGGCGCTTTTGGTGATACAACTTGGCGCATTCAAGGTGATAATCTTACAGTCGGTTCATTAATTGAAGTTGAACGTGTGGATGGCATTACGCTGATTGTAAAAAATCTTTCTAATTAGTTTTGAGTTTTATTCGATAATAAAAAACAGGCATCAAGCCTGTTTTTTTATGAGATTAAAATATTCTTCCAACATTTACCGCACTTTGGGATTAGCCCAGCGTTGCTAAAATAATTTGCTCTTGATCAATGTGAATCCAAACTTGTTGTCCGATTTGCCATTGATTCGGCTGGTGCACTGTGGCACAAAATTCAATGTCGCTGTCAGCAAATTGAAGGATGGCTTCCTCTTCATTTAGTGATTTGATATTTACAGGGAACTGATTAGATTGATTTTCCAGTGGTTGTTCACTAATTTTCACCCAAGGCGCTTTGAACATCAACATCACTTCTTTTTCCGTAATGAGTTTCAAACGAGCAGAGCTTTTTGTGGTAATAGAAACTTGCAACGGAGTTGGTAATCCTTGCACATTCACATCCACAACACAACGAGAGTCAATGATTCGTTGTTGTGCCACTCGTCCAAAAAATTGATTACGTGCGCTACTTTGTAAAGAAAAACGTGCGGTTGCTGTGAGTAAACTATCTAACGGCACGGATTCATCTTGTAGGATATGAAAAGCGTGTTCTTGCGTACGTTCTAATAAATCATAAAGCTGTAGCAAGCGCTCTGCATAAGTGGTAAGCGCCGTGCCTCCGCCATTTTTTCCACCTGTATTTCGTTCCAGCAATGGGCGAGGGCTGATTTTATTCATGGCTTCTAAATGATCCCACGCACTTTTATAGCTCACTTTTGCATTTTTCGCTGCTTGATTAATCGAACCGCATTGTTGAATTTCTTTGAGTAAGCGCACTCGTTTTGGATCGATAAAAAGTGTTTGTTGAAGCTTAATGGTGAGTAAAATTTCGGTGTTTTTCATTTTGCTGTCCCTAAGTAATCCTAAGTGGTAAGCCTAAGCGTTATATATTTTACTAAATAATTTTTCTTTTGCTATATGATTGTTATTTGTTTCAATATATAATTAAATAAATAACGTTTAATCATAGGAGATGATTTATGAAAAAATTAACTAAAATTTCAACCGCACTTTTAATCGCAGGATTAGGATTTTCTTTTGCGGCATCCTCTAAAGTGACTGTATTTGCAGCGGCTTCAATGACAGATGCTTTACAACAAGTAGCAAAAGATTACGCAAAACAAAATCCGAAAAATGAAGTGGTGTTTTCTTTCGCGTCTTCTTCAACTTTAGCAAAACAAATTGAAGAAGGCGCGCCAGCGGATATTTTTGTATCAGCAAGCAATAAATGGATGAAATATCTTTCTGAAAAAGATTTAACCGTGAAAGAAACTGAAAAAGTTTTAGTAGGCAATGATTTAGTCTTAATCGCACCAGCAAAAAGTGCGGTAAATTCTTTGGATATTGCAAAAGGCGAATGGATTAATGCATTAAAAGATAGCTATTTATCTGTTGGCGATCCTGCGCACGTGCCTGCTGGTCAATACGCAGAAGAAGCATTAACTAAATTAAATTTATGGGATAAAGTACAAGATCGTTTAGCGCGTGCAAAAGATGTGCGTGGCGCATTAGCTTTAGTTGAACGTGCAGAAGCACCTTACGGTATTGTGTACAGCACTGATGCAAAAATTAGCCAACAAGTTAAAACTGTTGCGGTTTTCCCAGCTGATAGCCATAAACCAGTTGTTTACCCCGTTTCTATTTTGAAAGATCATGATAATATGGATTCTCGTGACTTCTTGAAATATTTAGAATCAGATGCTGCGAAGAAAGTGCTTGTAGGGTATGGTTTCTCTGCAAAATAAGATAGAATCTTAATAGTCATGAAGGGCGGATATTTCTGCCCTTTTGTTATTATAGAGCATCTTACCTCTCATTAATGTGGGATATCCCCATAAACAAGGGATTTAAAGAGAGGCTATTTGTATAAGGATTCATTTTGCTTACCCAAATTTTTTCATTTTTCAATCTGACTCCAATGGAAATCTCAGCGATTAATTTAAGTTTGAGTGTCGCTGTTAGTTCCATGCTTTGGAGTTTGCCGTTAGCCATTTTTGTCGCGTGGCTCTTAGCGCGTAAAAACTTCTATGGAAAATCCCTGATTACTGGCGTAATTCATTTGCCTTTAGTATTGCCACCTGTGGTTATCGGTTATCTATTACTTGTGGCAATGGGGCGCAATGGTTTTATTGGTAAGTATTTATATCAGTGGTTTGGCTTATCTTTTGGTTTTAGTTGGAAAGGTGCGGTGCTTTCCTCTGCCGTGGTTGCCTTTCCATTGGTTGTTCGAGCGATTCGACTTTCTTTAGAAAATATTGATATTAAATTGGAGCAAGCTGCGCAAACATTGGGTGCATCCGCTTGGCGTGTATTTTTTACAATAACCTTGCCGCTTTCTTTACCTGGGGTTTTAGCTGGGCTCGTGCTTGGTTTTGCACGATCATTAGGGGAATTTGGCGCGACTATAACCTTTGTATCGAACATTGCAGGTGAAACTCAAACGATTCCACTTGCGATGTATTCTTTTATTCAAACACCCGGTGCAGAAGAACAAACCGCTCGCTTATGTTTATTTGCTATCATTCTTTCATTGATTTCTTTGCTATTGTCAGAGTGGTTGAGCAAGCGAATGCAGAAAAAATTAGGACAAGGAAATGTTGCAGATTAATGTGAAAAAACAGCTCGGGCAACTTGCCTTGCAAGCGAATATACAAGTGCCAGATCAAGGCGTAACCGCAATTTTCGGTTTGTCTGGTTCAGGCAAAACATCGCTGATTAATCTCGTCAGTGGTTTGATACAACCTGACGAAGGATTCATCCGTTTAAATGACCGCACTTTAGTGGATATGGAAAGCCAAGAATCATTGCCGACTCACTTGCGTAAAATTGGCTATGTATTCCAAGATGCGCGCTTATTTCCTCACTATACCGTAAAAGGAAATTTGCGATATGGCATGAAAAATGTCTCGCAAGATGATTTTAATTATATTGTCGATCTTCTCGGGATTACTCACTTATTAAAGCGTTATCCGCTTACGCTTTCTGGCGGAGAGAAACAACGTGTGGCAATCGGGCGGGCACTGCTGACTGATCCTGATATTTTACTGATGGACGAACCACTTTCTGCCCTTGATGTTCCCCGCAAACGCGAGCTAATGCAATATTTGGAACGTCTTTCTAAAGAAATTAATATCCCGATTTTATATGTTACACATAGCTTGGACGAACTGTTGCGTTTAGCTGATCGCGTTGTGCTGATGGAAAACGGCATTGTGAAAGCCTATGACAGCGTAGAAAAAATTTGGAATAGTCCTATTTTTGCCTCTTGGAAAGGGGAAAGCGAACAGAGTAGTGTACTTGCCTTGCCCGTTCATTTGCATAATCCACCTTATAAAATGACCGCACTTTCCTTAGGTGAACAAGCACTTTGGATTCATCAAGTGCCCGCGAATGTAGGCGAGCGAGTGCGAGTTTGTATTTATAGTTCAGATGTTTCTATCACACTGCAAAAGACAGAACAAACAAGTATTCGTAATATTTTACGTGGCCAAGTTGTACAAATTGAGATACAAGATTCTCGAGTGGATATTGCGGTGCTGGTGGATGGACATAAGATTTGGGCAAGCATTAGTAAATGGGCCCAAAATGAACTGCGTTTTTCTATTGGGCAGGATGTTTATGTTCAAATTAAAGCGGTATCAGTGATGTGAATATCGTGTCTTATTGATTGTTAAATGTTATTGATAACGGTGAATAGTCGATATATTCACCGTTTTTCAAATTAATACGCTCCGCGGTATTCCCGAATATCCACTGTTGTATCATAAAGGCCGATCTGTTCTGGATGATGTTTCACAATACCGGTATATTCAAGACTGCTATCTTCATAGCGTCTGAATTTAAATACAGCATCGTTCATCAAACCTTTATTAAACAAATTAAGGCTCACTAACAAATCAAAATCGGCTTGTGTTAAGCCCGTCACCTTTTTAAATAACTCGCTATCCAGTTGGCGGATCACATCTTCTAACACATTTTCGCGGTAATCGGTCAAATACATAAAAATCGGAATACGCGTAGCAAATTTCATCAATTTTTCTTGAATTTGTTTTCGCAAGCTTTTTTCTGCTTTTTCTTCCTCTGAAATTTTCTGTTTTTGATCTTTCGTTGGGTTATCGCCGGCTTCCCGTTTGGCTTCCTTCACCGCTTCTGATTTATTGATAATGGTTTCTAAATCCAGATTGAGTTGACGAAATCCCTCAATGCTCATTAACGCTTTCATAGCTTGTTCATTATTTTTGAGCTTTCTGAGCGTGTCATTATCCACATTCACTAACAAAGCACTTTCCCAACGACGAGCCAAAAGTGTTGCCGTTGTGCCACTCATCGCCATATCTAAAATGCCTGACGCATCAATTGGTCGCATTGAACTGCCGTCATAGGCTAGTACAGGCAAGAACTGAATAAACTCCGCCACTTTACGCTCAGGATTGATACTTTCCGTATTCAGTTGGCAACTGTAATCGGCAAGTTGGCGTAATGCGCGATCAGGTGCAAAATCAAACACATAACAATTCTCTTTTAAGATACATTGCGCATTGGGATTATTCGGATCTTGCCCACGTAATACCCACGGCGTTTGCACACGGAAGGCTGCTTGGAAATAGGTTTCCGGGCTAGTAAGGTTTCGCAACATAAAAATCCCTGCCCAAGGCGCAACGGATACACCTGTAGTTAATTTGCCGCAAGTAAGCGTAATACTTTTGGTTTTAAGCGGATCTTGCATTGCCTTTTTCACGGGAATTAATGCATCAGCCCCCATTCCTGCCTCATTGCCTGCCGCCACAATAATTTGATAATCGTGGTAAAACGTATTTTGCGGTTGAGTTAATAAATTCCGCATTGCATAACAGCTTGCCACATTCGGTAAGAACCAAAGGGTGTGTAACAAACTGCCTAATAAATTGGCATCACTAAATGGCATTGGTGGGCGATCTGCCCCCATTTTGAGATTATCTACCGTAGTAGAAAGTAGCTGCCCACGAATAAGATCTAACCATTTTTGCACTTCATTTTGGTATTTAAATTTCGCTTTTTCTCCTTCACCTGTAGCAGAGAAAAATACGTTTAAATCAAACTCAGCAAACTCTCCTTTTAAGGCAACTTCACGAATTTCATCAGGCAATTGATAAGTCAGCATCACCATTTTCGGCAAGGCTAAATATGGGTTATCTTCACCCTCCCACGTATTTTTTGCCTTTTGTTCATCGGAATACGTCCAGTTGAAAATTTGCTCTTCAATAAACTCGCCCGAATTGATGGCACGGAATGGCGTACCCGATAAATAAAGGTAGTGATCGGTAGTAATTGGTAACAATTCTTCATCAAAGTAGTTGGGCGAATCAAGCTCCATTTCGTGCTCTTCAGCTTTCTGTTGCTTGGATTGCTCTTTCTCCCAATCGTTATCGGCAAAGAGATCTTTCGCCTTGTCGCGCCATGCCCCGTAGTGATATTCATCAAAAACCACACAATCCCAATTGATAGCGTGTACCCATTCATTTTTGAGCTTAATCCCGCCCGCTTTGCTTTTGCCCAAATAATCTTGGAACGAACCAAAACAAACCTGCGGAAAATTTGCATTCATTTGCCAATCTTTTTCTTCCGTCACAAACGCCCAATCTTGGAAATCAAGGTGATTTTCCAAATCTTCTTGCCACGCGTTTTGTACTGCAGGTTTAAACGTTAGTACTAATACCTTCTTCCACCCCATTCTTTTTGCTAATTGGTACGCTGCAAAGGTTTTCCCAAAACGCATTTTGGCATTCCAAAGAAAATGGGGAATTTTATCTTGATTAAGTGGGTCATTTGCAAAATTTTGGAAATAATCAACCGCTTTTTCCACCGCACTTTTCTGTTCAGGGCGCATGCCGAAGTTAAAAATCGCTTGGCGTTTCTGCACTACGCCCGTTTTTACTTCTAATAATGCCGCTTGTACTGCTTTTAAATCACATTTAAACCATTCGCCATCAAGACGTTCTATGCCATGCTTAAGCAGTACTTGATGCACTTCGTGATCGGTAAAAAATGAGCCATTTTCACGGATTGCCTCTTCGTCTAGTTCAACACGGTAGCTTTGAGAAGGTAATGTAACAGGATATTGTTCTTTTAACCGTTCTGTCACGGTTCTTGTGGTGTAACCGACTTTTAAGCAATTGGGATAACGGGTGTCAGCGTAGGCGTAAATTCTCGGACGGCGTAGCGGTGAAAGGTAGCTCATTGTTTTTCCTTTGTGATATTACAGGCGTATAAAGTATAAATTTTTCTCAAAAACTCCCTCTTTAGCAAAGAGGGGCAGGGGGAGATTTGGCAGGCGTGAAAACGAAGATCATGAGAAATTAAGATCGTAATCAAATCTCCCCCCTTCTTTTCTAACGAGGGGGATCTTGAGCATTATTCATTTGTCATCGGGCGAACCATTGATTCAATATATTCAATTTCTGCTTGGGTTAATTGATATTTTTCATAGAGTTCTTTATCTGTCCATGGTTTAGAAAAATCTTGCATTGGAACAAGTTCATAGACTTTTTTCGTGGTATGTTGGGTATTTTTCTTGAGCGTAAGCATAAAATGGAAAAAACGTGTATTAATGTAACTCATCACATTTTCACAAGTTTGTTTATCTTCAAATGGTCCCATAACAAGATAAGTTTCTGTACAAGCTGTATTAGGTTCGGCATAAATCGGTTTTACCCAGTCAGTTTTACTATCTCCAGACCCTACGGCATAAGGTGCAATAACTTTATGGGCATGAATCCATTGCTTATTAACAGGAATATCTTCTTGTTTTACATAACCAATGCCTTTATTTTGATAAAGTTTTACATTATGAGCTGATGATTTATAAGGTACAGAATTTCCTTTAAAATTTGTTGCTAATCCAAATGGTTTTCTTCCGCTAATTAAATCACTAAAACTTTTTTCTTCTTTTTCTTTTACTTTCCTTAAAATGTGAACTGCACTGTTATAACGAATTAAAAAATCTAATCCTTCTTCTTTAAGAGGTCGTTTCATTTCAGAAATTTGCGAATTTTTTTCGTGGGTCGCAATTAAGCAATCATCGTTGTGTTGTTCTTCCCAAAGGAAATAACAAACGCCGCCTTTAATCTCTACACCCGTAAAACAATCATTTGAATTTGGAAAATCATGAATTTCTGAAATTCGTCGGTCATTGAGCATTTGATCACGAAAATCATCTAAACCTTTCCCACCAGTAAACCATCTTGCCGGAATAATCATCGAAAGGTATTTCGGCTGTAATTTAATGGCTTGTTGCACAAATTGATCATAAATCGGTTTGGCACTGGCTTGTGCACCACCATCACTCAACTGATACGGCGGGTTGCCGATAATGACATCAAATTTCACGGGTAATTTCTCATTAATATTGGCTAACTCTTGATGAATAAAGGAATACGCGTGGTTTTCTAATTCATCACCACGTTTATAAACTTGTTCGCTTGCACCGCACTTCACGCAACGTCCATTTTCCCATTGGTGTTTTAGCGGAGAATAAAAAATATTGCCTTGCGGATCGTTAAATCCACCACAAACAGAAAATTTTCCATTGGCTTCACGGCTACAAGTAAGGCAGTGAGTTCGGTGATACCTAAGCCAAAAATTTGTTTAGTTAGAATATGGTTGATTCGGGTTTGTAAATCGGGAATTTCGTCTTTCAGCCCTTCCAATAACCGTTTGGCAATTTCTCGTAAAAATACGCCTGATTTAGTGGCAGGATCGAGAAATGTTGTTTTTGATGAACGGAATAATTCTTGCGGCAATAAATCCAACATTTGATTGGCAAGTGCAGGCGAGGTAAACACTTCATCGTTCGATAAATTTGCCAAGCAAGAAAGCACGTCAGGGTTATAGTTTATCGATGGGTTTTGCATTTTGGATGTCCAGAAAATAACAGCTTTTAAATTCTTTTTTTGAAAGTGATTGATAGGGTTGAGCACGCTGATCTACTAAATTTTTGAAAGTAAAATCATGGCGTTTAATTTTCCATTTCAAATAACCCGCCCCCATTTCTTGTGCTGTCCAATGAGGAAAAGTTAGCATTTCATATTCACCATGCTGATTAGGTTTGGCATAGGTCATCGAAAGTGCATTTCCATGAACAATGTTTAGTTCTAAGATATGTTTCAGCACTGCATAGAATTTTTCATTAATCTCTTGATAAAGCCGTTCATACTCTTGCTGCATATAATGAAATAAGCGCATTCGGCAAGCGTTGACGTTATCTTCCAATAGTTCAATCCCGTAAAGGCAATACAAAGCTCGGATAGCATAAAATTCATATTTTCGCTGATGCTTTTTGTATAGATTTTCTACTTTATCCAACTTGCGTTTCAAAATCGCGATCAAGAAATTCCCATCACCACAAGCGGGCTCTAAGTAAGTTGCTTCATCTTGTAACGGTCTTTGTTCAATAAGCTCTAGCATCGCATTGACTTCTTGCTCACGAGTAAACACTTCCCCGTGATCCGCAACACGCTGTTTTGATTTAATTTGTTTAGTCATATTTAGCTAAAGAGAGTTTTTTGACAATCTATCAACTGTCACAGATATTTACGTAACTTTCATTGAAAGTTACGCTAAATAAATTTCCGTTAGCTAGCTTAGAGGAATGAATGAAAAAGAATATTTTGCGGAAAAATTACGTACAACTTTATTAGCAAAAGGTTACGACCCCAAAGCTTCTGTAATTGAACGTGAATTTAACTTACGCCATTATGGTAAACCGATCGGTTTACACGCTGTTGCTCGCTGGTTAAGAGGTGAGGGCTTACCTTCGCTTGCACGGCTTCAAACCCTTGCTGAATGGCTTGAAATTGATATTCAAGAATTAGTATCAGATGAAAAGGCCTATCAAGTTGCAAAATTAGAGAAGAAAAAAGAATCAAACAAGTATATTTGGGAAAGTGCGGCAAGTTATCAGGATCAGACGCTTTTTCAGATGTTTTTGAATTTGCCACAAGAGCAGAAAAAAGTGGTACGTGAGGTGATTATGGCGATGGATAAGGCATATCGTTCGGGGAAATAATATGAATAATAACCGCACTTTTTAAAAGTGCGGTTATTTTCATGACTGTTTTATTTAACCTGATTAATCAAAAATTGTGCTAATAGCGAAACAGGGCGGCCAGTTGCACCTTTATTGGCGCCTTGTAGCCAAGCCGTACCTGCGATGTCTAAATGTGCCCAGCGATATTTTTTCGTGAAATTAGACAAAAATGCACCCGCTGTAATTGCGCCACCCCAGCGTCCGCCAATATTGGCAAGATCGGCGAAAGGTGATTTCAGTTGCTCTTGATACTCTTCGCTTAATGGTAAACGCCATGCTTTATCAGTGGTTTCTGTTGCGGCTTGGAGCAGTGCATTGGCAAGCTCGTTATCTGTAGAAACTAAGCCGCTATTGTGTTGGCCAAGGGCAACCACACAAGCACCTGTCAAGGTTGCAACATCAATAACAAGCTCAGGTTCAAAACGCTCAACATAAGTAAGGGAATCACAAAGGACTAAGCGACCTTCCGCATCGGTATTCAGCACTTCTACGGTTAAACCGTTCATGGTGGTGAGAATATCGCCTGGGCGATAAGCATTACCATCTGGCAGATTTTCACAACCGGCTAAAACACCAATAACGTTTAATGGCAAGTTCAACTCTGCAATGGCTTTCATTGTTCCGAAAACAGAGGCTGCCCCACACATGTCATATTTCATTTCATCCATGTCAGCAGCAGGTTTAAGTGAAATACCGCCTGCATCAAAGGTTAATCCTTTGCCTACAAGTACAATGGGTTTGGCGTTTTTATCTGGTGCATTATTGAATGTCAAAATAGACATATAAGCACGGTTTTCAGAGCCTTTTGATACAGCAAGATAAGCATTCATTCCAAGTTTTGACATTTCTTCTTCATCCACAACTTTCAATGAAAGTGCGGTAGAATTTTCTGCTAAATTTTTTGCTTGTTCAGCAAGATAAGCTGGATTGCAAATATTTGGTGGCATATTTGCGATGTCGCGTGCTGCTTTTATACCTGAGCTAATCGCATTGGCATGAGCAATGGCTTGTTGTGCTTGATCACAATCTGTATTGAAGATGAAAGATTCTAAAATAGAGGCTTCTGCTTTTTGAGATTTGAAATGATCAAATTGATAATTGGTGTGTTCAATCGTTTCAATCGCAAAGCGGATATTCCAATAAAGATCGCGATCTTTTAATTCAATTTCAGTTAAATAAGAAACAACTTCACGCGCGTTGGTTTCTTTTAGTGTTTTTAATACAGCTTGGATGATTTGTTTATATTGACGCTCCGTGAGTTCTCCTTTTTTGCCACAGCCAACGATTAACACGCGTTTGGCAGCCAGACCTTGAAGATCTCGAAGTAAAATAGTTTGGGCTAATTTGCCAGTTAGCTCACCTGATTTCACTAAGTCGTTTAAATAGCCTTGGGTTAATTGATCGATTTCATGGAAACTTTTTGAAAATTCATTGTTCTCATATACGCCTAAAACAATGCAATCAGTGGCTTGAGAAAGTGTGGTGTTTTTTGCTTGATATTTCATTTGATGTCCTTAAATTTCTGTTTAATTCAGCGAAAATAAGGTATCATACGCGACCGATTTTATCCAGTTTTCCCCCGTTTTAGATTTAGAAAAACAAACGAAATAAGATGATTTTAATTCGATATTTAACGAAAGAAGTATTTAAGAGCCAAGTCGCCATTTTGTTCATTTTATTGCTGATATTTTTCTCTCAGCAGTTAGTGCGCGTACTTGGATCTGCGGCTAATGGTAAAGTGCCAGCGGATTTGGTATTTTCCTTGCTTGGGCTAGGCATGCCTGCTATGGCACAATTAATGTTGCCATTGTGTTTGTTTATTGCGATTTTACTCACTTTTGGTCGTCTTTACGCTGAAAGTGAAATAACGGTGATGCGTGCTTGTGGTGTTGGGCAGCGTGTTTTAGTGCGTGTGGCGTTAATGCTTTCATTGATTACTGCGGGACTTGCTGCTTATAACGTCTTGTGGCTTTCGCCTTGGTCAATTCAAAAACAAGCGGCAATCGTAGAAGATGCCAAAGCGAATCCAACAATGGGTGCGCTTTCTTCTGGTCAGTTTATGTCAACAAATAACAATAATTTTGTTTTATTTATTGATAGTATCAAAGGAAATCAAATTAATGACGTGTATTTGTTCCAAACTGCGCCAAAAGGACAAACAAAACCATCCGTTGTGACTGCTGAAAAAGGCGAATTGAAAGCGCTGCCAAATGGCGATCAAATTCTGAATTTACAAAATACGCAACGAGTTGAAGGCACGTCTGTTTTGCCTGATTTCCGCATTACGCATTTTGATGAATATCAAGCCTATTTAGGTCATCAGGAAACAGAAAATACGAATGATGAAGTCGCGGAATTAACATTGTCTCAACTTATCGGTTTAGATTCATCTTCTGCGAAATCTGAATTGCATTGGCGTATTACATTAATTCTAGCTGTTCCACTCATGGCGTTAATTGCTGTGCCATTAAGTCGTGTCAATCCTCGACAAGGTAGATTTGCCAAAATTTTACCCGCACTTTTACTCTATTTAATTTATTTTTTATTACAAAGTTCCTTTAAATCTGCGGGGGCAGCAGGAAAATTAGATACTGCTATTTTTATGCCTCTTGTGAATATTGGCTTTTTGTTGCTTGGTATAGTGTTAAACGGTTGGGATAGCGCTGCGATGTATAAATTCCGCCATTTATTCAGTAGAAAAGGATAAGCAAAATGATGAATACCCTCGATCGTTATATTGGAAAAAGTATTCTTGGCTCGATTTTTGCCACTTTGCTTACATTGGTTGGGCTTTCTGCCATTATCAAATTTGTGGAACAATTTCGTAGCGTAGGTAAAGGTACTTATGATATTTGGCAAGCAGTGGCTTTTACTGGCTTAACCATTCCAAAAGATATTGAAACTTTCTTTCCTATGGCAGCATTGCTTGGTGCGCTAATGGCTTTGGGTAATCTTGCGAGTCGAAGCGAACTCGTTGTGATGCAAGCTGCTGGATTTTCTCGTTTTAAAATTGGTATGGCAGTGATGAAAACCGCATTACCATTAGTGTTGTTAACCATGGTGATTGGTGAGTGGGGAATTCCGCAAACTGAACAGTTCGCACGAGATATGCGTGCTCGAGCGCTTTCTGGCGGTTCAATGCTTTCCATGAAAAATGGCGTTTGGGCAAAAGATGGTAATAATTTTGTGTTTGTTCGACGTGTTACCGATGACGCAAAATTAAACGATATTTATATTTATGCTTTTGATCAGCATCGTAATTTGACGGAGTTGAAACATGCTAACCAAGCAAGTTATTCGGAAGATGAAAGTAAATGGACTTTACGTCAAGTGAACCATTCTATGATTAGCAAAGATGAAATCACGACAAGTAATCGCTTATCTGAAAAATGGGAAACAAATTTAACGCCAGATAAATTAGGCGCTGTTTCTTTGCGTCCTACATCATTGTCTATTTCAGGTTTGTATAATTACATTTCATTTTTACGTGAAACAGGTCAGGATGTGAGTCGCTTTGAACTCACATTCTGGCGAAAAATTTTCCAACCTGTATCTGTTGGTGTGATGATGTTATTGGCATTATCTTTTATTTTTGGATCACTACGCAGTGTGACGGCGGGGGCAAGAATTGTAACGGGCATCTGTTTTGGCTTTTTGTTCTATGTTGTAAATGAAATTTTCGGGCAAATGAGCGTTGTTTATAACATGCCTGCTGTTTTCGGTGCGCTAATGCCAAGTTTGCTATTTATCGTGATGATTTGGTGGTTGCTGAGTCGAAAACGGGATTAATCCAGATTATTCAAATAATTGCGTGTTCAGTAATGGCACGCAATATTTTTATGTGTTGTTTTAAAATGGAAGAAGTTAAAAAATCAATGAAAATTGGCTTAGTATTAGAAGGTGGGGCGATGCGAGGCATGTACACCGCGGGTGTACTAGATATCTTCTTAGATAAAGATTTTTGGGTGGATGGTATCATTTCTGTTTCTGCAGGTGCATTGTTTGGTGTTAATTATCCTTCTCGGCAAAAAGGGCGGGCAATTCGTTACAACAAGAAATTTATATCAGATAAGCGTTATATCAGTTTTAAAAGTTTGGTGAGCACAGGCAATATCGTGAATAAAGATTTTGCTTTTTATGAAGTACCTTTCAAATATGATGTGTTTGATAATAAAACGTTTAAAGAATCAGATATAGATTTTTATGTGGCTGTGACTAATTTACAAACCGCCCAAGCGGAATATGTCAAATTAATAGATCCTTTGGCGCAAATGGAGGTGCTGCGAGCCACTTCCGCTATGCCTTATGTTTCTCGTCCGGTTGAGATAGACGGTATTCCTTATTTGGATGGCGCCATTGCGGATTCTATTCCTGTCGAACAAATGAAGAAGTTAGGATATGATAAAATCATTGTTATTCTTACCCGCACTTTAGATTATAGAAAATCTAAGCCAATGACTTGGATTGCCAAATGGTTTTATCGACATTATCCACATTTTGCAGATGCCGTAAATCAGCGTTATGCCATGTATAATCGACAATTTGAAAATGTGATTAAGCTAGCAGAAAAAGGCGATATTTTCGTTATTCGACCTTCTGTTGATTTGAAGATTAAGCGCATTGAAAAAGATCCGAATAAATTGCAGGCAATGTATGAACTTGGTATGAAAGATATGCAATTACAGTGGGAAAATTTATTGGACTATTTAAATTGATAATAAAAAATGGATTAAACCTTTTACCGTTTAATCCATTTTTTATTTATTGTGGTAACGCGCCGCTTCCCCAAGTTTGTACTTCTTCAGGGCGCTTTATCTGAAGTAAGAAACGTTTGTTTGGCTGTGCCTGTGGTTGAATTTCTTTTTCTGCTGGTGTGGAGAAAGAAATACCACCTTTTAGCAACTGTTGAACGCTTCCTGTATTAAATGCTGCACCTTTCCAGCCTAAGGTAAAGTCATAACCTGATGCAATCCAAAATTCTGTATTTTGTCGAACAAGATGACTATATTTCGGCATGATTGCAATATGTACTAAGACGCGATCACCAAGACTGTTAAGCTCAAATTTTTTCACGGTCCCCACTTCTACGCCTCGATAAAGAATTGGTGAACCTTCACTTAAATTCATTGCATCACGTGTTTCTAAAATAAATGGCGTACCATTACTAAATTTATTACGTTGTGGCGCTGTTTGAGCTAAATTGAATTGTGTTTTTGCTTTACCATTCCCGATTTCAATATCGATATAAGGCTGTAATAAGCTATCAAGGTTATCTATTCCACCTGCTGAAATTTGCGGCGAGATAATCGTAAAGTTAGAACCTTCTTTTGCAATCATATTCATATAATTAGGGTTGATTAACGCTTTTGCAGTGATGCGTTTAGATTTGGAATCAAGTTGAATACTGTCAATTTGCCCTACGTCTAAACCCAAATAGCGCAGACTCATTCCTTTGCTCAGATTGGTTGCATCATCTGCCGTTAAGGTGATGGCAAGCCCGATGGATTTTGCATAACTTTCATTTGCGTAAAGTGTTCGATTATTGCCCGAACCACTATTATCAAAGCTAATCGCACCTTTTAATGAACGCGCAAGTGGCGTCGCTTGAATGCTAATTCCTTTCGGTGTGATATCAATTTTCGCCGCACTTTCTACCCAAAACCGGCTTTTATCTGTCAGCAAATGTTGATAGGCAGGGTAAATATAAACTTCTACATCAAAGCTATTAATTTTAGGTTTAATATTTAAAATTTTCCCCACTTCAAATTGACGATATAGTACGAGAGAACCTTTATCAATGCTTGGTAACGTTTGGGTGTGTAAGGTTATCGTTGGCGTAAGAATATTTCCTATGATGCCATGTTCAGCATTGCTGATATTTTGATAAAGCGGATAGCTATCTTTAGCTTTTCCCTGACCTTGTTTCGTTAATACTCGTACGCCACCTTGTAACCATTTTTCTGGTGTCGCGGATTCAAAACGCAATCCGTCTAGTCCAATGCTGATATCAAAGTTGGTTGCTGCGACAAATTGTGTGTTTTCATGAATTAAATTGCGATATTCGGATGCAATCGCTGCTTTAAATTGCACGCCATTTATATCCACTTTTTGTGAAACAATTTGTCCGATTGGCATGTTGTTATAAAACACATTTTGACCTTCACTTACACCATAATTTTCTGGTGCGGTGAGTGTTAAAACTAATGTATTAGGTGCATTGAGTAATAACTCATTTTCTTTAATGACATCAAATTGATGCTTAGTTTCACCATCTCCAGCAATGACATCAAAATATTCGCCACGAAAGAATTTTTTTGGATCTGCTAAATTACCAAGATCCGTTTTTTTATTGCGAAGTACAATTTTGCTATTCGCTTTAAATAAAGAGGCTTGGTTTGGATCTATCAATAAACTGCCTTCTAAAATTTCATCGTTATTTTCAACCGCACTTATTTTAGAAAGAATCCCGATAGGATTATCTTGAGAATAAACCTCGGTCTGTCCTGCAACGAGACCAGCAGATGCAGGTATATTTACGTTGATTTCAATCCCACGTTTTGCGGCTTTTAAATTGGTATACAGCGTGAAATGACTATTTTCATCTGCTTTTGGGCTGTCAGCTGGAGAGTCAAAAGATACGGCACCTTGCACAACCGCATTTAAACTTTCTACATTTAGATTTAGGCCCGACGGACTAATGTTGGCGTTAATGCCACTGATGTTCCAAAAACGTGAATCTTTTTTCACAAACTGTGCATAGGCTTTATCAATCACCACATCTATTTGCACTTTATTGTCTTTATTAATGCGATAATCGTAAATTTTTCCTACAGGTAGTTTTTTAAAATAGACGGATGCACCAATAGAAATAGAGCCTAAATCATCAGAAATTAAGTGAATCAATAAATCTCCAGGCGAAACTTGGGCAATGGGGCCTTGTTCTTCTGCAATAAATTCGTCTTCGTGATCGCCATCACCTGGTTGAAGAGTGATGTAATTGCCTGATACGAGAGAATCTAAACCTGAAATTCCTGCAAGTGAAACATTTGGTTGAACAAGCCAGAATTTTGTATTTTCACGCAAAATACTTGATGCTTCAGGATTGATATTGGCAACAACTTCCACTTTTTGCATGTTATCTGTGAAATTTACTTTTTTCACCAAACCAATTTGCAAACCTTGGTAGCGAACTTGTGTTTTATCCGCAACGATACCAGAACCATTGGTAAAGGTAATCGTGATGCTTGTGCCACGTTCTTTAACAATTTGGAAGAATAAAATTGCCCCAATACATAATGCAATAAAGGGAAGTAACCAAAATGGAGAAATACGACGAGTTTTTCGTACTGCCGCTGCCATTTCTGTATGTTGATCTTTCGTTGAAGAACTATTTTTCTCTGTCATAAATTTTCCAAATTAATCGACTATCAAATTGTGAGGTTGAAATCATGCTGCAAAATACGGCAGCGCCGAAGTAAAATGCGCCAGGACCAACGGTAAAGTTAATAATCTCACCGCGCGTTACTAGAGACATCATTAAGGCTAATACAAATAAATCGAGCATCGACCAGCGCCCAACGAAATGCACAATATGCAATAAACGTATTTGCCATTTTATAGAATGTCGCCATTTAAAATGAACACAACTTAGTAAGTAAAGTAAAATTGCAGCTTTACTGATTGGGACAAAAATACTCGCAAAGAATACCACGAAAGCAACAAAATAACTGCCCATGTTCACAAAAGAAATTACACCAGATATTAATGTATCTTCAGAGAGTGCTCCTGTTAAATAAATTCCTGATATGGGTAATAAATTTGCTGGGAAAAGCATAATAATCCCAGCAATTAAACTTGCCCAAGTGCGTTGTAACTTAATATTATCTGAAATATGAACAGGCGATAAACAGCGCGGACATCGTGGGTTGTTCTTTTTATCGTAACGAATACCATTTTTTGAAAATGTATAGTTACAAGCATCACATAATTCAATGTTATTTGCATCATAAGCTGGTTCATTTTCGGGATAAAACTCTTTCCATAATGCTTTAAGGTTTAATTTGATAAAAAGTAAGGTTGTCAAAAGTGCGGTGAAAATAAAGGGAATTAAATAAACATTAATTTCCAGTGTTGCATATTCACGCACTTTGAACATCGTCACGCCTAGAGCAACTAAATAAACATCAAACATAACCCAAGGTTTTATATAACCTAAAAAAAGCAAAACACTGCGAGGTTTAATATGCAAAATTTTTGCAATCCAGAGCATGATGACTAAAATTGCAAAGGTAATTGGCATCACGACGGCACAGATAAATACCATAAAGGCAGTGTATTCATAGCCTGCCACTGACATTTTCCAAATACCTTCCCAAATAGACGCATCAATTTTTACACCTAATAAATGAAGACTTAATAGGGGATAACTCAAGGCAAATGGCATCAAAATAAGGATAGATAAAGCAACCATAGCGCAACGATGAACAGACCAACGCCCACCTGTCGCTAAATGATGATGGCAACGTGGACATTCAGCTTGTTCATCTTTATTTAATATTAAAGGTGTTGTTACACTAGCATCACATTCTTCGCATTTTATAATTTGAAATGATTTTTGTGTGAGGTTTGATTCTTGCACGAAAGATTATCTTTTATTCGATTGTTAAAAACGGCGCATTTTAGCCTTGTTTAAGTATATATGGGAAGTGATCTTGACTATTTTTGTGCAAAATTTATTCACAATGTTTTGATTCATTGTAAATTTTGTAAAAAGTGCGATAAACTAAGTCGGTTTATATTTACCCCAGGATAACTAATATGACTGATTCTCAATCTGGCGTTCAGACCACTGATGCGCAAGTAAATTCACAAAAATTAACCAATACAAAAGATATTATTGCGTATTTGGCTGAAAAATTCCCTCTTTGCTTTATTTTAGAAGGCGAAGCAAAACCATTAAAAATTGGTCTGTTCCAAGATTTAGCAGAAGCATTACAAGATGATGAGCGTGTAAGCAAAACTCAGTTGCGTCAGGCTCTTCGTCAATACACATCAAATTGGCGTTATTTACATGGCTGTCGCGAAGGCGCAGTGCGTGTAGATTTACAAGGTAATCCGGCAGGAGTATTAGAAGCGGAGCATGTAGCCCATGCAGCTCAACAGCTTGCAGATGCTAAAGCGCGTGTTGCTGAAAAGCGTAAAGCCGAAGCTGCAGCGAAAAAAGCTCAACAAAAACAACGATCACGTAAACCTGCAAATAAAAATGCTAAACATTTCAATAAGCCGTCATTAAGTGCGGTTGATTTTTCACAAATTTCTGTTGGTTCTGTGGTGAAAGTGAAAGCTGGTGATCATGCGAAAAAAGCAACAGTAGTGGAAGTGCTAAAAGATTCAGCGCGTGTTCAGCTTGAAAACGGTTTGGTTATGAGCGTAGCTGCAGATCGTTTATTTGCATAATGATTTAATTCTACTCGGGAAAGGTTATGAGATCTAATATTTCAAAAAATGTGATTACTAGCGCATTGTTATCGGCATTGTTAATCGGCTCTGTGCCTGCTTTGGCTGTGCAGCCTAAATTAAAACTGAGCGATATCACTATTCCAACAGCAACCGAAGAGAATCAGTTGGCGACTAAGCGTGCAACGACTCGATTAACCCAATCGCATTATCGAAAGATCTCATTGGATGATGCTTTTTCTGAGAAGATTTTTGATCGTTATATCAAAAATATTGATTTTAGCCATAACACCTTTTTGCAATCTGATGTAGATGAACTTCGTCAAAAATATGGCGCTAAGTTGGATGACCAGTTAAATCAAGGTGATCTTTCTGCTGCTTTTGATATTTATGATGTAATGATGAAGCGTCGTTATGAACGTTATGCTTATGCGTTGTCTTTATTAGATAAAGAGCCTAATTTGAATGGCCAGGATCAAATTGAAATTGATCGTGAAAAAGCGGCATTTCCGAAAAACGAAGAGGAAGCCAACAAACTTTGGGAAGAGCGAGTAAAAAATGACATTATTAATCTTAAATTAAAAGATAAAAAATGGTCAGAAATTAAGTCAAAACTCACCAAACGTTATAATTTGGCAATTCGCCGTTTAACTCAAACGAAGGCAGATGACATTCTTCAAACTTATTTAAATGCATTTGCTCGAGAAATTGATCCGCATACAAGCTATCTTGCACCAAGAACCGCGAAAAGTTTTAATGAAAGCATGAATCTTTCTCTTGAGGGGATTGGGGCAACTTTACAATCAGAAGATGATGAAACAAGCATCAAGTCGCTTGTTCCTGGCGCACCAGCTGAAAAAAGCAAAAAATTACATCCAGGAGATAAGATTATTGGTGTGGGACAAGCTACAGGTGAGATTGAAGATATCGTAGGTTGGCGTTTAGAAGATATCGTTGAGAAAATCAAGGGTAAAAAAGGTACAAAAGTGCGGTTGGAAATCGAACCGTCTAAAGGTGGAAAATCCCGCATTATTACTTTAGTACGTGATAAAGTGCGTATTGAAGATCAAGCCGCAAAATTAACCATGGATAAAGCAGATGGTAAAAATATTGCGGTAATCAAAGTGCCAAGTTTCTATATTGGTTTAACTGATGATGTTAAAAAATTATTGGTTAAGGCAGAAAAACAAAAAGCTGATGCGTTGATTATTGATTTGCGTGAGAACGGTGGTGGTGCATTAACAGAAGCGGTTGCTTTAAGTGGTTTGTTTATTACTAATGGTCCCGTTGTACAAGTACGTGATGCTTACCAACGAATTCGTGTACATGAAGACGATGATGCAGAACAGCAATATAAAGGTCCTTTGTTTGTGATGATTAACCGTTACAGCGCTTCGGCATCAGAGATTTTTGCAGCTGCAATGCAGGATTACAATCGCGGTATTGTAATTGGACAAAATACTTACGGTAAAGGTACCGTTCAACAAAGTCGTCCTTTGAATTTTGTGTATGATTTGAATCAGACGCCGTTAGGTTTATTGCAATATACCATCCAAAAATTCTATCGAATTAATGGTGGATCAACACAATTAAAAGGTGTCGCAGCAGATATTAATTTCCCTGAAATTATCGATGCGAAAGAATATGGCGAAGATAAAGAAGATAATGCATTGCCATGGGATAAAATTCCATCTGCAACTTATACTGAAGTTGGCAATGCTCGCAAAGACGTTGATGTATTAAATAAAAAACATCTTGAGCGTATTGCTAAAGATCCTGAATTTGTTGCATTGAATGAAGATTTAAAAATTCGTAATGAGCGCCGTGATCGCAAATTTTTATCATTGAATTATCAAACGCGTAAAGCTGAAAATGACAAAGATGATGCAAGACGTTTAAAAGATATTAATGAGCGTTTTAAACGCGAAGGTAAAAAAGCATTAAATGATATTGATGATTTACCGAAAGATTATGAAGCGCCAGATTTCTTCTTAAAAGAAGCAGAAAAAATGGCTGCAGATTTTGTTATGTTGAATTCAACTGGGCAAGATGTTAGCAAAGAAACTCAGAAACCAACAGAAACAGTAGAAGAGAAAAAATAAAATTATTTTAACCGCACTTTATTTTAGAACTTAAATAAAGTGCGGTTGTTTTAGGGAATGTTTAAGGAATGGCTATGTTTAAAAGCTCTGCAAAGCTCTCAGTATTTGCGTTGTCATTGTCAATGATGACTTCAGGATGCGCTTTAGCAGATTTTGTAAAAAATGGACAATTGGCGCAACTTCATGGCGTTGATGTTTCGCATTTATCTCCAGAAGAAAAACAAAAGCTTGAAGAGGAAATTAAATTAGATCAAGCTCGCTTAGCACAGGAAAAACAAGCGATTTTAGAAATGTCGCTAACCCATGAAATAGGTGAGCATGCTTTACAGTTTAAGCCTTTGTTAGCTCGTTTATATGCAGAACGTAAATATACACCATTATGGAAAGATAATGCTGCGGCTCGCCAATTATTACAGGGGTATGCCGCGATGGTGGCTAGCGGTATTTCTAAACGTTCAGCAAAATCCTTAGAATCATTTGAATTGATCGAACAACAAGGCGGATTAGCTTATGATGTTTTATTGAGTGATATATTGCTAGATTATTTGTATTATACTCAAAATGTAGGTGTACAAGCCCAACGTTGGCTTTATTCATCTAGCGCTTATCAAGTTCAACAACCTGCAGATGAGCATATTCAACGTTGGTTAAGTGCGGTAGAAAATGGTCAACTTTTAGGTTTTGTACAAAGTTTATCGGGCGATAATCATTTATATCATCAAACTGTTAAAGCCTTATCATCAATGGTATCTGCATCAGGACTGTCAGAAGTAGGTAAAAAGCTTGCTATTAATGCGCAACGTTTACGGGTGATTCCTGATTTTCATAATGGTATTTTCGTGAATATTCCAAGTTATAAATTGCAGTATTACCGTGATGGTAATTTAACTTTGGAATCTCGTGTGATTGTGGGTAAGGATGAACGCCGTACGCCTGTGATGTATAGTAAATTAAGTAGTGTTGTTGTTAATCCTCCTTGGAATGCGCCCACTCGCTTAATTAATGAAGATTTATTGCCAAAAATGAAAGCAGATCCAAGTTATATTGCAGCTCATAATTATTCTATTTTGGATAGTGCTGGCAATGTGATTGATCCTTACTCGATAAATTGGGCATCTATTGGTAATAAATTCCCTTATCGAGTTCGACAAGCTGCGGGCGATAGCGCTCTGGGTAATTATAAATTTAATATGCCAAGCTCAGATGCCATTTATTTGCATGACACGCCAAATCATGGGCTGTTTAGCCGTAAAGATCGCGCATTAAGTTCTGGTTGTGTGCGTGTGGAAAAATCCGATCAACTTGCTAGTATCTTATTGAAAGAAGCAGGGTGGTCTGATGAACGTAGAAAGAATGTTTTAGAAAGTAAAAAAACGGTTTCTGCCCCAATTCGTTCAGAAAACCCAGTATTTATATACTATGTGACATCTTGGGTTGAGAATGGAAAAATTCAGGCATTGCCAGATATTTATAAATATGATGGATTGATGAATTTCAGTGGAATTAACTGGAATGTGGTCAAAAAATATCTCTAATAATCCATCAAAAATAAAAAGGAGAGATGATGCACAAGGTTGATAAACAGAAACGTAAATGGCTGTCGCTCGGTGGCATTGTTTTAGGCGCATCAGTTTTACCAAATTCTGTATTAGCAATGGTTTCAACACCTAAGCCTAGTATTTTGACGTTCCGTAACATTAATACGGGAGAGCGATTAAGTGGAGAGTTTTCTGCTCAAAAAGGTTTCGCAAGTGCCATATTAAAAAAATTAGATCATTTTATGCGCGATAAACGAACAAACCAAGTTCATAGAATTGATCCAAATTTATTCCAAAAGTTTTATAACATTCAAAGCAATTTGGGATTACGTAATGCTGAAATTGAAGTTATTTGTGGTTATCGTTCTGCAGCGACTAATGCAATGCGCCATCTTCAAAGTAGCGGAGTAGCAAGTAATAGTTATCATATTAAAGGAAAAGCCATTGATTTTCGTATTGCAGGCGTGCCTTTGGCTAAAGTAAAAGCTGCTGCAGAAAACCTAAGTAATGGTGGGGTAGGATATTATCCGACAAGTAATTTTATTCATGTGGATACTGGCCCTGTTAGAACCTGGAAAGGGGTATAAAATAAATTTAAAATTGACCGCACTTTTGTGCGGTTTTTCATTGGAAAATACTATGCTATTTGACAGTCATCTTCATTTAGATCAACTCTTTGATGAGAATATCCAGAAAACCCTTGGTGATTCGAAGATTACAGGTATGCTTGCGGTAAGTACGAATCTAAAAAGTGCTAAAAAGCTATTGAATTTAAAACAGGCTTATCCCGAGAAACTTTATATTGCAGCTGGTTTTCATCCTGAACAGCCTTTGCTCAATTTAGAAGAACGAGAAGAATTATTTCAATGGATTGATGAACATCATTCATCGATTTCTGCGATTGGCGAGGTGGGGTTGCCACATTATTCTAAACGTGAAAATGCAAATTTGGATTACGCACCTTACATTGAATTACTGGAACGATTTATTCTGATAGCGAAAAAATGGGATTTACCGTTAAATTTACATCTTGTTCATAATGATGTGGATATTGCCCTTGAATTATTGCAGAAACATAATATTCAACGTGTTCATTTTCATTGGTTTAAGACAGATGAAAAATCTTTTCATAAATTTTTATCTACATCATATTTTGCCAGCCTAACGCCTGATATTTTATGGAATCCTAAAACGCAATATGTTGCTCAACATTTGTCGTTAAACCGTTTGATGATTGAAACGGATAGTCCCTGGCCACACGAAGGATTGGAAAGTGCGGTAATTTCTGAGCAATTATTTGCCGTAGTAAAGAAAGTGGCTGAATTAAAATTTTTGCCGTTAGATTATGTTCAAGAGCAAATTTTTTTGAATACTCAAGAATTTTATCGATTATAAGGAGCAAACATGAATATCGAAATTATCCCTGTTACCGCATTCCAACAAAACTGTTCTTTGATTTGGGATGACGAGAAAAATGCAGCAATTATTGATCCGGGTGGCGAAGCCGAACGCCTAATTCAACGTATTGAAGAACTGGATTTAAATCTCAAAGTGATTTTGCTTACCCATGGTCATTTAGATCATGTTGGCGCAGCGATGCAGTTAAAACAACATTTTGGCGTTGAAATTTGGGGTTCTCATGAAGAAGATAAATTTTTATTTGAGAGTTTGCCAGAACAAGCGCAACGTTTTGGTTTACCAAATATTGAAGCCTTTTTACCTGATCGTTGGTTTAATCAAGAAGGAGAAATCTTAAAATTAGATGGCTTTAGTTTCGAGATTTTACATTTACCAGGGCATACACCAGGGCATATTGGTTTTATTGAACATGAGAAAAAAGTGGCATTTACAGGCGATGTATTATTTCAAGGCGGAATTGGTCGTACTGATTTCCCTCGTGGTGATTATGAAACATTGATTTCTTCAATTCGAACAAAACTATTACCGTTGAATGATGATCTGATTATTATTGCTGGGCATGGGCCTTATACAGCCATTGGCCGAGAAAAACAGACAAACCCATTTTTAAATCGTTAAAAGTGCGGTGAATTTTTATGGTATTTTTGAACTAATTGCCAGAGAGGGAGTCTTAAGCGTGCCTCTGGCAAATTTTATAATAGGAGTTTATATGAAATCTTTAAAATCTCTTTTAAGTGTTACCGCACTTACCCTTGCTATTTCAGGTTCTGCATTAGCAAATGAAAATCCATTGGCCACATTAAAAGATGTGGCGAAAGATAATGTTAAAACAACCGTGTCAGAAAATGTGAAATCAGTAAAAGATTCTGCGTCAGCTGAGAAAGGAAATGTTTTAGAAAAAGTTTCTTCAACAAAAGAAAAAGCGACCGAAGGCGTTTCTTCTATGAAAGAAAAAATGGCTGCAGCGAAAGAAAAAGTTGATTCAGTAAAAGATAAAGCAAAATCATTAAAAGATTCTTCATCAGAAGATAGTCACAAAGCTTTAAAACACAAAGCTGCGGAGAAAGTGAAAGAAACGAAAGAAAAAGCCGCAGAAAAAATGAATAGTGCAAAAGATAACGTTAAATCTGTTGTAGATTCTGCTAAGATTAATATTAATAAAGCGGATGCTAAAACATTACAACAACTTTCTGGTATCGGTGAGAAAAAAGCGCAAGCAATCATCGACTATCGTAATAAGGTTGGCAAAATTAAAGACATTGCAGAATTGTCAAAAATTGATGGTTTAGGTTCAACCACCATTGAAAAAATAGCACCATTCTTAACTTTCTAAGTATTTAGTTAAAGTTTTGTCTAGTTAGCTAGCAACCTTTTATATTATGAGGCGGGAGTTATCCCGCCTTTTTTCTATCTATCATGAGTATATTTTCCTTTATCCCCAAGTATCTTTTTTGATTATAGACTTATTCAAATTATTGTTTTTTTTAAGAATATCGAATAAGAAAATTTTGTTATATTCATTTAACTAAACCAAGTCATTAATTAAACATTTGAGCCAGATCACAAATTTGTAACAATTTCTGATAAGAGGCTTATTTCCTTTTCAATCCTATGTATAATGGAGAAAAAATGGAGCGAAAAATATCGTTCCAAATAATCATAATAAAGAGGTAATTATGCAACAAAACAAGGCATTTGATGATTGGTTAGCTAGCACAGCATTAGGCGGTGCAAATCAATCTTATATAGAAGAACTTTATGAAAGCTATTTGAGCGATCCGCAGTCGGTGGAGGAAAGTTGGCGAACCACTTTTGATTCTTTACCAAAAATGACCGCACTTGAACAGCCCCATACACCAGTACGAGATTATTTTCGTCGCTTAGCACGAGAAAATCATAATGAAGCTGTGACAGTGATAGATCCAGCAGCTGGTGCAAAATTGGTGAAAGTTCTACAATTTATCAATGCCTATCGTTTTCGTGGCCATTTAGAGGCTAATCTCGATCCCCTCAATTATTATCGTTGGAAAGTATCTTCCGTCCCTGAATTAGATTATCGTCATCACGGTTTTACCGAACAAGATCTCAACGAAACCTTCAATATTAATCATTACGTTTACAAACGCGATACCATTAAGCTTGGTGAGTTAGCTCAAATGTTGAAAGATACATATTGTGGCTCAATTGGTTTGGAGTTTATGCATGTGCAAGATATGTCACAGAAAACTTGGCTTCAGAGCAAGATGGAAAGTGTGTTAGAGAAACCACTTTTTACATCTGAAGAACGTGTTAATTTTCTTCGTGAACTTACCGCTGCGGACGGTCTAGAACGTTATCTCGGTGCAAAATTCCCAGGGGCGAAACGCTTTTCCTTAGAAGGAAGTGATGCGTTTATTCCATTGATGAAAGAAATTATCCGTCATGCTAGTCGCCAAGGCGTAAATGATGTGGTAATGGGAATGGCACACCGTGGGCGTTTGAATATGCTTGTGAATGTATTAGGTAAAAAGCCAGAGGATTTATTTGATGAATTTGCAGGTAAACATTCGAGTGAACGTACGGGAGATGTGAAATATCATCAAGGTTTTTCTTCTGATTTTGCAGTGGATGATAAGCGAGTTCACTTAACTTTGGCATTTAATCCATCTCATTTGGAAATTGTAAGCCCAGTAGTGGTGGGCTCTGTGCGTTCAAGACAGACTCGTATTAATGATACAACGCGTAGCCAAGTTTTAGCGATTACCGTACATGGTGATTCCGCTGTAGCAGGGCAAGGCGTTGTTCAAGAAACATTGAATATGTCAAATGCCCGTGGTTACAGTGTGGGTGGTACTATTCGTATCGTGATTAATAACCAAATTGGTTTTACGACATCTAACCCGAATGACACGCGTTCTACAGAGTATTGCACCGATATTGCGAAGATGATTCAAGCGCCGATTATTCATGTTAATGGTGATGATCCTGAAGCGGTGGCTTTTGCTGCGCGTATGGCGATGGAATATCGTAATTTATTCAAACGAGATATTTTTATTGATTTGATTTCTTATCGTCGTCATGGTCATAACGAAGCTGATGAGCCATTAGCTACTCAGCCAATGATGTATAGCATCATCAAAAAACATCCTACACCTCGTAAAGTTTATGCAGATCGCTTAGTTGCAGAAGGCGTGATGACTGAAGAACAAGTCACCGAGATGGCGAATGATTATCGTGATGCGCTAGATAATGGTGATCGAGTCGTATCAGAATGGCGAGAAATGGATACGGCAAAAATGGATTGGTTGCAATATCTCAACTATGATTGGACTGCTCCGTATGAAAGCAAGTTTTCACAGGAACGTTTTTTAACGCTTGCTAAACGTGTGTGTGAATATCCAGAAAGTTTACGTGCGCATCCTCGTGTAGAAAAAATCTATAATGATCGTAAAGCAATGTATCAAGGCGAAAAATTGCTCGACTGGGGGATGGCTGAAACCATGGCTTATGCAACCTTACTTGATGAAGGTGTTAATGTTCGTTTATCAGGTGAAGATGCAGGGCGCGGAACCTTTTTCCATCGTCATGCCGTGGTGCATAATCAAAATGATGGTACGGGGTATGTACCATTGACACATTTGCATGCTAACCAAGGTCGTTTTGAAGTATGGGATTCTGTACTTTCAGAAGAGTCCGTACTTGCTTTTGAATATGGCTATGCAACAACGGATCCAAAAACTTTAACCATTTGGGAAGCTCAATTTGGCGATTTTGCTAATGGTGCACAAATTGTTATCGACCAATTTATTAGCTCTGGCGAACAAAAATGGGGCAGAATGTGTGGTTTAGTTATGTTATTGCCTCATGGCTATGAGGGACAAGGCCCAGAACATTCTTCCGCACGTCTTGAACGTTATTTGCAACTTTGTGCTGAACAAAATATGCAAGTCTGCGTGCCATCAACGCCAGCACAGGTGTATCACATGTTGCGCCGTCAATCTTTACGTAAAATGCGCCGTCCATTGATTGCTATTTCTCCAAAATCTTTGTTACGCCATCCATTGTCTGTATCCAGTTTAGATGAGTTGATTAATGGAGCTTTCCAAACGGTAATTGGAGAAATTGACGAGCTTGATCCTAAAGATGTAAAACGTGTGGTAATGTGTTCAGGTAAAGTTTATTACGATTTAATTGAACAACGTCGTGCGAATAATCAGAAAGATGTTGCGATTATTCGTATTGAGCAGCTGTATCCATTTCCACATGAAGATGTGAAGAAAGCGCTTGCGCCTTATGGGCATGTCACGGATTATGTATGGTGCCAAGAAGAACCTCTTAACCAAGGGGCTTGGTATTGCAGCAAACATAATTTTGAATCAGCAATTCCAGAATCCGTTAAACTCAAATATGCAGGGCGTCCAGCTTCGGCTTCACCTGCTGTGGGTTATATGTCGCTTCACACTAAACAGCAAAAGCAGTTAGTGGAAGATGCGTTAACCCTATAAAGTGCGGTTAAAAATTAAGATATTTTTATAAATTTACAGGTGTACTTGTTGCATCGTGGATAAAAAGTAAAAGAGTAATTCAGTGCAATAAGTTGCACTTTAAGAGATAAGGAAAATAAAATGACTATTGAAATTCTTGTTCCAGACCTACCTGAATCAGTTGCGGATGCAACCGTTGCTACTTGGCATAAAAAAGTAGGCGATACTGTGAAACGTGATGAAGTTATTGTAGAAATTGAAACGGATAAAGTCGTGCTAGAAGTACCCGCACTTTCTGATGGCGTGCTGGCAGAAGTTGTTCAAGCTGAGGGCGAAACTGTGGTGAGTAAACAGTTGCTAGGAAAAATTTCTACGGCTCAAGAAGGGGATGTCAGTTCTGCGATGTTAAAAGTAACGAATGAACCTACACCATCTGATCGTCAACATGCAGCGATTGAAAATAGTCATAATCATAATGCGGATCAAGGCCCTGCAATTCGTCGTTTATTAGCAGAACATGATTTACAAGCAGATCAAATTCAAGGTTCGGGTGTGGGTGGCCGTTTAACGCGTGAAGACATTGAACGTGAAATCGCAAAACGACAAGCGCTACAAGCGAAACAAGAAGCTGCCACTGAGCAAAATACAATTAGTACGGTAGCTTATAGTGCACGTTCTGAAAAACGTGTGCCAATGACCCGTTTGCGTAAACGTATTGCTGAACGTTTACTGGAAGCCAAAAATAGTACAGCAATGCTTACTACTTTCAATGAAGTGGATATGCAGCCGATAATGACTTTGCGTAAAACCTACGGCGAAAAATTTGAAAAACAGCATGGTGTGCGTTTAGGATTTATGTCTTTTTATATCAAAGCGGTTGTGGAAGCATTAAAACGTTATCCTGAAGTTAATGCTTCTATTGATGGAGATGACGTTGTTTATCATAACTATTTTGATATTAGTATTGCGGTTTCCACTCCACGTGGATTAGTCACACCAGTGCTTCGTGATTGCGATAAGCTCAGTATGGCAGAGATCGAAAAACAAATTAAAGCATTAGCTGAAAAAGGTCGCGATGGAAAATTGACAGTAGAAGATCTCACTGGCGGCAATTTTACCATTACAAATGGCGGCGTGTTTGGTTCTCTTATGTCCACCCCAATTATCAATCCCCCACAAAGTGCGATTTTAGGGATGCATGCTATTAAAGAACGTCCGATTGCGCTTAATGGTCAAGTAGTGATTCGCCCGATGATGTATCTTGCTTTATCTTACGATCATCGTTTAATTGACGGACGTGAATCTGTTGGTTTCTTGGTAACGATTAAAGAATTATTGGAAGACCCAACAAGATTATTATTGGAAATCTAAGAAATAAAAGGCTTTCTGTGTTAGAAAGCCTTTTAAAATGAACAAAAAATTAACCGCTGTATCCAACCACTTAAAATGAGAAACAAATAGGGATTGGGCGGAAATTTTCGGGAATAAGTGGGATGGATATAGATAAAACGGGGCTTGGCGGTGTGCCATCCCCTTTTTTATTGGAAGAAAAACAGAAATAATGAAATGGGAAAAATTTCCCAAAACTTGCCAATTTAACCGCTAAATTTGGGAAACGTTAAAGCGGGTTTAAATGGTGTTTAAATCATATTTTTGCCTAGGTGGACGAGTTGTCCTATAACTTGAAGATTTTCGGCTTCATCCTTTGAAAGTATGATTGGGGGATATTCTTCTCTATTGTCTGAAATCAGCTCTACACCGTCCCAACGAATCTTCACGCGTTTCACCCACACGCTAGAGCCGTTTTGCACTAAATAGATTTTATCGCCTTTGATTTCCTTTCTTTTTAAATCCACCAACATCTGATCGCCGTCATCAATGGTTGGGCGCATTGAAATGCCGTCTGCCCAAAACACGGCCGCGTATTTCGGGTTTACGCCCAGTTTTCGCAGTAATGCCGCAGAATAAGGCGTTTGCTCGTCAGGTTTTGTTACGCCCTCATTAAAACTGCCGAAGCCTGCTGAAACGTTGATAGAAGAATAGCTATCAATCATGATCACGTTTTCATTAGATATATCTACCTTAGTTTCATTGCTAGAGCCACTACCAGTAATGCTACCAATTATCCCACCAATAACAGCACCTGGCACTCCCGCAAACGTAGCCCCTACTGCGGCTCCAATTGATGAAGCAACGGAAGGTATAAAACCTAGTGATTTTTGAACTTCCTTGGGTAACGATGAATAGTGATATTCAACCGCGCCACCTTGTACACCGTCCTTTTCTCTTTTTATCCAGTTTTGTGTTCTAGCCCTCTTGTTTATTCCCTGAGGCGAATTTGGTAGTCCTTCCAAGTCCTTTAGTTCATTTGCTGAAAACCACTCTTTGGAGTTTCTCATAAATCTACCTTTCAGAAACTTTAGTTTCTGCCTAGTTTCTAAAGTATAACATATTGATTATTAAAGCACTTTAAAAGCGACTCTAAAAATATCAATTATTTTTCGGAAATCGTTTGGGTTTCCGAAAATTTAGATGTATAGTTTCCATAGTTTCTAAAGAGTAACACCTAAGATTTAATCTAAAGAGTAAGGATAGCACATTATGAAAAAGAGTAAAAAAATATGCACCGCGCATACATCATCGCAATGATACAAGAGAAAGGGAAAACCTTGTCTCAACTATCCATTGAAGCTGGCTTACACCCTAGAACTTTAGGCAATGCGCTTGATCGCAAATATCCAAAAGGTGAACGAATTATTGCAGATTTTATCGGTATGAAACCTGAGGAAATATGGCCCGCTCGTTACGAGTAGGAGGATGTATGGAAATGTGGATTTCAGCTCAACAGCTCGCAGTTTTAGAAACTATGCCTAGTTCCCCACAAGGGGTAAACAAGAACCGCACTTTAAATATTTAAAAAGAATATTCCAAAGTGCGGTTATTTTCTGATGTGTTTTTAATTAGAGATCGAAATCCCCAAAATCATTCGTATCAACTTTTGAGTCAATTTGACCTACAAGGTAAGAACTGACTTCTACTTCTTGTGGCGCTACTTGTACGTTGTCAGAAACAAGCCATGCGTTAATCCATGGAATTGGGTTAGAACGCGCACCAAATGGTAATGGAAGACCTACTGCTTGCATACGGATATTGGTGATGTATTCCACGTATTGCACCAAAATGTCTTTGTTCAAACCAATCATTGAACCGTCTTTGAACAAGTAATCTGCCCATTCTTTTTCTTGTTCCGCTGCCGCTAAGAATAAATCATAGGCTTCTTGTTTACATTCTTCTGCAATTTCAGCCATTTCCGGATCGTCTTGACCTGCTGCCATGATGTTTAAAATGTGCTGCGTACCGGTTAAGTGCAACGCTTCATCGCGAGCGATAAATTTAATAATTTTCGCATTACCTTCCATTAATTGACGCTCTGCAAAGGCAAAGGAGCACGCGAAAGACACATAGAAACGAATGGCTTCAAGCGCATTCACGCTCATTAAGCAAAGGTAAAGTTGTTTTTTCAAATTACGCAAGGTGACAACACATTCTTTGCCATCCACGGTGTAAGTGCCTTCGCCGTATAGGCTGTAAAGTTGGCTGTCGCGGATTAAATCATCGTAATAAGAAGAAATATCACGTGCGCGTTTGATGATTTCTTCGTTGGTCACGATGTCATCAAATACAATAGATGGATCGTTCACAATGTTACGAATAATATGTGTGTAAGAACGAGAGTGGATGGTTTCTGAGAAGGTCCAAGTCTCGATCCAAGTTTCTAATTCAGGAATAGACACTAACGGTAATAATGCGACGTTCGGGCTACGACCTTGAATAGAATCTAATAAGGTTTGATATTTTAAGTTACTGATGAAAATGTGTTTTTCATGTTCAGGTAACGCGGCATAGTCGATACGGTCTTGCGACACATCCACTTCTTCTGGACGCCAGAAGAAAGAAAGTTGTTTTTCAATGAGCTTTTCAAACGTCTCATATTTTTGTTGATCGTAACGCGCAACGTTAACGTTTTGACCAAAGAACATTGGTTCTTTTAATTGGTCGTTTTTGTTTTGTGAGAAAGTAGTGTATGCCATATATTGTTCCCCGTTTTGGCAACCTTAATTTTGCCAATAGTAATTAATAGGTTACAAGTAGCGGGCTAAAGCCCGCTTATAATTTGAAAGTAAATAGTTAGATTTTACAAGCTCCACCAGCACAGCCATCATCAAGATCTTCTTGAGCATCTTCAGCGCCATCGCGAGTGTTTTGATAGTAAAGAGTTTTTAGGCCATATTTATAAGCGGTTAAAAGATCTTTTAACAACACTTTCATCGGTACTTTACCATCTTCAAAACGTTTTGGATCGTAGTTGGTGTTGGCGGAGATCGCTTGGTCTACGAATTTTTGCATAATACCGACTAAGTGCAAGTAGCCATCATTACTTGGAATATCCCAAAGTAATTCGTAGTTGTCGCTTAAGTTTTCGTATTCAGGTACAACTTGTTTTAGGATGCCATCTTTTGACGCTTTAATACTTACATGACCACGCGGTGGCTCAATACCATTAGTCGCATTGGAAATTTGTGATGATGTTTCTGATGGCATTAAGGCAGTTAAGGTTGAGTTACGTAAACCAAATTCTTGGATATCTTTACGTAAGCTTTCCCAATCATAATGTAACGGCTCTTGAGTTAAGGCATCTAAATCTTTCTTATAGGTATCAATAGGTAAAATGCCTTTTGCATAAGTGGTTTCATTGAAGTATTCGCAAGCACCTTGCTCTTTTGCTAAGTTCATAGAGGCTTTCAATAAATAGTATTGAATGGCTTCAAAAGTGCGGTGAGTTAAATCGTTAGCTGAACCATCAGAATAACGAACACCATTTTTAGCAAGGTAATAAGCATAGTTAATGACACCGATACCTAATGCACGACGAGCAAGTGAACTACGTTTTGCCGCCACAACAGGGTAATCTTGATAATCTAATAATGCATCAAGTGAACGCACAGCAAGGTCAGCAAGTTCTTCCAATTCATCTAAGTTTTCAATTTTACCTAAGTTAAATGCAGAAAGCGTACAAAGTGCGATTTCTCCATTTTCATCATTAATGTGCTCAAGCGGCTTCGTAGGTAACGCGATTTCTAAACATAGGTTAGATTGGCGAACCGGTGCCACTTGTGGATCAAATGGAGAATGAGTATTACAGTGGTCTACGTTTTGAATGTAGATACGGCCTGTTGATGCACGTTCTTGCATTAATAAAGAGAAAATCTCAACGGCTTTGACGGTGCGTTTACGGATAGTTGGATCTTGTTCGTATTTTACGTACAGTTCTTCAAATTTGTCTTGATCTGCAAAGAATGCTTCATAAAGACCAGGTACATCTGATGGACTAAATAAAGTAATCTCACCACCTTTAATTAGGCGTTGATACATTAATTTGTTTAATTGGACGCCATAATCCATATGACGAACGCGGTTGTCTTCTACACCACGGTTATTTTTTAACACAAGTAAGCTTTCTGCTTCTAAGTGCCAAATAGGGTAATAAAGTGTCGCAGCTCCACCACGAACACCACCTTGTGAGCAAGATTTCACCGCAGTTTGGAAATATTTATAGAATGGGATACAACCCGTATGGAATGCTTCGCCGCCACGAATCTCACTGCCTAATGCACGAATTGCACCTGCATTAATACCAATCCCTGCACGTTGTGAAACATATTTCACAATAGCAGATGCCGTTGCATTGATTGAATCTAAGCTGTCATCACATTCAATTAATACGCAAGAGCTGAATTGACGAGTTGGTGTGCGAACTCCCGCCATAATTGGCGTTGGTAAGGAAATTTTGAAGGTGGATGTTGCATCGTAGAAACGTTTTACATAATCCAAACGCGTTTCTTTTGGATATTTAGAGAATAAACTAGCGGCAACCAGTAAATAGAGGAATTGTGCTGATTCGTAGATTTCTCCCGTCACACGGTTTTGAACTAAATACTTACCTTCAAGTTGTTTCACGGCAGCATAAGAGAACGTCATATCACGCCAATGGTCGATGAATCCGTCCATTGTGTCCCATTCTTCACGAGTATAATCATCCAATAACGCATGATCGTATTTACCCATGCGTACTAATTTTTTGACGTGATCATATAAACGAGGAGGATCGAAATGACCGTAGGCTTTTTTACGTAAATGGAAAATCGCTAAGCGAGCAGCTAAAAATTGATAATCAGGCGTATCTTTGCTGATTAAATCTGCGGCTGCTTTAATAATGGTTTCGTGAATGTCTGAAGTACGAATGCCTTCATAAAATTGAATGTGTGAGCGAAGCTCAACTTGGGAAACAGACACATTGTCTAGACCTTCTGCTGCCCATGTAATAACACGGTGGATTTTATCAAGATTGATTTGTTCCTGCGTGCCATCACGCTTGGTTACCATTAAGCTTTTATTCATTGTACGACCCTTGTTATTATGCGATGTTAAACACAAGATATAGTGTTTGTAATAAAATCACGCACAAGGTAATGTGTTTTTTGCTTGAGATCAAGCAATAAATTTTTTGCTTGAATTATTGACAATAGGTAACTTATTTAAAAATAAATGGTTTTTTCGAAAGAGCAAAAAATCAAATTTTTTACTTGTAAAAATGAGAAAAGTGCGGTTGAAATTCGTTGAATTTTTACCGCACTTTGAAGATTAGTTGAGATATTTGAAAACTTTAATTACTTTTTTTACGCCACTGATTTTGCTCGCAATATCTGCGGCCGCATCGGCTTGGGCGTGAGTCACTGTACCGAGTAGGAAAACTTCGCCATTTTCGCTAATAACTTTAACATCGGTTGCTTTAACTCGACCATCGACTAACATTTTTGATTTGACTTGAGTGGTAATCCAACTGTCTTTGCTGATTTGTGCAAAAGATATTTTCGGGCCAACAGTCAGCTCGTTATAAATGTCATTGACACCTTCAACGCCTTTTGCAAGATCTGCGGCTGTGTCTTTTACACCACTATTAGGAACTTGACCGATTAAAAGTACTCGACCATTGTAAGACACGGCATTTACACGACCTTCAGTTTTAATTTGAGCATCTTTTTCAACGGCATTTTCTACTTTGAATTCGAGTGTTTCGTCATCAACTTGTGTGCCAGCTGTTCGAGGATCAGTACCTACTTTAGCTGCTGCGGCGCCACCCCCAAGAGCGGCAACGATACAGCCTTGTAAAAAGAATGTTGTGCTAAGCACGATAGCTAGTTTTTTTAATGGGGATAATGTCATAATTAACTCCTTTTGAGATTAAATTACTGCTAGTTTGAAATTGATTTATTTTGCTGTCAAGCACTTGGGAACAATGTATGGTCAACTAATTCACAAAGGGCATTGATAACAAAAAGATGGTTTTCTAAGATCCGACTTTCTTTGGTTGCCGGAATCGATATTTCTAAATCACTATCGGCTAAAATTCCTTGAATTGCATCGTTATTAGAGCCAGTGAGTGCAATGACATTAACTTCTTTATTTACTGCATGAGAAATAGTGTTTAGTACGATCTTCTCTGTTCCCAAAGGCGCAAAAGCGATAAGTAAGTCGCCCGGTTTGGCAACGGCATTAAATTGATGACAATACAATTCCTCAGGTGAATGTTCAAAAACAAGAGAAGATCCCACCGCACTTTCTAAACTTAATAGAACAGAGGGAAAACTTGGTCTTGCTAAATCGTATCGATTAAGCAAGTTAGATACGAGAAACTGTGCATTGGCATAAGATCGCGAGATGCCACAAGCGATCACTTTATTGCCGCCTAGCAAACATTGCATCACCATTTGGGTAGCGTTAGCAATATTTTCCGAAAGCATGCTAGACGCAGCAATTTGAATTTGAATACTTTCGCTATAAATATCTTTTACTTTTTGTAACATCATAAAAAGCCACTAATCGAGAAAATTAGGAATCCATTGAATATCTTGGGGCGTTTTGCCAAAGGCGATTAAATCAAAACGACAATCGGCGTCTTCTAAACTCATGTTTTGTTTCATTAGCCATAAATTTGCAGCATCCAACCATTTTTGTTGTTTTTGCCAATCCACGCTTTCTATTGCCGAGCCAAAGGCATGATTAGAACGCTGGCGAACTTCAACAAAAACGATGGTTTCTTTGTCATTCATAATAAGATCAAGTTCACCACATTTGAAATTTTGATTAGCCGCAATAAATTTTAAGCCTTTTGATTCTAAAAAAAGGCGAGCTTGATGCTCAAAGCTCGCCCCTTGTTGACGTTTTAAAGAAAACATTAGTTTGCGACCGGTACAATTGCACCATCTTGATATTGATACCAAGTCATATCGCGTTCAACATTACAATTTGTACCCGCACTTAAAATACCAGTTAAACCACTTAAGCGATATCCTGGTACTTGGCGCAATTCATTAAATTGGTTGATGAGTAACCAAGCATCTGCACCCATTGCATATAAACGCATTAATTGATATTCACCGCCAGTTGTTTTGGCCAATTTTTGATATTGTGGTGAATTGGTTTCTTTAAAAAATGGAATATCACTAAATTGAACACCATTCATTTGAGCGACAAACTCAGGATTGCTGCTTGCTGTATTGGAGCTTGAGCGTGAGCTTGCATAAATACGTAAATTTGGTGCGCTATTCGTTAAATAACCTTTCATTTCAACCAATTCATCTGGATTAGCGACCACATAAAGTGCGGTTGAATTTGAACCATTTTCTTGTAGGAAATAAGTGACATCCGCTGGTAAATTATAGTAACGAATATTCGCATCTGTACCCGCTAATTGTTGCCAACGTACATTAAATGCATTACCTACTCGTTGTCCTAAATCATTTTGCGGCATGGCGACGAGTGGACTACGAATTCCATCATTCCACATTTTATTGGCTGCTGACTCTGCTTCATCTTCTGGTGAAAGTCCATAATAGCAAAGTTGACCAATTGCACGAGAATTTGGTGTTGCATTTAATGCAAGCACATCCATACCTTGAATTTGTGCTGGATCCGCTAAAATCACATCAAGATTTTGTTTTAGTAATGGACCAACTAAGGTTTTAATCCCCGCTTGTTTTGCTTGCGCAATGATATCTTGTATAGAATTCATTGAGGTATCAAATACTTGCACAGGAATGGTTGAGTTACCTTTCGCGTTGTTGAAACCCGATTGAATGGTTGTACCAAGAATTTGTCCATCTCCACTTAATGGCAATAGTAAACCAATTTGTGACACATTCGTTTGTTGGAAATTAAGCAATGTAAGCAATTCTTTTGGGAATAACGTTGCGGCAGCATGATTTGGGTAAGCATTTTTCCAACTTTGCAATGCTTGGCTTAATTGAACTGGTTGACGAATATAATCATTGTAGGTTTTGATTAAGTTTAACCAACCGCCTAAAGCCGCGTTGCCTTCATCTGAAGCATTATTGATTACACCTGTATTTGCTGAACGTAACAATGTCCAAGTTTTATCAACGTTATCTTGACGACGTTGTACATCTGTTAAATTCTCATCAATTTTTACCCGCGCTTTTACGGCCTCAATGATATCTTTACGGTTTTCTGCAACAATAGCTAAGGTTTCGTAATAACGAGATTTTTGTGACGGGCTTAATTTATTTAAATCCAATGCACGTAATTGATTTTGCGCGACTTCATTAGCATTTTTTGCAGCAGAAATTCTCGCTTCAATTAATGCACGATCTAATTTTTGCGCATCATTTAATTCACCTAATTCACTTAATAACGCTTCTGATTGTTCAACTTTATTTTCACTGATTAACACACGAGCTGCGAGCAATTTATAGGTTTGTTGATCTTCAAGTTCTTGTGCTTGTCCTAATTTATTCATATAAAATTCAGAACTTGCATTCGCATCTTGTTGTAAAGTTTGCGTAAAACTGCTGCCAAGTAGATTTGAACAGCCAGCTAAGGCCATTGACAATAAAATTGGCATTAAACGTTTTTTAAAACGTCCGCCTTGTAATAGAATAGACATTCTCGCTCCATCATG